>Ga0134126_10001038_pt1 | contig 35139 bp, 29 predicted proteins | sample KB31752_FD_96881 | JGI IMG/M metagenome (GOLD analysis project Ga0134126, IMG submission 96881) | Terrestrial soil microbial communities with excess Nitrogen fertilizer from Kellogg Biological Station, Michigan, USA - KB3-175-2 | ecosystem: Environmental > Terrestrial > Soil > Unclassified ...
CCCGTCCTCGTGCCGGTCTCTGTGGAAGACGCGTGGAATCGGCTTACCTTCTCCGTCTGGGCTGTCCAATTGCCTGCATTTGAAGAACGGCTCACAGCTCTCAAACGTCTGTTGGCGGTCCCGCTTTATGAAATGCGTTACTCGGACCTCAATCCTGCAATTGACCTGCTAGAGCGTGTCATTGGGGAACAGGTGAATTGAACCAGATCATAAAATCGGCAGCCGATCTGAAAGCGCCGCGGCACATCCTTGCGGCACTTGAACTTTTACAATTTCACAATGCTTCCGTGAATCGGCTTGCCTCCTTATCCGGCACGGAACGGCGGCAATTCCTCGAATGGTGTGATGCTCGTCAATTGACGCTTATGCTCCGTCACGTCGGCGGCTCAAACTTGCCCGCTTGGGTTGGCGAGGCAGCATTTGAAAGGATGACGCGTTACGAGTTACGATTCAACCGCCTGAAGCGCGATCTATTTGAGATTGTGGAAGCACTAAACGCAGCAGGTCTGGAATTTGTCCTGTTAAAGGGGCTGAGTCACTCTCCGGCGCTTACGGCAGACCCCAGGCTGAGAGCCCAAGGCGATATCGATCTTTGGTTGATTGGATCGTCGGCATACAAAGCTCGGGACGTACTTAGCAGCTTGGGATATGTTCCGCTGCTCAACTCGAAATCGAGACATCTTTCGCCCATGGGGCGGCCGGGAGGCTGGCAGTGGCGGGGCGACCTGTTCGATCCCGAAATGCCAATATCTGTAGAACTTCATTACGAGCTTTGGAGCGATCGGGCAGAGCACATTGTAGTTCCTGAACTTGAGCAGTTTTGGGAGCGGAAAACGCTCCGCAATTTCGATGGCTGCATGATCAATGTCCTGTGTGATGAAGACCTGCTAGGCTTTGCTTCTCTACACTTATTGCTTCACCTCCTGCACGGCGAGTTGCCGCTGCAGCGTGCTTGGGAAATCGCGCGATTCCTCGATACTCGCGTCAGCGATGAGCCCTTCTGGACTTCCTGGCGCAATTCGCATCCCGCTGCCCTCAGACAACTGGAAACATGTATTTTCTTTCTGGTCACCAACTGGTTTGAGTGCCGGCTCAGGCAAGAACTTGAAACAGATTTTCAGAGATTGCCCGCGACGCTCAAGTCATGGCTGAAAGAGTTCTCCTTGGCTCCTTTAGCGCGTGAATGGAAACCAAACAAATCGGAAATATGGCTCCATCTGGCCCTTATAGAAAAGCGAAAGGACAAACTTCGTGTGTTGGGCCGGCGTCTAATTCCCATTGCGTTACCGATGTTTGCTGACAGGGCGATATCTCGCCCCTCGGCAATTTCGACGCTGCTAACGTTTTGCCGGCAGCTTCCATTGCTGGCGGGTCGGCTCCTGGTGCATCTTGCGACATTCTTTCCGACCCTATTCGAAGGAGTGCGCTGGTTGTGGATACGTAAGCTGTGAGCGGTTTCCGCGGTCTCAGAGTTCGCTACGCCTTTAGTTCCTCAATCAGCGGCAGGGACGTTCCATCGATGCGAATTCGATAGATCGAGCAGTGATCGATTCGCTGCCGAGATTCCCAGATACCGTTGCTTGAGCCTAACTCGTTCAGGACAACACGCATCACACCCAAATGCGTAACGATAGCGGCTAAGCGCCCGTCGCAGTCCGCCACGGTTTCTTTCAGAGCGCAGAGTACCCGGTTACGAAAACAAGCGAAGGTTTCGCCCCCTGGCGCGCACAACTGAGGCGACGATTCCATCGCGACGATGCCGGCTTTATCGGCGCCCATCTGAGACCAACGTCTTCCTTCCCAATCTCCGAAAGAGATTTCTCGAAGTCCACTTCGCGCCGCTATGGGGATGTTCCACGATTGCGCCAAAGGCTGCGCTGTTTGTAGGGAACGTTTTAGGTCGCTTGCATAAAGCTGGCGCACATTGCAACTTTGGAGCCGCGTGGCTAAAGCGTTGGCTTGCTCTCTTCCTAACGGATTAAGAGGAGGATCACTTTGGCCACATAGAGTGCCAGCCATATCCGTGCTGGCATGCCGGATCAGCAATAGCTCCTGAGAGTCACCGGAGCGACCTAATTGGAATAGAGACCGCGGCATTGGCCCTTTCTCGTTTCCCCTTGCATTTACCAAGCCTTTACCAGAATGAGACGCCATGTCCCGGACCTTGTTAGGGGTCATGGAATAATTTGTAAATATCTCCATCATTGCAGGAAACGCCCCGTCACGCTCCCCACCGATGAGTGTAGGCGGAGAACCCGGTCGGCCGCAGAATATCGAATTCAACGTGTAGGGGTAAAGCATCTGAAAAGGCCATATTTATTGTTAGTTCCTGGCCCGGAGTAAGTTCCGCCAGCGGCATTATCTTCTGCTCGACGGGGATATCACCGTAACCGTAATAGACGCCCCGCAGCGTGTAGCCGCGCAGCGCATAGCAGGGCACATGCTTCCGAGTGCGGATGGTCAGGACGAATTGCTTCGGATGCCCTTCCACGGTTATGGAATCGATGGGGCTCGACTCGTTGCGAAGCAGCGAGTACGATTCTTTTCGTTCGCCGAAAAGATCCACTACGCCGTGTACGCGCTGCTGCAATACACCCAAACCGCGATCGCCTACATGAGTCCTGTAATCGTTGTAGCAGAAGAAAATCAATCCGCCGATATAGTCCTTTTCGCGGAATACCGTATCGTGAGTTGTTAAAATCTCGCGGCGGCGCTCATCGCCTTCCGGCCGGTCGGCCGTACATGCGCAATAGCCGTATTCCGAAATCACGATAGGTTTGTCCGGAAACGCCGCGTGCATCTCATCGAGGCTCTTAGCGACAGCGCTCGGGCCGCCTGGGTACCAGCTCCCGAAATACTCGTTTGCCTCGATAAAGTCCATTAGACCGGCCACGTCGCGCTCGGGAGTTTTTCGCAACGAATGGGAGGCATAAGAACAAAGCCGTTGAGGATCCAACTGTTTCGCTTCCGCGAGGAGCCGCTTCGCAAAGTTGTACGCCGGAGGATTTTGCCCATCGATCTCGTTGCACAATCCCCAAACAACAACCGACGGATGGTTGCGATCGCGCGCAATCATCTCGCGCAGTTGTTCCAGTCCGTTCTGCATGATATCGGCGTCCGGCTGTTCACCCATCTCCTTGAACGTATTTGCTCCCCAGCACGGCACTTCGCTCTGCATTAAAATTCCGTGCCGGTCGCAGTAGTCCAGAACCCGCCGGTCCTGCTGCCAGTGGGCACGGGTAAACACACAGTTCAACTTCTTCAGATCGTCATGGTCGTGTGTAATCCATTCGGTGGGCTCCGCCATTCCGAACTCCGGATTGCTTCCGGCCATCCGCTCCACTCCCATTAACCAGACGCGCTCACCGTTTAGATAGAATCCGCCGCCTTTCACTTCGAACTTACGGGCTCCAAAGGTGGATGCAAATACGTGTGAATTGGCCCCACCTTCGATCGAAATCTCTGCCCGGTACAGATGAGGATGATCGAAGTGCCACAGGCTGGCCTTGGGAATAATGGCCGACAGTTTGGCGGTGGTCGTTTGCCCGGCGTCAATCGACAGATTTGATGAACTCGTTTGCGGTATGGCCGCCAGTCCCGTTTGTTCATCGAAAATGCGCAGCAACATGTTGCCTTTCCATACTTGCCGCGAGGCGTTGTGAGCAACGGCATTGATGCCGATTTTTGCACTTCCGTCTGCCAAATCAGGTTGAGCGTCGATCGCGAGCCGTTCCACATACGTGTTCGGCGTGACCAGCAGTTGCACCGGACGGTAGATGCCTCCATCATTCGCCCAATCGCTTGACCGGCCGCGAGGCAGCATATGTTCATTGAAGGCGCTATCCACCCGAACTGCGATCGTATTGAGTTGATCCCAGAGCAAGTGCTGCGTCACATCGATGGTAAACGCGGTGTAACCCTTCCGCACGTGCTCTCCCACCAAGTTTCCATTCACCCACACGCGGGCAGAATGAAATACCGCTTCGAATTCGACCCGAACGGTTGAGTTCCGCCATGAACCGCGCACGTCCAGCAGGCGGCGATACCAGGCCACACCGCGATAGCCGGCAAGCGGAGGCTCGATTTGCCAGGTATGCGGAACTTCTACACTTCTCCAGTCTGTGTCGTCCGATTCGGAAAACCACCTCCGCTGCTCTCCAATATCTTCGGGGTCGGTGCGGAAGAGCCAGCGGCCACAGAGACTCACGATCTCCGTCGTTTGCGCTCGGGAAGACCTTTCGACTTCTTTGGCTTGAAGAGAGGCAGGTAGCAGCGCTACAGCGCTTGATGCATTTTTCAGAAAGAGACGACGTGGAATCATCATTTCGTGTATGTTATCCGCCCATCATTCGGTTAGATGGGATTTTCGGGCGGTCATCCTGCTTCAGACGGGACGACGCAGCCTTGACGGGCACGTCTCATTTGTCCGGATCGTTCGCGGCCATGGCTCCTTGATCATTGTAAGTTTCGGCCCGGCACTCAGCGTGAGGCTCGAATCACCATCAACGCCGCACCGTGGCGCCCGACAGAGGCGTGAAATTCATTGTCAAATATGCCGACGTCTTTTTGCCGCCAGATATCGCGAACAATTTGCTTACCCTGAAGGCCAAGATCGGACCATTGGGCTGTTACTTCTGTTTCACTCTCTCCGAGATTGAACAATCCCACAGCTTTCGAGCCGCCTTCCAGATCTTTTGCCCATATTTGCAGATCGCCCGAACGGTAGACCGGCTTCGCTTGTTTTCCTAATGTGTCCTGATCGACATCAATCACCTCATCGTTGGTCAGCAGGCTAAGCGTAAACGGATCCAGTTGTGTCATGTCGCCGCCAAAGAGCATTGGCGCCGCTAACAACGCCCAGAGAGTCACGTGAGTGTATTGTTCGTTATGCGTCAGGGGCGTCGGAACTAACTCGTCATGTTGAAGAATGTGGCCAATCAGAATGTTGTCCGGATCGTTCCAGCCGCCCGGGCCGGCCCATTGTTCTTTTCCTGCCTCGCTGAAACCGATCTTCGATACGCTGTCCCATAACCCCTTTTGGGGATCGCCCAGATCACCGGTAGTGCGCCAAAAATTTCCGCCGACTTCACTGCCCCACTTCCAAACGTCGCCCCGCCCGTACTCGCATAGGTTGAAGACAAAGTCCCGATTTAGCTGCTCTAGAATCGTGCCCATCAAGCGATAGGGTTTCTGCAACTCATCGCTGTCGTTTGGGTCCTTCATCAATTTCGAATACGAGCACAAATCGTATTTCAAAAAGTCAAATCCCCATTTGGCAAAGAGACGCGCATCCTGTTCTTCGTGCTGGTAACTGCCCTCGTAACCGCCGCAGGTGCGCGTCCCCGGAGAAATGTAGATGCCGGTTTTCAACCCTTTCTCATGAACGTAGGCGGTCAAAGCACTCATGTCGGGAAAATTCCGATTGGGCTTGAGAGTTCCATCCGCATTTCGAGGCTCTCCTCCAATGGCCGGATCGGTAGCGCCAGGTTTTACGTTCCAGCCGTCGTCGATGTTGATATACGAATAACCGTGATCCGCCAAACCGCTCGAAATCATGGCATCCGCTTCAGCCCGTATCAGCTTGTCGTCGATATTCGCATACGCCATGTACCACGAGCTCCAGCCCATCGGCGGACTTAGGGCCAGCGTCTTTCCCGCAACGATGCGGAATTTCCGCTTCGCTTTGCCCAACGCGTTTACGGCTGAAAGCGTCACTGAATAATCGCCCGGCTTCTTAACTGTTCCGGTGATAACGCCGGTATGGGAATCGAGCTTCAGGTCCTTGGGAAGTTTCCGGGCCGAGAACTTCATCGGGCGCGCCCCAGTTGCTGGAATACGGTACAGAAACGGATGCCCTGGGCGGACGCCATACACTTTCGCTCCATTGATTCGCGGCTTTCGCGAAACCGGGGGCGTGAGTATTCCGCGGTCACCTCCAGTTGCCGCTTGGCCGAAAACGACAAGAGGTAGGCAAAGACAGAGTATTACTTTGATAAGCGTGATCATATCCCTCCTAGACGAACTGCAGAAGCCGCAATCGAACGAGTCTGTGAAGAGATCGAAAACCCACCTCCGTAACCGTTGCGGCTCAGTTAGCATACTCCAACATCCATAGCGCTTCGCTGAACCAAGAGCGGAACGATCGCGATTCCACTCTCGAAAGCCCTGGAATCATGTTCGGACCGGCAATGAGTAGTCCAGCCCAGCGTGTCACCGAAACCTCGCGTGTTTCGAGTGCAATGTCGTCTTTGGCAACTACAATAATGCGCGGTACGCCGGAATCCGGCGTACCACCGCGCTGCTCAGGTTGAAGGTCACAACCACGCTCACGCAGGTGACACCGCGCGCCGCCGAATCTGGACGTTCCTCCTGGACGCGGAGATCCGGGCGTTTACTCCCGACTCTCGAATGCTGGCCTTCGTGTCTAGTCCTTAACGGCCATGAATGTCGTGGGATGTTACGCCCACTGATGTGCGGCGGCTCTGTTTCCAGTCTGCCTTCACTCAGAGCCGCCTTGCGTCAGCAAGCGGCTTCTTTCGGACGACCGCACAACCCGCCCACTCACGTTGGGCGGCTCCGTTTCCAGGCTGCTTTCACACAGAGCCGCATCGCGTGAGCGAGCGGGTTCGGGTAACCGCAGGCTCCGCGAATCGCCAGGCATACCCACTCACGACTTCTGAGCCAACGAAAGAATCCATAACGCCACAAGAATGACGATCATTCCGGAGGCGAGATAAGCGCGGACGCGTGAGCCGGCGCCCTTCCATTCGCCCGTAAGGACGCCAGCCACGTTGCTGGTCACGATGATCGTTCCCATCAGCAGCGGCCAGCCGACCACCGTGCCGAAGCCCCCCATCCGGTAAACGCCGAGACCGTAAACGGCGAGGCCTCCAAACCAGAACGCTCCCATCAACGCGCCGTAAAACCAGTTCAGGCCGGAACCGGGCATCCAGAACCTCTTCAGCGTCGAATTTTTTCGCAACAGGTAAACACAATACAGACAGTTTGCGAGGAATCCTCCCGTTGTTGCGGGGGCCGCCACTACATTCGACATCCACACCTGCGACACGCCAAGTTCGCGCGCGTGCACCAGCGCTTCCGCGCCGAACGCATAGCAGAAATTGAGAGCCGACGAAAGCAAGCCGGAGCCGATGCAGACCATTAGACCGGCAAGGAAAGACGCTTTCACCACAACGCCGCGATCCGATGTCTCGGACGCCTTATCCTTATCGCGCAGCGATCCGGCGCGCGCCGCGAGAGCAATGCCGAGCAGCATCACGGCCGTTCCGGCGAAATAGAGTTGGCCCTGGGTGGACCCGAGTTTTTCCGGCGTGAGCACAAGCAGCGGAACCAGCGACCCGATGGAAGCGCTTAGACCCAGAATGATCGCGAGGCCAAGCCCGATTCCCAACATGTTCAACCCCAAGCCCGTTAGCGTCGCGCCGGCGCCCCAGCAAACGCCGAATCCCGCAATGGCCGCGATCGTCTTTGCCGAAGTAAGGTGATACACCTCGCTCCATTGCGGCACGGTCGCCCAGGTAAGCAGCCACGGAAATACGACGAGGCCCGAAAACGCGAACACCAGCCAGATATTTTCGAAATTCCAGCGGCGGGCGAACTTCATGGGCGCCGCAAACAAACCTTGCAGTACTCCCGCGGCGAGCACAATGCCCGCGCCCAACAGAATCTCGATGTTCATAAAGAGCTCCTGGCCTTACTGGCCGGCGATCTGCTTCAGCCGTAAGCCTTGCGCCTTTTTGGCGGCAGCCCGGAGAAGTTCGTTGGCGGGCTTTTTCGTTTGAATCGTCTGCAACACCAGCTCATCAATGATAGAGGCGATCTCCGGCCAATCCGCGCGGCGGGGCAGTTCCCTGGCATTCGCGTGCAGATCGTCGAGCCGGTTGTAAAACGGAATTGTTCTATTGATTTCCGGATCGGCCCATGTGGACCTCCGGCAGCCGATCGCGCCTTCGAGCGTCAACAGCTTGTCCATATGCTCCGACAGGCAGTGTCGCAAAAATGCATACGCAACTTCGCTGTGTGGACTTCCGGCGGCAATCGACAGAAGCCAATAGATATTTAGAGAGGTTGAATTGCCGCCGGAGGCGTGCGGCACATTCGCGATATTGACGCGGCCCTTCACTCGGGACTCGGGAAGAGTTTCGCACATTGCGGCAAAACCGAACCAGTTGACCATCATCGCGCCTTCGCCTGCGGCAAACGCGAGGCCTGATTTCACAGAATCCATTTCGCGGCAATGTGGGTGCACGGCGGAATCGTCCTGGAGCATCGTGCGATAGAAACCGAGGGCCTCTCTGCACTCCGGTGTGTCGAATTGAACCTTTCCGGAGCCGTCAATCAATTCCCCGCCGCGCGTCCATAACTGGAGCAGGAAATCGTAAACGGTATTGTGCCCATCCGGGAAGGCCGCGAACACGGCCCCGTAGAGACCTTCACCGGGCTTCTGAAGGAATCGGGCAATTCGATGAAATTCATCCCAGGTTTGGGGCGGCGCGAGCGCCGTTCCGAAAGCGGTTCGGTACTCGTCCTGCCGCTTCGGATCTTCAAACAAATCCTTGCGATAAATCAGGCACTCGGGCCCGTCGTGATACGGCGTCCCGAGCACACGCCCATCCATGTCTTGCAGGCGCAGCAGAGAAGCGCTCCAGCCATGGGGAAAATCGTCGGGCGGGCTATCTCGCAGGAACGGAGCCAAATCCACTACGGACCCTGAAGCATTCGCCGACGCAATCCAATCGGTATTCAGAAAGGCTACATCCCAGTCGCCACGCCGCAGTCCATCAAGGGTAAACAGAGTTTCCACAAGCGAGTGCAGATCGAACGCTTGCGCGTCGAGAACTAGTCCCGTATGGGCGTTAGCCTCGAAAGCCGTCCATTGCTTGCGCACGGCCGATTCAAAGGGGCCGAACTTGCGGACCGCGATGCGGAACGATTGTTCACGTTTCACGACTTCTCGACCCCGTTCTGAAAGGCCGAGGGGTCGCGATATTTCGCTGTCTGCAGATGCTCGCAATAAAGCACCAGTTCCCCCGGATGCTTGAAAACTTCGTAGGCGACGCGCACCATGCCCATCTCCGCATATTTCGGCTGTTTCTCCAGATTGGTGCGAATTGTGTAGATGGTATCACCGATGAAAACCGGCTTGATGAAGCGCAGCCGGTCGTAACCATAGCTGAATGTATGAACGCAGTTGTGGGCCATGAGGCCAAGTCCCAGGCTGAAAACCATCGCGCCGGCGACGAGTCTTCGTCCGAACACACCCTCCTCGGTGGCGAACACATCATCCGCGACATACGGGTGCATATCGAGCACCAGTGCATTGAACATCATGCTCTCACCTTCGGAAATGGTGCGCCGGATGGAACGCGCGCGCTGTCCGATCTCGAAGTCTTCGTAGTGCCAATCTTCGGCGTTCCAGATCGCAATTTCTTTGTGCTTTGCAGGATCGGGATTGGGGTTTGTCATCGCTCTCGTTCCGGTAAAGAAAATTCGTGCGCAAGCTGGTCCGTATGTTCGCCCAATCTGGGTGCGCCGCGCGGGCTCTTCAGCAACGCGCCGTCGATCCGTATAGGACAGCGCGTTGTTCTGAGCGTCGCGCCTTCTTGCGTACCGGCCTCCTGAATCATATCGAGCGCTTGAAAACCCTCCTGCTCGAACAATCTCGGCCAGGTATAGACGTCCGAGCACCACACGTCGGCTGGTTCGAGAATGGCGAGCCAGTGTCCGGTCGTGCCGGTTTTCAGGTGCTCCGCGAGAATTGTTTTGATTTCGTCGCGGCGCTTGAACAACGATTTCGGATCGCCGTACGCGAGCAGCGCGGGACATCCGAGCAGTTCGCCAAGCCGGGTGACGGAGCCCATCGCGAGCGCGAGGAAACCGTCGGCGGTCGCGTAGATGCCATAGGGCGCACCGAGATATGCGTGCGCATTATTCACGGCGCTTCGATGCGGCAATTGGCCGCCATCGTTCAAATGCGTCGTCAACACCTCAAATTGGAAATCGAGGATGGATTCGAGCAAGCTGACCTCGACCTTCCCGCCGGCCCCGGTGATCCCGCGGCGCACCAGGCAGGCGAGAATGCCCTGCACAAGATGGGCGCCGGCAAAAAGATCGACGACGGCCAACCCGAACGGAACCGGCGGTTGATCCGCATCGCCGCTGAGCCAGGTAAGCCCGGACAAAGATTGCAGCAGCAGATCCTGCCCTGGTTTGTTGCGCCATGGCCCCTGCTGGCCGTAGCCCGTCACTTCTCCGTAGACCAGACGAGGATTCAGCTTGCGCACAGCCTCGTAATCGAAACCGAGCTTCTCCATTACACCTGGGCGAAAGTTCTGAATCATCACATCGGCATGGCGCAGCAGTTCGCGGACACGCTTCTGATCATGAGCGTTCTTCAGATCGGCGGCAAAGCTTTCCTTGTTCCGATTGATTGAGTGAAACAGTGTGCTGACGCCGTCCAGTTCAAGGTTCGAAATGTAGAGCTGTCGGCAAAGATCGCCCGTTTGCGGCCGCTCTATTTTCACAACCCGCGCGCCCAGATCCGCAAGGCGCAGGGATGCCGAAGGGCCCGCGAGAAATTGGCTGAAATCGATAACCAGCAGTCCGTCGAGCGGTCTCATAACACCGCCTACTCCGCCTCTATCTGAATTTTCTCGAGCATACGGTTCAATTCGTTCAGCGCCATTTTCTCCTCGCCGCCCCCCGTAAGATAGTTGTGAACGACCGGCCCGGCTGCATCCTGGAATGCAAGATAGCCGTTGAATCGAGGCCGGAGATACGCAGCATCGAGCGTCGGCAGCGCATTCTCAAAGAAATGATTGCAACGCCGATTCACCTCTTCATTCCGCCACGCGCCGCGGTAGCCGGGCTGGCCGCCCGAATCGAAATAAATCGTTGTCTGGCACCCCGCGCTCGCGACATATTGTGCGTACTGCGCGGCGATTTCCTTGTCCTGACAGCGCGCGGAGATCGCGAGGCCAGCGCCGCCGAGAGTAGAGCGGCAAATGCCTGCGCCATCGATTTTGACAAGGCCGCCGGTTTCGAGCACGTGCTTGGAATACCCGGGTCGTCCGTAATTGGAGTAACCGTAGGCAAAAGGACAGTACGCGACGGTATCGCCCGCCGACAGGCACTGCCACGTGGCGATCGGGTTCCGGTGAAAGCACTCCGGATCGCAGAGCGACAATAGCTCGCGCAGCATCCGCAACGCCGTGATGCCGATCTCCCGATCGACGACCTGGCCTGGAAGATCGAAAGGATCTTCGCCCAATGCCGCGCAGAGCATGTAGAAATTCATCAGACTATCGATTGCAAGACCGGGAACGGCAACGAGCCCGCGCCGGGCGATGCTCAGCAGCTCGGACCACGTTTGGGGAACGGCGGCTTCCGCCTGCAGCAAGAGATCGGGGCGCCACCCGCTGACGGGAGCGGCAGCATCAATTGCCAGCGCCCACTGACGGCCTCCAAATTGGTAACTCTCGTGGGAACGGCCAGCGGAATTCCGCGCCTGATCCTCCAGGAAGTGGCGCGGCAGGTAATCGTCCAGAGGAAGCAGCGCATCGTGCTCGGCAACATGCCCGGCGGAGGGGTGATCGATGACGAGCAGGTCGAACCGCTTCGCCAATTCGTCGATTGGATAGTCCGCGAACTGTTGCAACGAACGGACCTGCCATTGGATATCGACGTGCGAATGCAGCTCCGTAAAACGCTGGGCTGTCGCCACCATCGGCAAATAGCCGCGTGTATGCCGCCAGGTAATGCCGGTGAGTTGTATCGGAGTTCGCAAGATTTGATTTTATTAGTGGATGAATATTGTGTCAATGAAATGAAGACCCATGCCCGCGCCCTCATTGGTCGCGGTTCAGTGCAGTACCGGAGCGCGCCCACGCCAAGCGTTGAACCACGACTGTGAAGGAGCGGACGTCCTCAAGCAATCTGATGCTCTGCTGTTGCTATGCAGCCGCGCCTAACGCAACGTCTTCTCCGGCATCGGCGCGATACTCAAAAGCGGAGATGCAATGGACTTCAACGGGAAAGTAGTCGTAGTGACGGGAGCAGGTTCCGGCATCGGCGCGGCCTGTGTCCGCGAATTTACGAGCAGGAACGCCGCAGTCGCGATGGTGGATCGCAAGGCGCGGGCGGATGGCGAAGCCTCCCGCGACTCACGCGCAACAGGGGCGGTGGTCGAGTATTTCCAGGCAGACCTCAGTTTGCGGCCGGAGGTGGAAAGACTGATTCCGGAAATTGTCCACCGTTTTGGAGGAATCGATGTGCTGGTGAACAATGCCGGAATCCAGCGTTACGGCTCCGTCACGACAATCGACGAAGAGCAATGGGACGAAGTGATGGACGCCAATTTGAAAAGCGCCTTTCTTATGTCGAAATTCGCCATTCCGGAAATGATCAAGCGTGGCGGTGGCGCCATTGTGATTACGGGATCGGTGCAGTCAGTGACCGCTCAACGCAACTCGGCGCATTATGTCGTAAGCAAGCACGGTCTTCTGGGATTGGCGCGGTCGATTGCGCTCGATTTTGGAAGCCAAAACATTAGAGCTAATTGCGTGATGCCGGGCGCGATCGACACGCCAATGCTGCGCTGGGCCGCATCCCTCGATTCCGATCCGGACCGCGTCCTCGCGGCGTGCGACCGCCTGCACATCCGGGGCAAAATGGGCGAACCCGAGGAGGTTGCTCGCGTCATCGCATTCCTCGCCAGCGATTTGGCTTCGTTTATTACCGGGGCGGCGATCCCGGTTGATGGCGGCCTGTTGACGCCGACCGGCGGGATGCTGTCACAAGAGACGGGAACGGGCGGGGCGAACCCTTGAACCGAAGCCGGTCGCGGCGCCGGTTCACCAAACACTATCCGCGCACCCAGGGACCGCGGCCTGCCTCACAGGCGGCACGTATTCAGCTATAGTCTGACGATCTTGGGAGAGGAGAAGGATTTCACCGCATTTCGGGTGTCGAGAACCAGTCTGGATGTCTCGATGAGCTTCGCATAATTGAAGCCGGAATGATCGGTGACGATCACAACGCAATCCGCTTCGGCGACGATTCCGTGGTCATCGGCTGCAAACAGGCGCTCCCCATCGTCGATCCGCACTGAAGGCACAAACGGATCGGTGTAAGTGACCCGGGTTCCGCGGCAGCGCAACAGGTGGATGATATCGAGCGCGGGAGATTCACGAACGTCGTCGATGTCCTTTTTGTAGGCGACCCCCATCAAATGAACGTGCGAGTTCCGCAACGGTTTGCCATGATCGTTGAGAGCGTTCTGAATTTTATCGACGACGAAATGGGGCATCTGCCCATTGATATACCCTGCGAGTTCGATAAACCGCGCCTCAATTCCGGCTTGGCGCGTCTTCCAGGAAAGATAAAAGGGATCGACCGGAATGCAGTGGCCGCCCAGGCCAGGACCGGGATAGAAAGGCATAAAGCCAAAGGGTTTGGTGGCGGCCGCGTCGATCACTTCCCAGATATTGATTTTCATGCGATCGCACATAACGGCCATTTCGTTGACCAGGCCGATATTGATCATGCGGAACGTATTCTCAAGCAGCTTTACCATTTCGGCGACCTGAGTGGAGCTGACGGAAACGACCGTCTCAAGCGCCTGGGAATAGAACAAGGCACCTAGCCGCGTACACTCCGGAGTGACGCCACCCACCACCTTAGGAATATTCCTAGTGCGGTACTGGGCGTTACCTGGATCGACGCGTTCCGGGGAGAAACAGAGGAAGAATTCTTCACCGACACGCAGGTTTGGTTTTTGTAAAGCCGGTAAAACCAGCTCATCGGTAGTACCTGGATAGGTCGTCGATTCGAGGATGACCAGCGTTCCCGGATGCAAATGCTGGCTGATCTGGTTGCAGGCGGACACGATGTAACTCATGTCCGGGTCTTTTGTTTTCCGCAGCGGTGTCGGCACACAGATATTAATGGTGTCCAAATGCGCGATCGCGGAAAAATCGGAGGTGGCTGTCAGTTTGCCGCTTTCGACGAGTTCGGCGAGTTCTTCCGACCGGATGTCGGCAACGTGCGACCGGCCGAGATTGATGCCGTCGACCTTCGATTGCTGCAAATCGATTCCCGTAACGGTGAAACCCGCTTTGGCGAACTCCACCGCGAGCGGGAGGCCAACATAGCCGAGACCTACGATTCCGACCCGCGCCGAACGCGCGCGAATTTTCTCCGACAGTGATTCAACCCAAACTTCTGGTTCTGTTTTCGTGAGCAGCATCTAAAATGACACCTACATCCTTGTTTCGTATCGAATGATAAAACTGGCGTCCGCTTCGGAAGACACCCTGCGCTTCGAGCCAGCCGAAATCGGTACAGCATCTTCAAGGCCAAGTTTCTTCATTTTGTATAGGAGCGCCTTGTAGTCGATCTTCAGAAGCGCCGCGGCCTGTTTCCGATTCCAATGAGTCGCATTCAGCGCCGCTTTGATGGCCTCGCTTTCGGCCTGTTCCTTGGCCTTGGTTACCTGCTCCAAAATCGGCGAGGCCGGGGCTGCCGGTTCGCTGCGGGAAACGGGCAACATCTCATTTCCCTTGGAGGAGGCCGAACGCATGGCGCGTTCCTGCAATTCGGAAATAATCAGACTGGCGTTGCCGAGCACGATAAACTTCCGGATCACGTTTTCGAGTTCGCGAATATTACCGGGCCAACTGTGATTCATGAGCGCCCGCTGGAGAGGAGCGGTGAGAGCCGCCGCTGGAGTTCCCGGCGTGCTATGTTTCTGCAGGAAGATTTCGGCAAGCGCCAGAATGTCGTCTTTTCGCTCACGCAGCGGCGGAAGCCGGAGATTGATCACGTTCAATCGATAGAACAGATCCTCGCGGAAGGTCTTCTTTGCGATACCCTCTTCGAGGTTGGCGTGGGTCGCCGCAATGACGCGCACGTCGACGTGGATGGTTTCCTTGCCGCCGACACGCTGAAATTCGGAATCCTGTAGCACTTGCAACAGCTTGGCTTGCAGTTTAAAGTCCATGTCGCCGATTTCATCGAGAAGGATTGTCCCCCCATCGGCGATCTCGAACATGCCCGATTTCTTCTGAAAAGCGCCTGTAAATGCGCCCTTTTCATAGCCAAATAGCTCGCTTTCGACCAATTCCGAAGGCAAGGCGGCGCAGTTCAGTTTCAAAAACGGCCGATTGGCGCGCCGCGAGACCGAGTGCAGGTGACGGGCGAGCATCTCCTTCCCGGACCCGGTTTCGCCCTGAATCAGAACCGTGGCCTCGGATGAGCCGATTTGGGTTGCCAGCGCTTCGATTTCTCGCATTCTGGCATTACCGCCGAAAAATGTTCCCTTGCTGTTCAACGGCAGACGGCGGACGGCGAGGCCAGCGGACGATGACGCGACGCGCTCGACCGCTTTCGCCACGGCCTTGCTCAGATCTTCGTGATTCACGGGCTTGACAAGGAGGTCCGTGGCTCCACATCGCCGCGCTTCGATGGCCTCGTGCGGAGAGGCATCGGCGGAAATCATGATCACCGGCAACTGCTTATCGAAGCTGCGGATTTCACGCAGTACCGAAAGGCTGTCTTTTCCAGCCATTCCAAAGGCGAGCAGCACCGCCTGGACGCTCGATTCTCCAGTCCCATCCTGCAGATAGCCCAGCACCTCGTCTCCGTCCTGCGCCGTATCGACGGCGTAGCCCTGGCAACGGAGCACTGTCTCGAAGTAGCTACGCACCTCGAGTTCATCCTCGGCCACAACAATTCGTAAACTTCTGTAATCTCGCTGCATAGATCGATCTAGTCCTTTCCCGCCGCGGCGCCGGCTTGCAGGGCGCTGCATTCCAAGCCCTCCGACACCAGTCCGGTGGGCATCACAAATGAAAACGCCGCGCCAGCGGGGGTATTTTCACTCCAAATGGCGCCGTGGTGGCGATCGATGATCAACTTGGAGATGGCGAGGCCCAGGCCGCCGCCAGAACGGTCTTTGGCTCCGCCATAGCTCGCGTTTTCTTCAAACATCCGCCCCAGGCGATCCGGCGGAATAGCCGGGCCGTTATCTTGAATATCGATTCGGAAAGCATTGACCAGCTTCCGTTCCTGCGCCCGGCGCTCCTGCGTGGCATTCGAGCCTCGGCGCCGCGTCTGCCGCCGCTCCCAGAAATAGGGGCGGCCCTGGATACTGATTCGCCCATAGCGGGGTGTGAATTTGCAAGCGTTGTCGAGCAGACTAAGCAAAACCTGCTCGATATGCGCCGGCTCGAAAGAGAGGCCTTCGGGCGTGGGCTGGAATTCCGCCTCAATACTGATCCCCTTCTCTCTGATGACCGGCGTCATTTCGTCGAGCGCCTGTTCCAGGCATTCCCGGATATCGGCGCGTTCGTAATTGGCGCAATATTCTCCGCGCCGGCCAACACTCAACTGGTACATAGATGTCGACATCCGGGAGAGGCGCTGGGCGCTCTGCTGAATCCGTTCAACGACATCCTTTTGATCCCTGGTGAGCGGCCCAAGCATTTCCCCCAAAAGCAACCCCGAATAGCCCGTCACCGCCGTCAGCGGAGCGCGGAAATCATGGACTGTGCGCGCAAGAAAATTCCAGTGCCCCTGTTCGTATTCCTGCAACCTCAGATTTGCCTGAATCAGGCACTGCAGCATTTGATCGCAGTCGCCTCGGCCTGGAGAATCGAACCGGCTCGCAGGCTGCTGTCGAGCAACTTCTAATACCTCGTTGAGAAATGCAGAGAGCGTGGCTCGACCAACCGGCTTCAAAACAACGTTGAGATAGGCGTGGCCATGCGCCTCACGGAAGGCGTCAACGCCGTCACGATCGACGAGAAACAATGAATTCCACAGAGGTTTTGCTGTCGCATTGCCTGGGATCACCCCGTTTGGCGGCACATCCCAGATCGTCAGCTCGTCAGGCGCAGGCGAATCGCCGGCCTGTTCGTCAAATGAGTTCCAGCCTAATGCGTGCTCTTTAGGCAGGATCTCTCGACAAACCCGGAATAGTTCCGGATCTTTTGATATCAGCCTTACTTTCATCCGCTAGTTCGCCGGTCACAAAACAGCCTGTTTAGGCGGTTCCCGCCCTCAAACTGTCTTGCAGAAACACACGAATTCATCCTTCAGATAAATCCGTAGCGTTCGCCGGCTGCTAGACCTCCTCCGATGAGATACCCTCCGATGATTACTATCGGTCTAGGCTTAAACGAACATGAATTGGATGTCTCAACCGTACCTCAGTCAGGGGCAGTGTTCAACCATTGCGCGTACCAAAAGACAGTAACAAGTACTAAGTTATTTGCTTTCGATATGGGATTTTCCGGTAAATTCGCTCAGTACTCGCAAATAGTTCCGATCAATCGACAATAGTCCACTTCTATGGATTCCGCGCCCCGACGCCCTGCCTTTCCGCTGTTTCATATTGGACTACGAAATGCACGGGGAACAGCATGTCTCTCGACTGCCGGTCCAGGCATCAATGGGCGGCGGGACGGTTCGATCTGTGCCCGGGAGATGTGCGGACACCACTATCAAGAACAAAATGACAGGACAGAACGGGCGCCAAAGATTCTCGCGGCTTGGGGTACGCTGGACCATCCAGATTTTCGAATCCTCAGAACGGCCGGCCATTTCAAGCGAAACAGACAACGTCAGCGGCGATGGATTCTACTTCCGCGCTAAAGAGCGATTCAGTCCGGGAGAGGAACTGGAATGCCTGATTTTGATTCCCACATTCGATCCGTCACTCGTTAGCAGGAGTCTGGATTTGCACTGCTGCGTTCGAGTGATGGCCGTCGAGGTTTTAGAAGGCAATAACGGATTCGGCGTGGAGTGTCATATCGAAAATTATTCATTTTCGGCCATTTTGAAGCACAACGTGCCGTACGGCGGCGGATTGGCTTATAGCTGAAATCAGCTTCCTGAAAGGCAGAGCGCAACGGCCGAATGCGCTTCAGATGTGCCGGCCGGGCACATGCTTGTGCATCCAGCAATCGGAAGTTTGTGACAGATTCCGCTTTTTAGGGAACGGAGATGCGGGATCGTGCTGTTGGTTCTCCGGGATTCTGGGCTCTTGTCGCACGCAGGCGGCTGGCACATGACGTGCTTTCAATGACGGCATGCCGCATATATATACACGATGGACTGACAAGGCTGTGCTGAACTTTTTTGGCGCGCTTTTTCAATTCTCGGTCGTGCTCTTGAAACGGCGGCGGCGCTTCGCGAACGGCATATGAAAAGAGCTCGTGGCCAGCAACCGATCATCAATATTCTGTCCGTCGACGTAGAGGAATGTTTTCACGCGACCGAAGTATCGGGTTCCGGGAACGGATATCCGGAAGCGCGGCCGGCGGTAGAAGCGCAGACAAGGCACGTTTTGGAGCTGTTTGAGCGCCATAGGATTTCGGCCACGTTCTTCATGCTCGGCATGGTTGCGGAGAAGCACCCGCGGCTTGTGCGAGAAATCGCGAAACAAGGTCATGAAATCGGATGCCATAGCTATGCGCATTCCCTGGTTTACGATTTAACGCCTCAGGAATTCCGGCAAGACACAATACGGGCGGTTCGCTGCATTGAAGATGCTTGCGGGCTGACGCCACGCACCTATCGCGCGCCTAGCTATTCCATAACGGCGAAATCGCTGTGGGCCTTAGAGATTCTTGTGGAGCTTGGCTTCACTCACGACTCGAGCATTTACCCCATCCGCCACGATCGCTATGGCATTCCGGGATTTGGCCGGCATGCACAGCGGTACGAGACTCCGGCCGGGCCTATTTGTGAAGTGCCGATCGCGACAGCCCAACTTTCTTCCAACCGGCTTGTGCCTGTCGGAGGCGGCGGCTATCTCCGGCTTCTGCCGTATTGCTACACGGCAGCGGGGGTCCGCCGCATCAATGCAAGTGAAGGCCAGCCTGCATGCCTATACTTTCATCCCTGGGAATTGGATCCCGACCAGCCGAGATTGACATCGAGTCTGGTTTCCACGCTTCGCACGTATCGCGGGCTGCGTACGATGACAGGTAAGGTAGAACGGCTGTTGTCGGATTTCGCATTCGGCCCGCTAACTGCCGTTCATCCGGTCGAAGAGCCCGCTCTGGTGCTCGTCCGCTGACTAGCGGGCGCCCGCGGCAGGATCAGTTCCTTGCACACATACATGGCGCGCGCGAGTGCGCGGGTTTTGCGGTTGTCCGACCCGCTTGCTGACGCAAGACGGCTCTGAGTGGAGGCAATCTGGGCTCGCGTCGCTATCGGGCGCCACTGCCCGATAGCATCACTCGAACTGTCGCAAACATGATCGCAAGATCGAAAAATACTGACATATTCTGGAGATAGAACAGCTCGTACTCCAGCTTTCTGAGAGCATCCTCAACGGTTGCGCCGTAATCGTAGCGAACCTGTGCCCAGCCGGTGATTCCCGGTCGAACCGAGTGCCGTTCGTCGTAGTACGGTATTTCTTTCCGGAGCATTTCGACAAAGGCCGGTCTTTCGGGCCTGGGTCCGACGAAGCTCATATCTCCCCGAATCACGTTGATCAACTGCGGAAACTCATCCAAACGGTATTTGCGTAGGCGCCGGCCCACCCGAGTCACTCGCGGGTCGTTTTGCCTGGCCCATTGCGCGCCCTTACCGGTCTCAGCGTTCACCGACATCGACCTGAATTTCAGGACTTCGAAACAGCGGCCGCCGAGGCCGACCCTTGTCTGCCGATAGAGCACGGGTCCCTTCGAGTCGAGCCGCACCGCGAGCGCAACCACCGCTATAACCGGCAGCGATACGGCGAGCGCGAGCACGCTGAATAGAATATCGAGACAACGCTTTGTAATGAGAGTAAAACGCGAGCGATGAAATCCCTCTGAAAACACAAACCAGCCCGGCTTAACGACGGATAGCCAGACACGGCCACTGAGCGCCGCGATCGCCGAGTGAACGTCTTCGATAATGATTCCCTGAACACGAAGCGTGACCAACTCACGCACCGGCAGCACTCCGCGGCGGTCCGCAAGGGCGACGACGATTCGCGTGACGCCGTGCTGGACTGCGATCTCCTCCAACCGATCCATTCCGCCCAGGATCGGATGACCGAAGACAGTCCCCGGCTCGGCGCTCTCTTCGTGGACGAGTCCGACGAGATGGACGTTGAGGTCGCCGCGCCGGGTGAGTTCGCGGGCAATTGTCACCGCCGATTCGCCACTGCCCAAAATCAGGACCCGATGCTGCGATGCCGCGGCACGCCAGGCGTGGTCCAGCAAGAGCCTGCTGCCGAAGACCAGGGCGCCCGAAATCCCCACGCCTATAAAGAAGACGCCGCGCCCCAGGAGCAGCGCGGGGAAGATGTAGTAAAGGACTCCCAGTATCAGACACGCAATTCCAATGGACTGACAAATGTCGACTATTTCTCCATTTCGACTTCGGATATGCGTAAAGCTGTAAAGGTCGGAATAGTAGAAACAAAGTTGCACTGCGATGACTACGATCAAGACTTGGACGCCGAAGTTGGGCAGCCGGACAAAGTGGTCAAACTCGGCAGGGTCCTCCAAAAACCGCAGTTTGGCTCCGCAGAATAGGCCACCGGCAATCAAGATGTCCTCAAGAAGGATTAACAGCAGGCTTTTGAGGGAAACGTATTGATTAAAGACTCGGACCATAAGTATTGTGCTATCGAGCGGCTGAATTCGCGACGCTCTTAAAGGTAAAGTGCAAACTCGCGCCCGAATGTCCCAATAACGTCGAATGCACGTTCGATACCAGCCCAAGCTCCAAGATTCATCGATTTTTCTGCTTTATTGAGGTCCGGATGCGTAGGATGGCCCGTGGAATGCACGCCGATGCACAAACCCTAAATGGCATCTATAAAGTCAAAAATCTCAGTTCTGATTTGGATCCTCACTGCCACAATTCTGGGCTACTCATCGATCGGCCCGCTATCCGCTCAGCCATCCGGGGCCGGACCTGTCAGCGCTTCTTTGAACGCTGCGTCACTGTCTTCGGCAGACATCGGACGATCGAGAACGGCTCCGGCATCGATGGACGTTCCGGTTGCGGCGGCCGACGGCGCAAGCCGGCCGGAGCCATTTCTATATCTCCTGGTCGGGGCCGCTCTCATTGGAGCCTCGATCGCGACAAAGCAGGTTGTCCGACTCCGCGGAAAAGCTCCGCGGATGGGGAAATTGTCCAAAATTTCCGATCTCAAGGTTCTTGCGTTGACTCCGCATAAGCCGGCTCTCCCCTCTTTCGAACCTGAAGTTGGGAATCGCCGGCGCGATCGTGCGGCGCGGCATGGATAGCATATGAATCCGAAAACACACAACTGACCGCCGAACTACTTTTCAATTGCAACTTTCGTCGATAGTCATTCGTAATTCTGAAATTGGACATCGCTTGGCAATTGGAAGCTTTTGTCGCCATATCGGCCATGATGCGCGAATCGATGACACGTGCGCCCAAGCGTCCGCCAGCGTTTGTTGTCGGTCCTTCGATACTTCGGAGCGCAACAATGTGGACAGAGAGTTGCAGAACCCGGTGGCAAAGCCATCATGAATCGCGCCTTTTCCGCCATTCTCGTTTCCGGATTATTGCTAGCTGCGATGAGTTCGTGCTCAACCGCTTCGGCAAACGTACACGGCAACCCGTCGATCGCCCTCTCTATTTCACCGGGGACGGTTACGCCGTCGGGCGACGTGCTCGTAACCGTACATGCAACGGCAAATCGGGTTCACGCGACCGCGATGCAATGGAGGTTCCGCTACGATGGCAATTTAATCTCGGCCGTCTCCGTTACCGTGGGACCGAAGTCGCTCAACGCACAGAAGACAATCTCGTGTGCCAGTCAAAAAGATGAGACGCGGTGTATCCTCTGGGGCAGTAACATGAAACCGATTCCGGACGGAGACATTGCGGAAGCCAAGTTTCGATTACGGGTTGCGTCCGAGATTCCGAAGGCGGTGATCACACTGGGTCACTCGGAGGCGGTGTCGAGCCAGGGTCAGTCACTGGTTGTCGTTCCCGCATTGTCGACAGCTACCATCGTCAATCCACGAGCACTCGCACGGTCCTTCGAATTCGTTTGCTGACGCAAAGCGGCTCTGTGCCGAAGTAAACCGGACACGGGCCGCGCGCACCTGGCGCGGCTTGGCCGGAATCACCTGTACGCGAAGATGGAAGAGGTGCCTGGTAACGCTTATGTCAATCGCAGGAAGCTTCTCGCCAACTCGGTTACGGCTGCCTCGTTAGCATTCGCCAGGCATGGCTTGGCCGCCGCGGCATACCATTCCAGCGGCTTACAGACAGTACGGATTTCTGTTGATACACGGCGTGGGCTCAGCGTCATTCCCGCTGATTTTGCCGGACTCGGCTATGAGATTTCTTCCGTATCGATACCCGGGTTGCTCGACGCGCAAAATATCAAGTATGTGCAATTGCTGCGTACCTTGGGATCCGCCGGCGTGATCCGAATTGGCGGCAACACCTCCGACTACTCGTCATTCGCCGCCAAAGGCCATGCCGTTTCGGCGCCGAAGGGAACAGTCCTGAATGGCGCGAACCTTCGGCAATTGGGGACGTTTCTTAACGCGACGGGCTGGAAATTAATTTGGGGTTTGAATCTGGGAAGCGGCGACGAGCAACAAGGGGTCGAAGAATCCCGGGCAGTGGCTGCCGCAGTAAATGATAAGCTTCTCGCCTTTGAGATTGGGAACGAGCCGGACCTGTTCGGCCGGGGAGCCGCACACAGGTCGAGCGACTACAACTACGGCGACTACTTAAAGGAATTCCGGCGCTACAAGGCAGTCGTTCGAGCAAAGCTGCCCAATGCTCCGTTTGCGGGACCGGACGTAGCGAGCGCGACCGATTGGGTGACTCGGTTCGCGGCTGACGAAGGAAACGACCTGAAGCTGTTGACCCATCATTATTACCGCCAGTGCGCCAACGCAAGCGCCACTCTCGATAAGCTGCTGCATCCCGATCCGAAACTCGCGCCGAAATTGAAAGAACTAAGAGCCGCTTCCGCGGCTTCGCACGTGCCCTATCGGATTTGCGAGACAAATTCCTTTTGTGGCGGCGGCAAGCCGGGCGTAAGCGATACGTTCGGCGCCGCGCTCTGGGTGCTCGACTTTATGTTCGATCTCGCCTCCGCCGGCTGCGCGGGCGTGAACATCGAGACCGGTGTGAACCAGCTTGGTTTTGTCAGCTCGTATTCCCCGATCGGCGCCGATGAACACGGAACGTACTCAGCTAAACCCGAATATTACGGGATGCTGGCTTTCGCGCAAGCGAGCCGTGGGCAGTTAGTAGCAGTGGATTGCGATGCCGCGGGTGTAAACCTTACGGCCCATGCGGTCATTCACAACGGTAGGCGGCTCTCACTGACGATAATCAACAAAGATGTGTCCCGGGATGCCGATGTGAGCATTACCGTCACAGAACGTCTCGACCATGCGGAAGCACTGCGACTTATCGGACCATCTCTCCAGAGCAAAGATGCCGTCACTCTGGCGGAATCGGCCGTCACTAAGGATGGCCAGTGGAAGCCCAAGCGGCTGGAACGCCTGCGGAGCAAGAGCGGGCAGTGCGAGATCCGCGTACCTGCCGCTAGCGCGGCGATTCTACGATGGGCGCCATAGAGCGGAGCCCAGACTCTTTCTCGAACACGCGAGTGCGCGGGGTTTTACGGGTTACCAGACCCCGTTTGGCGGCGGTTTTTTTGAAAAAATCCCGAAGACCACTCCGTAGCCGTCGCGGCTCAGTTAACACCGTTCAACATTGCCAGCCCTTTACCGAGCCACGAGCGCCAGCGAGTGGTTACGCCGCGCGATTTTTCCCCAGCCCCGCAAGGCGGCGCTGTGTCGAGGCAACCTGGAAACGGGGCCGCCGCAGCATCGAGGCTGCCTCGCTCGACAGGAGACTACGGAGTAATCGTTTCGGGAACACGAATCCGGATTTGCCGTTATCTAGTCTTCATCGAAACGCTCCCGATGCGCGGCATCGGCCGCATTCGCCAGTTCCATCGCCGCCGCGAAGAACCCACCGGACTGGCCGAGGAACAGACCGCCTTCCGTAAGGGCTTTAATGGTCGCCACCGCGCCGCCATTCTGATCGAGGGAAGGACGAATCACGGAGCACGGCGGCAGCTTTTCCCCTTTCAGGAAATCGCAGGGCTCGGGAAAGATGAGGTTGGTCTGAAATTCCTCGCCGCCGAACGGAGGCGCGTTTAAGTCCGGGAAGGTCACGCCGGTCTCAGGATCCGTTACGTTGACCGCGTTTCCCGCCTTATCGTGCCAAACCGCGAAGTGATTTACCTCCGTGCCGCCGATGCTGACGACAATCCGAAGAACCTCGAGGCTCGTCACCTTCAGGCTCATGATGGTGTAAAGACTCGATCCTCCTTGTTCGATAAACGCGAAGTGGAACCCCGCGGTGTTCGCGATTGCTTGCATCCGGCGCTGCTGGTGCGTTACCGGAACGGGCGGCTGCATCATGCCGGGAGGCGTATCGGCGTCGTCGACCGGAATGGCCGGTTCGCCGACAATGTGAACGGCTTGCGGAAATGTGGCGCCGAAATCGGGATTCTCTTCGCTGCGGTAGCGGGTGTACCAGCTTGTATCCACATTCAGGTTCATCAAATTGGTTAACCGCCCTTTCTGCTTGGCGCCGGTCGCCTGGCTGCTGGGCAGCATGCGAAAGGCATCGAGATTGACCGGCTGGTCGCCTCGCGATTCGAGGTAGGCGTTGAGGAAGGCGGCGTGGCTGCGTTCATCGTCGGTATTGTCGGCGATGTATTGCGGCATGTCGCTATCGAGGTTTTCCAGCGCGAGTTGGTAGGCCGCGTTTCCGCCTTTCACGCCGCCCAGTTCGTTGTATTGCTCCCAAAGGTCGCTCTCAATGAGTTCCGCGGCGGCGAGGAAGCGCAGAATCGCGACATCACCTCGCGGCAGTTTCTTGCGGCGGTCGTCGCGGTCCGCAAGGAGCGTCGTGGGAAGCAGCATGGCGCTGCTTACGCCAAGCCCTTGCAGGAAAGAGCGCCGTCTGATGAAGCTCGGCTGCTGAGATTTGCGATCTGCGCCCGATGCGGAGCCTGGCTCCAGGGGTTCTTCTTTCATTTCTACTCTCCGATCCCAAGATTGTTTGAATTACTACGTATTCGTGTTAACGTCCGCCGTTAATAGTAGGAAAACGTTACACAGCAGTTGTACGCCGCAAGCTAGGAATTTCTGCAATGCTTCGGTAAAGGTTTTGTAAAGCCCGCGAGGCGTAAACTAATCGGGAGCCAAACAGAGAGTGGCACCGGGTTTTCGGCTGGCCGAAGATCGGAGCGCCCGTAGTTAACAAGCAGACCCGGCGCGGCGGACGTATAAGGACGGCGAGTGTACTACGGCGCAAATTTCGTAGGCTATCGCGCCACTCCGTTGTAGGCTATCGCGCCACTCCGTTGAAGATGTCGCAAAACGTCCGCTCCTTGACAGTCGCGGTTCGGTGCAGGCATCCCCGACGCCTTCATCAATTTTGGTGGGCTGCGGGCCAGCTAGAACTGCGTGAGAAAACGCAAGTCGCCGCCTTGCATTTGCCGGATATCGTCAATGCCATAGCGCATCATTGCCATTCGGGTCAGGCCTAGACCGAATGCAAACCCGCTCCACTCGTCCGGGTCGATGCCGCCCGACCGTAAAACGTTCGGATGCACGAGCCCGCACGGCATCAGTTCCACCCAGCCGCTCTGCTTACAAACGGCGCATCCGGAGCCGCCGCAGATCAGGCATTGAATGTCCAGCTCGAATCCCGGTTCGACAAAAGGAAAATATCCCGGCCGCAGCCGCACAACTACGTCGCGGTGGAAGATTCCGCTCAGAAGCGTTTTCATGAAGTAAATCAGGTTGGCTACCGAGACATTGCGGTCCACCATCATTCCTTCAAGTTGATAGAACGTGTGCTCGTGAGAAGCATCCACTTCTTCGTTCCGGAACACGCGGCCCGGTGCAATCATGCGCAAGGGCGGTCCCAGCGCTCGCATGCCTCGCACTTGCACGGGAGAAGTATGCGTGCGTAACAGATGGCCGTTCGTCAGCCAGAACGTGTCCTGCATATCGCGGGCCGGATGCGTGGGAGGAATGTTGAGGGCATCGAAATTGTGTTCCTCGGTTTCCACTTCGGGGCCATCGAGGACCGCGAACCCGAGCGAGGTGAACAGATCCTCTATCTCTGCCTGAATCTGCGTGATGGGATGCAGGCTCCCGGGCCGCACGCCCGGCGCCGGCAGGGTCACGTCCAGCCATTCGCGCTCAAGCCTCGCGGCCAGTTGCTCCTGCTCGAATTTGTGCTTCTTTGCCTCGTACTCGCTTTCGAGGTCCTGCTTTACCGAATTCAGCAGCTTTCCGAGTGAGGCGCGCTGTTCGGGCGGCAGCTTGCCGAACTCCTTGCTGATCTGCGCGAGCGTTCCTTTGCGGCCAAGCGCCTCCACCCGCGCCTCTTCCAAATTCTCTTGTGAGAACGCCGAGGCGAAACGAGCTAGCGTCGTTCGCCGCAATTCTTCCAATTGTGCTTCGAGCATTGAGAAATCGTATTTACTGCAAGCCGGCGCCGAGTTGCTGGAGCATGGCCGCCACGTCCTCGTGACCTTTTTGCAGCGCCAGATCGAGCGGCCCCTGGTTGTTATCCGCTCGCACTTTCAAATCGGCGTTATGCGCCAGGAGCACTTCGATGATTTCCCGATCGCCGTTCTGCGCCGCTCCGTGCAAAGGCGTCCAGCCACCCGCCTGCCGGGCATTCGCATTGGCGCCTTCTTCAAGCAGCAGTTTCGCCAGGTCTGCTTTCTTCCCGGCCGTGGCAGCATGGAGCGGCGTGTTCTTCATTGCATTCGTGGATTGCGCATCCACTTCGGCGCCACGCTCAATCAGCGATTGCGCCAGATCTTTGCGACCAAAAAAGGCTGCCAGATGCAGTGGAGTCCAGCCATCGGTCGAATGCGCCCCAATCAACGCCGGATCGCGGTCCAGCTCGCTCAGCACTGCATCCGTTCTGCCCGTTGCCGCCGCGGTGAATATGTCCAATGCCGGGCCGAGCGTCAGCAAATATTCGGCCACCTCGTGGCGTCCATAATACTGAGAAAGCAGCAGCGCGCATTGTCCCGCATCGTTCTTTGCGTTCAATAGGTCTGGATTGCCGGCAAGCGTCGCTCGGACGCCCGTCAGATCTCCCGATTTTACCTGTTCGTGTAGCGTCTTCACATCGGACATCGTTGGGCCTCCCGGTTTCAGGCAGCCGGCATGAAGAGCTGTTCGGATTTGGTTAATTCCCAATCGAGATGGTTGATGTAGAACAAGAGCACCTCTCGTGGATATTTCCCCACAAATTCTTTGTAGACTCGCTCCTGCCAGCCTTGTGTCAGATATTCGTCCGCCTTCAGATCCTTATCGAAGAATCCATCCTGGTGCGGAACTTTGAGAAAATTCAGCACGTCGACAATCATGTCGAGATGCGAGATCAAAAATACCTGGGACAAATCCGTCGCGAAATCCTCTTCGCCGGCTTCGATGCGGGCCCACAATTTCGGCCCCGCTTTGCGCAGGGTCTCCGAATTTAGCTTCGTAAGCCGGGCGCGGATTTTGAAACGATCGTAAATCTGATACGTTCTCAGTTTTCCCATCGATACATGGCGCAAGAGTTGTTGGAATACCTCCGGCCCCAGCGCGGTGAAAACTCCACACATTTCCATCGAGCCTCAGAGTAACATACCGGCGGCGCTGAAAGCGTTCCAAGCCCTTTCATTTACAGGGTTTTTCGCGCTCTGCGGTACAATGACGCGTTTGGGTAAACCCTCCTAAGTTTCATGTCCAATCTGATTGTTCTCGGGGCACAATGGGGCGATGAAGGCAAAGGCAAAATCGTCGACCTGTTCTCCGAAAAATTTCACGCCGTCGCCCGCTACCAAGGCGGCCATAATGCCGGCCATACCGTCTATATTGGCGAGCAGAAGTTCGTCTTGAAGCTGATCCCCAGCGGCGTTCTGCGGCCGGGCATTCTCGCGATCATCGGTAACGGAGTCGTGATCGATCCGCAGGCGCTGATGGACGAAATCGCCGCCCTCGAAGCTGTCGGCATCGATGTAAGGTCGCAGTTGCGCATCAGCAATCGCGCTCACGTCATCTTTCCGTTTCACCGCACAATCGAGAAGATCTCGGAGGCACGCGATAACCGCATCGCCATCGGCACGACCTCTCGCGGAATTGGTCCTTGTTACGAAGATAAGATTGCACGCCGGGGCATCCGCATTGCCGATTTGATCGACGTCGAGTTCGATGCGCTTTACGATTCGCTCGCGGAAGATAAAGCACTCATCGCGGAGGCCTTCAATATTCGCGATCACGGCGATTTCGGCCAGATCCGATCCCAATACCGGGCTTTGGCGGAGCAGATCAAACCATTGGTCTGCGACACCGCGCACCTGCTCAACGAGATGATCCGGGAAGGGAAAAGTGTGCTCTTCGAAGGCGCCCAGGGCACTATGCTCGATATCGATCACGGCACCTACCCGTTCGTTACCAGTTCGAGCGCGGCCGCAGGCGGGGCTTGCACGGGCGCGGGCGTTGCGCCCACACGTATAGATGGAATCGTCGGCGTCTCGAAGGCCTATATCACGCGGGTCGGCGCAGGTCCCTTTCCGTCTGAAGATCAAGGTGAACTCGGCGAGCATATCCGCCGCGCGGGGAATGAGTTCGGTTCCGTGACGGGACGTCCCCGGCGGTGCGGCTGGTTCGACGTTCCCTTGCTACGCTATACCGCCGAAGTGAACGGCTTCGATAGCCTCATCATCACCAAGCTGGATGTCCTCGACGATCTCGACACTATCCCTGTTTGCGTGGCTTACGAGGTGGATGGAAAAGTAATCACAACCATGCCGGCTAGCACACGCCGCATGGAAGCAATCAAGCCGCTCTTCGAATACCTCCCGGGGTGGAAGACGTCTTCACGGGCTACGACGTCATTGTCCGCTTTGCCGGATAAGGCGAAGGCGTATCTTCGATTTATTGAGGAGAAAACCGGTGTCGAAATTGGTTCCGTATCGACGGGACCGGAGCGGAACGAGACGATGATCGTTCCGGGCTCCAGGCTTGAAAAACTGCTCGCCTAAGAAAACTTGTGCCGGCAGTAGGTTTCAACAATGAGTCCCGGTCGCCAGTTGTGCGAACCCCTTGCCGGGCGGCTCCAGATAAAAAAACGGCGTTCATTCCGTGAATTACGTCCTCCGAATGCCGCAACTCACATCAGGGGATGGGTTCGACCCCTGCAAATGAACGCCGTTGGTTCCCTCTGCCGAGTACAGAAAGCGAAAGGGGGACGCTTCTGGTTGTTGAACTTGGCGCCACTGGAACCGAAATTCTAAAAGATCCGGCCGGCTCCGGGTTCGCCGGAGCCACGGTGATCCGGTGCAGCCGGCTGGCCATTTTACGAGGCGCTGGCCAGAAACTCGTAAGTGCTTGAATTTCATCGATCCTCCTCGTTGTGGATCTGACAGCGGCTCTGCTGCAATGGAACAGAACGGATAATCCACAGAGGTTAACGTTCATTTCTCGATAACTGAATGCCAGGTCTTATATTCTCGATAGAAGCCTCATTATGCCGTTGAGCATCACCTCACGCCCCGACCGCAATTTCTACATACTCACGTTGACCGGCCAGCTCACGCTCGGTCCGAACCTCAAGAGTCTTCAGCAGATGGCCCGGGCTGCGCTTGAAACCGGCACTCCGGATGCGCTGATCGTCGAAGTAGGGGGCGTCAAATATACGGATAGCGCCGGGCTCGGCGAGCTGACAATTCTCTATTCATTGTGCATGCGGAAACAGTGCATGCTGATACTGGCGGGTGTGCCCAACCAACTACGCCAGATGCTCGAATTGACGCGCCTCGATGCGCTGCTGCCTTCGGCGGCGGACACGGAAGCCGCCAAGCGGATGGTGAAGGCGCGCGCGCAGAAGCAGAAGAATCCCGAGGAAACCCGGGATTCGGACGAATCGTAGGGCCGGCGGCCACCGGTAAATGCTAGCGCCCGCCGGCGCCGGTGTGGATGCGGTTGATGTCTTCGCGCAGGCCCATGTTACGAACGAGCCGCAGCAGATAGTTCGGATGCAAACCAAGGAGTTTCGCGGCTTGCTTGTAGTCCCCGTTTCCTTGCGCGTACGCGTCCAGTATGGCCTCGCGCTTTGCGTTGCCTACCGACATGTGATAGCGCGCATTCGCATCCCGCGGCGACGATTCAAGAAGAGCTTCGGGCAGATCCTCCGGGAGCACGAGGTCCGAAACGCCGAGCACCACGGCGCGCTCCATCGCGTTTTCGAGTTCCCGGACGTTTCCCGGCCAGCCATACTGCAGCAGCATCTCTTCGGCCTCGCTGGAAACTCCGGTGACATGGCGCTTGCAGCGCACTGCCGAGCGTTCCAGGAAATATTGAGCCAACAGCGGAATATCTTCTCTTCGGTCCCGCAGCGGCGGCGACTGGAGAGTCACGACGTTCAACCGGTGATAGAGATCCTCGCGGAATTTGCCGCTGCGCACATCTTCCGTGAGATCGCGATTCGTTGCGGCAACCACCCTGACATCTAGGGGGTGCGCGGTTGTGCCGCCGACGCGCTCAAACTCGCGCTGCTGAAGCACTCGCAAAAGCTTGGCTTGCAGTGATGGAGCGAGTTCACCCACTTCGTCCAGGAAGATGGTTCCGCCCTGGGCGAGTTCGAAGCGACCTCGTTTCAGAGCGATGGCGCCGGTGAATGCGCCCTTCTCGTGCCCGAAGAGCTCGCTTTCGAACAGTGTCTCTGTCAACGCCGCGCAGTTTACGGCGATAAACGGGCGCTCGCGCCGCGGGCTCTTCTGGTGAAGGGCGCGCGCCACTAGCTCTTTGCCGGTGCCGCTCTCTCCCAGCACCATTACGGTAGTGTCTCGGGGGGCCACCCGATCCACCAGTTCCAACAGTCTGCGAATAATGGGGCTGTTGCCGACGATGCCCGTCGGAGACCCGATCTGTTCCTCAAGCAGCGCCTTCTCGACGCGCAGAGTTTCTACTTCCCGGTTCGCTTCAAACGCTACCGAGGCGAGAGACGCAACCGCCGTCAGCACATCCAGGTGCGAAGCCAGCCGCAGTTTCTCGTTTGGTTCCACAGCCAGAATAATGGCGCCATTCAAGGCGCCGCCAACATAAAGCGGGACGCCGACAGTGCCGGTCTCGGCATCCTCGAATGCGCCTTCTTCACATACCCGGATCAGGCCCTTCTCGAACCCAGGTTCGGAATTTGGATATTGTTCGTGAAAGCGCGCCCGAAGCTCGTCGCAGCCCGTGCCGACGAGCAGCAGCCCTTCATTCGTGGGTATAAGGTCCTGAATGAGCCGGAGAATCTGGCTCTGAAGAAGTCCGTTCTGCGCCTCGCCGACGCTTGCCGCCAGTGCCCGAAAAAGAAATACGAGCGAGCAGGAAGCCAGCAGCACGGGTTTTGCGTCGGGCTGCCGTTGCGCCAGGTCCTCCGTTGCGATGCTCTCGCCGGAGCGAAACATGAGGATCGTTTTGCCGACGCCGATTTGATCGCGATCTTGCAGCCATCGTTCGGCGCTACGCATTCCGTTGACGTATGTGCCACCCGAGCTGCGCAGGTCGTAAACAAGAAACCGATCCGCCTGCCGGCGGATCTGACAATGCCGCCAGGCGATCTCAGGTTCCGAGAGTATAACTGCTGAATTCGGCGCCCTGCCGATGAAAAATTCTTCTTTGTCGAGGGCGTAGCGAGTCCCAGCCTGCGGTCCGTTGACGGCGATGAGTTCCGCGTTCATTTGACAGAACATTCAGGATACAGGAGCGGCTACGGTGATGGCTAGCCCGCGCCGCGCGCGGAGTCCGGACCGCTTGTTGCCAGTAACTTCGGGCCTACCGGGAATTTCCGTCGGCCGGGTTCGGTGACCAGTCCACGGTTGAGCCACGAGCGGCTGAGAGCGCCTTCAGGAGAGCCGTAAACTCATTCTCAAAATCCGATCACCTGCACGTTCGTGAACGCGATCGGCTGATTTGAAACATCAAGTGCGATGGCGCCCTGAGTGTAAGTTGAATCGGTCGCCTGTATCGCTAGGGCGTTGTCGTAATACACCTGTATCTGCGATCCGCTAAAGCTGAGTCTGAGATTGTGGCGGCCCGTAGTATCGAACGGAAGCAGCGGCGACTGGGCCAGCAGCGCATATCCGGCATCGATGAACCACTGGTTGATGCGGTAGAGCTTGAGAATGCCTTCGTGCGGATAAATCCATACGCCGTAACTGGCTCCCGTCGATGTGTTCAGGCGACCCCGAAGGCCGCCGGGATAATCGTTCAACGAGGAAAGCTGGAAATCGGCCGCTACCGTGTAGTCGGTCCACGAATCAAGGCCGGTCCATGACTCCGTGGCGCCTTGCCCGTTGTAGCGATAGGTTCCATTTGCCACCGACCAACCTGAGCCGTTCCCGAGGGGCGAAATGCTCCAATTGCCCGCCGTCCCGGAACTGAAATCGTCAGAGAACAATAGTGTGCCGACTTGTAGCGATACAGACGCGGCTAGCGGGCCATTGCTTACATCCGGCGAATTGATGGAGACGGAGCCGCTGTAATGTCCCGTCGCGAGAGTGTTGACGTTGGGTGAAACCGTGATGCTGTTCGGAGCCGTTCCCGACGTGGAACTGAGGCCGATCCACGGCGAGTCCGCGGACGCGGTCCAGTTTAGCGTTCCGATTCCCGCGTTGCTTACTGCCAGGCTCTGGCCTGGTGGATTCGTCACGGTTGCCGCAAAGAAAGTCAGCGATGAAGGCTGAATCGCCAGCAGCGCAGCCTTTACCGCGAACGTGACCGGGATTATCACGGGAGAATTCGATGCGCCCGGAATGGAAACTGTCACCGTGCCGGAGTACGTTCCCGAAGAGAGTCCTGCCGGGTCGACGGAAATGCTGGCTGTCCCGGGCGTCAAGGATGACGATGCGCTCGCTTTCAACCACGAAGCGGAGGCGCTGACGCCCCAAGTTGTACTGGCGCCGGCCGCCGACACGGCGAGTGTCTGAACAGCGGGTACCGAACCCGCGGCTGAACTGAATGTCAGCCCGTTTGAAGGCGCCGAGAGTATGACAGGACTGCCCGCCTCCGCGACGCGAACATTCTTGTAGGAGATAGGCTGGCTATCGGCATCCATGCACACGAAACCGCTCGCGTATGCACTATCCGTGGCCGACATGAGAAACCTTCCGTCCCAATATACCGATATCTGGTTCCCAGCGAATGCTATCTGAAGGTCGTGGAATGCAGCCGTATCGTAGGACAACGAAGCTTGAGCAAGCGACGTTAAGCCTTGGCCGTTAATATCCCACTGGCCGACCTTATAGAGAACCGCGAGCCCGCTGCCCGGATACAGCCATACGGCGTAACCTGCGCCCGTCGACGGATTCACGCGTCCACGCACGCCGCCTGGCCAATTACTCAAATTTGATAACTGGATGTCGGTATCGAACGTATAATCGGACCATGCGGCGTTCCCTGCGCAGGATTGGCTCAGCCCTGAGCCGTTGAACGAATAAACGCCGTTGGCGGCCGCCCATCCCGAGCCAAGCCCCATCGGCGAGATAACCCATCCCGCAGCCTGGTCGCTGAAATTCTCAGCCATCGCCTGCTGGGCAACGGTCAAATTCACGGGTACCGTTAGCGGAGAATTGACGACGCCTTGTGCAGAGATAGTTACTGTGCCGGAGTATGCTCCCGGCGCCAACCCGGTCGAATCAACGCTGATCCCAGCCGTAGCGAGTGCGTTGCCCGACGCCGGAGAGGCATGTAGCCAACTTGCGTTGGTTGTTGCGGTCCACGCAAAGGACCCGGCGCCGGTGGAGTTGGTAATCGAAAGGCTCTGCGCTTCGGGATTTGTTCCATTTGTTGCCGCAAAACTCATGCTGGACGGGGTTACAGCTAGGGCTGACGTCTGCGACACGACATTCAGGCTGACGGTAATCGATTGCGTGCTGTTGGCTGCTCCGAGCGAGGTCAGGCGAATCGCGCCGGAGTAGGAGCCGGCGGAAAGCTGCGAGCTCGAAACCGAGACTTGGATACTAGCTGCCGTTGAGCCGCTCGATGGGCTTACGCTCAGCCATGGCGCCGTGCTCGCTGCCGTCCAGGCAAGTGAACCTGTCCCCGAGGCGCCAATCTGCACCGCCTGTGCCGCGGGATTAGCTCCCAGATAAACAGCTGAAAATGCGAGAGACGCGGTCGACGACGTGAGCGAGGCGGCGGATACTGCGTTCTGAGATGTGACGACGATGTTGTCATACGTGATCGGCTGACTAGAGACGTCCAGCGCGATCATTCCGCTCGCGTACGTGGCATCGGTTGCCGTGATGATGGAGGCGCCATCGTAGGACACCTGTATCTGACTACCTAGGAACGACAGCCGGAAGGTGTGGAAGTTCCGGTTATCGAAGGCGACTGTAGCTTGGCCTAGCTGGAGATAGCCGGCATCGATATTCCATTGCCCGACACGGTACAAGCGAACGATATTTTCGGCCGGATAGAGCCAGACCGCATAGGAAGCTCCGGAAACCGGATTCACGCGACCGCGAAACCCGGCTGGATAGTCGGCAAGCGTCGAGAGCTTGATGTCTACCTGCATGTCGTAATCGGTCCACGCGGAATTGCCGGCAAAAAGTTGAGTGGGACCGCCGCCATTGTAATTGAGAGCCTGATTAATAACCGACCAGTTTGTGCCGTGCCCCAATGGCGAAACCGCCCAGCCTTCCATGCTGCCGTCATCGAAATTGGATGATAATAGGTCGCTTTCGAAATTCAACGAAACAGGAATCGTCTGAACCGAACCGGCGCCTGCCGGCGGCGTGATCGTGATGGTTCCGCTATACGTGCCGCCCGCCAAGGCGGAAGTGTCTACCGAAACCGAAACAGAGCCGGGCGTTGTACCCGATCCGGCCGAAGTCTTCAACCAGGAAGCCGACGAGCTAGCGGTCCAGGAGATTGTTTGCGAGCCTTGGTTGTAAATCTGGATCGTTTGCGGCGCCGGGGTCGATTGTCCTTGCATCGCTGTAAACGACAGGCTCATCGGGGCGGCCAGCAGCGATGCCGGCGCCCCAGGCATCGATTGTCCTGGTATATAGACCACATCGAC
>Ga0134126_10001039_pt1 | contig 35122 bp, 24 predicted proteins | sample KB31752_FD_96881 | JGI IMG/M metagenome (GOLD analysis project Ga0134126, IMG submission 96881) | Terrestrial soil microbial communities with excess Nitrogen fertilizer from Kellogg Biological Station, Michigan, USA - KB3-175-2 | ecosystem: Environmental > Terrestrial > Soil > Unclassified ...
CAAGCGGGATCTCATCGCTGAGGATCGGCTCCCAGCCCGCGCCGGGCAGGCAATTTTTCGGGGAGTGCATGCTTTCGCCGGCGCGCTGGCTGCGGTAATAGGCCACGAACAACTGCGCCTGGTCGCCGCCGGCGGTGGCGTAGTTGCGGACCATATAGTCGTCGGCCTTCAGCACCCCGAGAACGTCTGCGCTGAGCGCGGGCTGCGTGGTCAGGTGCCAGGGGCCGACGGTGGCCGGAAACTGCTCTAACGGCTGCCGTAGCGGCACGACCGGGGAACCGCCCAGCCGCGCCCGCACCGCGAAGGTCGCGAGCAACACCAGCGTAAGCACGAGCCAATGGCGCCGCTGCACTGCGAGCATCAAGCCGGCTCCCCCGGCCCGCGATGCGACCGGCCGCCGTAGCGCCGCAGCAAACTGGCCTCGCCGAGCAGCGCCAGGAACGCCACCAGGAAGATGAGCCAGCCGGAAAATGCGTGGAAGAACCCTTCACTGTACTGCGCGCCGAACCAGCGCCCGATCAGCCCGGTGGCGGCAATGCGCCCGGCATTGGTGCACAGCGCAATCGGCACCGCGCTCAGCACAATCGCGAGTTTCACCCAGAAACGGGACGGGATGAAATAGACCACCAGCATCGCAAGCGTGATCAGGCTGAAGAGCGAGCGGATCCCGCTGCAGGCCTCCGCCACGTCCAGCGTGCGCTGCGGCAGCAGCAAGATGTTGCCTTGGCGGAATACCGGTATTCCGCAGGCGCTCAGCAGTCCCGCCGCCCAGGACGAAGCCAGCAACTGCAAAGGGAAGGCGATGGCGTTGAAGATGAGCTCGGGAAGCGGTATCGCCAGGAAGATCAGCGTCAGCGAGAACAGATGCGCGCGCAAATGGGCCGCGCCGTACACGTAGAGCAGGCCTGCGGCTATCAGCAGCAGCAGCGAGGTGCGCTGCAAGAAAAACTCCGCTCCCAAATACCCGACAAAGTACTCGGCCATCGCGAGCAAGGCCAAGGCCAAGCCCCATCGCCTCGGTCGCACCGGGAGCTTGCGCAAGCGCTCGCGCTGCAACCACACAATGTAGGCAACCGCGAAGGGAATGATGAAGCCGTGCGAATAATTCGGATTGGTGACCCAGTCGCTGCCCAGGCCAATCAGCACCGGCACATAGACCAGCGCCAGAGCCAAGGCGGCCAGGCCGTAGATCGAGGCCACCGACCAGTGGTTCTCGCGCAGGGCTGCGGAAACCGCTAGTTCTGCATGCGAAGCCGGAACGGAAGTTACTGGCATTAGACCGCCCGAATCATTCAGGCTAGGTTGAGGAATCGTAGGCAAAAAAAAACCCTGGACCGCCCAAGAGAGTGTCTTGGGCTTCCAGGGTATAGCCTACGCCGATTAGGCTTGCAGGTCCACTCCGCGACCGTCCTGAAGGCGACGGCGGAAGAGGAATGCCAAACCCAACAAGCCGGTGCCGAAGAGAGCCAGCGAGGCGGGCTCCGGCACGGTCGAACCGATGAACTCCTGGGGGCCGCCTTTGCCAGCAACCAAGGGGTTGCCGTTGGCGTCAACCGGGGAGAAAACGACATAGGGCGTGAAGTCGAAGCCCGAGAATCCGCCCGACGCTTCAGTGGCAGCGCCACCGAGCCAGTATGCGGACGAGTCCACGCCACCGTTCACCGCCGAACCCTGTGCCACTTGGGTGCCATTGGCATTGATCCCGGGCGCGCTGGAATCAAACAGATCCCACATCGCATAGTTGATCGCCGCGTTCTTGTCATCGGTATTCGGGGCCGGAGGGGCCGGATCCAGGTTGCTGAACAACCACGCCAGCTCCTTGTATTGGGTGTCCGGAGTCGAAGCGCCGCCGTTAAACAGCGTGTGGCTCAGGTCGGTGTAGTTGCTCACCCAGCCGGTGTACTGCTCGCCCACGGTGACGTGATCGAAAAAGTCGTCGCAGGCCACGGTCCAGTTGCTGGAGCCGCTGCCGTTGTTGACGTTGATGGTGTAGGGATAATAGGCAACGCCACCAGGGGTGCTGCTGCCCGTGGAATTGATGGTAATCGTGACCGGGTTTGCTGCAGCCAAGATTCCCAGCCCAGCAACCGCGATCCCGAGATGAAGTAGCGACTTGAGTTTCATAGATTCAAACGTCCTTCTAGCTAGAGGCCCACTGATTTCGGTGCCAGTGCACGGGCACCCACAACCCTGCTGGTGCAATCAATGGTCCAAAGCAAAATACTGAAAACAAAGGCCTTAATGAGATTTTCGCGGCGGCCCGTATGCACGGCAATGCACACTTCAGCCGTCTGCGCCTGACTGAACCGGAATATGCAAGTGGTTGCTCAGCGCTGGCTGGCAGCGGCGCGCAAATAGTGCGCTTGCATCCGTTCGGCGAAACCGCCACGGGTGTAGGACTCGGCCTTCTCACGATTTTTTTGCCCGAGTTCATTCCTGAGCCTGGGATCGCCGGCCAAGGCCAGCAGCGCGGCCGCCATCGGATTCGCCTCGCCGGGCGGCACGAGCGCTCCCTGCGCCAAACCGCGGTTACCGGGTATGTCGGTCACGACCGTGGGCAACCCTGCCGCCATGTACTCCAGCAGCGCATTGGAACAGCCTTCGTTCCAGGAGCACAACACGCCGGCGTCCGCAGCCGCCAAATAGGCCTCGACATTGCTGACGGCGCCGACAAGACGCACCGAAGATTCGAGTTGGTTCCTGACGATCTGCGCGCGCAGCTGGCCCTCCAACGGCCCTTCTCCAATCAATAGAAACGTCGCAAAGCAGCCCTCGCGGCTCATGACCGCGGCGGCATCCACGAGCATGGCTTGATTCTTGATGGGCGTGAAGTTGGCGACCATCACAACAACGAACGCAGTGGCCTCGATTCCGAGCCGTGCCCGCGCGCGGGCGCGCTCTGGTGCCGAGGCCGGCCGGAAGCGCTCCAGGTCCAGCCCATTGGGCACGATCTCGATGCGTTCGCGCGGAATACCCTCGTCGCGGTGGAGCATGGCAGCCACGCTGGCCGCGTTGGCTTGCCAATAGGTTGCGATTCGGTTCACGATCCACAGCGGCAGACGGTGAAACCAACGCTTCCAGTGCCCCTGATTGCGGCGTCCGCACAGAATCGCGGGCACGCCCGCGATTCGTGCTCCTGGTACCCCCAAAAACAGCGCGTCGAGGAATGTCGCCTGCACCAGCGCAGGGCGCCGCTTGAGCAGCAACTGGCGCACGCCCGCGATCACCGCTAGTGGACCCGCTCCCGCCGGCGCAGCCGCAAACCAAGGCCAGCGCATCTGGGCCGGCATGCCACTTGCAGCGGCCCGAGGAAAATACAATTCGATCTCGAAAAAACGGGGATCGAGCGCTTCCATGATGCGGCGCAATTGCAACTCCGAGCCGCCGCGATGGAGGGCAGGCTCGGGGGTCCAAACCTGGGGATCGTCGAGCAGGAACCCCAGCCGAAGCCGTCCATCGGGCTGGAGCGCAACCGTGCCCGCCGGCATCCGCCTCCGCGCCCGCGCCAGATGCACCAGCAGGGTGCGCTGGTGGGGACCCAATTGCGCTTCGCTGATGGCGATGCGAGGCAGGCGCCAAAGATCGCCGCCTGCCTGGGCCAGTCCAGGAGCGGTGGTGACCGCGCAGGCATACCCGGCTTCCCGGGCTTGCCCTGGCACGAAGGGGCTGATACCGCCCCAGGGATAAGAAAAGCTGCGCACCTCGACCCCAAGGGGGGCTTCCAGCTCGGACCGCGATTGCCGCAGAATCCGTTCGGATTCTTCCGGGGGCGAGGCGCGCAGCAGAGTGTGGTCGAGGGTGTGCGACCCGAACTCGATGCCCGCCGCCTGCATGGCGCGGACTTCATTCCAATTCATGAATGCGCGCCCCTGCAGTTCAGGGCGCGGGGGCGCCAGCACCGCGAGGCGTTCCACAAAGTCCTCGGCTTCGGCGCTCGAACGGCGCAGCAGCAGCCCGCTCAGCCGTCCGTAATCGAGATCCTCTTGCCCCAGCGGCGGGCACCATACCGAGGCCGCAGCCACATCCTGCAGAATTTTCTCGCCCCGATCTTGGGTTCGCAAGCCGTCCAAAAAGTAGCGAAGCCGCTCCTGCCAGAAGCGGCGGTTTGTGCCGATGAACCGCAGGGGCAGAAAAACGGTGGCCGGCAAGCCGTATTTTTGCAGCAGAGGAAAGGCGTGGGAATACGTATCGAGCCAGCCGTCGTCGAAGGTGAGCACGCATCGGGGGCGGACGCAGGGCTCGCGCAACGCGGCCTCAAGATCACAGAGGCGCACGGCGCGGTAGTGCCGCTCGATCCAGGCGCAGAAGCGGTCCATTGCTGCAACGCTGACGGCCATTTCCGGGTGGTAGCTGGCGCCCACCTCCGGCAGGACCTGGTGCAGCATGAAGATGGGCGCCGCCGTCCGGTCGCTCAATCCGGCGGCGTGCGCCAGCAGGCGCGCCCCGCCAGGGAGGCGTGCGGCGAGCGAACTCATCATTTCGGCTCCTGATCGCATCGGTGAGCGTATCCAATTGGTCAAATTCTGCGCTTCAGGCATGGGTTTCGCCTAGAGGCCGTGGCGACCTTCCACGATATATTAATAGCGATGACAGCGGTGGCGGCGTCCGCGGCGGCGAGTGTGCCGACCACAGATTGGCGTGTCGAGACTATTCATGACGAGGCCGGGCTGCGAGCCCTGGCCGCGGAGTGGGACGGGCTTTTCGCCCGCATGGCCCGCCCCAGCCCCTTTTTGGCCTACACCTGGGTCGAAACCTGGCAGCGACATTTCGGCCGGGAATCGCGCTTGTGGGTGTTGGCGCTGCGCGATTCCGGGGGCGCACTGATTGGCCTGGCGCCGCTTCATGTGGTTTCGCGCCGCATCGCCGGCGCGCTGCCGCTGCGCTCGGTCGAGTTTTTGGGCTATCGCGGCTCTTCGGTCTGCGCCGACCATTTGGATTTCCTGGCGCCAGCGGAGCAACGCGAAGCCGTGGCGCGCGCGCTGATCGCCGAGTTGCTTCGCCGCGCCGCGGAGTGGGACGCGCTGGTCCTGGCCGGACTGGCAGCCGATTCGCCGATCCCCGAGCTCTGGCGTGAACTATCGCCTGGCGGCACCGCCGTGCGCCCGGAAGACATTTGCTACCATCGCGACCTGCCGGCGGATATTTCCACGCTTTGGACCGAAATCAAGCGCCACCACCCGAAGCTGGCGAGCAACGTCAAGTACTACCGCAAGCGGCTGCAGCAGCAGAAGAGCGTCGAATTCATCGCGCCGGTGCCGGCGGATCAGGTGCAGGCCACCCTGCAGGCGCTGGTCCAACTCCACACCCAGGCCCACGCCCGCAAGGGCCAAAGCGGCAATTTCTTTCGCCCCGACTACCTGGGCTTCCATTCCGATCTGCTCGGCAGCCTGGCCGCGGACCCGCGTTTGTACCTTGCCCGGCTTGATTGCGATGGCGCGCCAACCGCCATTCTCTACGGATTTCTGTGCGGCGGGGTGCTCTACTACTACCAATCCGGCTTCGATCCAGCGTTGGGATCGTTCGGCGTGGGAACCCTGCTGCTGGCCTCGGTTTTCGAGGACGCCATTGCGCGGCTGGGCGCGCGCGAATTCGATTTTCTGCGCGGCGCGGAGGAGTACAAGTCCCGCTGGACCGCCGACGCTCGCTGGACACGCGAGTTCCGAGCCTGGCAGCGGACGCTGGCGGGACGCCTCTCGGCGCTTGAATACCGCGCGCGCCGCCGCGCCGCCGCATTCCGCGACCGCCGCAAAGCGGCGGCAGCGCACGCATGAGCGCGTCGACGCTCGCCTCCGCCGCGCAGGTCTGGCAAGCCGCGGTCGAACTCGGGCTGGGCGGGCTCGAGCGGCTCAGGCCCGAATGGGAAGCGCTCTGCGCCGAGCGCGGCGGCGCGGCGCTACTGCTCCAGCCGGCCTGGGTGCGGGCCCATGTCGAGGCGCTGGAGGCGCCCTCCGGGTTGGAACTGCATACCATGCGCCGCGATGGCCAACTGCGCGCCGTGCTGCCGCTGCTGCGCGAGCGGGTCTGGTTCTGCGGCGTGCCTGCGGTGAGGCTGCGCGCCGCAGCCGGCGTCTACTCGGTGCGCTTCGATCTGCTAGCCGGGCCCGGCGAGGAAGGCCAGGCTGCGGCGGATGCACTCGCCGGCAGCATCAGCGGCCGCCGCGGCTGGGACGTCCTCGAGCTGCGCGACGTGCCGGCCGGCGGCGTCGCCGAGCACCTGGTCGCGGCCTTGGCTGCCCGCGGCCATGCCACCGGACGCTGGCTCGCCCTCCAGTCTCCCTATGTGGAGATGGCTGCCGGGGAGGGCCTGCCCGCCGGCTTCGGTTCCACCAGCAAGAAATTCCGCAACCAACTGGCCCAAGGCCGGCGCGGCCTCGAGGCCGAATTCGGACCCATCCACTTGGAACGTCTTGATTGGCGCAACGGGGAGGAGTTGGCCGCCCGCCTGGACCGTTTTTATGCCTTCGAGCACGCGGGATGGAAGGGCCGAAACGGCAGCTCGATCCTTGCCCGACCTGGTGCCCGCGATTTCTACGATCGTGCCGCCGCCGCGATGGCCGCGCAAGGCAAGCTGGCGCTGCATTGCCTTCGGGCCGGCGATCATTTGCTGGCCATGGGCTATGGCCTTCAAGATTCTGAAGCGTTCTACGTTTTGAAATGGTCCTACGACGAGGCCTTCGCCAAACATGGCCCCGGCCATCTGCTCATCGAGTCCATGCTGCTCGAGCTGGGCGGCGTGCAGCCGCCCTTGGCGCGCTTCGATATCACGGGCGGCGACGAGCCTTACAAGCAGAAGTGGACGAAGGCACGATTGGATCACTCCTACCTTTTCGCTTTTCGCCGGGGGCCGCGCGGCGCGCTGCTGCGCTCGCTGAAATTCACCTGGACTCCGTGGGTCAAGAAGATGTTGCGGAAACCTGCATGAACAACGGAACCGCAGGCGGCGGCGCCGCCCTCGCCAGCGCCAAGCACCGCTTTTCCTTCAACGCCTTCTGCAACAGCATCGGATTTCTCACCCAGATCGTCTCGGCTTTCATCGTCACTCCCATCCTGGTGCATGGGCTGGGCGACGCCCGCTACGGCATTTGGGGGTTTGTGGGCCAGACCGTCAGCACCATGGATCTGCTCGATTTCGGCCTCGGAATCGCCGTGGACCGCTTCCTCGCCCGCCACCATGCCCGCGACGACCGCGAGGAGATGAGCCGCGTGCTTTCGACCGGCTTGGCCATGGCTCTGGTGCCGCTGGCGCTCGCAGCCGCCGGAGGAGTCGGGCTGGCCTTATGGGCGCCGCATTTTTCCAATTTCCCCGTCGCCTATGCGCGCGAGACCCAGATCACCATCGTCTTCATTGCGCTTTCGGTCGGCGCCATGGTGCCCGGCAGCGTGCTGAACTCCGGCCTGGCGGCGCTTTCCCGCTATGATCTGCTGACCCTGCGCAATACGGTTTGGATTGCGGTCCGGGCGCTTTTGTACTGGATCGTTTTGCGCGCGGGCTTCGGTCTGATCGCGGTCGCGGTGGTGACGCTGGCCGTCGAGCTGGCGGCGCTGGCCTTCGGCGCCACCTTGGCGCGGCGCCTGCTGCCCTGGGTGCGGTTGCGCCCGAGGCTGGTTTCGCGCAGCACGGCGCGTTCGCTGCTCAGCTTCAGCACCTTCGCCTTCCTGCTGATGGTCGCCTCGCGCATGATTTTCTCCTGCGACAACATTGTCGTCGGCTGGGCGCTGGGTCCGGTGGCGGTGGCGTTCTATGCCATCGCCGGCGGCCTCGCCGAGCAACTGCGCCAGAGCACGAAAATCCTCACCCGGCTTTACTCCGTGCTCGCGACCCAGATTCATGCCCTCGATGATGCCGCCGCCATGCGCCAGCTCTTTGTTACAGGTTCGCGTCTGGCGATGATGATGGTGCTCCCCGGCTGCATCGGATTGTGCCTGCTCGGCCCGCAATTCCTCCAGCTCTGGCTCGGCCCGGAGTTCCGTGCGCACTCCAGCGGCATCTTGGTCCTGCTCACGGTCACGGTGGCCTCGTTCGCCTTGGCCACATCCTGCACCCAGGTGCTCTACGGCATGAACCGACACCGCTATAACGCCATGCTGAGCTTGATCGAAGCCGGCGCCAATCTGGCGCTGAGCCTGATCCTGGTGCGCAAAATGGGCGCGATCGGCGTGGCTTGGGGCACGGCCATCCCCGCTGTGCTCATCGAGGCAGTGGTGCTGCCGCTATTTACCCTTCGCCAGGTGTGCCTTGCGCCCGCCGCATATTTCAGCCGGACGATCGTCCAGCCCATGCTGGTGGGTACCCCACTCATTGCATGGTGCTGGTTCTGGCGCGCCAGCGGCTGGGTGGAAGGCTGGTTCTCGCTAATCGCGGTCGCCCTCGCGGGCTTGGCGATTTTCGCCCTGGCGCTGCGGCTCTACGGCATCGCCGACGAGGAGCGCGCGTACCTGCGCCGCTTCCTCCGCCGCCTGCCTCCCCGCGTTCTCGACCTGTTGCTGGGCGCCTGAGACGTTATTGGCAGGGTGCGGCGGGGTTGCTGGTGAACACGCAGGCCAAGGCCGAGAAGTTGTCTTGGCGGTCCACCGCCACGATGCCGAATACCGGCACGTCGTTGGGGTTGGCCTCCCAGTAGATGTAGCTGGTCTCGGTTGCCGCCGGCGAATCGATCAGGTAGTGCTGGGCCTCGGCGAACGAACTGAGGTTCGGCACCACGTTGCCGCCATCGTAATAAATGTTGTAGTAGCGCACGTCGGCCGAGGGGCTCTTGGTCCAGGTCAGTTTCCATTCCCCAGGGTTCGACATCTTGGTGACGGTCAAGCCCGTGGCCGATGTCGGCGCCGTGGTGTCGAAGCCCGTGGTGCCTTGGGCGCCAGCCGCGGCATTCGATTGCGTGACGAGATTGGAAAGGATGCTGCTCTCCAGCCCGGAGTACTCCTGCGCGGTGACGCCGTACCAAACGGTGCCCGCCGGCGCGCTGGTGTCGGTGAATGTGGTGGCCGGCACCGAGCCAAAGGCGGCGGTGTTGCTGGCGTTGACCACCTCGGTCCAGGTCTTGCCGTTGTCGGTGCTGCGGTAGACGTGGTAGCCGGCCACCTCGCGGTGGGTGAGATAGGGAGTCCAGTTGAGCGTGATGCTGGGCGATGAGCCGGAAACGGAATTCAGCACCGGAGGCAGCGGACGGTGATCCACCGCGATGTACGCATTGAAGCTGGCGTTCACGTTCGCCATGTCGTCGGGCTTGATGAACATCGCCTTGGTGGCGTCGGGGCTCTGCGCCGGACCGTCCGTCATTCCAGGTGCCTTGTTCAGTGTCACTTCCGACTCGTCGCGCTGACCGTAATTGACCAGCACCCGCACCCCGGTTCCGTTGGCGTCGGTTGGAGAATCGCTCATCAGGCCATAAGGCGCGATGCAATCCGGATTGCCGTTGTTCGGGTCACAGCCGGATGGCAGGAACGTCGCAGGGTAGCCCTGAGCAAGGTATCCTGCGGGCAAGTCCACGAGAAACCCATCGAAGATGACATATCCAGGGTCGTATCCGTCCCATCCCTGGTGATTGGGCGACTGATTGCCGAGATTGCCGATGACGCTGCCGTTGCTGAAGCCGGTGGTGATCTGATCCACCGAACGCACCCAGGTGCCCACGCCGGCCGCCGTGCCGCCAAGCATGTCGTCGGAGGTGTCGTAGCCGGAAAACGAGACCTTGGTGCCATCAAAATTCATAGCCGGATGCGACATGTAGGGCGTGCCAGCGAGCGGGATGGCGTTCGGGTAGGCGATGCTGGCAACGGTGCCGTCCACGGACATCTGCCAAAATGCGAATTCGCCCACGCTGCCCTTGGGTCCGTAATTCAACAGGAAATGATCGGCTGCGTCGCGTTGGAAGTAAATGTCGTGAATATGATAATCATCATGCGCGGGGTCGTTGATGCTGGTGTTGTTGTTCAGGCAGGGCACCACCGGAAGCGGTTGCGCGAGATTGTTCAGCGTGCAGGGAAGCTGCGGGACCGCGGCATTATTGATCGGGAATTGGTGCACGATTTGGCCGAAGGTAGCGTGCGCGGGGTTGACGTCCACCATGAAGATCAACGGAATGTAGGCGTTTGCAGATGTCTCCGACGCCGGCGGATTGACTTCCTTGACCATCACCAGATCGTCTTCGCTCAAATAGGAAGGAATTTCTTTGTTGATCGTGCAGGGCTGATTGCCTCCGGTTCCGCAGGTGGCGTTGGCCGGGTCTGTGCGTTCCGGCAGTGCCACAATCTCCTTGATTTGGAAATTGTTGCTGATGTCCACCGAGTAGAGGGCGGAGCTGGGCTGGCCGGCGCCAAGCGCGCCTGCAGTCTCACCCGAGGTCACGAAGTAAAACAGATTCGCGCTGGCCGGGTTGGTGGTGTCCTTGTCCCAGGGGAAGTAGCCGGATGAAAGCCCCTGCTGCGCATTCCCGCCAATGTCCGTGGGCACAATCATCTGGAACAGGTCGCCGGCGGCGTCGAAAAGGTCGTTATGGAGATCCGCGCCCTCGCCCTTGGGCAGGAGCGCTGCGGTGCAAAACACCTGGGCATCGCCCGATTTGCCGTCGCGCAGGCACGGGTTTCCGGAAAGCGTAAAGAACGTGCCGGTCTCATTCCATGGCGTGCGATTGAGCGTTCCGGCCGTGAACCAGCCCGGAACGTCGTCGCTGCTGGTGGGGTTTGCCACCGGACTATCGTTCGTGAGGCGCCAAACCTCGGTGTTCAGTGGCTGGCCATTGGGTCCGAGCGAGATCTCGTGGAAGATCATGCGGTCGGGCTGGTAGGTGTTGTTCCCGCGCGCCAAGTCGGCGTAGGGCTTGACCGCGCCCATGTGCAAGCCGTTGTCGAACGCCGCCAGTTCCTCCCAATTCGCCTGCATGGTGAGGTTGATTGTCTTGGAATCCTTCTTGCTCGGGTCAGACACCGACGTGGCCGTGATGGTCGCCGTTGTGCCGCTGGCATTGATGTCCTCGGGGCCCATATACGCAGCGGTGCAGGTTCCGTTGGGGCAGGCGTCGAGAGCCGCCACGGTTCCGGTTGAGGCCGACCAGGTCACGCCCTTGGGATCAAAACCCACGGTCGCCGATACCATCGAGGTCTGCAGGGGGGCGACCGCGGAGGTCGCAGGCGCGCTCATGGTCACGGAAACCGGATGGAGATTGATGGTGGCGGTGCCGGTCTTGGTGTTGTCAGACCTCGAGGTGCCGGTCACCGTGACGGTGCCGCCGGCAGAGACGCTGCTGGGCGATTGGTAGGTCGCGTGGGTCGCGTCCACGGTGGTCAAAGTTCCCGCCGCGCCGTTGTTGAGCGACCAGGTGACGCCGGGTGTTGTGCCGTCGTTGGCCACGCTCGCCAGCAGGTTCACCGTCTGGTTGGGGCCAATGTCGCTGGTCGCAGGCGTGAGGTTCACGGTCAAGACCAAAGCCAACTGGATCGTCTGGGTCGCCGTCTTGGTCGAGTCCGCCTTCGAAGTCGCTGTGACGACCACCGAACCAGCCTGCGTGACCGTCCCGGCGGCGTAGGTGGCGTGGAACGCATCCACGGTGGTTAGCGTGCCTTGTGCATCCTGGGAGAGCGACCAGGTCACGCCAGCGTTCGAGGTGTCATTGCTGACTGTGGCGGTAAGGCTGCTGCTCTGGCCCGTGCCCAGCGCGGTGGAACTGGCGCTGATGCTGACGCTGATGGTCGGAGGAGGGGTATTGGTCACGGGCCCTGCGGCGCCGCCGCATCCGGCCAACACCAGCCCCAAACCGGACCCGAGGGCCAAGCACCATTTCGCAGTTCGTTGCATTACTGTCTCCTCGGCAGAGCCGGCCGCGGCCTTGAGGGGAGTCCAATCCGCCCGCTCTGCAGCCTCTACAATGCCGTGACCCGGCACTGTTGTCAATGAGATTGCGAGGTTCGGCTCAGTAAGCCAAAACCTAAGGAAAATCTAAGACACCGCGGGTTTTCTGGCGATCAAATGGGTGGTATCGCGATCCCGCGGCTTGACTTCCTGTTGAGTGAATCCCATGTCTCGCACCCAGGCCATGATGGCCTCCGGCGTAATCCCCGGGGGTTGAATGCGGGGGTGGATCTCGCAGCACAGCAGCACGCACTCCGGTTGCGCGAGCGTCTGCCGGAGCCCTTGCAGGGCGGCATATTCCGCCCCCTCGACATCAACCTTCACCGCGCGTGGCGCCCGCAGGCCCAATTGCCTGCGGAGCCCGTCGCCGGTCGCCACCTGCACCCGCTCGACTTGGGTGTGCCCAGCAAGGATCTCGGCGCTGTTGCGCAGCGTGGGCGCATAGCCGGTGCCTTCGCGGTACAACTCCAGCGTCCCTTCGGCGTCGCTGAGCGCCAAGCGGAAGGCGCGCACGTTCCTGACGCGGTTCAGGTGCAGATGGTCCTGCAAACGCTCGAACGCATCGCCGGCGGGCTCGATCGCCACAATCTCGCCGTCCGCACCCACTTTGGCGCTGGTGTACAGCGAGTAGAGGCCGATCTCCGCGCCCACGTCCCAGGCGCAATCCCCGGGGCGCAGCGCGTCCATCATGGGCGCCAGCATGGCGTGCTCGCCCTGCAGGTTGCGCATGTCCTGGACGCCGGTCGCGCCAGCGCGGCGGTGCACGTAGAATCGCATTTCGTGCCCGACGTAGGGCACGGCGACAATGCCGCCGTCCGGTCCCAGCAGGCGGCAATAGAGCCGCTTCAAAGGCCGGCGGAGGTGCAACCACCCCAGCAATTGGATCAGCCGCGCGCGGGCACCTGGTGAGGTGCGTCGGTCCATTTGCGTTACAGACGCCTTGGCGGGGGTAGCCATTCTTGGCAAGGCTACACTACCGGCCGGCGCAGTACAATGGTTCCGCCCGAGTCTCGCCATGGCGGCCCTCGAACGACTGTACCTCCTGGCTCGCGAACGGCTGCGCTTCAGCCTCCCCGCGCTCCAGGCGTATCGCGTCGGCACCGAGTGGCGGGCTCTCTTGGGCGGCGCGGGCGGCACCAACGCAGGGGCGGACCCGCTCGATTTGCAGGTCGAGGCCGCGCGTGCCGGGAGGGGACTACGCGAACGCTTCGACGCTTGCGGTGCAATCGCGCGCCGGGCTGGCGGGGATGGGCATAAGGTCCACGCTAAGCCCCCTGTTTGCGCGGTAGAATGTAACGCACCCGAGTTGGCAAGCAGGTGCGGCCAGCGGAGTGTGCGCCCATGGGCGCGCACCGAGGGCGTGACTCTGGAGTGACCGTAGTGGCCTGGCCATCAGCCCTGCGGCACCCGTGACCCCATGCAGATCCTTGATCGAACCCGACTGGTGCTGCGCGACCGGCTGCGCTTCAGCCCTATGGCGTTGCGAGCCTACAGCCAGGCCATGGACCTGCGATCCCGCCGGCCGCCACAGGGTTCCGCCGCCCTGGCCCGCTATGTCGATCGCCTGGCCAAGGCCGCGCGAGCGGGCACGGGATTGCGAGACATTTCCGGTCTGGAGTCACGCCTGCGCATCGCGCTCGAGGGCTGGACGCCGGAGCAGTTCCCCTGGGATCAGTTTTTCGCTGACGTTCATTCTGCGCCAGTGCGCAAGGCGCTTCTATTGAAATTGCCGCAGGGCGGGTCGGAGAAGGGAGTCCTCTACGTTGCCTTTGAGAACCAATGGATCAGGCTCCTGCGCTTCGCGGACATTCCCGCCTTGGCGCGCGACTTTGATTTGGTGCTGACCCCGACCTGGTCGCCGCCACAGGATCTCGCCTTTCTGCTGGCGCTACGGCTATGGCCGAATCGGATTTACCACACGCTCAGCGCCTTCGCGGATGCGCCGGCATTTGAGCGCCTTTCGGACCGCGCGCGTTCGGTACCGCTATTGGCCTCGAGCTGGGTCAATCCCGCCTTAGTCGGCGCCGAGCGGGAGCGTCGGGTGGAGTTTGACATCGCCATGATCGCGAATTTTTCCATCTACAAGCGCCACTTTGCGTTGTTCCAGGCGCTGGCGCAGATGGATCCCTCGGTTCGCATGCTCCTGCTGGGCACGCCCTGGGAGGAGCGGACCCGTGAAACGCTGCTCCAGGAGGCGGCGCTTTTCGGTGTGCACCAGCGCATCGTGATCCGGGAGGGACTGCCGGATGCGGAGATGTTCGCCGCGTTGCGTTCGGCCAAGGTATGTGTCCTGATGTCGCTGGTCGAGGGTTCCTGCGTCGCCGTGGCAGAATCAATGTTTGCCGATGTTCCGGTGGGTTTGCTCGCCGGCGCCAATGTCGGATCTTCCGCGTTCCTCAATTCGCACACAGGCCGCTGGCTCCGGCCGCAGTGCTTGGCCGAGGATCTGACCGATTTCATCGGGCATGCGGACCAGTTCAGGCCCCGGCAGTGGATGCTCAGCCAGAATCTGGATTGCTGGGCCAGTTCGCAGATCCTGAACCGCCACCTCAAGACGGCGACAGAGGCCGAGGGACGGCCCTGGACGCGGGATCTCGCCCCATTTCACTGGCGACCCAATGCGCGGTTTCTCCGGCCAGAAGATGCTGCAGCGATGGCGGCAGCGTATTCGGAGTTCCCCAGGCGCTATGGTGTCGCGCTCGATTCTGGGGTTTAGGTCCGTTCCCCGGGTCTCGGGCGACCGCACTCGTCGCGACATCGTGGTACGCTGTGCAGGGGCCGCTGCGCGGAACGCGAAAAGGTTTCGCCCTACCCGCCACAGTGGGCTTATGCGGAGGGGAACTGAACAATTATGGCCAAGCGTGCGCTGATCACGGGAATTACCGGCCAAGATGGCTCCTATTTGGCCGAGCTTCTGCTCGCCGAAGGGTACGAGGTCCATGGCCTTGTGCGCCGGGTTGCGCTCGAGGACAGCGAGGCGCGCCTGGCGAGATTGCTGTCTGTCTTGGATCGCATCCGGCTGCACGCGGCCTCACTGGAAAGCTACGCCAGTCTCTATCAGGTAGTGGCAGAAATCCAACCGGACGAGTGTTACCATCTGGCCGCGCAGAGCTTTGTGAGCTACTCGTTCGAAGATGAATTCTCGACTCTCAACACGAACATCAACGGCACCCACTACCTGCTCTCGGCGGTCAAGAGTGCTGCGCCCCGCTGCCGCTTTTATTTTGCCGGATCGAGCGAAATGTTCGGCAAGGTGCGCCAGGTGCCGCAGAACGAACAAACGCCCTTTCACCCCCGATCGGCCTATGGGATTTCCAAGGTCGCCGGATATGAATTGACCCGCAACTATCGCGAGGCGTACGGCTTGTTTGCCGCCGCCGGAATCCTGTTCAACCACGAGTCTCCGCGCCGCGGGTTTGAATTTGTAACCCGCAAGATTACCGCCGGCGCGGCCCGGATCAAGCTCGGTCGCGCGACTTCGCTGGCCCTCGGCAATTTGGACGCGCGCCGTGATTGGGGCCATGCCCGCGACTACGTCCGAGCCATGTGGCTCATGCTCCAGCAGAAGGAACCGGACGATTACGTGATTGCGACAGGCGCCACCTTCTCAGTGCGCGAGTTCGTTGAGCTAGCGTTTGGCCACCTGGGCTTGGATTATCGCGAATTTGTCGTTACGGATCCACGCTTCTTTCGACCCGCTGAAGTGGATCTCTTGCTCGGGGATTGTCGGAAGGCCCAAGACGCTTTGGGCTGGAAGCCGACGTACAGTTTCCAGGATCTGGTGAGGGAAATGGTCGAAAACGACCTCCGCCAGCTATCGGCGTCGCCGCACCAGCCAGGTCGTGCCGCCGCGACAAGCGCGTAATTGGTCCATCATGTCGGCGGCGCGCGAGCCCTGGCGCCGCGATCTTCTCACCCCCCCGCGGTGGCGGCGTGCCGCCGCAGCAGGCGAGCGGGGTTGCCGGCAACGGTGGTGCGCGCCTCAACCGGCCGGGTGACCACGCTGCCTGCACCCACCACCGCACTCTCGCCCACATCGGCCATCACCACCGCTTTGGCTCCGATCCAGCACCGTGCGGCCAACTCGAGTCGCCGCAACTGGGAGGCGGCCGCATCCCCAGCGCCGTCGCCGTGATGGTGGGCCCCACTGAGAACATGCACTCCGTCGGCGATCAGCGCGCCCTCCGCGATTCGAGCCCAGCCGATGATGCTGCGCATCCCGATGTAAACACCGCTGCCCAGCTCGGTCTCCGAGTGCGTGATCAGCGACCCGAAGTGAATGCCCACTTCGAGCGGGCACGAAACCAGGCTCATATGGTAGAACGCGGCGCGCGCCCAGCATCCCCACCGTCCAGGGACCAAGCTCAGCCACTCCGCTTGCGGCTCGAACCAGACGTCGCGGCCGGCGAGTTTGCGCGCCAGCTTCTCCATCAGCACGCCCGGCAGCAGCGCCAGCATCATCAGCGATAGCAGGGCGCGTTTGAGCGTCTTAGTCGCCATGTGCGGCCCCTTGCGGCGCGGCTGCGGCCACGCGCGAGATGCAAAAACGAGTCTTGCCCGAGGGCTCGCGCGGAATCTCTTCGACTTGCTCGAAATTCCAGTGCGTTTCGGGCGGGAAGAATTTCGCCAGGGTGATCCGCGCCGCGTCCAGGTCCGAGGGCTCGAAGCTGGCGGCGGGCACAAACCGAAGCCGAAACTCGGTCCAGGTCTCCTGGATCATCTGGATCTTCGCGATCCCGGGCGCCAGCCGCGGCATGCGGTTCAGGGCTACTCCGGGGATCACGCTGCCGTCCGGGAGCCGGAATACATCGCCGCTGCGCCCTAGAATCGGCGGCAGCAGCGGGAACCCTCGCCCGCATGGACATTGCTCGTCCCAGCGGCCGCCGGCAGCGCAATCGTTGATGCGGTAGCGAAGCAGGGGCATGCCGTAGTTGAGCAGATCGGTGACGAGCACCTCGTGCGGGCCATCCGGGCCGGCACCCGGAAGCGGCGCGAATTCGAAGTAGGCCGCGTGCGGGTTCAAATGCAGCCGCGTATGCTTTTCGCATTCCCCAGCCACCAGGCTGAACTCGCGGCTGCCGTATTGCTCGAATACACGGCACTCAAGGGCGCGCTCCATCGTGGCGCGAGCTTCGGGCGTCAGCGCCTCGGCCGTGCAAATCGCGGACCGCGGACGCCAATAGGGTTTTCCGCACTGCTTGAGGTATTCGCTGAACAGTTGCAGCGGCGTGGGATAGGCGACGATTACGCGCGGCTTCAATTCGTTCAATTGCAGACGGTAGCGCTCAAAAACCTCGTCATCCAAGCGCGAGGTCGGCAGCCAGCGCCGGCGCATCAGCGTCTGGTCATAAAGACGCCACTTCCAGCTCGGGTGCTCCGCGAAATCGCCCTGGGCGCCCCACAAATACAGCACCGCGTCGCCGGGGCGCAGCCCCGCCCAAATCCGCAGCGCCTCTTGCACCGAACGCTTCTGCCGCACACCAGCGCGATCGCGCACGATGGGCACGGGCGTCTCGGTGGTGCCGCCGCTGGCCGCAGTCATCAATTCCCGCGGGGCGTGGCCGCGCGAGCGAATCTGGTCGAGCGAAGCGCGCAAATCGGCACGGGTCAGCACGGGCAGGCGCGCCAAATCCTGCGGGGTTCGCACGAGCTCCGGGCTCAGCCCTGCGGCTTGCATGCGCTCGCGGTGGAAGGGCGATTGCGCCCAGGCGTGGCGCAGCAGCCTCTGCACCGCCGCCCATTGCGCATCGCGGTTCTCTTGCAACGGACGCCGCTCCCAAGCGTGCCAATGGCGCAGGCGGTCGCCCAGTCCGCGGCATGCCTCCTCGGTGGTGGGCAGGACGAAGCGCGTGTAGAGGGTCTCGCGGAGCGCCATCAGGATGTCCAAGGCAGGTCCAAGGTCGAGCGCGTGAAGCGGTGCTTGCCGCTCTCCGGCCGTTGAATCATTTCCACCTGCTGAAATTCAATCCGCACCCCGCTGCCCATGGCCGCGCCAATGCGCGGCTCAAGCGCCGCCGCCAGCTCTGCCAGGCGCGCATTTGGAATCTCCACTTCGACCCGGAGCACCTCGATGCGTTCCTGCACCACCTGGAACGCCCGCACTTCAGGGTGATCGTAGAACAGATGGGTGAAGAACTCGCCGTGGATCAGCTTCCCGCCGGGAGCGTGGATGAAATCGCTCTTGCGCCCGACGATGCGTTCCAGGAGCGGAAAGGGGCGCCCGCAATCGCAGCTGCGCGCGCTGGCCACGCCGATGTCTCCGTTTTCGTACCGCAGCATGGCGGTGGCGCGGTTGCTCAGGTCGGTCACCAAAATGCGCCCGGGCTGGCCGGGCGGCACCGGGCGGCCCTCGCCATCCACAAGCTCGAGGAACCGGCCCCAAACATTGAGGTGCAGACCTTGGTGCGCCGGGCACTCGGAGGCGAGATTGTTGACCTCGCGCGAGCCATATTGATCGTACACCGGCGCCTGAAACGCCTGCTCCACCCGTTTGCGCTCCTCCGCGCGCAGCACCTCCGCGGTCGAGCGGAGCGCGCGCGGCCGAATCCGGATTTCCGGATGGTTCAGCAGGTAGCGCGCGCACAGATCCAGCGCCGAGGCATAGCCCGCGATCAGCGGCGGCTGCCAGCGCGCGAGCATGCGGACAAACGCATCCAATTCCGCTTCCTCGACCGTGAACGCATTGAGCGCGCGTTCCTGCATCAGGAACTCGAGCGCGCGCTCGCGCAGGCTGCGCTGGGCGAGGTCTCGATCTGCGCCCCACAGCCACGCGGTGGCGTCGCCGGGCCGGATGCCCCACCAGCCTTCGATGAACCACTGCGCCGCTTGCGCCTCGTCCAGGTATCCGGAGTCCTGCATGAGCCGCACCGGCACGCCGGTCGAGCCGCCGCTGGCGTTGGCGAACCATCCCGGCTGCGGGCCGGTGGCGGGGCGCAGCCCTTCGCCCTGCTCGCGCAGCAGCGTCTTGGTCAAGACCGGCAACGCCGCAATATCGGTAGGCGAGGCGAGCGCGCGCGCATCCCAGCCCGCTTGGCGCGCCTGCTCGCGCCAGTAGGGCGTGGCCCAGCAGGCCCAGGCCACGGTCTCGCGCAAACGGATCATTTGGCGGCGCGCCAGTTCTTCCGGCGCGCAATATTCGAGCGCGCGCAGCCGGCGCAGCAGTTCCCGCGCTTTAGGACGCTGCACCCGCGCGCGGTGGACGATCGAGCGCAGCACCAGGCTGCCGCCGCGGCGCGCCAGATTCACCGGGCGCCGATAGGGAGCAAGCGCCGCGGCCCTCACGCCATGGCTCCGTATGCGGCCGCAGGGTTGGGCGCCGCTTGCGGTTCCGCCGCGGCCTCGGGCTCGGGCGCCGCCTCGGGCGCCAATTCCTTCGCGGTGATCAAATCCGCCGCGCCTGCGACCGCGGCCAGGAAGTACCACGTGCTGCGGTAGAGATCGTGGTAGGCGTAGCCGCAGTAGAGCAGGCCGACGACGCTGAGATTGGAGGCGGTGGGCAAGAGCCGCAGCCACCGCGGCACCGCTTCCCCGATTCCGTTCTGGGCGCGCGCGTCAATTTCACCGAATCGCCGACGCACTGAATTGTTGGTCTTCCACAGCACCACCACAAGGCCCGCGAAGGTGATGACCCCGAACATCCCCAGCTCCCCCAGCAGCTTGAAGTACAACGAATGCGCGTCCAGCCAAACGTGCCGGGGCTCGGGCCAATACTGGGAGCCGTTCGCGTCGGCATAGTTGCCGATGCCGATGCCGGTGATCGGATTGTGCAGGAACATGTGCCAACCGCCCTGCCACGAGAGCAGGCGGTTGGTGTAGGACATGTCGTTCGTGGCTTCTTCGGTGGGATCGCTCAACGTGGCATAGCGGGCTTTGTATTGGGCCGGCAACGCGGTCCAGATCACGACCGTGAGCACCGCGATGGCGGGCAGCAGGATCAGCCGCTTGCGGCTGATGAACACCGCGATGATGAGGATCAGCATAAAGCTCAGCAGCGAGCCCCGCGATCCGGTCAGCAGCAGCGTCCACAGGCACAGGCCGATGTCGAGCCACATCAGCAGCCGCATCCCGAGCTTGGCCGGTTTCAGGGTGAACAGGAACATGATCGGCAGCGCGGTGGCGATAGTCAGGCCCAGCGTGTCGGGGCTGTTCGATGCCCCGGTGAGCCCGGCGATCCGGTCCACCCCCATGGTGTGGTTGAAGTTGCCTTGGAAATATTGGATGAGGCTCGATATGGATAGGTACCCCACCAGCAGCGAAAGCGCAATCAGCACGATGCGCAGCCGCCGCCGGCTCAGCACCACCGCCACCAGCAGCAAGTGAAGAATGATGATCTTACCGAAGTCCTCGGCGCTGTCTATCGAGTTGCTCACCCAAAACGCCAGCGGGATGCTCGCCACCACCGCGGCGAAGAAGTACAGCACCCATTTCGTGACCTTGGGATACTGGAAGCGGTTTCCGCGCGCAAAGAGCACGATCAGCGCGATCAAAGCCTCGACCCGCTCCACGTGCAGGATGTTGTACACCGGGTACAGCTCGCCCGGCTGGACCATGTTGATGCCCATGAGCGTGACCATGCCCACGAATGGATTCGAAAGGCTCCAGGTCACCCCGACCAGCAGCAGCACTCCGCAGACGACGATCACGCCGGCACCTCAGCCATTGCGAGTTCGGCGGCGTACAGCTCCCGCAGCGGCACACAGCCGAATTCGCCCAGCATGCGAGCCAGCTTGGGTTCCATGGTGCGCAGGCCGGTGTAGTGGCGCATGCGCCCAATCCACGACGCCGGGAGCCGCGGCTGCCCGGGGTCGAGCTCCCAGGGATGGAGATAGCAATTAACGCGCCCCAGTTGCCGCGCCGCCCTGCGCACCATGGCACGGCTGTAGAGCAACGGCGCCGCCCGCCAATATGCGCCGCCCGCCATCGGCAGCGGCTGGCGCGCCATTCGGGCCGTGGCCAGCGGCAGTTCCCACAGCCCGTGGCGTGCGATGCGGAAGGGACGGCGGGGCGCGCCCGCCGCTCCATAGTGCGCGTGGCGGACCGGATGCACGCTGGAATCGTAGGTGAACCCGGCTTCGGCGAGGATTTCCCAAGCCCATTCCATGTCCAGGCGAATCGAGAAATTCGGGGCCCGGTATCCCTGCACCTCTACGCCCGCGGCAGCCTCGATCGCGGCTTTGGCGCGGCGCGTGTCTTCGCGGAATTCGGCGGGCTCGAGCGTCCCCACGCGGCGGTGCCAAAAGCTGTGGCAGCCGAGTTCGTGGCCCTCGGCGGCCAAGCGCGCAATCAATCGGGGATACCGCTCCGCAATCCAGCCCACGACGAACCACGTCGTCTTCGCTCCGGCAGCGTCCAGCAGAGCGAGCAGGCGTTCCATCTGCGCCTCGATGCGCGCCGGCATCGAACCCCAATCTTCGGGGCGCACCACGCCTTCCATCACTTGCACCTGGAAGTACTCTTCCAGGTCCACAGTCACGGCGACGCGACCGATGGGTTCCGACGATGCCAACCGCAGCCCTCCTAATTCCTCAACATCTGCTGGATATCGGCCTTCTTGACCAAGCCCGGATTGAGCTTGATTGCGGCTTCCAATTGCGTGCGCGCCGCAGCCTTCTGCCCATCACGATACAGGGCGGTGGCCAAGTGGACCCGAAAATCGGTCGAAGTCGGCTGCGCGGTCACGGCCTGCTGCAGCAGGGGAATCGCAAGCTGGTACACGCTTTGGTTGACGTAGATCCAGCCCAGGGTGTCGTTCACGTTCGGCACGGTCGGCAGCGCGCGTTTCGCCCGTTGCGCCAGCACCAACGCCTGGTCGAGCTTGTTGGGCTCGTCGCTGTAGCGGGAAGCCAGATTGTTGTTGGCGATGCCGTTGTTGGGGTCGAGCGCCAGGGCCTTCGCATAGGCCTGTTCGGCATCGCTGCCCATGTTCACCTGCTCGTCGAGCATGCCAAGCAAGGTCCACAGGCCGGGGCTGTTGGGGTTGGCCTTCACCGCGCCAGCGAACTGCTCTTGGGCCTGTGGAAATGCCTTCTCCTGCGCATAAAGCTCGCCCAGCAGCACATAGGTGTTGAAGTTTTTCGGGTCCTGGCTCAGGGCCAGCTTGAGCGTGGCCTCGCCCTTGGCCAGGTCTTTGTGCTGCACGTAGTAGCGGCTGAGCAGGTCATTCATGACGGCCAGGCTGGGGGCCGGCGCGTTGCGCTGCTGCGCCATCGCCATCTGCTGCATGATGCGCGCCCCGGTCTCGCCCGCGCGCCCGCTGTTTTCATACAGGGTCACCAGCCCGGTCAGCGCGCCGGTGTCGGCGGGGTTGGTCTTCAGGGCCTGCTCGAAGAGCCGATCCGCATCGGAGGTGCGCTGCTCCATCATGTAGACGTACGCCAGCCGGCTCGAGCCCTCGGAGTTCCCGGGTGTGAGCGCGATATAGCGTTGGAACGAGGCGTCCGCTTGCGGCAGCTGGTGGAGGATCACCTGCGCGTTGCCCGAGGCCAGGTATCCTTCCGGCTGGTTCGGCGCCAGAGTTTCCATTTTCTGTGCGTACACCAGCGCCGACTGCGCATTGCCCGCCGCTTCCATCAGTTCCGCCAAGGCGGCCTGCGCCCCGTAGAGGTTGGGATCAATTTTGATGGCCTGCAAGAAGCTGTCTTGCGCCCGTTGGTGGTCGTTTTCCTGCAAGTAGGCTTGTCCCTGCTCGTAAGAAACTTGCGCCGCGTTCGGATTCAGCCGCTGCGCGGCGGTCAGGGTGGTCAGCGCTTTGGCAGGCTGGTTCTGGTCCAACTGCAAGTTGGCCTGCAGCAGCAGCGCCGTCATATTGTCCGGCTGATCTTTGAGCAGGTCGCCGACAACCCGCTCGGCCTCGGCGTAGTTCTTATTCCGCCCCTCCAATTGCGCCCACTGGAGGCGCGCGGCACTGAAGGCAGGAAATGTCTTGGCAATCGCCTGGTCCTGCGCGATGGCGCGGTCGTTCTTGCCTTCCACGGTGTAAAAGCTGGCGAGGCGGAACTGCGCCTGCGCGGTGTTGTGCTGCATTTCCGTCCAATGCTGGAACAGCGGCTCAGCTTCCGCGAAGCGCTTCTTCCCGGTCAAGAAATTCGCCAGTGCGAGGACGGCGTCGCTGCTCGAGGGATTCTGCTGCACGTCGTCGCGGTATACCTGCTCGGCTTGCGCTGACTGTCCTTGGGCGGCGAACAAGCTGGCGAGATCGTTGCGCGCGGCGGTCGAGGCCGGATCCAGCGCCACGGCGCGCTCGAATTCCTGCTGCGCCTCAGGAATCTGGTGATTGGCCGCATGGAGAATGCCCAAGCTGAGGTGCAGCGACACGTCCTTGGGGTTGGCAGCCAAAGCGGCCTGCAGCTTGGCCATGCCGTCGGCGAAGTGTCCTTGCGTGGCCGCGATGTTCGAGGCCAGCTCGATGGCGCTGACATTGTCCGGATGCTTCGCCAGCACCGCTTGCACCGCCGTCGTTGCCTGGTTGAATTGCTTGGCGACCATGTAGAACTCGCCCAGCGCGACCTGAGCCTCGGGGTAATCGGGGCGCAACCGCACGGCCCTGGTCAGCGAGGCGAAGGCATCTTGAAATTGCTGATTCTTCGAATAAGCCTGCCCCAGCTCGAATTGCAGCTCCGCATCCGTGGGCGCCAGCGCCGCGGCGTTGCGGTACTGGATAATCGCCTCCGGGTAGCTCTGCTGGTCCATGTAGCTCTTTGCGCTGGCGCGATAGCGGGCTTCCCGCGTGGCTTTGCTGGCGCAGCCAGCGGCAGCCAAGGTGATAGCCGCCAAGGCGGCCAAGCTGATGGAGCGACGAAGAAGAGTGGTCATAGTGGACTCCCTGCCGATGGGTCTTCGAGAACAATCCGAGGCGGAACAGGCGCGGGGCCTGATCGAGGACGTGAAACCAGTTCGCGCCATTGCCCGGCGCCCAGGCTAGCGTGAATGGTGCAATACACCGCTGGGGCCGTCACGGCATGACGCCAGCCGTAGCGCAAACCCAAGCCGAGGGAAAAAATCGCCACCGATCCAAAATACAAGCCCAACGTGGCGGCGGCCGCCCAGCGGAGCGGACCGTGGGCAAGGAACGCTAGAGCCAAAGCGGCCGGGAGCCACGCCAGCCATAGCGCCGGGACCCATTGCGCCAGCGAAGCGGCTTCAGGATGTTTGCGCGCCAGGCGCACGCGTCCGCGTCCGTAGCGGACGAGTTGACGCCAAAGTCCGCCCAGGCTGGCCCGGGCCGCGTAGCTCACCACTGCTTCCGGGCTCAGCCATGCGCGTATGCCTGCTGCAGCGATGCGATGGTTGAACTCCACGTCTTCGCAGGCATCGAAGCGTTCGTCGTAGCCGCCCAAATGTTCAATCAGCGCGCGTTCGTACGCGGCGCCTGAGCTCGATGGGTTCACCCAGCCGCGCGCTTGCGCGTCGTAGATGGTCGAGTCTGCTCCGTGGCCGATGCGCGTGCCACGGGCATGCGCGATCACCGCCTGCAAGAAGTTCCCGGGTTCGGAAGTCAACGGCTGCGGCCGACTCAGGCAGCGGGCCCCGGTGCGGGAGGCCTCCTGCATTTGCCGCTGCAGCCAATCCGGGCCGGGGATGGCGCAGTGCCCGTCCACGAAGATCACCCAGTCGCCGGTTGCCGCCCGCCAGCCGCAGTTGCGGCCCGCCGACGATCGTTGCCCCGGGTTCGGAACCCAGCGGACGCGGCCGGGAAACCTCCGCGCGTAGTCCTGAGCCATGGCGGCCGTGCCGTCATCCGGCCCGCCCGCGCCGCCATCGGAAACCACAACCTCGAAACGATCTTGCGCGTAATCCTGAGCCAAGAGCTGATCCAGCAGCGCGCCCAGATGCCGAACCTCGTTCCGCACCGGCAGCACCAGCGATACCCGCGGCAGCACGGTCGCGCTATGCCCTGCAGTCCGCGGCAGCGGCGCAAGTGCGTCGTAGAGCGTCCGCAGTTGGTCCCGCTGCGTCTCCAGGGAGTAGGCCGCCCCGACCCGCGTGCGCGCGCGTTCCCCCAGGCCGGCGCGAAGTTCCGGATTGGCCGCCAGCTCGCTCATGGCCGTTGCCATCGCGGCGGCATTGCCGGGCGGAACCAGGCGCAGGGCTGGAGGTTCGCCGGCAATTTCGGCGACACTGCCGACAGTTGTGGCGACGATCGCCGCTCCTGCCGCCATGGCTTCAAGGACGACATTGGGTGCCTGTTCCGCCAGCGACGGATTCACCACCACATCCAAGCCTGGGAGCAGCACCGCCCAGTCGGCAACGTGGCCGGCGAAGTGAACCACGTCCGTCAGCCCCAGCCGATCGCGCTCCGCCTGCAGGCGCGCCCGTAGGGGTCCGTCGCCAAAGACCAGGAATCGGGTGTGAGGATGCTTGCGCGCGGATTCCGCGGCAGCATGGAGAAACAATTCGGCCCCTTTTTCGGGACTGAGGCGCCCTGCCACCGCCATGACGCACTCGCCTTCGGCGCCGAAGCCATAGCGTCGCCGTAATTCTTCCCGCGCCGCCGGGCGACTCGTGATTCGGGTTTCGATGGCGTTGACGACCACCTGCAGCCGCTCGCGCGCAATCGCATGCGGCAATTGGTTGGTTTGGGTCTTCGAAAGGCAGACCACGCGATCGGCAAACCGCAGCAGCGTTCGGTCCAGGCGCTCGTAAAGCCGCACCTGAAAATCTTCTCCTGTCCATCCTCGCAGGAACCAGGCGACCGGCACACCTGCGCGGCGCGCGGCCAAGGTTCCAACGAGATCGGCGCGATATCCGTGGGTGCACACCAGCCCCACTGCTTGCGATTCGATCACCGCCTTCAGGGCGCCGGCGGCTGCCCAGAGCTGCCGCGGACGAAAGGGCAGCGCGTAGGCTTCACGCCCCGCTGCCTTGGCGGCCTCAAGCAGCGCCCAACCTTCGCCGCCATCGGGCGCAGCCGAGGCAGTGAAGCTGGCGAGCAGCTGACGCCGGCCTTGGGGCGCGGAACCAGTGCAGTAGCGCAAGATTTGGCGCTCCGGACCGCCCAGGAAATTGCTGGCGCGCAGATGCAGCACCGCAGTCGAGCCGGTGCTCACGGATGCGCCTCCTTGCGGCTGGCCGCTGCCTGCAGCCATGCCTGTTCCAGGCTGCGCGCGCAGTCATCCCAGCTGTGATGGGCCTGAACCCATCGCCGCCCGGCACGGCCCAACCGCGCGGCTTGATCGGGATCGCCCAGCAACTCCGCAGTCGCGGCCGCGAACTCACCCGGTTCATCCGCCAAGCGCAGGTGTTCGCCGTCGCTCACCTCCAGCCCCTCGGCGCCAATCCGGGTCGAGACCACCGCCTTCTCCATGGCCAACGCTTCCACAATTTTGATCCGGCTGCCGGCGCCCACCCGCAGGGGCACCACGACAACCGCCGCTTGCGCCAGCACCGGCTGCACGGCGTCCACTTCGCCCACCATTTCGACCCCGTCCAAGCGGGAGAGCTGATGACGCAGGGCCTGGGGCGGCCTTCGCCCGACCACCTGCAGGTGCGCCGCCGGGCGGAGGCGCCGGATCAGGGGGAAGATCACCTGGGCAAAATGCAGCACCGCATCCTGGTTGGCGAACCAATCCAGCGCGCCGAGGAACAGCATCCGTTCGCGCACGATCTCGCCGTGGCGCGGCTGCATCGCCTCCAGGTCCACGCCATTGGCGACCACGCTGGCATTCCGCGCTCCCAAGCGAACCGCCTCATTCCGCTCCTGGGCGCTCACCGCCGTGACCGCCTGGGCGCGACCGAAGGCTACGCGCTCGAAGCGGAGCATCTTCCGCGCCTGCTCCTTGAAATACAACCGCGCCGCCAAGGACCTGCTGATCTCGCCCCGCCTTTGCCAGATCTGCGCCTCGATGTTGTGCGTGGCAATTACGTGGGGAAGCGGAAGATCCTGCAAATGCGATGCATAGGGGGTCCATTCCACCTGCACCAAATCGAACGCCCGTCGCCGTAACAGCTCTTCCAGCGCCGCCTGGAAACGCCTGCTATGATGCTTGGCCACCGAGTACGGCCATGCGGAAAAACAGTTGCCGGCAAGGCGGCCGTACAGCCGCCAACCGGAATGCTCCGGCGGCGGCGCCACCATGTGGCACTCGATGCCCGCGGCGCCCAAGGCCGCGAGGGCGCGTTTGGCGGCTTCGCTTTCCTCGCCGTAGCACAGCAGCACTACCTCATGCCGCCGCGCCAACCGTCGCAGCAGATGCCATGTTCGCAGCCGCTTGCCCGAATCCGGAGGGAAGGGAAGCGCCTCGTCCGCCACCAGCACCCGCAGCCGCCGGGGAGCGGCGGCTGCGGGTGCCAACGCGGGCATCTCGGTTGCGGCGGCGGTCGTCATCACAATCCGTGGATCTTCTCGTCCGAGAATGCCCGCAAGGCATTGCGCGTGTCCACGATGAGCTTGGAATCGCGCACGATCTGCGCGTAATCGAAGGCGGTATGGTCGGTAATGATCACCACGCAATCGGCTTGCTGCAAGCTCGACATCGGCTGCGCCTGCAGCTCGAGGCCGGGCTCATGCAGCGCCGGCACATGGGGGTCGGAATAGCACACGGTCGCGTGGTGCTTTTTCAGCTGCAGCATCACGTCCAGCGCCGGCGACTCCCGCATGTCGTTGACGTCCCGCTTGTACGCCACGCCCAAGATGTGCACCTTGGCGTTGCGCAGGGGCTTGCCCGCAAGGTTCAACGCCTCGGCCACGCGCCTCACTACGTGCTCAGGCATGCGGCTGTTCACTTGCTGCGCCACATCGATCAAACGGGGCTCGAAGCCGTGCGCGTGCGCCTTCCATGAGAGATACACCGGATCGATCGGGATGCAATGCCCGCCCAGCCCCGGCCCGGGCTGGAAACGCATGAAGCCGAAGGGCTTACTGGCCGCAGCATCGATCACCTCCCAGATGTTCAACTTCAGCTCGCGGCACAGGAGCGCCATCTCGTTCACCAGCGCGATGTTCACGTTGCGGAAGGTGTTCTCCAACAGCTTCGCCATCTCCGCGGTTTGCGCGTTGGAGACCGACAGCACCGTCTGCACGCTGGTGGCGTACAGGGCCGCGGCGGCGCGTCCGCAGTCGGCGGTGATGCCGCCGACCACTTTGGGGATGTTGCGGGTCTGGAAGCGGTCATTGCCCGGGTCCACCCGTTCGGGGGAAAACGCCAGAAAGAAATCGGTGCCGGCCTTCATTCCGCTGCCCTCGAGCAACGGCAGCACGACTTCATTCGTCGTGCCGGGGTAGGTGGTGCTCTCCAGCACGACCAGTTGCCCGCGCCGCAGGGTGGCTTTCACCCGCTCAGCGGATTGCATGATGAACGAGAGATCCGGATCCTTGGTCTTGCGCAGCGGCGTCGGCACGCAGATCGAAATCGTATCGACGCCTGCGAGCAGGCTCCAGTCGGTGGTGGCGATGAGACGCTTGGCGCCAACTTGCTCCTGCAATTCGTCCGAGGTGACGTCGCCGATGTACGATTCGGCGCGATTCACCATGGCGGCACGTTCGGCGTCCACCTCGAAACCGGTCACGTGGAATCCGGCGCGCGCGAACGCGACCGCCAACGGCAAGCCGACGTAGCCGAGGCCGATGATGCCCACGCGGGCTTCGCGGCTCTTGATCTTGTTGAGCAGGTCTTCGCAGGTGGTGGAAGCGAGGCGAGGAGCAGTGGCAACGGAACTCAAAGGGATTCCTCCAATTTTCGATAGTCGCGTCTAACGGGCACCGCGCCCGAGCGCGATGATTTTGGTGGTTTGGAAAACGATGAACAAATCGAGCCAAACCGAAAGATTCTTGATGTAGAACAGGTCGTACTCCAGCTTTTCGCGGGCGTCGTCCAGATTGGCGCCGTAGTCGCGGCTGACTTGCGCCCAGCCCGTGATGCCCGGCCGCACGCTATGGCGCATCTCGTAGTAGGGAATCGAACGCCGGTATTCAATCACGAATTCCGGGCGCTCGGGCCGAGGACCGACCAGCGCCATTTCGCCGCGCAAAATGTTGAACAGTTGCGGAATCTCGTCCAGCCGCAGCTTGCGCAGCCACGCCCCCACGCGCGTGATGCGCGGATCGTTCGCCTGCGCGAACGCCGGACCGCTCACCGATTCGGCATCGGCGCGCATCGAGCGGAATTTCCAGATATTGAACGGACGGCTGGCTTTGCCCACCCGAGTTTGGCGGTAGAAGACCGGCCCGGGCGATTCGATCTTGATGGCCAGGGCCACCAGAAGCATGAGGGGGCTTAGAAGCACCAGCCCCACCAGCGCCGCAAAGATGCTGGTCGCACGCTGGTACAGCCGCAGCCAGCTCGACTTGCGGAATCCGCTGGACAAGATCAGCCAACTCGGCCGGATGCTGTCCAGCGCCACCCGCCCGGTGAGGCGCTCCAGCAGCGTCGGCGATTCTTCGATCCGAACGCCCGCAATGCGTGCCGCCACCAGCGATTCCGTCGGGAGCTCGCTCCGTCGTTCCTGCAGCGCCAGCACGATGCGCCGGGGCTGGTGCTGGGACAGGATCTGGTCGATTTCATCCAACCCGCCCAGCACCGGCACTTGCGCTTCCATTGCCGCCGCCGGCGAGGCGCGATCTTCGCGGACCACGCCGATGAGATCCAGGCCCAGTTGCGGATACTGCAGCAGCTCGTGAATGAGCGCCATCGCCCGTTCGCCCGCTCCCAGCACCACCAATCGTTCGCCCGCGGGATAGGCGCGGTGGGCCCATTGCATGGCCATGTCCATCGCCCGCCGCCAACCTACGAGCACCAGCAGAATCGCCAGCACCGACACCACCACCAGCCCGGTGCTCAGCCGCGCCTGCGGCAGCAGCCAATACACCAGCGCCAGCACCAGCGAAGCGATGCCGAGCGCCTGCAGCAGGCGGGCCAGCACTTCGGCGCCCGAAGGTCGCGAGTTCGGAGTGTAGAGGTCGCTGTAGTGCAGGCACACTTGGCAGATTAAGGTGATCAGGATCGCCTTCAGCGCCAGCCCTGTCGCCGGAGACGCCGGCGGCCAGCCGCCCGAATCCCACACCACGACCGCCGTCAGCGCAAGCAGGATCAGCAAGCTCTCGCCGACCAGCAGCACCGCCCAGCGGCGGGGGAAGTATTGGTTGAGCACCTTGATCAAGGTCGCGCCCCTGAACCTGCCGCGACCACCGGCGTGTAGGCATAGTGGTACTTGTTGAACCGCGGCAGTCGCGCTCCATTCAGCACGGTGCCGATCAGCCCCGGCCGCAGCATTGCCGCCGCCTTGCCGACTTCATCCGCCGGCGTCACCCCGGCGCGCACCACCAGCAGCGCCGCGCCGGTCAAGCGCGCCAGCACCCGGCTGTCCACGACCGGTCCGACCGGAGCGCTGTCGAGGATCACCAGGTCGTATTGCGCGCGGCTCTGATCCAGCAGTTCGACCATGCGCTGGCTGGAGAGCAATTCCGTGGCATCCGCGTGCACGGACGCGGTTGGCAGCACCGAAAGCCAGGGATCAATCTTCTGCACCAAAGTCTCGAAGTTGTGGTCTCCCTTCAGGCATTGAGCCAAGCCCGCCATTGGCCGCGGGCGCACCAATTCGCTCAGCCCCGCCCGCCGCAAGTCGGCATCCACGAGCAGCACACGCCCTTGATGGAGCGAGCTGCACTGCATCGCCAATTGCGCGGCCACCGTGGTCTTGCCGTCGCCTGCGCCGGGGCTGGTCACCAGCAATGCGCGCAGTTGGCGCGCGCCCAGCGCTTCCAGAACCCTTGTCCGCAAGATGCGGAACTGCTCCAGCGCGACCGGATCATGCGGTTGGGGCACCGCCAGGCTCGCCTGTATCGCTTCGCCCGCCATTGCCTGGCTTGCGCCATTCCAATCGGCCTGCGCGCCCCATTCCGGCTCCGCGGCCGCAGCCTCCAGCGGATAGCCCGCGAAATCCCGCTGCTCGGCCTCTTGCCACGTCAAAACGGGCGCCGTGGCAGCCGCCGGCGTCGCCGGGGCGCCCGACTTCGCTTGCTCCGCCTCGGGCTCCGTGCCCTCGGCCCGTTCCATGGCTGGATAGAAAAACCCCATCTTATTTGCCTTCCGTCAATCCCGCCCAGCGTGCCCAGCCGCTTGCGAACCGCTGCAGTGCTGGAGGACGCGCATTCGCCGCCGCATCCGCAGCCGCCGGTGCCGCGGCCTGGGGACCCACCGCCGCCGGTGCGGTCCGGAGGGGAGAAATCTGCAATTGCACTCCAACCTTTTCCACCAGCCCCCGGCCCACGGTGCGCGCCTGGGCGGTGAATCCGGCCAGCAGGCAGTGATCCGCGATGACGTTGATCACGCGCGGAACCCCCAGCGTCAGTTCATGGATCCGCTGCACGGCCGCCGCGTCGAAAACCCGCCGGTCCGCGCCAGCTTGCTCCAGCCGCGCTTGCAGATAAGCATCGGTTTCGGCCAAGGTCAGCGGCTGCAGGTGGCACCGCACCGCAATGCGCTGGTGCAACGCCCGGCCATTCACTGTGCGCAGATGGGTCGCCAGCTCCGGCTGTCCGGAAAGAATGATCTGCAACAGCTTGTGGCCGCCGGCCTCGAAGTTGGTCAGCAGCCGCACCTGTTCCAACGCGATCGGATTGAGGTCCTGGGCTTCGTCCACCAGCAACAGCACGCACTCGCCCGCGTCATGCCGCTCGCGCAGAAATTCTTGCAGCCGCGCCAGGAGTTCGCTCATACCGCCCGCGGCCGGATCCAGCCCGTAGCCGCGCACGACCGCCCCGAGCAGCTCCACTGCGGTGGCATGCAGCGGCGTGTCCAGGGTTTGCGCCACCACGCCGCCAGGAAGCATCTGCTGCACCGCCGCCAGCAACGTTGTCTTGCCCGTTCCAGGTTCGCCCAGCAGCAGCGCCGCGCCCTTGCGTTCGCGCAGGCAGTACAGCATCCCGGCCATCGCCTCCTTGTGCCCGGAGCTGAAGTACAAGAAGCGTGGATCGCAGGCCAGCGTGAACGGATACTCGCGCAATTGATAGAAATCGAGGTACATGTCTCTAGGTCTCGCTTGCTCCCGCTGCCGTGCTCCGCACCAGCGGCGCCGGCAGCGCAAGCAGCGGTTTCGAAATCAGTGGAAGCGCCGCGAACATCGGCACCTGGGTGTAGAAATTAAGATCGGCCTCGCTGCGCGCCACAAAATCGCGCATCTCCACCACGTAGCCGGTGGCGAGCCCAGCCATGATTCCTGCCAGCACGCCGATGATCTGGATGTACAACAAGTTGGGGCTCGAGGGCCGCTCGGGCAGGTTCGCCGGATCCACGATGCGAAAGCCCTCGCCCTCGGCCTGCTGCTCCATGGCGGCGCCGATCGCTGCGGCTTGCTTGTTCTCCAGCAGTTTCGTGTAGTTCGCTTTGGCCACCTCTTCGGCATTCGTCAGGTCGGCCAGCTTTTCCTCCACATCCGGCAATTGCTCGATGCGCTTCTGCAGCGCGGCGACTTTCGTTTTCAGATCCGCTTGATCCGCCGTGCGCTGCTTGATTTCCTGGTCAATCACCGCGATCTGGCCTTCGACCTGGGGCTGGGAGGCCTTCTTGCCGGAGTCGCCGGCTTTGGCCACCTTGGCGGCAGCCGCCTGCTCCTGCGCCACCTGCTCGGTCAGCGCCCTGACCTGCGCCCTGAGCCTGATCACGTCGGGATGCTCCGGGGTGTAGAGCTGCTCGGCCACCGAAAGGTTCGACTTCGCGTCGCGCAACTGGGTTTCCAGCGGCGTCGGCGGCTTCACCTCGGGGCCGGCGCCCAACGACTCCACCGCCGAGTTCAGCGAGGTCAAATAGGTCTTCTGCTGCTGCGCTCGAGCCAGCGCATCGCTGTTCGCCTGCTGCGCGGTCTGCAATTGGCTCAGCACGGTGAGGTTGGCCTGTTGCTGCTCGGGCAAGCTGCCCATATACGCGCTTTTCAGGTTCTTCAGCTGGGTTTGCAATCCCTGCAACGTCTGACTCGCCTGCTGCAATTGGCTGTCAATGAACTGCTCGGTGCCTTGCGCCTGCTGCGCCCGGGATTGCAAATTTTCGGAGATATAGAGGGCCGAGAGCGCGCCGGTCACCTGCTGCGCCAGCAGCGGATCGCGATTGGAAAAGCTGATGCGGAACGCGGACACGTCGGCATGCTGCTGATCGGGGTTGATGATCGGCACCACCGCGATGTCCGAGAGCATCTGCGCCACCTGTCCGTCTTGCGTCAGTTTGTGCCCGCGGTAGAGCCCGTATTTCTGGATGATCTCGCTCAGCTGCGTGCGGCTCAGGATCTGCTCGTTGATGCTTTCGAGCCGCTGCGCCACGTTGCTGCTCACGGTCGGCTTCACGAAGTCCGCCGGAACTTTTTGCTGCTCCACCAGGATCAGGGCTTGCGAGGTGTATAGCTTGGGCAGCTTCCTCGCCACCACCGCGGTCGCTCCGGAGATGGCGACAGCGGGCACAAGGATCCACAGCCAGCGGCGGCGCGCCACCTGCAGGTACTCGATCGGGGCGATCGGTCGACGAGACATGTCCTAATGCAGCCCTTCCGGCGTGTAGCTCACGCCCAAACTCGCTTGCAGCTTGCGGAAGCGGCCGAGCGTGCCCGGCGCCACGGGCAGCGTCTGCGACATCCAATTCGCGTTGGCCACCAGCATCCAACCGCTGCTGATCTTCCATCCCAGATTCGCCGCCGCGAAGACGCTGTCTTGCCCTTGGCTCGCCGTGCCGGGTGTGCTGCTCACACCGGCGAAGCGCCCCTCGCCCAGGCTTGCCGAGGCATTCCAGCCTCGACCCCAGGTCAGGCCGTATTGCATGGCCACGTTATCGGTCGCCACGCCCCCCGGCACCAATCCTGCTTGCTCCGAATGCTGCCAGGTGATGCCGTAGGTGGTGTTGCCTTGCTGGGTGATCAGACTTGCATTGCCCGCGTAACTTACCCCAGGCAGTTGCTTCTGCAAGGCCGCGCTTTGCAACACCGAATTCCAGGATGGCCCCGCGCCGATTTGCAGCACCACTCCCGCGCCCAAGTCTTGCGAAATGGACGCCTGCACGTAGTCGTAGCGCATGCGCTGCGCCGGGTTGCTGAACCAAAGTTCGCTATCCTCCCCGCTCAGCCGCAGGCGCCGGCCTGGGACGAGTTCATAGTCCCAGCCCAGGTTTCCCGCCCCGCTCGAGGTTCGCGATCGCGGCGGCGCCAAGGTCCCAGCCGGCAGGCTGCCCAGCAGCCGGAGATCGGGGGTGAAGCTTTGCTGTGCGCCGGTGATGCCCGCATTCCAGCTTCCCCGCAAACTGTATTGGTGGGTCAGGGAAACGGTCGTGTCGGCGCTTTGCAGCACCGATTGCAGCCCCAAGGCCTGGCTCGCGATGGCCACTCCGGCCACTCCGCCGCCCGCCGCCTGCGGCGCGCCGCCGCGTTCCGGATAGCGGTTGAAATCAAACGTCCAGCTCATTTGGGTGTGCGGTCCAAGTGAGAGCTGCCAAGCCTGGTTGTAGGTCTGCGCGATGTAGTCCAGCCGCCGATTGCGCGCAAAGTCCATCGCTTGCGGATGGTAGGTCGCGATGAAACTCCAGGTCGGCCCGCGCCAACTCCGCCCCAAATCCAACTGCAGCGAGCTGGTGGAATCGGCATGCGGCTTTTGCAGCGCCATGAGCACGTTGGTGTTGATCCCTTCGGCGAGCGTCGCGGTCACCTGCCACGGACTGGGCTGCTCCGCTGGGGTGGTTTGCGCCGCCAGGCCCAGGCAACAGCTCAGCAGCGACACCGCGGTTCCGAGGCTCGCGAGTTGGGGAAATGCCATCATCACGGAACCACGATCATGTCGTCGGGCAGCAGTTGGATGTTTTGCTGCGGCGCCACGCCCAGGCTCACCTTCTTGTAGTTGAAGTTGTAGCGGATCTCGATTCCGTCGCTCGCCCGCTTGCGGATCAAGTAAATCTTGTCGCCATGGGCGAAATCGCGCAGCCCGCCGGCCTCGGAGATTGCGTCCAGAATGGTCGTCGGGTGGGTCAGCGGGTACGCTCCCGGCTTGGAAACCATCCCCAAGATGTTGTACCGCCGGCTCACCGCCTCCTGCAGCATCACGGTCACCGCCGGGTTGTCTATGTACTTCTTCAATCGTTCGGTGATCTCAGCCTGCAGTTGCAGCGCGGTCTTCCCTTTGGCATCCAGCTCGCCCGCTAGCGGCAAGCTGATGCGGCCGTCGGGGCGGATCGGCAGGGTGCGGCTGTCCTCGGGCTCGTGATACACGTCAATCGCCACCACATCGCCCGCCCCCAGCACGTACTCGCTCGTCGCCGCCGGCGTTTCGGCTTTCACCGCCGGTTTCGGCGCTTGCGCCCATACCGCCAGCAC
>Ga0134126_10001040_pt1 | contig 35069 bp, 26 predicted proteins | sample KB31752_FD_96881 | JGI IMG/M metagenome (GOLD analysis project Ga0134126, IMG submission 96881) | Terrestrial soil microbial communities with excess Nitrogen fertilizer from Kellogg Biological Station, Michigan, USA - KB3-175-2 | ecosystem: Environmental > Terrestrial > Soil > Unclassified ...
ACGTGCCTGATGTAGGCCAGGAAGGCGCGGTTGGGCCCGATGACCAGCACGCCGCCGCGGCTGAGCTTCTCGGCGTAGGCGTACAGCAGGTAGGCCACCCGGTGCAGGCCGACGGCGGTCTTGCCGGTACCGGGGGCACCCTGCACGCAGACGGTCTGCTCGACGGCGGACCGGACGATGTCGTCCTGGTCGGGCTGGATGGTGGCCACGATGTCGCGCATGGGGCCGGACCGGGGCCGCTCGATCTCCTCGATGAGGATGCGGCTGACCGGCTCGCCTGCGGCCGCGCCGGCCGGGCTGGCCGACGCGGCGCGGGCGGACCCGGCCGCGAACGGCTCGTCCTCGTAGGCGGTGAGCTCGGCGCCCGCGAAGCCGAACCGGCGGCGCAGGTCCAGGCCCATGGGCTGGGCCTGGCTGGCCCGGTAGAAGGGCCGGGAGACCGGGGCCCGCCAGTCGACGACCACCGGCCGCCCGGCCTCGTCGTGGACGTGCCGCCGGCCGATGTGGAACTCCTCCCCGGCGAACGTGCCGGGGTCGTCGCCGAGATCCGGCTGGCGGGGGCCGGGCTCGGCGGGCCGCTCGCCGGAGTAGTTGACCCGGCCGAAGAACAGCGGGGTGTCGGGCAGGTCCTTCAGGGCCTCGGCCCGGCGGTAGAGGTCGGCCTTGAGGTACTCCTCCGAGACCGGGTCACCGGCGAGGGCGCGCAGCGAGAGCACGTCCTCGCGCATCAGCCGGAGGAACTGGCGCGAGCTGGCCAGGTGGGCCCGCTCCGCGGCCAGGGTGGGGTCGGATTGTGCGGTACCGGCACTGGCGCGGCTGGCCGGCGGCATGGGGCATCTCCTTCGTCAGGGCAGGGGGCAGCCAGGTGGAATGGACTCGAAGGGATTCGGGCGCGAAGGGCACGAGAGCCTAGCAACATCCGGCCCGGCCGTCATCTCAGTTTCCGTCCGGGCCCGTTCGCCCGCCCCGACTCGGGCTCTACCAGGACCAGTAAAAGCCGACCACGGTGCGCTCGATGGAGCGCATGTAGCGGTGGGCCGAGTGCTGGAGGTCCAGGGTGACCTCCTGCTGGCTGGTGACCGGGCCGTCGACGCCGTCCCAGGTCGCCCACCACAGCTTGGACGGCAGTCGCGACGGGTCGAACTGGACGCGCATGTCCACGTTCTCCACGTAGTGCATGACCGCCCGGCGGTGCTCGCGCAGCTGCGGGTCGTCCGGGTCGTCCTGGTACTGGTAGGTGGTCCAGTACTCCAGCGTGCTGGTCTCGCCCACGTCCAGCACGCGGGACAGCAGGATGCTGGTCGCGAACAGCTCGTCGCCGATCTTGTAGAGCTGGCGGGACACGCCCTGGCAGCCCTGGCCGACGTCCAGGGTCAGCGCGTTGGTGTCGTACAGGTAAGGAATCCGGTCGGTGCTGGGCGCGGTCGCCTCGATGACCTGCATGGTCCTGGTCCGGACCGGCAGCCCGTCGGCACCGACCTCGATGTGGTCATGCAGCGACAGCGTCTGGTGCCGGCGCGGGCCGAGCGCCTCCCGCAGGTCGACCTCCATCTCGGCCGACACGGCCCGGCGGCCGGACAGCACCGCGACATTGCCCGAGCCGTTCCACAGCCGCCACAGCCGGTCGGCCTCCTGGGCGGCGATGCTGAACGCGTCGATGAACAGGGCCAGCTGCGGCCGGCTGAGCAGGCGGCCGGACAGCGCCCGCGACACCGAGTCCTTGAGCTGGCGGGGCATGACGTCGGCGTCTCCGATGTGCCGCGGATAGCTCCACAGGTGCTCGGCGAGCACCTCGGCCACCGCGAGCTGATTGATCTCGCCGCGCCGTTCCCGCACGACATGCTGCTCCCACAGGCGCCGGTAGGCGCCTTGCTTCAGCAGTAACTGCCGCAGGTACGCGGCGGCCAATCCGCGGCCATTTCCGGCGGCTGGCTCGAAATCACTCACGTGATGCTAGTCGTCCTTCTTGTGCGACGTTACTGCGACATTCACAGGCTAGCTTACGTCCAGGAGGGGCGGTTTGCGCGCTGAAAGAGCCGCAAAGGGGGGAGGCAGGGCCCGTCGTTCGCGGCGGGCCCTGCGGCCCGTCCAGGCCGTTTATCCGGCTATCCGGGAATGGCTGGCGCTGGTCAGAACAGCACGGACATGAACGTGCCGGTCTGGGTGAAGCCGGCCCGGCTGTAGGCCGCCCTGGCGGGCGCGTTGTAGTCGTTGACGTACAGCGTCACCACCGGGGCCAGCGTGGCCAGTGCCGCGGTCACCACCGCCGCCATGCCGTGCACCGCCAGCCCGCGGCCCCGCGCCTCGGGCGGCACCCACACTCCCTGCACCTGGCAGGCCAGCGGGGTGGCGGCGCCGATCTCGGCCTTGAACAGCACCTGGCCGTTCTCGATCCGCGCGAACGAGCGCCCGGCCCTGATCAGCTCGCCAACCCGGGCCCGGTAGGCCACGCCGCCGTCCGGGCCGATCGGCGAGACGCCGACCTCCTCGGTGAACATGGCCACGCAGGCCGGCATCATCACGTTGAGCTGGTCCAGGCTGACCGGCCGCACCAGCGGGTCGGGCGCCACGCTGGGCGGCCCCGAGATCGTCATCACCGGCTGCACGGCCCGCACGTCGCGGGGGCGGCCCCAGGACGGCGCCAGCAGGCCCCACAGCTGCGTCACGGCCTCGGCCGGGCCGACGATGGACGAGCACCGGCGGCCCTGCATGCGGGCCCGCTCGGCGAACGCGCTGATCGCGGCCGGGGAGGCCTCGACCGGGACCAGGTTGGCGCCGGAGTAGCACAGTGAGGTCAGCTGGCCGGCCTCGTAGTAGCCCCAGACCTGAGCCCCGAGCCGTCGCGGGTCCAGCCCCGCGTTGCGGACCCGGGAGGTCACGAACACGTTCGTGACCGCATCGCGGTCGCAGATGGCGAGAACCTCGTCGCGATCTTGATCGGTCATCAGGCGCAGCGAGGTTGACCGCCAGGCCCTGGTGCGCAGCACCCATCCAGCGTAACGGCATCCGGGGCCGGCCCGGCGTGCCCCCGCGCATTCGGCCGGCCAGGCGCTCAGGGGGCCGGCAGCGGGCCGGCCGGGCAGGTGGCGCTGACCAGGCCCGTACCGCCCGGCAGCGCGCCGCTGGCCAGGTACCGGTTGAGATAGCCGTTCACGCAGGTGTTGGGCGGCACGGACAGCGACTGGCCGTGGTTGCCGCCGCCCTTCACGACCACCATCCGGGCCGTGGGCAGGGCCCGCCGCGCGGCCAGGGCCCCGGCGTAGGGCGTGGCCGGGTCCAGCGTGCCCTGCAGCATCAGGATGCCCGGCAGCCCGGCCGCGCCGATCTTCATCGGCCGGGCCGGCCCGTGGACCGGCCAGAACGCGCAGGCGGCGTTGAACCAGGTGTTACCCCAGGCCTCGAACGGAGCCCGGCGGCTGACCTTCCTGGTCATCGCGTCCCAGGCGGCCCAGTTGCGGGGCCAGGCGACGTCGCCGCACTCGACCGCGTTGTAGACCGCGAACTCGTTCTCGCTCTGCACGCCCGCCTGCCGGTACAGCCGCTGCAGCGTGCTGGTCGCGCCGCTGTGCAGGTACTGCGACAGCGCGGTGGCCAGGCCGGGCCAGTACTGGTCGTCGTAGCCGCCGGCCAGGAACGTGTCGGTGAGCTCGTCCGGCCCGATCACGCCGCGGACGGGATGGGCCAGCAGCCGCGACTGGGCCGCGGCGTAGGCCCGGCTCACCGCGGCGGCCGTGCCGCCCAGCCGGAAGACCGAGTTGTAGCGGGCGGCCCAGCGCAGGAAGGCCGTCATCCGGCCCTGGAAGGCGTAGTCCTGGCCGAAGTTGTCCGCGTACCAGACACCGTTCGGGTCGACCGTGCTGTCCAGCACCATGCGGCGCACCCGGCTCGGGAACATCGTGGCGTAGACCTGGCCGATGTAGGTGCCGTAGGAGAAGGCGTAGTAGCTGATCTGGCGCTGCCCCAGCGCGACCCGGATGGAGTCCAGGTCCCTGGCCACGTTGCGGGTCGTCATGTCGGGCAGCAGCCAGCCGAACCGCTGCGCGCAGCCGGCCGCGTAGGCCTTGGCCCGGCCGATCAGCACCTGCTCCGCGGCCCGGTTAGCCGGCACGTAGGGCGGCCGGGCCCTGGCGAAGAACGCCGGGTCGCAGTGCAGCGCGGGCACCGACGCGCCGGTGCCGCGGGTGTCGAACCCGATGATGTTGTACTCGGCCGCCACCTGCGGGCTAAGCCCCTGGGCCACGAACGCGGCCAGGCTGAGGCCCGGCCCGCCCGGCCCGCCCGGGTTGACCAGCAGGGCGCCCTGGCGTTTGGCCGGAGGCGCCGTGGCGGGCACCTCGGACAGCGCCAGGGTGATCTGCCGGCCGCGGCGCTGGGCGTAGTTCAGCGGCACCTTGAGGCTCGCGCAGAGCAGGTTCTGGGCCACCTGCGGGCAGGCGCGCCAGGCCAGGGTCGAGCCCGGCCCGGCCGAGCTGGATCCCGGGGCCGAGCCGGTCGCCGGGCTCGGGGAACCGCCGCCGCCCGCCGCCCCGGACGAGCACCCGGCGATGGCCAGGCCGGCCACCGCGACCGCCGCCAGCAGCCGCCGGCTCACGCGCCCGTCCGCTTCGTCGCGCCCGTCCGCTTGCTCATGACAGCCATCCTGCCCCATCCGCCGGGCGCCCTGGCCCGGCGGATGGGGCAAGCCAGCGGGGCCGGCTCAGACCTGGACGAACTCGATGCCCGCCAGCTGGCAGAACACCTTCCAGCTGGCCGCGTGGTGGCCCAGGTTCATCACCTCGTGGTGCGGTCCGCCCGCGCTGAGCCAGCCGTTCAGGCAGGTGCGCAGCCCGGTCGCGGGCCGGAACTGGCCGTAGGGCATCTCCAGCGCCGGCAGCTCCTGGCTGTCCAGGTTCTCGCCCTCGGCCACCACCAGCCGGAACCGCTCGCCCTCCAGCGAGACCAGGGTGGCCAGCGTGGCCGGGCCGGGCTGGTACTGGAACAGGAAGGTGGGCGGGTCCTCCAGGCGGCCGATGCCCAGCGGCCGCTTGATCAGCTTCACCGGGCGGTCCGAGCGGGCCACCTTCCAGTTGCCCTCGCCCATGTGGCTCATCAGCACCGAGTCGGACGGGAAGTCCATCGCGTACATCTCGGTGAAATGCGCGTCGCCGATCAGCTCGTGGCCCGCCGACACCAGGCAGGCGGTCAGCACGTCGCCCTCGGCCGCGTAGCCGTAGCCGTTGGCCATCAGCGTCGAGGCGGCCGCCAGCGGCAGCCGGCTGAACCGGCCGTCCTCGCCGATCGCGTCGAAGTGCGCGGTGTAAGCCCCGAAGCCCCGGTCGTCCAGGATCGCCTTGATCGCCACCTGCATGCGGGCATGGTCCTCGCGCTCGGCCGCCGACAGCCGGGGGTCGATCTCGAACTGGGCGTCCTCGGCCGCGATCACGTCCGCCACCTGGTCGTCGGTGACCACCTGCATGCCCCGGAACATGTCGCCCGGCGCCACGGCCAGGATCTCCGGGCCCAGCGACCGGATCAGCGCGCTCTCGTCCACCCGGATGTCGCCCATGTCGTTCATGGCGTAGCCGAAGATCGCCACCTTGAGCGACTTCCAGCGGGTCACCGCCGCCGCCGCCCTGGCCCAGCGGCCGACGTCGGCCCGGAACGACTCCGAGCGCCAGTCGTCGGTCAGCACCTGGAACCGCTTCCCGGCCCGGACCATCGCGTTCGCGGTGTCCTGCGCCCCGTGCACGCCCTGGTTGTAGGTCATGTCGGCCATGTCCCAGGCCGGGGTGACGTTCGGCTCGGGCTGGATGTTGGCCAGGCAGATCGGCAGCCGCGACTCCGACAGCAGCCGCGCCACCCGCATCGCCGGGCCGTAGGTGAGCATCACCACCAGCACGCCGTCCAGGCCGGCGCGCTCGAACTCGCCCATCACCCGCTCGGCGTCCTCGCGGTACTTGATCGGCTCGGCCGGGATGAACTCGCCGACGCTGGACAGCTGATCGGCGATCTCGGCCGCGTAGCCGGCCTGACGCTGGGCGATGCCGGGGATCATGTCGTCGTACAGATCCTGCATGATGCCCAGGATCCCGATGCGGGGCCTACGCGCGGTCATGACATTCCTCCATAAATTGGACTCGCATTGACTCGTGCCTGCCGGGTCGGTGCCGGTGGCGGTACTCGGGCTGGCGGGCGGCTATGGGCGGGTGTTGGGGATCTAGTGCTGGCCGTACTCGCTGACGTAGCGCCGGTGCAGCGCGTCCACCTCATCGGCGGCCAGCGGCACCGGGCGGCCGAGCGTGCGGGCCAGGTGCACGGTCCTGGCCACGTCCTCGCACATCACCGCGGCCTTGACCGCGGCGCGGGCGCTCGGGCCGATGGTGAACACCCCGTGACTGCGCATCAGCACGGCGGGCGAGCGGTGGCCGTTCAGCGTGGACACGATGCCGCGGCCGATCTCGTCGCTGCCGATCAGCGCGAACGGGCCGACCGGGATCTGGCCGCCGAATTCGTCCGCCATCGCGGTGATCACGCACGGGATCGGCTCGCCGATCGCGGCCCAGGCGGTGGCGTACGGCGAGTGGGTGTGCACCACCCCGCCCACCTCCGGCATGTGCCGGTACACGTAGGCGTGCGTGGCGGTGTCGCTGGACGGGCTCAGCGGGCCCTCGACCACGGCGCCGTCCAGGTCACAGACGACCATGGACTCCGGGGTGAGGTCCGGGTAGGCGACGCCGCTGGGCTTGATCACCATCAGGCCGGTGCCGGGCACCCGGGCGGAGATGTTGCCGGAGGTCCAGGCGACCAGGCCGGCCGTGACCAGCTCGGCGTGCAGGACGGCGACCTGGGCGCGCGCCTCGCGCACGGCCGTGGTCGTGGCGGAATCGATGCTCATGAACGGTTTTCCTCGGGTGGGGGGCTCGGGGTTGGGGGGCGACGACACACTCTCAGGTTCTTGCTGTTATCAGTTGTTTACGTTGTTCAGGCGGCTTTAGGTAGTTCGGGTTTCAGGTGGCGGTCGGGGCGGTCGTGTGCTCACGGGAGGCCAGGACGCGGTCGCGGATGGAACGCAGCCGGTGCATGACCTCGTTGGGGCCGCGGCCGAAGTAATCGTGCAGGCGGACGTACTCGGCGTACAGCTCGTCGTACACGTCGGCGCTGGCCGGGTCGGGCGTGTACACCGCCTCGCGCTTGCCGCCCATGGCGGCCGCGGCCGCGGGCACGGCGGGGTAGGCGCCGGCGGCGACCGCCGCGTGGATGGCCGAGCCCAGCGCGGGGCCCTGGTCGGAGGCGATCAGGCTCAGCGGGCGGCGCAGCACGTCGGCGTAGACCTGCATCACGAACGGGTCCTTGAGCAGGCCGCCGGCGATGACCAGCTCGGTCACCGCGACGGTGCCGGTGGCGCCGAAGGCGTCGATGATGACCCTGGTCCCGAACGCCGTCGCCTCGACCAGCGCCCGGTAGAGCTCCGGGGCCCTGGTGGCCAGGGTGAGCCCGACCACGGCCCCGGACAGGAAGTGGTCGACCAGCACCGAGCGGTTGCCGCTCAGCCAGTCCAGCGCGATGAGGCCGTGGGCGCCGGCGGGCTGCGCGGCCGCTTCCTCGGACAGCAGCGCGAACAGCGAGATACCCCGCTGCTCGGCCTCCTCGAGGTAGGACGGCGGGACCGCGTGCTCGGCGAGCCAGGCGAAGAGGTCGCCCACCCCGCTCTGGCCCGCCTCGTAGCCCCACAGCCCGGCCACGATGCCGCCGTGCACCGAGCCGCACATGCCGGGCACCTCGGCCAGCCCGGTGGCGTTCATGACGTGGCAGGTGGAGGTGCCCATGATGGCCACCATCTGGCCGGGCGCGATGGCGTTGGCGGCGGGCGGGGTCACGTGCGCGTCCACGTTGCCGACGGCCACCGCGATGCCCTCCGGCAGGCCGGTCCAGCCTGCCGCCTCCGCGGTCAGCCGCCCGGCCAGCGTGCCGAGCTGGGCCACCGGGTGGGCCAGCTTGTCGTCGGCGAAGTCGGCGAAGTCCGGGTTCAGCGCGGCGAGGAAATCCCTTTCCGGATAGTGGCCGTCCTGGTAGATGCCCTTGTACCCGGCGGTGCAGGCGTTGCGGGTCTCGGTCCCGCACAGCTGCCAGATGATCCAGTCGGCGGCCTCGATCCAGCGGTCGGCCCGGTGGTAAACCTCCGGGTCCTCCTCGAGCAGCTGCAGGCCCTTGGCGAACTGCCACTCGGAGGAGATCTTGCCGCCGTAGCGGGCCAGCCATGGCTCGCCGCGCTCGGCGGCCAGGGCGTTGATCCGGTCGGCGTGCGGCTGGGCGGCGTGGTGCTTCCACAGCTTGACGTAGGCGTGCGGGCGGCCGGCCAGGTCAGGCAGCGTGCACAGCGGCGTCCCGTCGCGCAGCACGGGCAGGACCGTGCACGCGGTGAAGTCGGTGCCGATGCCGATGACCTGGGCCGGGTCGATGCCGGCCCGCTCGATCGCGGCCGGGACGGCGTGCCGGAGCACGCCGACGTAGTCCCGCGGGTCCTGCAGGGCCCAGTCGGGCGGCAGCGGCTGGCCGGTGGCGGCCAGCACCTCGTCCATCACGGCATGCGGGTACTCGTGGGTGGCCGTGCCGAGCTCGGCGCCGTCCCGGACCCGGACCACGAGAGCCCGGCCGGACAGCGTCCCGAAGTCCACGCCGATCACGCACGGCTCGGGGCCCGGGTCAGCCTGGCCGGGCGCGCCCGTAACTGGCGAATCGGCCGAATCCCCCTTGTTAGCGCTCACACTCATGTTTCCTGGCCCACCCTCTCTACCTGCTAGAACGCTAAGCCTGCATCAGTAAGCCGCTACGCGGACGGCCCGGTCACGTTCGCGGCGAGGCGGCGCTCGCCCGCACGATCAGGTCGGTGCCGACGGGTCGCTGCGGGCCGTCAGCGGTGGCACCGGCGATCTTCTCCACCAGCAGCCGCAGCGCGCGCCGGCCCAGCTCGGCGAAGTCCTGGCGGACGGTGGTCAGCGGCGGGTTGAAGTACCCGGCCTCCGGCAGGTCGTCGAAGCCGACGACGCTGACCTCGCCGGGCACCGGCCGGCCCTGCTCGGCCATGGCCCGCAGCACGCCCAGCGCCATCTGGTCGTTGGCGCAGAAGACGGCGGTGACATCGGGCCGCGCGGCCAGCTGGCGGCCGAGCTCGTAGCCCGACCGCGACGACCAGTCCCCGGTCAGCACCGGCGGCGGCGTCAGGCCCGCCGCGGCCAGGGCCCGCTGCCAGCCGATGGTCCGCTCCCGGCCGTCCAGGCTGGTCTGCGGGCCGCTCACGAAGTGCACGCTGCGGTGACCGAGGGTCAGCAGGTACTCGGTGGCCGACCTGGCCCCGGCGATGTTGTCGACGGCCACCGAGGCCAGCGGGGCGCTGGTGCCGCAGCCGATCGCGACCAGCGGGACCTCGGGCGGCATCCCGCCCAGCGCGGCCACGGCCGAGGTGCTGGGGGCGATCACGATGACGCCCTCGACGCCCGCGCCGAGGAGCCGCTCCACGGCGTCCAGCGCCGCGCCGTGGTCGATGGCGGGCAGGCTGGCGATGGAGACGAAGTAGCTGCCCGCGGCGGCCTGCTCGATCCGTAGAGCATGGACGCCGGGCCGAACAGGTCGGTGTCGCAGCTGATCACGCCGAGGGTGTGCGTCCGGCGGGTGACCAGGGTGCGCGCGGCCGCGTTCGGCCGGTAGGCCAGCTTGGTGATCGCCGCCAGCACGTTGTCCCTGGTCTGCGGGCGAACGTTGGGGTGATCGTTGACGACGCGGGAGACGGTCTGGTGCGACACTCCGGCCAGCCGGGCCACGTCAGCCATGACCGGGCGGCGGGCGGGCGGCCCGGCCTGCCGGGCCAGGCGGCCGCCTGACGGGCGAACGGCAGAGCCCCCCGCTGACGAAGCCATGCCCACGATCTCCTCTCGCCAGTCAGGCGCGAACCGTCCTGGTTGGACAATGTTCGCACATCCGCGAGGAGTCCGCCCGTCACCGGCCGGCGGGCGGCCGGCCGGGTGACGGGCGGGAGTTGGCGGGCCAGCGAGGGGGCCGACGAGGATCCGGCGAGGTGGCCGGGGCTCAGCAGTTGATGGGGTTGCCCCGCTTGTTCTTCAGCTCGATCCACTTGCCGGGCGAGTTCTGGATGATCTTGAACGCCGTGCCGTGGCTCGTCAGCCCCTGCGGCGTGGCGATCCTGACCTGGTTGTCGGTCATGAAGATGCGCACCGGGTGCCCGTGGCTGATGGGGAAGATCGGCGAGCCGGACCCGTTGATGTCGTAGCGGCCATCGGTGATGCGCAGCGTCGGATTCACGAAATCGGCCATGGGCGGGTACCACTCGTGCCCGCCGCGGCATACCGTCGGGCGCTCGGCGATCCACTCGACCTTGCCGTCCGGGCGCATGGTCTTGAGCCCGAAGTCCACGCAGTTGTGCACCCGGCCGTCGCACAGCACGTAGGAGGCCGTGCCCGCGGTCTGCGTCGCGTAGGAGGCGGACACCATGAACTCGTCGCCGGGCCGGGGCACCAGGCTCTTGATCCGCTTGATGCCGGTCCTGGGGAAGGTCTCGAACCAGAAGAAGTACGACGGCCGGCTGCGCGAGCTGACGTACTGGGCGGTGCCGTCCTGGATCAGCGCGGTGTGCTTGACGGCGGCGTCGCCCACGCCCGGCCAGATCACCGAGGCGTCGTTGCCCTTGAAGCTGCAGCACACCTTGGGCACGCGCCAGGCCGCAGTCGCGAAGTTGGGGCCGGGGGACGAGCTCTGGTAGCCGGACCAGTTCACAGAGCCCGAGGTAGCGGTCGCCCGCGGCGGGTTCGCGCGCATGCCCTCTGGCCCGTCCTCGCAGGTCAGGGTGGACATCCACCGGGCATGCCAGCGCGCGGCCAGGGCCAGGATGCTGCCGGGGCCGCCGGGCAGGCCCAGGGCCTTCGCGGATGGCTGGGTCCCTGGCCGCCGGGGGGTGTAGACGATCACGCCAGGGCCGCAGCCGCGGGCGTGGTGCGCGATCAGGCCGGGCGGCGCGCTCGCGGCGGCCGGGCCGGCCGATCCGGTGGGTAAGGCTGAGGCCAGGCCCGGCAGCCCGGCGATGGCCAGGCCGGCCGTGATTCCGAGAGCGGCAAGCAAGCGCACACGACGCATGGGCGATCCTCCCGCCCGCCACCGGACCGGCGGCGATGTCCCTGGGCCCCGCACAAATCTCGTTTAAAACGGATTTGGTGTCAAGGCAGGCGGTCCTGACCATCGTGGATGCGTCCTTACCTGCAGCGGCGTGCAGGTAAGGACGCATTCACGGGCGCCGGGTACGGCCAGGCGGCCGGCCGGGCCGGCCGCGGACAACCGAGGCCCGTTGCGGACCAAAGAAAAGAGTCCGCCGCTAGAAGCGCTAGAAGTGTCAGCCGCCGTTCTGGCGCGCCTGCATGGCGGCCCGGTACTCGGCCACGACGATGTCGGTGAGCTCCTCGACCGAGGTATCGGCGCTGCGCTTGTCGAAGGTGATCTCGCCGTGCTGCAGCAGGTTGACGCGGTCGCAGACCTCCAGCACCTGGGCGTAGTTGTGGGCGATGATGATGATCGAGACCTCGCCGCGCTCCTTCAGGTCGCGGACCAGGCTCAGGATCAGCGCCCCCTCCTTGACGCCCATGGCGGCCAGGGGCTCGTCCAGCAGCAGGATCTTCGCGTCCGAGTAGACCGAGCGCGCCACCGCGATGCCCTGCCGCTGGCCGCCGGACAGCTTGGCCACCTCGACGTCGACCGACGGGATGCGGACCCCCATGTCGGCCAGGTGCTGCTTGGCCAGGGCCTTCATCTTCCGGTTGTTCAGCAGCGGGCCGGTGCGGTACTCACGGTTGAGGTACATGTTGTGGAACACGCTGAGCTCGTTGATCAGGGCCAGGTCCTGGTACACCACGTCGATGCCGAGCGACCGGGCGTGGGTCACGGACTTGAGCGACACCTGCTCGCCGTTCAGCACGATGCGGCCGGAGTCGGGGGCCTGGAACCCGCACAGGATCTTGAGCAGCGTGGACTTGCCGGCGCCGTTGTCGCCGAGCAGCCCGAGCACCTCGCCCTTGTTCAGGCGCAGGTTCACGTCGCTCAGGGCCGTGACGGCGCCGAACGACTTGCTGATGTGCTCGGCCCGCAGGACCTCGGTGGCGTCGGTGGCGTCGGCGACCGGCTGCTTGTCGTCGATCGGGCCGGTGCCGGGAGTGTCGGTGGTCATCAGCTTCGACCTGCCCTTCGCAGCCGGGTGAGATAGACGTTGGCGACCATGGCGGCGACGATCGAGACGCCGAGGATGATCAGGAACGGGTTGGAGCTGATGCCCAGCAGGGCGAAGCCGTCCTGAAGGATGGCCAGGACCAGCATGCCGATGAACGCGCCAATGACGGTTCCGGAGCCGCCCGCCAGCGCCGTGCCGCCGATGACCGCCGCGGCGACGGCGTAGAACATCGGGGTGTAGCCGCCGGCGCTGGGGTCGATGGTGCCGACCCGGAACGCCTCGAGGATGCCGGCCACGGCGCCGAGCAGGCCGGTGGCCATGAAGTTGCCGAGCTTGATCCGGGCCACGCTGATGCCCGCCTCACTGGCGCCGACCAGGTTCCCGCCGACGGCGATGGTGTGCAGCCCCCAGCGCGTCCGCGTCAGGATGAGCTGGGCCAGCAGGATGATCACTACGGCCCAGATGATCTCGGCCCAGATGAAGCCGCCGAAATAGCGGCCCAGGCCGGCGGCCGAGCCAGCCGGCAGGCTCTTCTCCTGCGCGGCCGAGGTGGTCAGCGTAAAGCCGTAGATGATGAACGAGGTGCCCAGCGTGGCGACGAAGGACGGCAGCCTCAGGAAGACCACCAGCGCCCCGTTGATCAGCCCGATGAGCGCGCCGCAGAGCAGGGCGGCGACGATGGCCAGGAACAGCGGGAAGTGGTAGTAGGTGTTGAAGAAGAACATCAGGAACGGCGACAGCGTCCAGATGTAGCCGACCGACAGGTCGATCTCGCCGCAGATCAGCAGGTACACCTCGCCGGCCGCAATGATGGCGAACGGCGCCGTGGCGTCGGCGACGTTGGCGATGTTGTTCTTGGTGAAGAACGAGGCGTGGGCCGAGCTGAAGATGCCGAAGTACAGCACCAGCACGATGGCGACGATGAAGACGCTGGCCTCGCGCTGCTGCAGGAAGACGGTGCCGCCACGCCGGAGCACTGATCCGAAGCCGCCTGAACCTTCGCCGCCGGGACCGCCGGGACCGGCCAGGGGTTCGGCACGCTGAGCAGTATCGCTCACGTCACTTGTCCGTTCTGTCGACCCGCCTGCCGGCGGGGCCTGGGGCGGGTCGCGCGCGGGACCCGGCCGGGCAGGAACCCCGGCCGGGTGCCGCGCGCGGTATCGAGTTCAGACGCTGATCGGGCCGGTCCTCGACAGGAGCTTCTCAGCGGTCGTAGAGCCCTCGAACCTCGAGCTGGGCGAGGTGTAGGGGGCCACGTTGGACTTGGTCACGAACTTCAGGCCGGTGTCGGTCGCCGGCGGGGAGACCAGCCCGCCGGAGAGCTTGAACAGGTACATGTACAGCGTCGGCAGGAAGCCCTGCAGGTACGGCGACTGGTCGATGGTGAACCCGAGCTGGCCCGCCTTGACCGCGGCCAGGGTGGCCGGCTCCAGGTCGAACCCGCCCGACGCGACCTTGCTGGTCAGGTTGTACTTGGCCAGCGCCGGGCCGAGGAGGGCGGTGGAGCCGCCGTCCACGGCGAAGACACCCGCGAGCTTAGGCCCGTTGGCCTGGATGAACTCGGGGATGCTCGTCGTCTCCTGGCTCTGCGACGCGCCGCTGTCGAAGCCGGCCGTGTGCAGGATCTTCAGGCCCTTGCCGGCGGCCAGGATGGCCGCGTTGGCGCCGTCCAGCCGGGGCTGGATGTTCAGCGAGCCCGGCTGGGCGATGATCCCGCAGGCGGTCCCGCCGTGCGGCATCGCGGCCGCGATGCGCTTGCCGACCTCCTGGCCCGAGGCGAACAGGTCCTGGCCCACGTAGGCCAGGCCGTTGGTCGGGTTGGCGGTCGAGCCGTTGGCGTTGTAGGTCACGACCGGGATGCCCGCGGTGAGCGCCTTGTCGATCGGGGAGACGAACGCCGTGGCATCGACCACGGTGGTGGCGATGCCCGGCGAGTTCGCCGCGATGGCGGCGTTCAGCGAGGTCAGCATCGTCGGGACCGTCGGCTGGGTCGAGGTCGCGCCCTGCCAGGCCGGGGTGGGGATGCCGAGGAGGGCCGCGGCGTCGGCGAAGCCGTACTGGGTCGGGGTGAAGAACGAGTTGTCCGTGACGTGGTTGACGAACGTGAACTTCCACTTCGGGGTAGTCGGGAAGTTCCCGGCCGTGTCCTTGGCCGCCTTGGCCGTGCTGGTGGCCGAGCTGCACGCGGCGATCAGGGCCGACGCGGCGGCCGTAGCGCTCACCAGGCCGGTGCCCTGCAGGAGCCGACGGCGGGTCGGCCCGTCCTTCATGTTGAGGGTTTGAATCGCCTCATCGACCTTGGGGTCGACTTTCCCCATCGCAGACCTCCGGGATGTAGTGGGACTGGGCATCCGTCTCGGAAGAGGTGCGGACACCTGGAACCTGAGCAGGCCGGAGACCCAGCGACAGCGCTGTCACTGGCTGACACTCAGAACGCCGTGACTCATAGCGTCCCTGTCGCCTCTTGGCCTTCCTGCCACCTGACGGCTCGGCCACGGGCTCGGAAAAGACCAGGCCAGTGGCCGCACCGCTGACGGGCATGGGCACTTTGACGGCGGGTCGAGTCGCGGTAGGTGACCCGTCGTTGTGAGCGCTAACATCTCGTCGGCAGTGCATATCAGACGCCACAAGCTAGAACAGTGGCCGATCAGCCGTCAATGCTGAAAACGCACAGTTGCGAAGATGTAATTTACCTGCTGGCAACGGTTGCGGCCCGCCGGTAAGCGGGACGCAACGTACATGACATCGGCGCGGTACGGGACCGGCTGGCCGGCGCCGGTTCGAGATCACCGGCCCGACCAGCAGAAAACGGCCTGGTCTGGTGCCGGCGATCTCGCTCGACTGTTCCCGCCGCTAACTCCGAAGCGGTCGCAGGAAACCCCTCTGCGGTGAGAGGGAAACCCTTATCCTTCGGCCGGCTCCATCTCGGCGGCCAGCTTCATGGCCTCCTCAATGAGCGTCTCCACGATCTGCGATTCCGGAACGGTCTTGATGACCTCGCCGCGCACGAAGATCTGGCCCTTGCCGTTGCCGGAGGCGACGCCCAGGTCGGCCTCCCGCGCCTCGCCGGGCCCGTTGACCACGCAGCCCATGACGGCCACGCGCAGCGGCACGTCCATTCCCTCCAGCGCCGCGGTGACTTCGTCGGCCAGCTTGTAGACGTCCACCTGGGCCCGGCCGCAGGACGGGCAGGACACGATCTCCAGGCCGCGCTGGCGCAGGCCGAGCGACTCCAGGATGGCGATGCCGACCTTGACCTCCTCGACCGGAGGCGCGGACAGCGAGACCCGGATGGTATCCCCGATGCCCTCGGCCAGCAGGGCGCCGAAGGCCACCGAGGACTTGACCGTGCCCTGGAAGGCCGGTCCCGCCTCGGTGACTCCCAGGTGAAGGGGGTAATCGCACTGCTGAGCCAGCAGCCGGTAGGCATTGATCATGACCACCGGGTCGTGGTGCTTGACCGAGATCTTGATGTCGGTGAAGCCGTGCTCCTCGAACAGCGAGCACTCCCACAGCGCCGACTCGACCAGCGCCTCCGGGGTGGCCTTCCCGTACTTGGCCATCAGCCGCTTGTCCAGGGACCCGGCGTTGACCCCGATCCGGATCGGGGTGCCCGAGGCCGAGGCGGCCCTGGCGATCTCGGCCACCTTGTCGTCGAAGGCCTTGATGTTGCCGGGATTGACGCGCACCGCGGCGCATCCCGCGTCAATCGCGGCGAATACGTACTTGGGCTGGAAGTGAATATCCGCGATGACCGGGATCTGAGATTTGCGCGCGATGTCCGGCAATGCGTCCGCGTCATCCTGTGACGGCACCGCCACCCGGACGATCTGGCAGCCCGCCGCGGTCAGCTCGGCGATCTGCTGCAGCGTGGAATTCACGTCCGCGGTGAGCGTCGTGGTCATCGACTGCACGGACACTGGCGCGCCGCCGCCCACCGGTACCGCGTGGCTGCCTTTGCCCACCATAATCTGCCGCGAGTTACGGCGGGTCGCCAGCGGCGCGGCCGGAAGCTCAGGAATGCCAAGATCAACAGTCATCTGCGCTATCGCCTCACTGAGTTAGGTGAACCGGGTTGAAGATGTCTGCGGCGATGAGAATCAGGCCCAGTCCGACGAGGAGGGCGAATACGCCCACGCTCACCGGGATTAGCTTCTGCATGTCTACCAGGCCCGGATCAGGACGTCCGCGGAGCCTGGCCAGCCAGGCCCGGATCCGCTCGTAGATGACCACGGCCAGGTGCCCGCCGTCCAGCGGGAGCAGCGGGAGCAGGTTGAAGGCGCCCACGAAGATGTTCAGCGAGATCACGATCAGCAGCAGGGCCGAGACCGTGTACCGCCAGCCGCCGCCGGCCTCCACCACCTGGCCGGCGTCGTTGGCCGCCCCGATCACGCTGCTGACATCGCCGCCCGCGGTCTTGGACCGGTCCTTCCTGAACAGGTCGGGCAGCGCCGAGGGCAGCTTGGCCGCCGCGTCCCCGGACAGCACTAGCACCTGGCCGAACGTCGAGCCCGCGTAGGCGATCCCGCTGATCGGATTAAGCCGGAGGAAGGTCATGTCCTCGATACCGAGGTAGGCCCCGTGCCGGCCCGGCACGGCGCCCGGCGTGACCGTCAGCGTCAGGTCCCGGCCGCCCCGGTCGACCACGACCGGGATCGGCTGGCCCACGGTCTGCGCCTTGATCACGTTGCCGATCTGCGTCCAGTTAGCCACCGGGTGCCCGGCGATCGAGACCACCTTGTCGCCAGGCTGGACGCCGGCCCGCTCGGCCGGGGAGGCCGGCTGGCTGCGGCCGCACGCCGCGCCGGTGTCCAGCGCCTTGACCGACCTGGGCAGGCACTTGGTGACGGCGCCGATCGAGTTCGTGCCCGGCACCCCGATCGCCACCGCGACCAGGAACAGCAGCACGAAGGCCAGCGCGAAGTGCATGAACGATCCGGCCAGCAGCACGATGGAGCGCTGCCAGCCCGGCTTGCGCCGGAACGAGCGCGCCTCGTCGGCCGGGTCGACCTCCTCCAGCGCCGTCATCCCGGTGATCTTCACGAACCCGCCGAACGGCAGCGCCTTGACCCCGTACTCGGTCTCGCCGCGCATCCGCGACCACAGCGTCTGGCCGAAGCCCACGAAGAACTGGGTGACCTTCATGTGGAACTTCTTGGCCGTCAGGAAGTGCCCGGCCTCGTGCAGCATGACGGAAATAAGCAGGGCCAACACGAAGATCACGACGCCCAGCACGAAGCTCATCCGGCTGGCTCTCCTCCCTGCCGCGCGGCAGTCCGCCCCGTGTGCCAGCCCCTCGCGGGCCTCAGCTCACGCCGTGGTGTCCGTCTTATCACGGTGTCCGTCTCGCCCCGGAGCCCGGTCAGCCCGCGCGGCTGGTCAGCTCGCGCGCGCGTGCCCGCGCCCAGCGATCCGCGGCCAGGATCTCCTCGACCGTGGTACCCGCCGCACCCGCACCATCATGCTCCGAGACTACCTGGGCCACGGTATCGACAATTCCCGTGAACGGGATCCGGCCGGCCAGGAACGACTCGACGCATTCCTCGTTGGCCGCGTTGTAGGCGGCCGGCGCCGTCCCGCCCGCGCTGCCCGCCGCCCTGGCCAGCGCCACCGCCGGGAACGCCGTCTCGTCCAGCGGCTCGAATGTCCAGGTATGCGCGACCGACCAGTCGACCGGCGGGGCCGCGTCCGGCACCCGGTGCGGCCAGCCCATGGCCAGCGCGATCGGGATCTTCATGTCGGGCGGGCTGGCCATCGCGATCGTGGCCCCGTCGGTGAACTCGACCATCGAGTGGATCACCGACTGCCGGTGCACCACGACCTCGATCCGGTCGAACCCGATGCCGAACAGCAGGTGCGCCTCGATCAGCTCCAGGCCCTTGTTGATCAGCGTGGCGCAGTTCACCGTGATGACCGGGCCCATGTTCCAGGTCGGGTGGGCCAGCGCCTGCTGCGGCGTGACCTCGGCCAGCTCATCCCGGCTGCGGTGCAGGAACGGGCCGCCGCTGGCCGTCAGCACCAGCTTCCTGACCTCGTCCCGGCTCCCGGCCCGCAGGCACTGGGCCATCGTCGAGTGCTCCGAGTCCACCGGCACCAGCTGCCCCGGCGCGGCCCGGCCGGTGACCAGCTCGCCGCCCATGATCAGCGACTCCTTGTTGGCCAGCGCCAGCACCCGCCCCGCGTCCAGCGCGGCCAGCGTCGCGGCCAGGCCCGCCGCCCCGGTGACCGCGTTCAGGGTCACGTCGCAGGGCCAGGCGGCCACCTCGGCTACCGCGTCCGGCCCGGCCAGCACCTTGGGCAGCCGCTTGCCGCCCTGCTCCTGGAGCGCCCGCTGCACGTCCGGCGCGGCCCGCTCGGTGGCCACGGCCACGACCTCGACCCCGAACTCGAGCGCCTGGCGGGCCAGCAGCTCGGCGTGGCCGCCGCCCGAGGCCAGCCCGACGAGCCGGAACCGGTCCGGGTTACGCCTGATGATGTCGGCGGCCTGGGTGCCGATGGACCCGGTCGAGCCCAGCAGGACGATGTCCCGCCGCCCGTCGGGGGCGATGCTGTCAGGCGTGCTCTGGGACCGGGGGCTGGCGCCGGTGGCAGCTTCCATGGCGCTATTCTCCCCTGCCCACCCCGCCACTGTCCCTCGCCGGCACCGCCTGAGCTGACACGGACGTCTGGTCCGGTGCCTGCCGCCGGGCCTGATTACGGCGGCGCCAGAGGGCGTGTTCCGGCTGGCCACCCGGCGTCCGGGCTGGACCGGAGTCGGCCACACCGGACCGGCGACCATGGAGGCGGCTGCCCGCGGGACGGCGGCCAGCGGCCTGGCCGCGGGTGGTGGGCCGGCCGGGCGCGTAGCGTGAGACCTTGACATCCTCCCCTGTCTGAAGGCGGGGGATTCCGGAGCTACTGCGCCGGTTAGGAGGCGAGTAGTTGAGGTTCGCGGTTCACGGGCCGGCTGATGCCGTCGCCTCCCCGCGCCTTCACCGCATGCCCTGCGGCGATGTTTCTGGCCGCGTTCACGTCGGCGTTGCAGACGTATCCGCAGGCGGTGCACCGGAAGTCGGCTTGGCTCTCGCGCGACTTCGGGTCCACCAGCCCGCACGCGCTGCAGCGCTGGCTGGTGTATGCGGGTGGTACTCGCTCGACCCTGCCGGGGGCCTTGTCCTCAAGACGGCGGACCAGCATGCCCCAGCCGGACTTGCCGATTTCCCGGTTCAGCCCGGCCTTCGCGGCGACGTTCCGGCCCGGCTCATTGGGGCTGCCCTTCGCGGATCGAGTCATGTTCGTAATATTCAGGTCCTCGACGCGGATCACGTCGAAGCGGCGCGCGAGATCGGTGGTGACCTTCTCGCACCAGTCCTTGCGGCGGTCCGACTCGCGGGCCTTCAGCCGGGCGATGGCTGCCTTCACCCTCCTGCGCCGACCAGAGCCGTGCCTAGCCTTCGCGAGCCGACGCTCGAGATGGCGCCGCCGCCACGTCTCACGCGGCGACAGGCCCGGCACGGCCAGCATCTCCCCGGTGGACAGCGCGGCGGAAATGACCACCCCCCGGTCCACGCCGACGACCTCGCCGATGCCGGGACCCGCCACGGGGTCCGGGATGGCCGGGAAGGCGACATGCCAGCGCCCCGCCCGGTCACGTGTGATGCGGCACGACTTCACCGCCTCCGGGACGGCGCGGGACCAGCGAAACCGGACCCAGCCGCACTTGGGGACGTGAATCTCGCCGGTGCTGCGGTTCAAGCGATGCGTGCCAGCGAAGAAGTTCCGCATGGCCTGGTCATGGTCGCGGATCGCCTGCTGCTGTACGGTCACCGAGCCCGCCGCCAGCCACGGGTTCTCCGCGCGGGCCTCCGTCAACTGCCGACACCGTCCGGCGAACCTAGGCATCGGGCCACGGCCGACCCGCCGGTGCGACTCCTGTTCCACGCACAGGTTCCAGACGTACCGGGCATGCGCGCAGTGGGACACGAGCGCGGACTCCTGCTCCGTAGTGGGCTGCAATCGGTACCTGGACATGCGAACATTTTATCGCAAAAACTTATCTAGAACGGAAAAGGACTATCCCACGTTCCTTCATTCTGAAGGCTCGGAGCATAGATGCTAAGGAGAACTGGTGACCGGCTCACTCGCGACTCATCGCTCGCAACCCAGCAGGCGGGCATGACCAGCGCCGCGACCGCTCCCAAGACCGGGAGCTGGCGGGACCGCCCGGCCGCCCAGCAGCCCGAGTGGCCCGACCCGGCCGCCCTGGACGCCGTCACCGCCGAGCTGGCCGGGCTTCCCCCGCTGGTCTTCGCCGGCGAGTGCGACCAGCTTCGTGACCGGCTGGCCGCCGTGGCCCGAGGCGAGGCGTTCCTGCTCCAGGGCGGTGACTGCGCCGAGACCTTCTCCGGGGCGACGGCTGAGGACGTGCGGGCCAAGCTCCAGACGATCCTGCAGATGGCGGTCGTGCTCACGTACGGGGCCAGCGTGCCGGTCGTCAAGATCGGCCGGATGGCCGGCCAGTTCGCCAAGCCCCGGTCCCGGTCGACGGAGACTCGCGGCGACCGCGAGCTGCCCGCCTACCGGGGCGACGCGGTCAACGGCCTGGACTTCACCGCCCAGGCCCGCACGCCCGACCCCGGCCGCCTGCTGCGCGCCTATCACTGCGCCGCCGTCACGCTGAACCAGTGCCGCGCCTTCACCACCGGCGGCTACGCCGACCTGCACCAGGTCCACGCCTGGAACCAGGACTTCGTCCAGGCCAGCCCGTCGGGCCAGCGCTACGAGCGGCTGGCCGGCGAGATCGACCGGGCCCTGGCCTTCATGCGGGCCTGCGGCACCGACCCGGACGAGCTGCGGACCGTGGAGCTGTACTCCAGCCACGAAGCCCTGCTGCTGCCCTACGAGCAGGCGCTCACCCGCACCGACCCGCGCAGCCGGGCGCCCTACGACCTGTCCGCGCACTTCCTGTGGATCGGCGAGCGGACCCGGGCGCTAGACGGAGCGCACGTGGCCTTCGCGGCTGGCATCCGCAACCCCATCGGCCTCAAGGTCGGCCCCACTGCCACCCCGGCCGACCTGCTGGCCCTCATCCGGCGGCTGAGCGCGGACGGCGAGCCAGGCCGGCTCACGCTGATCACCCGGCTGGGCGCGGGCCGGATCAGGGAGCTGCTCCCGCCCCTGGTCGAGGCGGTGGCCGCGACCGGGATCCCGGTCGCCTGGGTGTGCGACCCGATGCACGGCAACACCTTCGAGGCGCCCAGCGGCTACAAGACCCGGCGGTTCGACGACGTGCTCGACGAGGTGCAGGGCTTCTTCGAGGTGCACCGCCGGCTCGGCACCCATCCCGGCGGTATCCACATCGAGTTCACCGGCGACAACGTGACCGAGTGCGTGGGCGGCAGCTACCAGATCGACACCGAGGACCTGCACCAGCGCTACGAGACGGCCTGCGACCCCCGCCTCAACCGCGGCCAGGCCCTCGACCTGGCCTTCACTGTCGCCGACAGCTACCGCACCCCGTAGACCCCTAGCCGGCCGGCAGCGGCGGCTCCCAGTCGGGTCGCAGCGGCATCCCGGCCTGGCCCTCGGGGCCCAGCTTGACCGCGAGGATCTGGTGCAGCTGGATCTGGTTGCGATCGAAGCCCAGCCGCGAGCCGGCCATGTACAGCCGCCAGACCCGCGCGGTGCCCTCGCCCACCTCGGCGACCGCCTCGTCCCAGTGCTCGTCCAGGTTGGCGCACCAGCCGCTGAGCGTCTTGGCGTAGTGCTCGCGCAGGTTCTCGAGGTGCCGGACCTCGAAGCCGGTATCGTGGATCAGCGAGACCAGGTGGCCCGGCCCCTCCAGCTCCCCGTCCGGAAACACGTACCGGTTGATGAACCCGTCCCTGACATTGGCGGGCCCGGTGTTGTCCGGCCGGGTGATGCAGTGATTGAGCAGCCGTCCCTGCGGCTTGAGCTTCCCGTACAGGAACGAGAAGTAGCCGGGCAACTCGGCCTTGCCGATGTGCTCGGTCAGCCCGATCGAGCTGACCGCGTCGAAGTCGGTCTCCTTGACGTCCCGGTAGTCCATGTGCCGGACCTCGGCCAGGTCGCTCAGCCCGGCCTCCTTGATCGCCCGCTGGGCCCAGGCGGCCTGCTGCTCGGACAGCGTCACGCCCAGGGCCTTGACGCCGAACTCGCGGGCCGCGTGCATCACCATGCCGCCCCAGCCGCAGCCCACGTCCAGCAGGCGCATCCCCGGCCGCAGCCCGATCTTCCTGGCGACCAGGTCGAACTTGGCCCGCTGGGCCTGCTCCAGGGTGAAGTCCTCGCGCTGGTAGCACGCGCAGGTGTAGGCCATGGACGGGCCCAGCACCCACTCGTAGAAGGTGTTGGACACGTCGTAGTGGTGCGAGATCGCGTTGGCGTCGCGCTGCTTGGAGTGCCGCCGCCCGATCCGCCACCGCGTGGTGACCTGGACCTCCTGGGGCGGCGGCTCCAGGCGCGGCAGCAGCAGGCGCGGCCCGCCCAGCTCGTTGAGCAGCTTGAGCTTCTCGCTCATGCTGATCCCCAGCCGCTGCGCGCTGGCCATCCGGCTCAGCGCCGCGTACATGTCGCCATCCACGTCCAGGTGCCCGGAGACGAACGCCCGGGCCAGCCCGAGCGCGCCCGGCGCCTGGGCCAGGTAGGCCACGGCCGTCTGGGACTTCACCGTGATCCGCACCGGCGCGCTCGGCGCGCCGGCCTTGCTCCCGTCGTAGGCCGTGAACTCGACTGGGGCATCCGGGCCCGCGACCCGCTCGAACACCTCGGCCAGCGCCATGTCAGCTACTCCTTCTCACTGTGGTGCACCTGCACTTTCACTGGCCGCCGACGCACTTGTCATACAGGTCGGCCAGCCGCCCGTCAGCGTCATATGTCCGCTTGAGCTGGGCGTATTCGGACCCGTTGTAACGGGCCCAGAATTCCTCGGGTGAGTAGAACGAGGTCGAGTACAGCCCCTTGTGCCCGCCCAGGCGGGTGACCTCGTCCTCAATCTTCCGGTTGTAGTAACCATCGGACTGGTCCGGCGGCAGCCCGACGGTGCCCCAGAAGCCGAAGTTGACGTAGACCTGGCCCGGCCGCATCGGGTACAGCGGCCAGGTCCGCTCGCCGCGCAGCCGCAGCGGGCACAGCCACACCGGGCTCATGCCGACCTCGGCGGCGAAGAAGCGCAGGAACTCGGCGCCACGCTCGACCGGGATCTCCACGTCCTGGATGACGTCCTCGTTGCTCGGCTTGCCCCGGCGCTGGTTCAGCGTGGCGCTCAGGTGGTGCCGACGGTCAAAGGCCACCAGCTTGCGGTAGACGTCCGAGCGGCGGTACCGGCGCGGCCAGGCCCGGCGGACCAGCGGCTGCTGGACCCCGAACGGGCGCGAGCACCAGAACCAGTCGGTGTCCCATCGCCACAGGTAGTCGGCGATGGTCAGGAAGTCCTCCCGCGGCCCGCGGACGGACTGGTAATAGATCCGTTCCCTGGTGTAGTCGCTGCGCCAGGGCGCCACCTCGCTGAACGCCCCGACGGTCAGGTACATCTCGTCCAGGCTGAACATCGTGCCGTCGACAAAGTCGGCCCGGTGGCCGGCGTAGCTGCCGTCGGCCGCGATCTGGGCCACCGCCGCCATGCACTCCTCCGGTTCGGAGAAGCGGAAGTGGCGCAGGTGCACGAACGGCGTCACCGGCTCCAGCTCGATGGTGAGCGAGAGGGCGTAGCCGAGGGTGCCGTAGGAGTTCGGGAAGCCGTGGTAGAGGCCGTCGTGCTCGCCGCCCGGCGCCGCGGTGATGACCCGGCCGTCGCCGGTGAGGATCTCCATCTCCAGCACCGACTCGTGCGGCATGCCGCTGCGCAGCGAGGTGGACTCGATGCCCAGGCCGCTCACCGCGCCGCCGAGCGTGATCGTCTTGAGCTGCGGCACGACCATCGGCATGAGCCCGTGCCGCAGCGTGGCCTCGGTGAGGTTCTCGTAGGTCGTCATGCCGCCGGTGATCGCCGTCCGGGACTCCGGGTCGACGGACAGCACGTGCCCGAACGCCGACACATCCAGGAGCGGCCCGGTCGTGTCGCCGCGGAACCGGAACAGGTTGGAGGTGGCCTTGGCCAGCCGGACCGGGCGGCCCGCGGGGATCGCCTGATAGGCGGACTGGATCCGGGTCACCGCCGACTGGTGGCCCGGCAGCGCGGCCGCGCTCGGCCGGGCCGGCGCGGCGACCGTGCCGCCGCCCGCGTTAGTGGCAGTCGGTGGCCGGGCCTGCGGCTGGTTCTTGTCCGCGACGTCGGTCACGCGGCCTCCCCTAGCTGGACGAAGGTTCCAGGCAGTTTAACCTCAGGCAACCTGGCCCTCCTCGGGCCGATCGGTTCCTGCGGCCGGCGGACGGTCCGCGCTACCCTGCCCGCCACCCTGCTCGTAGCTCGACGCGACCTCCTCCGGGGTCATCGGCAGCCGGGCCGAGGACGGCGGCAGCCCCGACTGGACCGCCCGCGCCAGCAGCTGGGCCATCGAGTAGCGGGGGTCCGCGCCCAGGGCGCGCTCGATGGCCACGTTCGCCAGTGCTCCTTCCCCGCACTGCCAGGCCGTGAACGCCAGCAGCGAGGCTGGTGCGGGCACGAACTCCGGAGCCGCCGCGGTGACCACGTCGGTCCACAGCCGCAGGTGACGCCGCCGGTGCTCCGGTTCCATCCGGGCCCAGGCGTCGTCGCGGACCCGCAGGTCGGCCAGGCAGACGGCCAGGAACGCCAGCCGGCCCCGGTCGGTGATCTCCCGACCCGTGCGGTACCGGCCGATCGCCTGGCGGACCGCGGCGCAGCCCGCGTCGCCCAGCGCGCTGGCCGGTCGGAGCCCGTCCTGCTCGGCCTGGGCTAGCAGCTTGTCGATCCGCCGCAGGGCCCTGGTGGTGGCCTGCCTGATCGCCCGCGCCGTGCCCGGCGGCGGCTCCAGCGTCCGAGCCAGCGCGGCCCGGTCCGGGTAGGCGTCGAGCCCGGCGTCATTGAGGACCGCGGAGGCCGGATGGGAGCACGGGTCGTAGGACACGCCCTCGGGCGGGCAGCAGGCCGGATCGGGGCACAGCGCCGACCAGAAACGCCCGCCCTCGGCCCGCAGCGCCTCCCTGATCGCCAGGCCCGCGTGCAGCAGCGAGCCCGCTACCTGGTCGACCACCGGCGTGACCAGCTCCGCCGGGCCGTAGCCGACCACGATCGCGGCCGGTACCTCCTGGCGGGACAGCACCTCCGTGGCATGAGTGGCGATGTCCGCGGCCAGCTCGGCGTCGGGCGGGTCCGGCAGGTCGTAGCGGAACACCATGGCCACCCGGTCGGCCGGGCCGGTCACGCCCAGCACCACCAGGCTGCGGCTCGGGTGGAAGCCCAGCAGGTGCGGCACGACGGCCAGCACGCCGGACGGCGAACTGACCCGCACCGGGCCGGGTAACTGCGACTCGGCCGCGCCTCCACGGCGCTGTTCCTCGCCTGGCTGGGTCGGCGACGGCGGGTCGTCCGACGTCGGGCGGTGTTCGGCTGACTGGTCAGGGGCCTGGTTGTCATCTGTCATGCGGCCAGGCTCCGCCTGGACCCGCCCGGGCCGCGATCGGGATTTTGGCCGGCCCGGGGATGGAGCGTGGCGATGCACAGGCGGGCTAATTGCCTTGACGTACCCCCGGGCGGCCGGCTCCCGCCTGCACGCGAGTTATTGGCCGGGTAACCGGGGTAGGGCCGATCGCATGTCAGCGACCGCGACCGCATCAGAGGTTGACCCGGCTGCGCCGTCGGCGCCGCAGCCGGCTCCGCCCGCGCCTGACCCGATTTCGGCCGACCCCAAGCCTGCCGACCCCAAGCCTGCCGACCCCAAGCCCGCCAGCCCGCCGCCCGACCCACTGCCGCCAGAACCGGAGCCGGTCGCGCCGCCGCGCCCGCTCCCGGAACCCGACATCCCCTCCCCACTGCACCCGGACTCGCCTCCCACCGAGCCGGCCCACACCGCAAGCTGACCTGTCCGCACATCAACATGTGCGTGACGCACTTGCGTCGGACGTTTCCGCGGAAACGCGGCCCGGCCGGAGCGGGCCCGGCGGGCAGGGCGGGCCCGGCGGGCAGGGCGGGCACGGCGGGCAGGGCGTGCACGGCGGGCAGGGCGTGCACGGCTGGCGCCGACCGCCCCAGGTCACCGGCCTCTCGCCAGTCTCGGGCATCTGCCGGGCCGGTGGCGGCCGGCGGTCCCTGAGTACAGCAGCGTTAGTTGCGGGCCGGGAGCTGTCCTTCCAGGAACCGGGCCACCAGGCCGCGGACCACGGTGGCCATCGAGAAACCGTGCTCGGTGCACCAGGCGCGGAGCTGGGCATGCTGCTCGGCGGCGAAACGGACCGGCACCACCTGCTGCGGCCCCGGCTGGCCGCCGGCGGCCTGGAGGGACAGGATCTGGCTGCTGACGTCGCGGAGCCGGGCGGGCAGGTGACTGGTCCCGTAGGTCGAGGTCAGCCCGCGACTGAGCAGCCAGGTATAGACCTCGTCGCGCTCCGCGTCGGGCAGCATCCCGACCGCCTTGACCAGAAGCCGGATCGCGTCGCGCGACGAGCCGGCCGGGCCGGCCGAGCCGCCCGGGCCGCCCAGGCCGCCTGGGCCTGGGGGCGAGGATGAGCCGGGCTGAGCGGCGGGATCCGGCGCGGGCTGGCCGGCGGGCTCGGGATCGGAGCCGAGGGGCTGGGCATCTGACTCGGACATGGCCGCCTCCAGGGTATACCTGCGATATCGCCGCAGTATCACGATATCGCGGTATCCCGGTCCCGGCGCCTGGATGTCGGACGGCCAGCTAGCTGGGCTGGGCTGTCCAGGCGGGTGCCTCATGAGCACGGAGCGCGGTCAGCGATAGCGCTGACGAACTTCCGAGTTGATGGTGGCCGGGATTGGGGACAGCGGTAGGCCGGAATCGGGCCGGCCGTGAGTGAGACCGGAGGTGTCGCGGGGACGGCAGGGCCGCAGGGGGCGGCTGCGCCGGTTCGCCTGGTTCGCGCCGGAGCCCTTCGGCCGTAGATGTCCCGTTGGTTAACACCCGGGTGCGGGCCGATGCTCAGAGGGCGATGCCGAGCAGGGCGTCGACCACGTCGCGGACCAGCGCACCAGGGCTGCCGGGCTGCACTCCACCCGGACCGCCGGGCTGGACCCCACCCGGAGCTTCAGCAGCACCGGCACCACCGGAACCGCCCTCGCCCGCTGGATCAGCCGCGAGGACCGCCTCAGCCCAAGCGTCGACCACGGTCAGCGCACCAGGGGCATCCAGGTCATCGGCGATGTGCTCACGAACGCCGTGCAGCACCGCCTCCCCGTCCATCGAGCCACTCCCCGAACCCGAACCAGCCCCCGAACCCGAACCCCCGGCCAGCGCCACCGCCATACGCCACCGCCCCAGCCGCTCCCGCGCCGCGGCCAGCTCCTCATCACTCCAGTCCCAGTCCGTGCGGTAGTGGTGGGCCAGGATGGCCAGCCTGATGGCCATGGGATCGACGCCTGCCTCGAGCAGCTTGGACACGAACACCAGGTTGCCCAGCGACTTGGACATCTTCTCGCCGCCGAGACGCACCATGCCGGCGTGCGCGTAGCGGCGGGCGAACACGGACGTGCCGAGCCGGCTGCCGTCGGTGTTCGGACCGTGGGCCACCCTGGCGTGCGAGGCGCTCATCTCGTGGTGCGGGTAGATGAGGTCGGACCCGCCCGCCTGGACGTCAAACGAGACGCCGAGGTACCTGGTCGCGATGGCCGCGCACTCGACATGCCACCCAGGCCGGCCGGGCCCGAATTCGGACGCCCAGGCGGGCTCGCCGGGCCGTTCGGTCAGCCAGACCATGGGGTCGAGCGGGTCCTTCTTGCCCGGCCGGCCTGGGTCGCCGCCGCGCTCGGCCGACAGCTCGGCCATCTGGTCCGGGGCGAAGCCGGACACGACCCCGAAGTCGGGATCGGTGTCACGGGCGAAGTACACGTCGCCCTCGAGGTCGTACAGCGCGCCGTGCCGGGCCAGCACGGCGTTGAACTCCTCGATCAGCGGCATGGCCTCGACCGCGCCGACCAGCCGGGCCGGAGGCAGGACGCGCAGGGCGGTCATATCGGACCGGTACAGTGCGATCTCGCGCTCGGCCAGCTCACGCCAGTCCTCGCCGTCGCGGTCGGCCCGCTCCAGCAGCGGGTCGTCCACGTCGGTCACGTTCTGTACATAGGTGACCTCGTGCCCGGCGTCCCGCCAGGCCCGGACCAGCAGATCCCAGGCGACGTAGGTCGCGGCGTGGCCCATGTGGGTGGCGTCGTACGGGGTGATCCCGCACGCGTACATCCGGGCGGCGCGGCCGGGCGCGGCCACGGCCAGCGCCCGGCTGGCCGTGTCCCAGATCTTCGTCTCCGGAGCCTGTCCCGGCAGGTCAGGCACGGCGGTGTCGGGCCAGGTGTGCATATGCGTAGGTTATCGTCGCGGCTACGCCGGGCCGGGGTCCGGCCGGCCGGCCAACGACGAGGCCCTGGCTTGCTCGAACGCGTGCGCGAGCTCGATCAGCCGGGGCTCGCTCCAGGCCGGGCCGGCGAACGACAGGCCGACCGGCAGGCCGTGCACCTGACCGGCCGGGACGGTGATGGCCGGGTAGCCGGAGACCGCCGCCGGGCTGGACGTCCCGAACGTGTGATGGTCACCCAGCGTGTGGTCGGTCAGCCAGGCCGGGCTGCCGGTCAGGCTGATCACGGCGTCGAGCCCGTGGGCGCCGAGCGCGCTGTCCAGGGCGCTGCGGGCCACCCGCCTGGCCTCGGCCCGCGCGCTGGCGTAGTCGGCGTCCTCCAGGTTGCCGCTGGTGGCCTCGGCGGCCTCGAAGATGTCCTGGCCGAAGTGCAGGAGCACGGTGTCCGCGTGCCTGGTGTTGTAGTCGATCAGCCCGGCCAGGGTGCCGGGGTGGTCGCCGGGCAGCGCGGCCAGGTAGGCGTTGAGGTCGTGCTTGAACTCGTGGCGCAGGGCGACGTACTCGGGCTCGAAGATCTTCGCCGCGTCGGGCAGGTCGACCGGGTCGATGACCTCGGCCCCGCTCGCGCGCAGCAGCGCGACGGCCGCGTCCAGCTCGGTCAAGGTGGCCGGGTTGGCCGACTCCGCGCCCTCCCGCCACAGGCCCAGCCGGGCGCCGTCGAGCGCGCCGGCGTCCAGGTAGCCGGCGTAGCTGACGGGCAGGCCGGCCGCCTGGGCGGTGGCCGGGTCGGCAGTGTCCTGGCCGGCCATCGCACTGAGCAACAGGGCCGCGTCGGCCACGGTCCTGGCCATCGGGCCCGCCGTGTCCTGGGCCACCGAGATGGGCACGATGCCGGACCGGCTGACCAGGCCCACCGTGGGCTTGATGCCGACCACGCCGCAGGCGGCCGCGGGCGACACGATAGAGCCGTCGGTCTCGGTGCCCACGGTGAGCGGGGCCAGCCCGGCCGCCACCGCGACCGCCGAGCCGGAGCTGGAGCCGGACGGGTTGCGGCCGGTCCCGTAGGGGTTGACGGTCTGGCCGCCGAGCGTGCTCCACCCGCTGCTGGAGAACCGGGACCGGAAGTTGGCCCACTCCGACAGGTTGGCCTTGCCCAGGATCACCGCCCCGGCCGCGCGCAGCCCGCCGATGAGGAAGGCGTCCTGAGCGCCGGACGTGGCCAGCGCGGGCGAGCCGGCCGTGCCGGGCAGCCCGGCCACGGCCACGTTGTCCTTGATCAGGACCGGGATGCCGTCCAGCGGCCCCAGGGCCTGCCCGGCCCGGCGGCGGGCGTCGCTGCGCAGCGCCTCGGCGGCCGCGTCCGGGCTGACCGAGATGACCGCGCACAGAGCCGGGTTGAGCCGCTCGATGCGGGCCAGGTAGAAGGCGGTGAGCTCGGCCGCCGTCAGGGTCCCTGAGGACAGGGCCTGGCCGAGGGTCACGGCGGCGGCTGTCCCGGCGTCCAGGTTGGTTCCGCCGATGGGCTCGGCCGCCGACGCGCTGGCCCACACGCTGGATTCGCTGTTAGACACCACCGCAGTATCGCCGTCCGCTGCTCGCTGAATCCAGACCCAAACGTCATGCTCGCGCGACCAGCCGCCGCGGTGTCCGCCGGCCCCTCGCCGCGGCCTGGTTCTAGACTGCGGCGGGTGACGACAAGCATGGGCCAGCTGGAGACCGGGCCCGCCCTGGACCGCCCCGACCTGCTCGCCGACCCCGTGGCCAAGGCCATCGCCGATCTCGGCCTGGCCGGTTCGGTGCGGGTCGCCGAGATCGACCCCGACCTGGCCGACACCGCCGCCTTCTGCGAGCGGTACGGCGTGGCCCCGGACGTATCGGCCAACTGCGTGGTCGTGACCGGCCGGCGCGACGGCCAGCCCCGCTACGCCGCCTGCCTGGTGCTGGCCACCACCAGGGCCGACGTCAACAACCTGGCCCGGCGCCAGCTCGACGTGCGCAAGGCCTCGTTCGCGCCCATGGACGACGCGGTGGCGCTGACCGGCATGGAGTACGGCGGCATCACCCCGATCGGGCTGCCCGAGGGATGGCCGGTGCTCATCGACGCCGCCGTGGCCGCCGCGCCGATGGTCGTGGTCGGCAGCGGCCTGCGCCGTTCCAAGCTGGCCGTCAGCGCCGCCGCGCTGCAGACCTTGCCAGGGGCCCTGGTCCTCGAGGGCCTGGGCCGCTAACCACCGCGATGTAAGAAAACCTTGACGATTAAGAGGTGCGTTAATCCTCAAGGTAGCCATGACACCTTGCCGTGCAACGCGGCGTACCCGACAAAGGCCACGGCGTCGATGAGCGTGTGCGCGATGATCATCGGAGTGCACCGGCCCCAGCGCTTGTACAGCACGCCGAAGATCAGGCCCATGATCATGTTCCCGATGAACGCGCCGAACCCCTGGTACAGGTGGTAGGAGCCCCGCATCACCGCGCTGAACAGGATGGCCTTCCAGGGCGTCCAGCCGATCTGATCCAGCCGGCGCAGCACGTAGGCCAGGATGACGACCTCTTCCAGCAGGCCGTCGTGGGCCGCGCTGAGCAGCAGGACCGGGATCCGCCACCAGATGTCGGGCAGGTCCTCGGGGACGATTTTGAGGCTGATCCCGAGATGGAAGGCCGCGATGTAGAGCAGCAGGCCCCCGCCGCCGATCACCGCGGCCAGCACCGTGCCGCGCGCGATGTCCTTGCCCGGCTGGCTGGCGTCGAGGCCGATGTCCGACGGCCGCTCACCCGACCGGTACAGCAGGTAGATGACCAGCACCACGGGAGCTAGGGCCTCGGCGATGCCGGCGAGCTGCAGGGCCAGGTCCAGCCACGGGTTGATCGCCAGCGGGCCGACCAGCGTGGCCGCCTGGCTGGACAGCGACTTGTTGATCAGCAGTGAGCCGATCAGGCTCAGTAGCGCGTTGAGCGCGCTGGCCCCCAGGGAGAGGGCCAGGACCGCGAAGACTTCCCAGCGCAGCAGCCGGGGCGGCGGCAGCCGCAGGCTGGTCTGCTCCTCCTCGGTGAGAGCCACTCCTGGACTGTAGTCGCTATGCCACGCTGGCCATGGCCGGGTAATCTTCCAGCTTTGCGGCGTTCCGTGCCGTTACGGTGACGAAGGTGGGCCACGTGAACCGAGCTGGCGAGAGCCCAGTTGCGAGCGACCCGGTCGCCACCGCGGGTCCGGCCGAGCCTGCCGCGCCCGCCAGCGACACCCCGGCAGCCGACACGGCGACTGGCGACGCGGCGGCGGGCGACGCGGCGGCGGGCCACAGACCGGCTGGCGACGCGGCGCCGGCCACCCCGGCGCCCGACGGCCCGGCGGCCGACACTCCGGCGGCCGGCGCGCCCGACAACGGCGGCCAGGCGCCGCCCCGGCGGACGCTGGCCGGACGGCCGTTCGCGACTCACCTGGTGTTGCTGGCCGCCTACCTGGTGGCCGGCATCGTGGTCACCTGGCCCCAGGCCACGTTCCTGTTCCGCGGCCGGGTGCCCAACGTGCGCGACGTGGCCAGCTACGTCTGGGCCCTGTGGTGGGTGGCCCACCAGGTCGTGCACCTCGGCAACCCGTTCTTCACCAGCTACATGGCCGCCCCGGTGGGCATCCAGCTGGGCTTCGACACCCTGATGCCGCTGCCCGCCCTGATCATGACGCCGGTGACGCTGCTGTTCGGGGCCGCGGTCTCGTTCAGCCTGCTGACCATCGTCACCCCGGCGCTGCTGTGCTACGCCATGTACCGGGCGGCCCGGCTGTGGCTGGACCAGGCCGGGTCCATCGCGGCCGGGGCGTTCTTCGGCCTGGCCAGCATGATGGCCTGGCAGAACTGGTACCACCTCAACATCACGCTGGGCACGCTGTTCCTGCCGCTCACCCTGGAGGCGGCCATCCGGCTGCGGCGGGCGCACGGCCGGGACGGCCGCGCGCCCGCCGCAGCGGTGTCGCAAACCCCGCGGGCGCACGGCCGGGACGGCCGCGCGCCCGCCGCAGCGGTGTCGCAAACCCCGCGGGGAGCCGGCCGGGGCCCGGCGGTGGCGCTGGGCCTGATCCTCGGGGCCTGCGTGCTCACCAACCAGGAGTCGGCCGTCCTGGCCGTGCTGCTGGCCGCGGTCATCCTGCTGCCCTGGCTGATCAGGACCGCCGTCCGCGGCCCGGCCGCGAAAGCCCCGGCAGCGAAGGCCCCGGAGGCCGCTAACTCGGAAGGCGCTGACTCGGACGGGCCCGCACCGCTCCGGGCCGGCCTGCTCGGCGTCGGGCTGGCCGCCGTGATCGCGCTCGTCGTGGCCAGCCCTCAGCTCATCGCGATGCTGGTCCAGGCGCGCCAGGGCGGGGCCAGCGCTCCCGCGCACGCCCTCGCCGTCACCTACGGCAAGTTCGGCATCGGGCTGGGCACGCTGTTCTCCCCCTCGCCCCGGCTCGACTACTGGCACCTGGGGCTGTCCCGGCTGACCGCCGACTACATCTACAGCCAGCCGCACGAGGCGCTGGCCACCTTCGGCTTCGTGCTCACCATCACCGCCCTGGCCGGTATGGTCGTCAGCTGGCGCCGCCAGCCCGGCCTGCGCTGGATGGCCCTGCTGTGGGCCATCGGCGCGGTGCTGGCCCTGGGCACCACGCTGAACGTGGGCAAGACCACGTTCCTGCCGCTGGCCGCTCACTGGCACGGCGTGGTGGTCTCCCAGCTCATGCCCTACTCCTGGCTGATCCGGATCCCCGGCTTCTCGGCCCTCAGGGAGCCCGACCGGCTGGCCTTGCTCGGCCTGATCGGGGCGGCCGCGCTGGCCGGCGCGGCGGTTCAGTGGCTCAGCCAGCACGCCCGGCCGGTGATCGGCGTGGTCGCGGTGGCCGCGTTCCTGGAGGCGGGCTGGGCGGGCAGCGCCGCACTGATGCCGGTCACGATGCCCGCCGTGGACCGGCCCATCGCCGCCGATCACTCCGGGTCGATCGTGGTCGACGTACCCTTCGGCCTGCGCGGCGGCATCCTGCTGCGCGGCCTCACCTTCCCGGCCCAGGCCCTGATGCTGGCCGTCGAGGACGGCCATCCGCGTGCGGTCTCCTATACCTCCTGGGTTCCGCAGCCCACCAGTCACGGGATCATCGTGGGCCACGCGTTCTACCGCTGCCTGGGTTCAGCCCAGTCACACTGGCGCAAATGCGCCGGAATCGAACTCCAAGCCGCCCGGCGCGACCTGCGAGGGCTGCACGTCGGATGGATACTGGTATGGAATGCGGACCACCCGCGGGCGTCGGTGGCCCAGTACCTGACGAGCACTGGATTCCATATCGCCTACCGAGCCGACAATGTGACCGTGTGGCGGCCCGGTCAGTAGTTACTGGCCCAATCTGGTGCACGAGGCGGACGTGGCGGGCGGTAACCTCTCTTCAGGCGGTGGGCTCGAACCTGTGACTGGCCGGTCGGCCTCAGCAAGACGGCCGGTTCGTGCGACACGCGCGGCACTGCCCGCGGCGCGCGGAGAAGACACCGGGTCCGTGCCTGTCGCGGTAGACCGTCTGTCAGCACGGAATCCGGGGGGAACAGCCAGCTAGGCGCACAGCGACAAGGTGGGCTCATGAAGCGAGCGGGCCGCGGCCATCGCGGCCAGGGCAACTCCGGACACGCCGCGGCGGCGTCTTCTCGCGCTGCCGTGGGGCTGGAGGCACGCCGTGGCCGTTTGGGCGCTGAGCGCCCGGGCACTTCGAGACTGTCATGAACCCCGGCCGCGCGCAGGCCACCGGCTCGGACCGGGAGGCGGCGCAGACCCCAGGAGCGGCCACGGCCGCCGCCGAGGCTGAGCCCTCGGCCGGCGCCGCCCAGCCCGGCCTCAGCACCCCCGGCACGGTCAGCAAGCGGACCGCCGCCGCCATCCTGTCCCGGCTGCGGGCCCCGTCGGCGCCCGCGCCCGCCGCCGATGCCGCACCGCCGCGCCGGCGGGGCCGGGACGCGGCATGGCACCTGCTGCTGCTGGGCTGCTTTATCGGGGCCGGGATCGGCGTCACCTGGCCCATGACGGCCAAGCTGGCCGACGGCCAGCTGCCGTGGAACCCCGACGTGGCCAGCTATGTCTGGGCCCTGTGGTGGCTGGCCCACTCGGTCGCCCACCTGGGCAACCCGTTCGTGACCACGTACATGGCCGCCCCGGTCGGGATCCAGCTCGGCTTCGACACCCTGATGCCGCTGCCCGGGCTGATCATGACCCCGGTCACGCTGATCTGGGGCCCAACGGCCTCGTTCGCGATCCTGACGATCATCACGCCGGGCCTGCTGTGCTACGCCACCTACCGCGCGGCCCGGATGTGGCTGGGCCACCCCGGCGCCATCGCGGCCGGCGCCCTGTTCGGCCTGTCCACGATGGTGACCTGGCAGAACCTGTACCACCTGAACATCTCCATCGGCACGATCTTCCTCCCGCTCACGCTGGAGGC
>Ga0134126_10001041_pt1 | contig 35069 bp, 39 predicted proteins | sample KB31752_FD_96881 | JGI IMG/M metagenome (GOLD analysis project Ga0134126, IMG submission 96881) | Terrestrial soil microbial communities with excess Nitrogen fertilizer from Kellogg Biological Station, Michigan, USA - KB3-175-2 | ecosystem: Environmental > Terrestrial > Soil > Unclassified ...
GCGGCCCTGGTAGCTGACCGAGGAGATCCGCCGCAACGCGCGCAGGAACGTCTCACTGGTGAGGTCCTCAGCCAGCGGGCGATCACCGACCCGGAACAGGATGAACCGGAAGACCACATCGACGTACCGGTCGTAGAGCTGCCCGAAGGCAGCCTGGTCGCCCTGCTGGGCGGCCGCGACGAGTTCCCACGCCGCGATGTCGACCTCTGCGGCGGGGGGCTCGGCGGTGCTGGCGCTCCCCGCGACCTGATCCAGGTTCGTCACGCTCGGATCTGGCGCGCTCTGATCCGGGATCGGGGTGTTGGGGCGGGCGAACTTCACGCGATCAGGTTGGACGTTCGACGGCGGCCCATCGCGGGTCGGCCCCGGAGTTCTGAGAACCATCTCGGTTGCGGCATCAGCCACTCCTCGATCGCTCGTGCGGACCGTTCGGGTCATCTCCTCGGCTGAGGCGTGCGGAAGCATACGACGGCCACACGCTACGGGGTGCACCTCCTAGGCTTCGCACAGTAGGTAACTGGTGTAAAAGGTCGTAAAAAGTCGTAAAAAGTCACTGCCAGCGACCGAGCTGCCGCGCGCGGTCCCCGCTGACGCGGGCCAGATGCCCTGGTGGCAGGCTGGCTGGATGCGGCACGAGGTGACCCTGCTGGTGCGGGCGCAGTGTCCGGCCTGTGCCACGGCGCGAGACGATATCTCCCGGATCTGCGCCGAGATGGAGGTGCCGTGGCACACCACGGACGTGGACAACGATCCGCAGCTGCGCGCCGAGTACGGCGACCGGGTGCCGGTGATCCTCATCGACGGGCGCGAACACGGGTTCTGGGCGGTGCAGGAGCAACGCTTACGGGCGGCGCTGCGCGGGTGATGACCATCACGATGTGATCTGGTGATCGAACCTTGCGCCGGTCGGTACCCGAACGGGCAGTCATGACTTCAACCCGGTTACGCGCCTCGACGGCCGCCCCGGCGGCGGCTGCCGTCGGGCTGCTGTCGATGGCCGCGGGTTTGGCGGTGGGGCATCTGGTGGGTGCGCTCATCTCGCCGAGCGCCTCGCCGTTGCTCGCCGTGGGCGCCAGCGCAATAGATTTCACCCCGACCTGGCTGAAGGACTTCGCGGTCCGCACCTTCGGCAACTATGACAAGGTCGTACTGCTGTCGGGGATGGCCGTGGTGATCGCGGTGATCGGTGTCGTCGCCGGCCTGATATCCCGGCGTTCCCGCACCCCCGGACTGGTGCTGATCGTGGTGCTCGGCGTGGTCGCCGGCGTCGCCGTGCTGACCCGACCCACCGCAGGGCCGTTCGACGTGCTCGCCCCGCTGGCAGCGCTGATCACCAGTGCGGGCACGTTTGCGGTCCTGCACCGCCTGGGCAGGCTGGATTATTCGAGAACCGGGGGTTATTCGACAACCGGGGGTGATTCGGACACCAGGAACGCGACGCCTGCCGGCGACGGCTCGACGGGAGTTCCTCGCCGCACCCTGCTGGCCGGCTCGGCAGTGGTTGCCGCGGGCGCGGGCATCACCGCGGCCGCTGGTCAGCTGGTGGCTGGCCGCAGTGGTGTCGAGGCCTCTCGCCAGGCGGTGGCACGGATCATGCCCACGGTGCCCGCGCCGCCGATCCCACCTGGGGCGGACTTCGCCACCGATGGCTCGCCGACCTTCATCACCCCGAACCGGGACTTCTACCGGGTCGACGTCAATCTCACGCTGCCGCGGCTGCGCGCCGAGGATTGGCGGCTGCACATCCACGGGATGGTCGACCGGGACACCACGCTGTCCTTCTCGGACCTCACCACGCGCACGCTGATCGAGCGCCCCCTGACGATGACCTGCGTGTCCAACGAGGTCGGCGGGCCCTACATCTCCACAGCGAACTTCACCGGTGTGCTCCTGGCGGACCTGCTCGCCGAGGCCGGCGTGCAGCGTGGCGCTGACCAGACGTTCACCACGAGCGTCGACGGGTGGACCTGCGGAACGCCGACCGCTGCGCTGACCGATCCGAGCCGCAAGGCCATGCTGGTGATCGCGATGAACGGCGAGCCACTACCCATCGAGCACGGCTTCCCGGTCCGGATGGTGGTTCCCGGGTTGTACGGCTTCGTGTCCGGCACCAAGTGGATCACCGAGCTGGAACTGACCACCTTCCAGGCCCGGCAGGCTTACTGGTTGCAGCGGGGCTGGGGGCAACGGGCGCCGATCAGGACGATGTCCCGGATTGACAGTCCCGGCCCCTTCGAACGGGTCAGCCCCGACACGCCGATCACCGGCATCGCCTGGGCGCAAACCCGAGGGATCGACAAGGTCGAGGTCCGCATCGACCACGGTGCGTGGCAACCCACGGAGTTATCTACCGAAGTCAGCGTGGACACGTGGCGGATGTTCCGGCTGCGGGGTCGCTGGGCACCGGGCGCTCACGTGGCTGAGGTCCGCGCAACGGACAAGACCGGGTACACCCAGACTAAAGATCGGGCCGCACCCATCCCCGACGGCGCCACCGGATGGCACTCGGTACAGTTCACCGTCCAATGAAGATCAGTGTCCAATGTGGACACGCGCCCTGCGGCGAGAATGTGTCCTTTTCGTAATCTGCGGCGGTGAACCCGACTCCGCCGATTACCGAAGTAATACCCGTGAAGCCTGGACAAGCCAGGCTTCTGCGATGAGGAGTTGAGATCGAGTTGAGGAAGATCCAGCGGCTGGCCGCGATCGGCGCCATGACGGCGCTGACCGCCGTGGTGGGCGCATGTAGCAACTCGCAGGCGCCGGCTACCGGGAATGAAGCTTCCGCACCGGCCACCGAGTCGACTACCCCCAGTACCGAGGCGACTGCCCCCACGGGTAGCGGCGTCACCAAGATCAGCGACATCTTCGGGCCGGCCTGCGATCAGGTACCCAAGGAGGGCCCCGGCTCGGCACAGGGCATGGTCAACGACCCGGTGGCCACCGCGGCCAGCCATAACCCGCTGCTGACCACTCTGACGAAGGCCGTGACCGCGGCGAATCTGGTCGACACCTTGAACAGTGCCCCGGAGCTGACCGTGTTCGCACCGGCCGACCCGGCGTTCCAGGCTTTGGAGGCCCAGCACCCGGGCATCCTCAAGGAGCTGACCACCGCACCGGACGTGGCATCGCCGAACAGCAAGCTGGCCAAGATCCTGACCTACCACGTGGTCGGCAAGCGCTACGACGCCGCTGGCATCGTGCAGGCGGGCACGCTGGACAGCCTGGAAGGCGCCAAGATCAATATTGGCGGCACTGCCGCGGCGCCGACGGTGAATGGCGCCACGGTGTTGTGCGGCAACATTCCTACCAAGAATGCAACCGTCTTCGTAATTGGACAGGTCCTGTCGCTGCCTGCTTCCTAAGAGCGCGGCATACCGCTTCGTCGCCTAACGCGACGCAGCTACTACCCGTCAGGGGCGGCTCCGCCGATGGAGCCGCCCCTGACCCATGTTCGTAACAATTTCGTATAGGTCGACCAGACAGTCGTTTCACGCGCGGTGCAACGGGAAGCTGCTATTTGCCCTCCGCCTGGAGGCATCGGATTGGCGGAGATTATTTCCTGAGGAGTTGAGACCGAGTGAGGAAGATCCAGCGATTGGCTGCGGTCGGCGCTCTGGCGGCTGTGACTGCTGTAGTCGGTGCCTGTAGCAACGGGCAAGGACCGGCCACCGGAAACCAGACCAACGAGGCGACGGCAACCAGCGCGCAGGCTGCTCCTACCACGGGGACCACTACTCCAGGGGCTCCCAGCAACAATGGTGTCACCCAGATCAGTGACATCTTCGGGCCGGCCTGCGACCAGGTACCCAAGCAAGGCCCCGGCTCAGCGCAGGGCATGGTCAACGACCCGGTAGCCACCGCGGCCAGTAACAACCCCCTGCTGACCACACTGACCAAAGCGGTGCGGGCGGCCAACCTGGCCGACACGCTGAACAGCGCGCCGGCGCTGACCGTGTTCGCCCCGTCCGATTCGGCTTTCCAGCAGCTCGACGCTCAGAACCCGGGCACGGTCAACCAGCTGACCACCGCGCCGGATGTGGCATCGCCGGACAGCAAGCTGGCCAAGATTCTCAAGTACCACGTGCTTGGTCAGCGCTACGACGCCGCTGGCCTCGTTCAGGCGGGCACGGTCGAGACCCTGGAAGGTGGCAAGATCAACATTGGCGGTACGCCGTCGGCGCCGACGGTGAACGGCGCGCAGGTGTTGTGCGGCAACATCCCGACCAAGAACGCCACCGTGTTCGTCATCGGGCAGGTGCTCACGCCACCGGCCACCTAGATACTCGATTACCGATCCGATCAGGGGCGGCTCCGCGAGAGAGCCGCCCCTGACGCGTACCGGGCTCTGAGGAAGATCGCAACTTTGTTCCTGCGTTCACAAACGGCTACCGTGAACGCCTGACAAGACAGCGGTGCTTAGTTCCAGACCCGGTCTGCCATCGGTGAGGCCGGTGAGATTCGAGAGGAAGCCACGCGTGGCGGTGCATCAGCACGGTCGGTACAGCTCGCCGGTTGACGACCTGCCGTCTCGCGCCGTACCCGAAGCAGCGGTCGGCCGCCTTGCGGTTTACCTGCGGGTACTCACCTCGATGATCGAGCAGGGCGTCACCACGATGTCCAGCGAGGAGCTCGCCGGTGCGGCCGGAGTGAACTCGGCGACACTGCGCAAGGACCTGTCCTATGTGGGGTCCTACGGCACCCGCGGGGTGGGTTACGACACCGCGAAGCTGGTGCAACACATCGAGCAGCTGCTCGGGCTGACCTGCCACCACAGCGTCGCGGTGGTCGGGATCGGCAACCTGGGCCATGCGCTGGCGAACTACGGTGGGTTTCCGGACCGCGGTTTCCCGGTCACGGCGTTGTTCGACCTCGATGAGGACCTGGTCGGAGTTCCGGTCGGCGGGCTGCCCGTCGACCACGTCGACACCATCCCGGCGGTCTGCGCCGAGCGAGAAGTGACCATCGGGGTGATCTGTACCCCGGCCGCCGCCGCGCAATGGGTCTGTGACCTGCTGGTAGCCGGTGGCGTCCGGTGCATCCTCAACTTCGCCCCGGTGGTGTTGCAGGTACCCGGTGATGTCGAGGTACGCCGGGTGGATCTCGCGGTGGAGCTGCAGATCTTGTCCTTCTACCAGGCCCGCCGATCCGGTAACGGCGGCCCGGCCGCTGCGCCGTCCGATCCGGTTGCGGTGGGCCGATGAGCCTGGTGGTCGTGGGCTTGTCCCACCGCAGCGCGCCGGTCGAGGTGCTGGAGCGAGTCGCAGTGCCGGCTGCGGATGCCGGCAAGGTGCTGGCTCAACTGCTCGAACGCGAGTACGTCGCTGAGGCGCTGCTGCTGTCCACCTGCAACCGCGTCGAGGTCTATGCGGTGGTGACCGCCTTCCACGGCGGCCTGGCCGACATCACCGATGTGCTGGCGGGCCAGTCCGCTGCTGCGCTGGATGAGCTGTCTGATCACCTGTACGTGCATTACGCCGCGGCCGGTGTGGAGCACCTGTTCTCCGTCGCGGCGGGGCTGGACTCGATGGTGGTCGGGGAACCGCAGATCCTCGGTCAGCTGCGCAGCGCCTACGCGGGAGCCGAGCAGGCCGGCAGTGTCGGGCGGACTCTGCACGAGGTCGTGCAGCAGGCGCTGCGGGTCGGCAAGCGGGTGCACGCCGAGACCGGCATCGATGCTGCGGGGCCCTCGGTGGTCTCCGAAGCCCTTGCCGCGGTGGCAGCCGAGGTCACCGCGGCCGATGGTGCGGGGCTGACGGGCCGCCGGGTGCTGGTTCTCGGCGCCGGTTCCATGGGCGGTCTGGCCGCCGCTGCGCTGCGCCGGGCCGGAGTGGGCGAGATCGTGCTGGCCAACCGCACCCGGGTCAGTGCACACCGGTTGGCCGAGTTGTGCCAGGCCGAGGGAACGCCGGCCCGGGCCGTCGGGCTGGACGGTGTGACTGCGGCACTGGCCGAGGTGGACCTGGTGATGTGCTGCACCGGCGCAACGGGCGCAGTGCTGAGCCTCGACCAGGTTGCCGGGGTCGCAGCCACCCGGCGCAACCCGCTGGTGGTGTGTGATCTCGGGCTACCTCGCAACGTCGAGCCCGGAGTGGGAGAGGTGCCCGGCGTCACCTTGTTGGATCTCAACACGGTGGCACAGCGTCTGCAGCACCAGGGTTCGGGATCCGGTTCGGTCAGCGCCGCGCACCGTCTGATCGCCCAGGAAGTCCGCGATTACCTCGCGGCTCAGCGCGCTGCGGAGGTCACGCCCACGGTGGCCGCGTTGCGCAAGCGGGCTGCTGAGGTGGTGGACGCGGAGTTGTTGCGGCTGGAGGGCCGGTTGCCGGCACTCGATGCCGCGGTACGCGAGGAGCTGGCGCGGACCGTGCACCGCGTGGTGGACAAGCTGCTGCACGCCCCGACGGTGCGCGTCAAGCAGCTCGCCGAGGCCGGCGGCGGCCAGGCCTACGCCGACGCCCTGCGCGAGCTGTTCGAACTGGATCCGCAGGCCGCTGCTGCGATCGCTGCGCCAATCCGGCCGGCGTCGCCGCCCGATGACTTTTCCGGGGGCCCGGGATGACGGTGCGCAGCGTTGGGCTTCATTTGCGTTGGAGAGCTGACCGATGCCGAGAACCTCGGCCGCCAGGTTGCGGCCGAATTGAAAGGACCTGGCCGGCGGCGCGCTGGGTGGCCTCATGGCCGACATCCAGTGCTGCGCGACCGGGTCCGACGGCCTGAGTGGGAAACGAGTAGCTAAATGAGCCGTGTCTGCAAGACCATCGGACGGATCGCCTTCGTCGGTGCGGGTCCCGGCGGTGCCGGAATGCTCACCGTGCGAGCGCAGCAGCTGCTGAGCTGCGCCGAGCTGGTGGTGACCGATCCCGACGTACCCACCGACGTGTACGCCGGGGCTGCTGCGAATGCCGAAGCCCGCCCCGCGGTGGGGGAGCCCGCTGAGGTCGCCAAAGACCTGGTCGCCGAGGCGAAGAGTGGGCGTGCGGTGGTGCGTTTGGTTGCCGGCGATCCGCTCACCGCGGACGCCGTGGTCGCCGAGGTCCAAGCGGTGGCCCGCTCTACGGTGCCCTTCGAGGTGGTGCCGGGAGTGCCCGCGGGAACTGCGGTGCCGGCCTTTGCCGGGGTGCCGCTGGGCTCCGGACACACCGAGGCGGACGTGCGCGCCGGTGTTGATTGGGCCGCGCTGGCAACGGTGCCGGGCCCGCTGGTGCTGCACGCCCCCGCGTCACACCTGGCGGAGGCCGCCGCGGCGCTGGTCGAGCACGGCTTGGCCCCGCAGACCCCGGTGGCGATCACCGCTTCGGGCACCATGCCCACTCAGCACACGGTGGAGACCACCCTGGCATCACTGTCCAGCGAGGCCGGCGAGCTCACCGGTCCGCTGGTGGTCACCGTCGGCGCGGTGGTCGGGCAGCGTACGAAGCTGTCCTGGTGGGAATCTCGGGCGCTGTATGGCTGGAAGGTCCTGGTGCCGAGGACCAAGGAGCAGGCCGGCGTGATGAGCGAGCGGCTCGCGGTGCACGGGGCGGTGCCGGTCGAAGTCCCGACGATCTCGGTGGAGCCGCCGCGGTCCCCGGCGCAGATGGAGCGCGCGGTCAAGGGCCTGGTCGACGGCCGTTACCAATGGGTGGTGTTCACCTCCACCAACGCCGTGCGCGCGGTATGGGACAAGTTCGGCGAGTTCGGTCTGGATGCCCGCGCGTTCGCCGGCGTGAAGATCGCCTGCGTGGGGGAGGCCACCGCAGATCGGGTGCGCTCGATGGGGATCGTCCCGGAGCTGTTGCCGTCAGGGGATCAGTCGTCCGAAGGGTTGCTGGCCGATTTCCCGCCGTTCGACGACATCCTGGACCCGGTGGACCGCGTGCTGTTGCCGCGTGCGGACATCGCCACCGAGACACTGGCCGCCGGCCTGCGTGAGCGAGGCTGGGAGATCGACGACGTGACGGCCTACCGCACGGTGCGGGCCGCGCCGCCGCCCGCCGATACCCGCGAGATGATCAAGACGGGTGGCTTCGACGCGGTGTGCTTCACGTCCTCATCCACGGTGCGCAACCTGGTCGGTATCGCCGGCAAGCCGCATGCCAGAACGATCGTCGCCTGCATCGGCCCGGCGACCGCCGAAACTGCCGTCGAGTTCGGCCTCCGAGTCGACGTCCAGCCCGAGATAGCCCAGATCGGCCCGCTGGTCGACGCGCTAGCCGACCACGCCGCCCAGCTCCGCGCCGCCGGTGCCCTCCCCCCACCCCGCAAAGCCAAGACCCGCCGCCGCTAGCCCGCCCCGCTATCACCGCGGTCTGGATGCAGACTGCGGTGGGAGAAGGAAGACTGATGTACCCGACGGGGCGGCCTAGGAGGTTGCGTACTTCGGCGGCGATGCGGGGGCTGGTGCGGGAGACCTCGGTGGCGGCGCGGCAGCTGGTGTTGCCGGTGTTCGTCAAGGAGGGCGCCCGAGAGCCGGTTCCGATCGCTTCCATGCCCGGTGTCGTTCAGCACAGCCGGGACTCGCTGCGCAAGGCCGCGGCCGGGGCGGTCGCCGCCGGGCTGGGCGGGATCATGCTGTTCGGTGTGCCCGCCACCAGGGACGCCACCGGCTCCGGCGGGATCGACCCGGATGGTGTGCTCAACACGGCGTTGCGTGACGTGCATGCCGAAGTCGGCGACGACATCGTGATCATGGCTGATACCTGTCTGGACGAGTTCACCGATCACGGCCACTGCGGCCTGCTGGACGCGCAGGGTCGGGTGGACAACGACGCGACGCTCGCGGTGTACGCACAGATGGCGGTCGCGCAGGTGCAGGCCGGCGCGCACCTGGTCGGGCCCAGCGGCATGATGGACGGGCAGGTCGCCGCGATCCGGGCTGCCCTGGACGATGCCGGCTACCATGATGCCGGGATCCTGGCCTACAGCGCCAAGTACGCCTCAGCGTTCTACGGGCCGTTTCGGGACGCGGTGGAATCCGCGCTGCGCGGGGACCGCCTGACTTACCAGCAGGACCCGGCCAACGCCCGGGAGGCGCTGCGGGAGGTGGCACTCGATCTCGCCGAGGGCGCCGACATCGTGATGGTCAAGCCCGCACTCTCCTACCTGGACGTGCTCCGTGCGGTGGCGGAGGTCTCCGACGTACCGGTCGCCGCGTACCAGGTGTCCGGAGAGTACTCGATGATCGAGGCGGCAGCGGCCCGTGGCTGGCTGGACCGGCGGCGAACCGTCCTGGAGACGCTGACGTCGATCCGTCGAGCGGGCGCTGACCTGGTGCTGACGTACTGGGCGGTGCAGGCCGCGGGCTGGCTGCCCTGAGCCGACCACCGACCCGACTACCGACCCGACATTGGGGCACAGCATGACAATGATCCAGCCACCTTCCGATCCACCTGGGCAGCAGCGCTCAGCCCAGGCTCGGGGACCGCGACCGAACAGTGTGGAGATCTCCTTCTGGCTCTGGATCACCTACCTCACGATCGGCGCGATCAATACCGTGGTCGGCTTCGTCCAGCGGGACCGGAACCGGGCAGACGCGATCAACGCGGTGATCGACCAATACCCGGCCATGGACCGATCAATGATCGACAGTGTCGCGACGATTGTCGTGGTGGGGGTAGTCGTGCTCGGGCTGCTCTTCGTCGCGGCCGGTGTCAGCTTCGCCTTGCTCATGCGCGCGAGGCGCAACTGGGCGCGGGTGGTGCTCACCGTGGTCGGCAGCCTGAGCGTGCTGTTCCTGATCGGTCCGGTGGTCACCCCGCTCCAAGCGCTCTTCCAGCTGCTGCTGCTCGTCGGGGCGATCGTGATGATGTTCCAGCGGCCGGCGAACGACTGGTTCCGCCCCCGCCGCCCCGCTCTGTGACCACGCTGTCAGCGACCACCGACAGTCCCCGCTGACCACCGGCCGGAGGTGTCATGGCAGGGTTCGATGGTGGAGTTCGCCACGCCGCCCCGCCGCCGCAGGTTACCGGTCATGGCGGCTGTCACTGAGATGGTGGCGGCGCTGGTGCTCGTGGGGTTGGCGTGGTGGTGGTGGCACCGCGGCGTGATCGTGACGGTGCGCCGCGGCGTGGCCATGAACCGTATCGAGGGCAGCTGGTGGGCGGCCGCCACCGCAGCGGTCACGTTCGCCGGGCTATTGCTGCTGGACGCCGGACGGCGGGTGATGAGCGAGGCATCACGACAGCACAGCAGATGATGGGTATGATGCTTGGGGTGCGCACCACGGTCACTCTGGACGACGATGTCGTCGCTGCATTGCACGCTGTGATGCGGGAACGTGGGCTTTCGTTCAAGGAGGCGCTGAACTCCGCGGTGCGCAGCGGGCTGGCAACCATCAATCCGGCGGCGCGGCCTTACCAGGTCACGCCCTTCACCGCGCAGATCAATCCAGGAGTCGACGTGGCAAGGATCAACCGACTGCTGGCCGATTGGGAGGACGAGGAGATCGTCCGGAAACTTGAGCTCGGCAAGTGAAACTGCTCGACGTCAACCTCCTGATCTTCGCCACCAACAACGCGACACCCCAGCACGCGCGTGCCCGACGCTGGTTCGAGGACATCATGTCCGGTGCCGAGACCGTGGCTCTGCCCTGGCATACGCTGATCGGCTTCGTTCGGGTCACCACCCGCCGCGCCGTGATGGATCCGCCGCTGTCCGTCGACCGCGCCATCGATTATGTCCAGGGCTGGCTAACCCAGCCGTGCGTGACGACTGTGCATCCGACCTACCGACACTCCGCGGTGCTACGGGAATTGCTCAACACGGTCGGCACAGCAGGCAATCGCGTGCCGGATGCTCATCTGGCCGCGCTCGCGATCGAGCATGGCGCAACGCTGTGCTCGGCCGACGAAGACTTCGGGCGATTTCCCGGCCTGAGCTGGATGGACCCACTACGGACGTGATCGCCACCGAGTCGGCTCGGCTGTTCGACCGGGCCAGCGCCGTGATCCCGGGCGGGGTGAACTCCCCGGTGCGGGCGTTTCGCGCGGTGGGCGGTACGCCGCGGTTCATGGTCCGGGCAGCGGGACCCTACCTGTGGGACGCCGACGGCAACCGCTACGTCGATCTGGTCTCGTCCTGGGGGCCGATGATTCTCGGCCACGCCCACCCTGCGGTGGTCGACGCGGTCCGCGCCGCCGCCACGCAGGGACTGTCGTTCGGCACGCCTACCGCGGGGGAGACCGAGCTCGCTGAAGAGATCGTGCGCCGGGTCGAGCCGGTCGAGCAGGTCCGCCTGGTCAACTCCGGCACCGAGGCGACGATGAGTGCGATCCGGCTCGCCCGCGGCATCACCGGGCGCTCGGCGGTGGTCAAATTCGCCGGGCACTACCACGGGCACGTCGACGCGCTACTGGTCGCCGCCGGCTCCGGGGTGGCCACTTTCGGGCTGCCCAGCAGTCCCGGGGTCACCGGAGCCCAGGCCGCGGACACCGCCGTGCTGCCCTACAACAACCTCGACGCGGTCCGCGCGCTGTTCGCGGAGCGGGGCGGCGAAATTGCCGCCGTGATCGCCGAGGCGGCGGCCGGGAACATGGGCGCGGTGGCGCCCGATCCGGGTTTCAACGACGCGCTGCGCCAGCTGTGCCACGAGCATGGTGCGCTGCTGATCCTGGACGAGGTGATGACCGGATTTCGGGTCTCGGCCGCCGGCTGGTATGGGCTTGAGCAGATGCCGGCAGATCTGTATACGTTCGGCAAGGTGATGTCGGGCGGGCTGCCTGCGGCGGCCTTCGGAGGCTCCACGGAGCTGATGGCCTACCTGGCGCCGGCCGGGCCCGTGTACCAGGCGGGCACGCTGTCCGGCAATCCGGTCGCAGTGGCCGCCGGCTTGGCCACCTTGCGCGCCGCGGACCAGGACGTCTACCGCCGGCTCGATGCCGCAGCGGTCCGGTTGGCCACGCTGCTGGCCGAGGCGCTGCACGCCGCCGGCGTGCCGCACCACGTGCAGACCGCGGGCTCACTGCTCAGCGTGGTGTTCACCGATGCTGGACCGGTGCGGGATTACACCGGCGTGCAGGCCAGCCAGACGTGGCGATTCCCGGCGCTGTTCCACGCTCTGCTCGAGCACGGGGTCTATGCCCCGCCCAGCGCGTTCGAAGCCTGGTTCGTCTCGGCGGCGCTGGATGACGAGGCCTTCGAGGTGATCGCCGCCGCTTTGCCGGCCGCCGCCCGGGCCGCCGCGTGCGCTGCGGAGCCGGCATGAGCCGCACCGTGGTTCACTTGCTGCGGCACGGCGAGGTGCACAATCCGGAGCGGATCCTCTACGGCCGCCTGCCCGGCTTCGGGCTCTCCGACCTGGGTATCCGCCAAGCCGAGCAGGTCGCCGCGTACCTGCGCGATCACGATGTGGTGCATGTGGCGGCCTCGCCGTTGTTGCGTGCCCAGCAGACCGCGAAGCCGATCGCCGCGATGCACGGTGTGGATGTGGTCACCGACGAGGGGTTGATCGAGGCGGACAACGTGTTCGAGGGCAGCCGGGTCTCGGTGGGCGACGGGGCGCTGCGCGACCCGCGCATCTGGCCTAAGTTGCGCAACCCGTTCCGGCCGTCGTGGGGTGAGCCGTACCGCGACATCGCGGATCGGATGCTCGCTGCCGTGCACCGGGCGCGGCGGCGCGCCGCCGGGCATGAGGCGGTCTGCGTATCCCATCAGCTGCCGATCTGGACCTTGCGCCGGTACCTGGATCAGCGCCGGCTCTGGCATGACCCGCGGCGCAGGCAGTGCGCGGTGGCATCCTTGACCAGCCTGGTGTTTGCCGGCGACGTACTGGCTGAGGTGGTCTACTGCCAGCCCGCGGTGAGCGGCGTATGAGGTACCTGCTGGTTGTTCTCGCCGCAGCTGTGGTGCTGGCGGGCTGCGCTACCGGACCCGACGCGGTCGCCCGCGGTGGCACTTTCGAGTTCGTCTCACCCGGCGGGAAGACCGACATCTTCTACGACCCACCGGCTAGCCGGGGCACCGTGGGGCGGCTGTCCGGGGACAGCCTCACCCAACCGGGGACGACGGTGTCGCTGGCGCAGTACCCCGATCGCGTGGTGGTGCTCAACGTCTGGGGCTCGTGGTGCGGCCCGTGCCGTTCGGAGGCGGCCGAGCTGGTTCGGGTGGCCAACGCGACGGCGGGTCAAGGCGTGCAGGTCCTCGGCATCGACGTGCGGGATAGCCGGCAGGCCGGCGCGGACTTCGCCCGCGACTTCGGCCTGACCTACCCGTCCATCTTCGATCCCCCGGGCCGGACGTTGTTCGCGCTGGCCGGCCTGCCGCGTTCGGTGGTGCCGCTGACCATCGTGCTGGACCGCCACCACCGGGTCGCGGCGGTATTCCTCCATGCCGTGCACGTACCGGACTTACAGCCCGTGGTCCAGCGCGTGGCCACGGAGCCCTGAACTCCCCCACCCCGGCGCCCCGGCGTGTCGCGCTCTCGTGTACGCCGTGTCGCGCTCTCGTGTACGCCGGGCTCGACAACCACACGTGCAGGGTTGGTGGCCGTTGAGAGCACGCCCACCCGGGGTTGGCGGTACTTGAAGGGCGGCCAACACCTACGCTGGGCGATGTGGGGCTGACGGGGGTCGCCGTGTCGGGGCCGCTGCTGCTGGCGACCGGATTGGCGGTGCTGGCCGGCGCGGTGAGTTTCGCCTCCCCGTGCGTGGTTCCGCTGGTGCCCGGATATCTCGCGTACCTCACCGGGTTGGTCGGCGCCGAAGGCAACGGGCCGCGCCGGGGCCGGGTTGTGGGCGCGGTGGCCCTGTTCGTGCTCGGCTTCTCAGTGGTGTTCATCGCCAGTGTGGTGACGGTCCTCGGCATCGCCGACCGGCTGGCCGTCAACGAGATCATCCTGCAACGGGTCGGCGGCGTGATCACCATCGCGATGGGCCTGGTGTTCATCGGCCTGGTTCCGGCACTGCAACACGATGTGCGGATCCATCCCCGGCCGGGTCTGGGTCCCCGGCACGTGCTGGGCGCCCCGGTGCTGGGCGCGGTGTTCGGCCTGGGCTGGACGCCGTGCCTCGGGCCCACCCTCGCCGGGGTGATCGCGCTGGCCGTCGGCACCCCCGGCGGTGGGCTGGCGCGGGGGGTGCTGCTGGTGGTCGCCTACTGCCTGGGGTTGGGCATCCCCTTCCTGCTGCTGGCGTGGGGAGCGAGGCGCGCCGTGCGGGCGGTGGCGTGGCTGCGCGCACACGTGCGTGGGGTGCAGCTGGCGGGTGGAGGATTACTCGTCCTGGTTGGCCTACTGCTGGTCACCGGGTTGTGGGCGGAGCTCATCGCGATCCTTCGCGCGCCGGTCGCCGGGTTCGAGACGCCGATCTAGATGACCCAGGGATCTGGATGACGCAAGCGAACTCCGTCACGGCCGTGGTGCGCAACACCTGGCGCGGGCTGACCAGCATGCGCACCGCGCTGATGCTGCTGTTCCTGCTGGCGGTGGGCGCGCTGCCGGGAGCGTTGCTGCCGCAGTATCCGCTGAACCCCCAGCGGGTGCGCAGCTACCAGGCGCAGCATCCCATCGTGGCGCCCGTGCTGGACCGGCTGGGTTTCTTCGACGTGTTCGCCAGTCCCTGGTTCGCGGCGATCTACCTGCTGCTGTTCGTATCGCTGATCGGCTGCGTGCTGCCGCGCAGCCTCGAGTACGCCCGGCAGTTGCGCAAGGCTCCAGTGGCCACCCCGCGGAATCTCGGGCGGCTGCCGCACCATGCCCGGGGCGAGGCCGACCAATCCGCCGATGAGATCATCGCCTCCGCGCGGCGACGGTTGCGGGGTTGGCGCATCGCTGAGCGGGAGGAGCCCGGCGGTGCCCGGACGATCTCCGCCGAGCGCGGCTACCTGCGGGAAGCCGGCAACCTCGTCTTCCACCTGGCCTTGATCGGGCTGCTGGTGGCCTTCGCGATCGGCAAACTGGTCGGCTATCAGGGCCAGGTGATCGTGCTCGCCAATGGTGCACAGTTCTGCAACTCCGGTCCGCTGGCCTACGACTCGTTCACCCCCGGGCGGTCCGTCGACGGCACCGCGCTGACCCCGTTCTGCGTGCAAGTCAACGGCTTCACCCCGACCTACCTGCCCACCGGCGAGGCGGAGGGCTTCCGCGCCGCGCTGTCCTACCAGGGCCCCGACGATCTCGCCGCCGGCACCTGGCATCCCTACCAGCTGAAGGTCAACGATCCGCTCCGGATGGGGGGTACCCGTGTCTACCTGATCGGCAACGGCTACGCGCCCCGGTTCACCGTGACCTTCCCCGACGGGCAGCAGCGAAGCTCCGTCGTGCAGTGGGCACCGGTGGAGCTGGGCACCATGCTCTCTGAGGGCACGACCAAATTCGACCCGCCCGGAGTGACAGACGACGCGGTACGGCGTACCCGCCAGCTCGCGATCACCGGGTTGTTCGCGCCGACCGCGGCGTTTCGCGGTTCGCTGCTGTCCTCCAGCTTTCCAGACCTGCTCGATCCGGCCGTGGCGATCGACATACTCAAGGGCGACCTGGGCAACAACTCCGGGCGCGGCCAGTCCATCTTCTCGATCGACCAGTCCATGGTGGATTCCGGGCGCTTGAAGCAGGTGGCGCGCAGCAACCTGCGTCCCGGTGAGCAGCTCACCCTGCCCGACCGCACGACGGTGCGCTTCGACGGGGTGACCCGGTTCGTGTCGCTGCAGGTTTCGTACGACCCGGCGCAGCCCTGGGTACTCGGCTTTGCGGTGCTGGTTCTCGGTGGCCTGGGACTGTCGCTGGCGGTCAAACGCCGCCGGTTCTGGGTACGCGTCACGCCGGGCGGACCGGCCGGTACCGTGGTTGAGCTGGGAGGGCTAGCCCGCACTGAGGCTGCCGGCTACGGCGAGGAGTTCGACCGGATCGCTGCCGACCTGCTACCGCCGGGAACGGCGCGACCACCGGTGCCCACCGGGGCGTCGAAAGGAGGGTGAGCGATGCCGACCAGCTCGGTCCTGGCGTCCTACAGCGACCTCGCCTATGGCACCGCGCTGGTGCTTTACCTGCTGGCGATGGCCCTGCACTCGATAGCATTCGCTGCGTACGCCGCCGCGCGGGTACCGAGGACCGCCCTGGCGGGGGCACCCACTGCCGGTGGCGACGGATCGGTCGCGACACTGGCTGCTCCGGACAGCACGCTGCCGAGAGGAAAGCCCGAGCGAATCGGCCGGTCCGCGGTCGCGCTGACCGGGCTCGCGGCGCTGGTGCACGCCGGTTCGCTGGCGCTGCGCGGCGCTGCGATCGGCCGGGTGCCGTGGGCCAACATGTACGAGTTCATCTCAGCCATCTGCTTTGTGGCGGTGGCCGGCTGGCTGGTGGTGTTGTACCGGCAACGGGACGCCGCGGCATCGTTGCAGCGGCTGGGCGGGTTTGTCCTGCTCCCCGTCGTGGTGCTGATGTTCTTGGGTGGCACGGTGCTCTACGCGCGGGCTGAGCCGCTGATTCCGGCGTTGAACTCGTACTGGATCACGATCCACGTCTCCGCGGCGATCACTGCGACCGGAATCCTGCTGGTCTCCGGGGTGGCCAGTGTGCTGTACCTGGTCGGTGCATCGGCCGGATCGCGGATCAGCGCCCGGCTGCCGGATGCCACCGCCTTGGATCGGCTGGCGTATCGCACCACGGTGATCGCCCTGCCCATCTGGACATTCGCGATCATCACCGGCGCGATCTGGGCCGAGGCCGCGTGGGGTCGTTATTGGGGTTGGGACCCCAAAGAGACGTGCGCCCTGGTTGCCTGGGTGGTATACGCGGGATACCTGCACGCCCGGGCGACGGCCGGATGGCGTGGCCGGTGGTCGGCCTGGATCAACGTGGCCGGTTTCGGGGTGATGCTGTTCAACTTGTTCTTCGTCAATATCGTCATCGCCGGCTTCCACTCCTACGCCGGACTCTGACGGCTGCGGCACAGCGCCGGTTCAGTGCTCCTCGCCGGGCTTCTGGCGCCTGCTGCTCAAACCCCGGAGGAACTCCGGGTCGTCGTCCGGTGCGAGCACTGAACGTGCTGCCGGGCGCTGCGGGCGCAACGCCTTCCATATCAGCGCGGTCGTCCCGGCCACGCCGATCGCCGCTATCAGGTACTGCACTCCCGGCTTCCTCCTCACGTCGCCACCAGCGTAGTAGCGCGCCGCGGAGCTTGTGTCAGGCGGTCCTTATCCAGCGTTTTTGCGAGCTGTACGGTCGGCGGACCGGTCCAGCGGCGCGGGGGTGGTCAGCGAGGCGAGCAGTGCCCTGACCTCGGTCTCCCGGAAGCGCCGGTGCCCGCCCGGGGTTCTGATCGAGCCGATCCGGCCGGCCGAGGCCCACCGGGTGACGGTTTTGGGATCTACCCGGAACAGTGCAGCCACCTCTCCGGGAGTGAGCAGACGTTCGGTGCTCTGTGGCTGGGACATGACGGGCCTCCCCAAGCTCGTCGACCTCACAGTAAGGACCTACCGGAGTATCGTGACAGGTCGCCCGCCAGGTACTCGAACGGTTCTGTAGAGGTAAAGCGTCGGTAATGGGATGAATCGTCCCAAATCGCAACCTCGGTCCACACCACCGCGCCCGCCGCTGCAAGCCGCCCGCCGGCGTCTGCGGTGCCCGGGTGCCCCGGTGACCGGTGAGTTTGACGGCTGAACGTGACGGGTACCCCAGGACGGATTCCCCCCAACGGAGAGGAGCGATCATGGCTGAAGACCGGACCCAAGCGCCTTCGGCGGAAGAGCTCAAGGACCGCTTTGAAGAGCTCGGCGACAAGTCGAACCTGGGCGCAGGCGAAAACGAGGCCGACCCGGTAACCGCTGAGAACCCGCCCCAAGACATCAAGGCAGGAGACCAGAAGAGGGTGCAGACCTGAGTTAGCCGGCGGTCGCGCTAGATGAAGGTTGGCCCCTGACCGGAATTCCCGGTCAGGGGCCAACCTTTGTTGCGGCCGTTACCTCACTTCTTGAAGGCGTCTTTGATTTTTTCGCCAGCCTGCTTGATGTTGCCCTTGAGCTGGTCGATCTGACCCTCGGCCTTGAGCTCATCATCGTCGGTGGCCTCGCCGATGGCCTCCTTGCCTTGGCCCTTCAGCTCCTCGGCCTTGTTATCGATTTTATCCCCGAGACCCATGGTGTCCTCCCTCAGTAGTGTCTGCCATCGTGCCATGCCTCCGGCGGATGGTGGGTGCCATCACGCCGACAACAGCCGTTGAAAAAACTCTCGGTATCGCTGAAAGCTCACCCGCAGGTCCTCTGTCGAGGTGGGATCGCTGATCTGGCCTCGGCTGACGTTCTCGTGGATCTCCCGAAGGGTTCGGTCGACGAGCGCGCTGGCCTCGTGCACCGCCTGCTGGGGGTCATCGACGAAGGTCGCCTGCACCTGCTGCCATTGATCGCGCAGCCCGGCTGGGTCATTGAGCAGCCCTACGCGCTGCGCACTGCCGTCGGCCGCAACCTGATCGGTTCGGCGTGCCTCGGCTGGGGGTGGCGCCGTCTCCTCAGCCGTGGCCGTGGCCGGAGCCGCGTGCGCGGCCGGGGTGGCGGCCGCGTCGTGGGTGGGCTCGTCTTTATCCACCGCGCGGCTCAGCTCAGTGTCGATGAATCGGCGTACTCGACCGCCGAAACCTTCTCGTCGCTGCGGCTCATCGTGCTCTTGTTGGGCATCCATCTTCTGCCTCCGTGGCCTCTCCCGGCTTAGCGATCGTGCACGAGCTCGTCGAACAGTGCGCGGTAGTGCACGAATGCTTGGCGCAGCTCTTCGGTGTCGGCGCTATGCCCGTTCGCCTCATTACCGGCTGCTTGCCGCTGCCGGGCGGCATGTGCGGCGCGGTAGTGCTCGACAACCTCGGGATGGTCGGCGGCGACCAGCTCGGCCCGCTCGCCGAAGTCGTGCACGGGGTAGCCACGGTCTTGCATGACATCGGTCACCAACCGGTCCGCCTCATCCAGCGCATGGCCGGGCTGGTCCACGAAATCTGTCTGCACCGCTTGCCAGCGCCGGGTGTAGCGATCGCGGGCTTCCGGGTCGAGCTGCCGGATATCGAGCCGGTCGCGCCGACTGGCGACGTCCCGCAGGTGGCGCTGCGCCTCACGTTCGTTGCCGCGGGCGGCGACCTCGCGGTCGTACTCAGGGCCGAAGCGTTCCCGCAGGTTCGCCTGGCTACGCCAGCGGGCGACCACCGCCAGCAGCACGATCACCGCAAACACGACGACGCCCAGGATGATCCAACCAATGGTGTTCATGTCAAGCCTCCATGCATCCCTGTCTGACCTGGGAATACCCGCTGGACAGTAGCGCTACACGCGCTTTACCCGTTTGGTCCATTCCATCCGAAACGGGCTTGATTCGGGATCTGGGCCGGGGTCGCGGAGAACACCGCTGCGCGGGATTAAGCTCGAGAGCCGTGGCGAGCCCGAAAACTCCACCGACCGGCTCGGCACTGGTGCGGGATGTGGCGCTCTATACCGTGGCGCGGCTGGCCATGGTGGTCGTCGCGGCGATGCTGCTGGTGCTGGCCGGTGTCCCGTTGCTGGTATCGATCCTGCTGGCGTTGGTGGTGGCGTTGCCGCTGTCGATGGTGCTGCTCGGGTCGTTACGCACCCGGGTCAACGCTGGGCTGGCGATGCAGGGAGCGCGCCGCCGTGCCGAGCGTGATCGGCTACGCCGTCAGTTGCGGGGCGACTAGTGCGCCAGTCTGCGCGACAGCTAGAAGGCCAGCGCGGCGCCTGTCGCCATGGCCCACACCAGCATGGCCAGTCCGGTGTCGCGCAGCACCGGGATCAATTCGGCGCCGTTGGCCCCGCCGCGGACGCGCCGCAGGGCGGGCACCGCGAAAAACAGCGCGAGCAGGCCTGCCAGGGTGGTCCAGCGGGTTGTCGCCAGGCCGAGGGTCACGACGAGCGGGACGGCTAGCAGCACGGTGTAGAGCGTGCGGGTCCGCTGGTCACCGAGGCGCACCGCGATGGTGCGCTTGGCGGCCAGCGCATCGGTGGGGATATCGCGCAAGTTGTTGGCCACCAACACTGCCGCCGACATCGCCCCTACCGCAATCGCGGCCACTGCGCCGGTAAGGGTGATCCGTCCACTGACCACGTACTGGGTGCCGAGCACCGCAACCAGACCGAAGAAGACGAAGACGGCTGGCTCACCGAACCCGGCGTAGCCATACGGGCGGGGTCCGCCGGTGTAGCACCACGCCGCGGCCATACAAGCAGCGCCCAGCGGCAGCAGCCACCACCGTCCGGCCAGCGTGACCAGCACCAGACCGGCCATCCCAGCGACCGCGAAGCTGACCAGCGCGGCGGTGCGCACCGCGCCGGGTGCCGCGACACCGGATCCGACCAACCGCATCGGACCCACCCGAACGGCATCAGTGCCCCGGATGCCGTCTGAGTAGTCGTTGGCGTAGTTGACCCCGATCTGCAAGGCCAGTGCCACCACCAGAGCCAGCAGCGCGCGCGCCCAGTGGGAGGAGCCCAGCGCGGCTGCCGCGCCCCAGCCCGCCAGCACCGGGGCGATCGAGTTGGGCAATGTTCGAGGCCGCGCCCCCTGCACCCACTGCGCCACGCTCGCCACGAGCCAACCCTACGGGGTGGTGCAGCGCTGGGCGGATACTTCTTGAGCGTCCTGGTCGTCGTGGCGTTTGGCGGTTCCGTCCGGCTCGTCGGCCGCCCCATCGGCGTTGACATGCGCGGCGGGGATGTACTGCTTCGGGCCGATTCGCAGCCATTGGTCGCTGCTGCCCGCGCTGCCGGTGACGCGCTGGCCGCGGATGGTGCATTCGACCATCAGCTTGGCTCGCTGGGCGGCCAGGCCGACCGCCGGGTACTTCTCGCCGGGTCCGCTGCGCACGGGCAGGATCGGAATCTGTACGGTCGCCGGCGATCCGCCCTGCACCCACAGGTAGCTGACGGTGACCCAGCTGTTGTCGTGCAGCCCCAAGCCGTCCAGGAAGGTGCCATCCGCCAGGTCGATGCCCGCCGGATTACGCACGTCCCTGCCGAACTGGTCGGTGCCGTCGTGGTAGCCATCGTGGTAGGCGGCCTGCGCCTCGGGCTGACCCTGCGGCAAATCGGACCAGGACTGGCGGGCGTCGGAGGGATTCCAGTAGTCATCGGTGGTGTTCCACGGCCCGACATCCCATACCGGCGCCCATTCGCACCGCCCGTTGGTCGCACAGATCTTCACCGTGTAGTCGCCCGAGCCGCGGGGGGCCAACCCGCGCCGTGAGGGCAGCGCAACGAAATGGTCCCGCTCATGGATCAGGTGGCCATTGGCCGTGGTGGCGCCGACCAGGCCTTCGCGGGTGGCGAACACCTGGTAGGTGCGAGCGTCTCGGGGGCGTGCGGCGAGTAATTGCACGCCGGGCTCGGCGGTCAGCCGCAACGATCTGACCACCGGGCCTGCGCCGCCCTGGGCGGCGCGCAGGACGACCCTGGCCTGCACGGCGGTGACAACCGTGTTCAGCATCGCGGGAGCCGCTGTGCCCGCCGGTACCCACTCGGTCCACGATCCGTCGCCGCGAGTGCCGCGGACATCGACATCGACGGCTGAGCCGGCCGGTCGCTCGGCGGCCACCTGGGCCACGACTTGGCTGCTGAACTGGGTCAGCGGCTGCACCGCAGTGATCAGCATGCCCTCGGGGCGATCGGATCTGATGCTCGCCGGTCCGGCCGGGCGGGAGTCCAGGCGCAGGCCGCCTGCGTCGAACCGGACGTTCGTGTCGTCGGCGTCCGGGACGAGGTGAGCCAACCAGGTGGTGACCCTGCCGGCACCCGCTGCGGGACCACTGCCTTGCGCGAGAGCCGGCAGATCCGCGCCGGCCAGCGCGGCGAGTAGTGCCGCGGCGGTCAGGGCGGCGATCCGGGCCGCGCTGCGGACACGCCGGTGATGACGAGCCGACGGCGTCACGGGAAGGCTCCTGACTGTCGGGGGCAGCGGTTTCCGCTGTGACTACTGTGGTTTCTGTTACGGATGAGGTTGTTGCTATCCAGAGAACCCCGCCGATGCCACGCCGTCCATACCCAGAGTGGGTGAACGCGTACTCAGCGTGCCGAGTCAGCGAGTGCGGGCGGCCAGAATGGACCGGACGGCTCTGCGGTCGGGTTTGCCGACGCCGCGCAGCGGGATCGCGTCCACCAGGATGATCTCCTTGGGTACCTGCGCGCCGGTCAGCAGATGATGGGCTGCCGCGCGCAACGCACCGGGGTCCGGGGGATGCCCGGGATCGGCGGGTATCACGGCGGCGGTGACGCGCTCACCCCACTCCGGGTCCGGCACGCCCACCACGCAGGCTGCGGCGACCCCGGGCAGGCCGGTGAGCACGGCCTCCACATCGGCCGGCGCCACGTTGAGTCCCCCGGTGACGATCACGTCGTCAGCCCGGCCGAGTACTTGCAGGCGGCCTTGTGCGTCGAGCTGTCCCAGATCGCAGGTCCGAAACCAGCCGCCGTGGAACGCCTGCCCGGTTGCTTCGGGAGCATCAAGGTACCCGGTGGCCAGCGTTGGACCGGTCAGCTCGATGCTGCCGTTGCCGTCCAGCCGGACCTGCATGCCGTCCAGCGGCCACCCGTCGTAGACGCAGCCGCCCGCGGTCTCGGTCATGCCGTAGGTGGTGACCACCGACACGCCGGCTGCGCGAGCTCGCCGCAGCAGAGGCGGCGCTGCCGCGGCGCCGCCCAGCAGCACCGCGTCGAAGCCGGCGACCGGCTGCGGATCGGTATCCAGCAGCCGGACCAGCTGGGTGGGCACCAGCGCCGTGTAGCACCGCGCGGGTTCACTGGCCAGTTGCTGCGCGGCGGCGTTGAAAGCGATCGGGTCGAAACCACCGTTCAGATCCAGGATGGCGGGTCGCCGACCCGCCATCCAGGCCCGAACCAGTACCTGGAGCCCTGCAACGTGGTAGGCGGGTAGCGCCAGCAACCACGCGCCGGCACCTCCGAGCCGGGTATGGGTGGCGGCGGCGGAGGCGATCAGCGCGGCCGCGCTGAGCTGCACCCACTTGGTTGCTCCCGACGAGCCCGAGGTGCCCAGAACTGCTTGGCCGGGACCCGGGTCTCGAGGTGGCCCCGCCTGCCCCGGCCCGACCGGGGCCACTGCCTCGCCGCCCGCCAACATGGCCCGCACCGCGACGTCCAGCTCGCCGACCCGCTCGGGCGACCCGTCACAGGGGATTACTCGCATGGCAGCACCGCGCAGCGGTCTCCCTCCCGATCACGCTCGGTTGATCGTCAACCGTACCCGCTGCGTTGCCCGATGTGGTGGTAGACCTTGCGCGTCCGGAAGAACTGCTCGCCATGGTCGCGCCGCTGCCGGTCAACAGCACGTAACGTCATACCGCAGGATGCTGTGACATACCTCACGCCACGGTCCGGGTGGTTGGGTCCACGCCGAGTTCGTCGGGCGGCGGTTGGGGTACTTACCACCGGACCGCAGGGAGTGCCTGCGGCCGGTGGGCGGGGAACGTGACAAAGCGACGCGTTGCGGCTGGCTCAGCATGAGTGCCGAGACAGGCGTGGCCGGTTTCGGCCGGGCCACTCGTCATAGTGCGCAAGCTTTGTTCGACCGGGGCAGCGCGCTGGTCGGTGGACCGGCCCGCGCCCGGGTGATCCTGCTTCTGGCGGCTGCCCTTGGCTTGCAGGGCGCTGATGTAGCGACGCTGTCCGCCACCGCAGACGATTTGCAGCGGGTTTTCGGAATCGGTAACACGGCTATCGGGCTGCTCGTGTCGGTGACCGCATTGGCGGGAACGCTGGGGACAATTCCGATAGGTGTGCTGACTGACCGGACGCGCCGCACTCGGCTGCTGGCGATCAGTATCGGGCTGTGGGCGGTGGCGATGCTCTTCGCCGGCGCCGCGACGTCCTTCGGGTGGCTGTTGATCGCCCGGGTCGGGCTCGGGGCGGTCACTGCGACCGTCGGGCCCACGATCGCCTCGTTGACCGGCGACTTCTTCCCCGCCCGGAGTCGAGCTCGGATGTTGGGCTACATCCTGGGTGGGGAACTGGTCGGCACCGGGATCGGTTTCACCATCTCCGGGGAGATCGCTGCACTGGTGGGCTGGCGGTTCGCGTTCTGGTGGTTGGTCATTCCCACCGCGGCGCTGGTGTGGTTGGTCTGGCAGCTGCCTGAGCCCGCCCGTGATGGCCAGAGCCGCCTGCAACCGGGCCAGGCCGACATTCCCGACGAGCGTGAGGTCGGCACTTCCGGCACACCGTCTCCAGGCGCCGACTCCGAAGCCGAGGAGGCCGACGTCTCCGCCGGAGAGGTGGTCCGCGGCAAACGAGTAGAGCCGCAGCCTGAGCTGGTACTCACTGAGGACCCGACGGACCGATCCCTCTGGTGGGCTGTTCGCTATGTGCTGCGCGTGCGCACCAATGTTCTGATCATCATCGCCTCCGCGTTGGGCTACTTCTACTTCGCCGGCCTGCAGGCTTTCGCGATCATCTTTGTTACCAGCCAGTACAGCATCAGCAAGTCGGTAGCCAGCGTGTTGACGCTGGTGGTGGGAATCGGGGCGGTCGCCGGGGTCTACCTCGGCGGCCGCACCGCCGATCGGCTGCTCGGCCGTGGGCAAATCAATGCTCGGGTGGCAGTGCCCGCGGTGGCGCTGTTCGCAGTCGTCGCCGTGTTCGCCCCGGCGGTGGCCACCACATCCATCGGGCTGGCCCTTCCGCTGCTCACCCTGGGTGCTGGACTGCTCAGCGCGGCCAACCCGCCGCTGGATGCCGCCCGACTGGACATCATTCATCCGGCGCTGTGGGGACGCGCCGAAGGGGTGCGCACCGTGCTCCGAACCCTGGCACAGGCGGCGTCGCCGCTGCTGTTCGGGTGGATGTCCGAGCGTGTGTTCGGTGGCGGGCGCCATGGCCTGGAATTCACCTTCCTGGTCTTTCTCATCGTGCTCATCGCCGCCGCGGCGCTGTCGCTGTCCGCCATCCGCAGCTACCCCCGCGACGTCGCTACCGCTGCGGAGTCGTATCGACGGCACCCCCTGACGGATGCGAGCTGAGGCCACCATGGGATCGATCATCATTTCCGCTGTTGCCGCAATCGCCGCCGGGATGGCCCTGGCCGCGACCGGTGTGCTGCAACAGCGGGCGGCCAGCAGCCGCCCCGACGACGAGCAGTTCTCGCTACGGATGCTGGCCAGGCTGGCGCGCAACAAGACCTGGCTGATGGGCATCGGTGCCGCCGTCCTGTCCTACGGGTTCCAGGCACTGGCACTGGCGTTCGGCCCGCTGGCCCTGGTCCAGCCACTGGTCGTCTCCGAGTTGCTGTTCGCCGTCCCCGTTTCGGCGAAGCTGCGCGGCATCCGGCTGGGCAGGCGGGAGTGGACCGCGATGGTCACCGTCGTCGCCGGGCTGGGCATCGGCATCGCCGCCGCGCACCCCCGCAAGGCGGACCCGCTGGTGTCTATCGAGCTGTGGGCGTACGCCCTGGGCGGCATCGCCGTGCTGGTGGCGCTGGCCTTGCTGATCGGGCGCCAGCTCACCGGTCCAGCCAAAGCGTCAATGTTCGCCCTGGCCGGCGCCTCGGTGATGGCCCTGCAGTCCGCGCTGTACAAGGCCACCATCTCCGCACTCGAGCGCGACAAGCTCGGGGTGTTCACCCACTGGCAGGCCTACGCGCTGATCGTCGCCAGCTTCCTCGGGCTGTACCTGGTGCAGAATGCCTACCAGGCCGGTCCGCTGGCCGCGAGCATGCCCGTGATGGATGCGGTACTGCCCACGGTGGCGATCGCGCTGGGCATCGGCCTGTTCGGTGAGCCGATCAACACCAGCTGGTGGGGCTTGACCGGCGCATCGGCGGGCCTGGTGCTGCTCATCGTCGGCATCGTGGCGCTGGATATCTCCGGCGCCGTGCGTCGCCAGCACAGTGTCGAGGAAAAGGAGCAGGAGCGGGCCTCCCAGCAGGGAAATTCGGCGGTAGCCGCCAGCGGCAACTTAGCACCGCACCACGGGAAGGGATCATGATGACCAGGCGCAGCGCGACACCCGCTGGCCCCGCCCCGCCCCGCTCATGCTGAGCGTCGCCCTCGCCGTCCTGGCCGCGTTGGGCAACGCGACGGCATCGGTGCTGCAACGCAAGGCCGACCGGGAAGAGCCGGAAGGCCAGGCCACCGGCCTGGCCCTGCTGTGGCATCTGGTCCACCGCCCAGCCTGGCTGGGAGGGATCGCTGTGCTGATTGTCGCGTTCCTGCTGCAAGCCGCCGCGCTGTCCACCGGCGCCATTGCGCTGGTTCAGCCGATCCTCGTGCTGGAGCTGGCATTCACCCTGATGCTGGCCGGCATGGTCTTCCACAGCCGGTTGCATGGCCGGGAATGGACTGCCATCGCCGGGATGACCGTCGGGCTCGCCAGCATGCTCTTTGCCCTAAAGCCCGGCGGTGGTGCCCCACAACGGGCGTCCGGTTGGGGATGGGTCACCGGCATCGCGGTCAGCCTCGCCGTAGCCGGCGTGTTCGTCGTGCTCGGCTACCGCGCCCAGGGCATCCGCCGCGCCGCTTACCTCGGGCTTGCCACGGGTATCGGTTTCGGGTTCATCGCCGCGCTCGTCGCCGGGATCGGGGCAGCCTACGGTGCGTCGGGCATCGGTGGCGTGCTCAGGGCGCCGCAGACCTATCTGGTGATCGTGCTGGGCCCGGGATTTTTCTTTCTGCTGCAGAAGGCCTTGCAAGCCGGCCGACTAGTTGCCTCCCAACCCGCGCTCACGCTGGCCAACCCGGTGGTCTCCGTTGCTTTCGGGGTCGCGGTGTTCGACGAGCACCTCCGGACCGGGGCATGGCTGGTCCTCGCCCTGTTCGGCGCGGCGCTCATCATCGCCTGCACCGTGCTGCTGGCCCGTTCCCCGCTGCTGCACGGGTCCGAACGCACCCGCTCCGAACCCGACCAGCCCTCAGCGCAGCAAGCCCCGCGGCAGGAAACCTCACCGGTCCACGGCACTGGGCCCTGAGCCGTCGCCGGCGTTGTGTCAGCTGCGCACAGACCTCGTTGGGGCCTGGTGGTTGGCTCGCTCGAGCAGCGCGGCGGTCTGGTCCTGAAGCCGGCGGGCCTGCTCGTCGATGGTGCGCTCCTGCTCGATCAGCGTGTTGTGGGAGTCCACCACCTGCCGTTGCTGATCTTGCGGCAGCTCATGTAGTCGCTCCTGCTCCGCCTCCCGATGCAGGCGGATGTCGTCCTGGAGGCGGCAGAGCCGATCGATGCCGGCATCGATGCGGGCGAGCTCCCGCTCCAAGCGCCGGCGTCGACCCCCGCTCAGTCGATTGGCGCGCGCAACGGTGCGGTCGGCACGGCGTATCTCGCGGGCCAGCCGTTGCTCGACCCGCAGCGCCATCCCGACATCCTGGCGGCGCACCAGCTCATCGAGTTGGCCGGTGACAAACGGTGAGGTCGTCAACAGGTAGACCCCGGCGATCATGGCCAGCAGCCCGGCGATCCCGATGGCCAGAGGGGTCGGTGCGAGCCGGACCGAGCCACCGAGCACCACGATGCCGATCGCGACGCCACTGATCAACTCCGCAGTCACGACGCCGGGATAGGAGGCGGTCAGCGGAGCCGCCTCGAACGCGCTTTGCATCAACAGCATGCCCAACAACGCCACCGCGGCCACCGCGTAGCCATTCCAGGTCGCCAACAACCCGACCACTCCCTCGCGGTGGAGCACCTGGAGCGCGCTCTGGGTCAGCGAGGCTTGCAACCCGAACAGCATCCCGCCACCAACCCCCAGCATCGCCGCCTTCGGCACCGGGAGCGACCGGCGAGCGACCGCGGTCAACACCAGAGCCACCAGGACGACGCCGCTCCCGCCGATCAGCCATCGCAGGTCGGGCACCTGGCTGCCGGACCCCTTGCTCGGGTGCCCGGCGAGCAAGAACGCGACGAGCCCTACGGTGATCCCCAAAGATCCGAGCAGATCCCGGGCAGGCACCCGGCGGCGTCCCCATAGCGCCGCGATGACCACCGCGAACAGCAGTCGCACCACGAAGACCGCCTCGACCAGGGCGACGCTGCCGCGCCCGACCGCGGTCGCGAACACCGCGTTGCCGGCAACCGATGCGACCAGCCCAGCCAACCACCGAGGCTGCCGCACCAGCCACAGCAACAATCGGATCGAGAGATTGTGCTCCGGAGGAGCGTTCGCGGCCGTGCGTTGCTGAACAACCTCACCCACCGCCACGATCAACGCGGCGACGATGGCCAGCAGGTAGACGAGCACCCACACCTCCGCCCACCGCTACGCGCGCAACAGCGCAAGCCTTCCCGTTGCACCTGTTGGACAAACGGGTGCAATCAGCACCCGTAACCACGCACTTTCTCGCTGCGGTAAGGGCGGTGTGCCGAGGAGGGAATGGGGCAGGTCATGGATACGGTGGTGCGGATGGGTGCTGTCCCGGCGCGCGTGTGGGTCACCGTGCCGGGGACTCAGGGGTATGATTGATCTCGTTCTGGAAACCCCGGTAGCCCCTTGTTGCGCCTCAGTAATACCAGGGGAACGCCGACCAGTCGGGCGTGCGCTTTTCCAGGAAGGCGTCCCGGCCTTCGACGGCCTCGTCGGTCATGTACGCCAGCCTGGTCGACTCACCGGCGAACAGCTGCTGGCCGACCAGCCCGTCGTCGATCAGGTTGAACGCGTACTTGAGCATCCGCTGCGCGGTGGGCGACTTGGCGTTGACCGCGCCGGCCCACTCCAGGGCGGTCTTCTCCAGCGCCGCGTGCGGCACCACGGCGTTGACCATGCCCATCCGGTGCGCATCGGCCGCGCTGTAGTCCCGTCCGAGAAAGAAGATCTCGCGAGCGAACTTCTGGCCCACCTGCCGGGCGAGATAGGCCGAGCCGAACCCGCCGTCGAAGGAACCCACGTCGGCGTCGGTCTGCTTGAACCGGGCATGCTCGGCTGAAGCCAGGGTCAGGTCGCAGACCACGTGCAGGGAGTGGCCGCCACCGGCTGCCCAACCCGGTACCACCGCGATGACCACCTTGGGCATGAACCGGATCAGCCGCTGGCACTCCAGGATGTGTAACCGGCCGGCTCGCGCCGGATCGATGGTGTCGGCGGTCTCCCCGGATGCGTACTGGTAGCCCGACCGGCCGCGAATGCGCTGGTCGCCGCCAGAGCAGAACGCCCAGCCGCCGTCGCGCGGCGAGGGCCCGTTGCCGGTCAGCAGTACGCACCCCACATCCGGGGTCATCCGTGCGTGATCCAGCGCGAGGTAGAGCTCGTCTACAGTGGCCGGGCGGAACGCGTTGCGCACCTCAGGCCGGTTGAAGGCGATCCGGACCGTACCGTGCGCCACTGCTCGGTGGTAGGTGATATCGGCGAAGTCGAAACCCTCGACGCTGCGCCAAGCGGACGAATCAAACAGCTCGGAGACCATGGACAGGCACGCTAGCGCGTGCTCGTGGGTGGCGTTCGGTGCTGGAACACTGTTACGCACGCACGAGGGAGGTACTGATGCGCAAGCGGGTGTTGTTGATCGGGCCGGCGCTGGCGGTGCTGCTGGTTCTGATCGCGCTGGCAGTCCCGTGGCGGGCCTCGGACACGGCGCCCGCGCCGGCCTCCTCGGCGCCATCCCCCTCGCCGGCGTCCGCGCTGCCGGCGATCGGCACCGACGGCATCGGCGATCCGTACTTTCCGCTCGCGGGCAATGGCGGCTACGACGTCACCGCCTACGACATCCAGGTGCGCTACGACCCTGCTACCGATCGGATCAACGGCCACACCACGATCACCGCCAGGGCCACCGAGAACCTGTCCCGGTTCAATCTCGATCTGCGGTTGCCCGCCTTGGCCGCCACGGTGAACGACCAGCCGGCGCTACTGCATCAGCTCGGTGGTGAGCTGCAGGTGACGCCGGCTGCCTCGGTGCCGGTCGGAACGCCCATGACGGTGCGGGTGGACTACGCCGGGGTGCCCTCGGCCATCCCAGGCGGACCCGGTGACCCCTCACCGTGGGTGCGCACTGCGGACGGCGCGGTCGCGGTGGGCGAACCGGACATCGCCGCCTGGTGGTACCCGTCCAACGATCACCCCTCGGACAAGGCGACGTTCACCATCACCGCGATCGTGCCCACCGGCCTGCAGGTCATCTCCAACGGGGCGCTGCTCGGTGGGCCCGAGCCGGCCGGTTCCGGCTTGGAGCAGTGGCGCTGGCAGGAAAGCGAACCGATGGCCACCTACCTGGCTTTCGTCGCGATCGGCCACTACGACATCGTCCGCCGGGATACCCGCTTCGGCCTGTACCTGTCCGCTTATGACCGTGGCCTCGACCCGCAGCTCGCGGAGGCCGCGCGCGCCTCGGTGGAGCGGACGCCGGAAATCGTCGACTTCCTCTCCGGTATCTTCGGTCCGTACCCGTTCCACCAGCTCGGCGGCGTGGTACCAGATGCACCCGCCTTGCACTTCGCGCTGGAGAACCAGACCCGCCCGGTATACGGCGAAGGGTTCTTCGGCGCCGGCCCGGACGTGACGGTGGTGGTGCACGAGCTGGCTCATGAGTGGTTCGGGGACAGCGTCTCGGTGCGTCACTGGAGTGATATCTGGCTCAACGAAGGCTTCGCCACCTACGCCGAATGGCTCTATTCCGAACGAACCGGTGGTCCCAGCGCCAAGGAGATCGCCGCGCGCAACTACGCCAGCCATCCCGCCGACGATGACTTCTGGCGAATCCCGCCGGGGGCGCCTGGCGCAGCGGCCGTGCTGGATGGACCGGTCTACACCCGCGGCGGGATGGCGCTGCAGGCGATTCGACTTGCGGTCGGTGACCAGAACTTCTTCGCCTCGCTGCGCGCCTGGGCCACCGACCGGGCCGGCGGTAACGGTTCCGTGCAGGACTTCTTGGCCACCGTCAAACGAGTCTCCGGCAAGAACATCGACGACGTAGCCCAAACCTGGCTGTTCGCCCCCACTCGCCCCCCGGCCCCGCCCAGCTGACCTGCCCCTTCCCAGCCGATCCCCGACATGGAGACATATCGGGCTTGATCAGGCCTCCACAACCCCGATATGTCTCCATGTCGGGGTTGGCAGGGGTGTCGGGGATGCGGGGTTAGTGGACGCCTTCGAGGGCGTCGCGGATGGGGACGAGTTTGGCGGCGGCTTCGGCGACTTCGGAGTCCGGGTCGGAACCGGCGACGATGCCGCAACCGGCGAACAAGCGAGCGAACCGGCCGACGACCTGAGCGCAGCGCAGCGCGATGCCCAGCTCGCCATCACCCGCGGCGTCGACCCAGCCGACCGGTCCGGCGTAGCGCCCGCGGTCCATCGCCTCCAGCTCGCTGATCGTGCTGACCGCGGCCGGGGTGGGGGTGCCGCCCACCGCGGCGGTGGGATGCACGGCGTCGGCCAACGTCAGCAACGGCGGGCCGGCGGGGTGCAGGATCCCGCGCACCTCGGTGGCCAGGTGCAGCACGTTGCGCAGCTGCAGCACGCTGGGTGCAGTCGGCACAGTCAGATCGGTGCAGAACGGGCGCAGCGCATGGGCCAGCGAGTCCACCGCGTAGCGGTGCTCGTCGCGATCCTTCGCCGAGTCGAGCAGCTCGGCCGCCAGCGACTCGGCGTTGGCCCCGTCGTGTGGCCAGGTGGTGCCGGCCAGCACGCGGGAGAGCACCTCGGTGCCGCGCCGGCGCAACAACAACTCCGGGGTGGCACCGACTAGCTGGTCGACCGCGAACGTCCAGCAGGACGGGTACCGGGCGGCCAGCCCGTGCAGCAGGTACCGGGGATCCAGCGGCTCGTCGGCGACGGCCAGCAGGTCGTGGGCGAGCACGACCTTCGCCGGCACTGACCCGTCGCGCATCCGGGAGACCGCGCGGGCCACTGCGTCGCGCCAGGCGGTTACCGGCAGCTCGCCGTCGGAGTAGCGCAGCCCACGGGGACGGCTGACCGGCACCACCGGCCCGGTCGCGACACCGGTCTGGAACTCGGTGACCCAGGTCTGGCCGTCCCGACGGCCCACCACTACTCGCGGTACCACCAATACCGAACTGCCCGGTGCTTCGTCGAAGGCCAGACTGGCGAAGGCGATGGGACCGCTGCCGAACAGCCCGACCTCATCATGGGTGTCCAGCTGCGCGCAGAAGGACTGCCACCAGTCCTGCGCCCGGGCGAAGCGGTACGGGCCCTCGGTGCACACCCGGGCCACCTCGCCCCAGGCCACCAGTCCCTCACCCGCTCTCATCCAGGACAGCACCCCGCGGGGGGAGGGCAACATGTCGAGTAGGTCGGTCCCACCCGGCACCAGATGCGAGCGCACGACCAGCCGGTCGGTCAGCGGGGCGGTGGTCACCCCGTCAGCGTATTAGGGCGACTCGGATGATGCCGCGCGCGTCGATCCGGGTAGTGGCAGCGCTACGCTGCGCGCGATGACCGCTGTGGTTACCGGACCCGTTGCCGGGGTCACCCGACCAGTTCCCGGCCGGCACCGCCGGGCGGTGTGGTGGGTGCCGCTTGCGACGGCGGGTGTGCTGACAGCGCTCATCACGATGGCGCTCGCCGGTGCCGCGCTCGACGATGCCGGCATCGACGCCCGTACCGGGCATGCCACCGCCGAGGTGCTCGCCGTGACCTCGATGCGCACCCTGGTGCAGTTCGCAGCGCCTGGGGGCAAGGTTTACCGCCCGGATCAGGGCGTTGCCTACCCGTCGCAGCTGCAGGTGGGCCAGCTGGTGCGGGTTGAATACGACCGGGCCGATCCCGATCAGGTACGCGTTGCCGGGCGCACCTGGGTGCGGGGGGTGGCCCCTGCGGTGATCACACTGGCGGTGCTGTGGTCGGTGCTGGGTCCGGCTACCTGGTGGCTGCGCCGGCGCCACCGCCATGGCGCCAGAGCCTGACGTTGTGAGCTCTTCAAGTACCGCCAACCCGGCCACCAGGTGCTGTCAACCACAGCCAACCCCGGGCGCTCAACCAGGGATCCGGTAGGGGAGAACCCTCATGTGGGTCACGGCGCGCTGCGGCATCGTATGGATTGTCGGTCACACAACCTGGGCGCAGCGCCGGGACGCCCAGCCGCCAGGCCGAGTGCCCGGGCACGCGAATACGTGCCATCGGGCAAATCCGACGGGCGACCCGGGTGATCGTTTCGGACGATCCCCGGGGCCGTCCGATTCACTGGCCAGTGGCTCCCACGTTCCCGATGCAGAGTGCGGTAACCAGGTGCTGTTGTTCAGCCGAGGACGACATTCCACGGCCGTACCCGCCACGACGTCACCAGTCCCTCGCGTACATAGGGATCCCGCGCCACGAAATCCTCCACCACCGCGCGGTCACCGGTCGTAAACACCAGAACAGCCCCATCAATCGGATCGGTAAGGGCTCCGGCCATCAGCAGGACGCCTCGATCATGCATCTCCCCGGCCAGCGCCAGATGTGCCTCTCGAAAGGGCGCGCGACGTTCGACGATATCGTCCACGTAATCATAGAACAGTAACGAATACATATGTCTACCCTTCCGCGGCGATAAGCGTTCGGAACTAATGGGGCCAGCATTGGCCTTGCCGGCGGCGCTGCCCGATCAATGAGCATGCCATGCGTCCAGCGGTACGCGTTGTCGACGTGGTCAACGTATCTCGAAGGGCCGATGCGGGCAGGCTCTGGGCAGACCGCAGGCGACCAGGAGCGCATAATGAAGATCGGTACCATCGGCGCAGGAAACATCGGCGGCACGTTGCGCGGCGCCTGGTATCACGTCCCCGCCCTGCCGGACGATCTGTTCGCCGGCGCCGCCGACACGATCGTCGTCGACACCGGCAACTACTACCCTCAGTAACGAGACGGCGTTCAACAACATCTACCCGGACCACTTGCGTGATTACGGCCGCCCACCGGGGACGCCCGAACGCGTTGCGCTGCCAGTGGCAGGTGATGACAGCTACGAGAAGCGGTGGTCATGCAACTGGTTGACGAGCTCGGATTTCGACGCCGTAGACGCCGGCGCCCTGGACGGGTCCTGACGCCAGCAGCCCGGCACCCCGGTCTGCACCACCGACCACGACGCCGACGGCGTACCGCGGGCGCTGTCGAAGGCCAACGCGCAACCGCACCGCAGTGGGGCGTCACGCCTCACAGCCCCGGCAGCTTCAGCGACCCGCGATGATGTGGCGGAAGCTCACGGCACGCCTGAGTCGGGTTGGTAGCGGTTGGCGGCGCGCGCGGAGCAGGTTGGCGGTACTTGAAGAGCCACCAGCCGTAGGGTGGCGCTGTGTCGAGAGCCGGGCTGGATAAGGATCCGCGCGATGTCGCGGCGATGTTCGACGCGGTGGCCCGTCGCTATGACCTGACGAACACTGTGCTGTCGTTCGGCCAGGACCGGTGGTGGCGCCGGTGCACCCGGATCGCCGTGGCGGCCAAGGCCGGGCAGCGGGTGCTCGACCTCGCTGCGGGCACCGCGGTGTCCACCGTCGAGTTCACCCGCAGCGGGGCGTGGAGCGTGGCGGCCGATTTCTCGCTGGAAATGCTGCGCGCGGGCCGGCATCGCCAGGTTCCGCTGGTCGGAGCCGACGCGTTGGCCCTGCCGTTCGCCGATGGTGTCTTCGACGCCGTCACGATCTCGTTCGGATTGCGCAACGTGTCGGATCCCGACGCCGCGCTGGCGGAGATGGCCCGGGTGACTCGTCCGGGTGGTCGGCTGGTGATCTGCGAGTTCTCCACCCCTACCTGGGCCCCGTTTCGCACCGTGTATCTGGAGTACCTGATGCGTGCGCTGCCGGCGGTCGCCCGGCGGGTGAGCAGCAACCCGGACGCCTACGTCTACCTCGCCGAATCCATCCGCGCCTGGCCCACTCAGCAGCAGCTCGCGCAGCGGGTGGCCGCGGCGGGCTGGACGGACGTCGCCTGGCGCGACCTCACTGGCGGCATCGTCACCCTGCACCATGCGATCAAAGCCCCCAGCTTCCTCACTCGACCGCGTGCTGGAGCTCCAGAAACGCGGTAGGCGCGAGCTGAATGCGCGGCGCAGAGCGTCCAGGCCTCGAGCTCATCGTCAGATCCAGGACGGATGGCGACAAATCGAGGTAATGCACGACATCCAGACTGCGATAAATCCGCAAGATCCAGAACGGTTACGTTTGTCATTGATGGCCCATCGTTCACTTGGTTCTACGCAGCGGGTGACCTGAACTCCTACCAACGCATACGACGTATACGACGTATA
>Ga0134126_10001042_pt1 | contig 35065 bp, 36 predicted proteins | sample KB31752_FD_96881 | JGI IMG/M metagenome (GOLD analysis project Ga0134126, IMG submission 96881) | Terrestrial soil microbial communities with excess Nitrogen fertilizer from Kellogg Biological Station, Michigan, USA - KB3-175-2 | ecosystem: Environmental > Terrestrial > Soil > Unclassified ...
GGCGCGGTGCGCGTCGGCGTGATCTTGCCGCTGACCCAGAACGGCGCCCCGAGCGCCATCGGCGAGGCGCTGTCCAACGCCGCGCAAATGGCGATCGGCGACGGCGGCGCCGGCGACGTGACGCTGATGGTGCTCGACGACCGCTCGACCCCGGAGGCCGCCGCGACGGCCGCGCAGGCCGAGGTGACGGCGGGCGCGCAAATCATCCTCGGGCCGCTGTTCGCCGCCAGCGTGCGCGCCGTCGGCGGCGTCGCCAAGAGCGCCAACGTGCCGGTGATCGCCTTCTCGACCGACGCCACGACCGCTTCCGACGGCGTCTATCTGCTGTCGTTCCTGGTCCAGACCTATGTCGACCGCATCCTCGATTTCGCGGTCTCCAAGGGCAAGAAGAGCTTCGCGGTGCTGGCCCCGAACAACGATTACGCCGATGTCGCGGTCAACGAGTTCAAGACCGAGGCGGCGCGCATCGGCGCCAACGTCGTCGCGGTGGAGCGCTACCAGCCGGGGCAGGCGGCGGCGGCGGTCGCCAATCTCATCCGCCAGGCGCCCGATGTCGACGCGGTGTTCCTGCCCGAACAGGCCGACGCGCTGCCCTCGGTCGCCAACGCCATCGCCACGGCGGGCTTGAAGACGCAATGGCTCGGCACCGGCGTCTGGAACGATCCGAAGGTCGCAGCCATGCCCTCGATGCGGGGCGCCTGGTATTCGACGCCGGAGTCCTCCGGCTTCAACGCTTTCGCCAAGCGCTATCGGGCTAAATACAATGCCGACCCGCCGCGGCTCGCCACGCTCTCCTACGACGCGGTGTCGCTGGCGGCGGCGCTGGCCCACACCCAGAACGTGCAGCGCTACCAACCTTCGGTGCTCGCCAACCCCTCGGGCTTCAACGGGGCCGACGGCGTGTTCCGCTTCCACGCCAATGGGCTCAACGAGCGCGGCCTCGCGGTGGTGCAGATCGGCGCTGGCGACGTGCAGGTCATCAGCCCGGCGCCGAAAAGCTTCGTCGGCGGCTGAGTCCGTTTCAGGGAATGAACAGCATCAGCGCCAGGCTCGTCAGCCCGGCGATGGCGCAATAATAGGCGAACGGCTTCAGCGCGTTGAACTCGTGGCTGCGGAACCAGCGCATCAGCAGCACCAGGCTGATATAGGCGACGACGCCGGCCGTGACGCCGGAAACCAGCGAGGCGAAGCCGAGCGTCGCGCCTTCCCTGAACAGCCGCGGCGCCTCATGCACGGTCGCGCCGAGGATGATCGGCGTCGCCATCAGGAAGGAGAAGCGCGCCGCGTCCTCGTGCTTGAGTCCGGCGACGATGCCGGCCGAAATCGTCAGCCCCGAGCGCGAGAACCCCGGCACCAGCGCAAAACATTGCGCGACGCCGATCGCCAGCGCCCCCTTCCAGTTGAGCTGATCGAGCACGCCGACGCCGCGGCCGGCGATCTGGTCGCAGAAATACAGTAGCACGCCGTTGAGAATAAGCACGAAGGCGACGATCGCGGGCTTCGAGAACGCCGCCTCCAGCGGCTTGTGCAGCCCGGCGCCGACGATGACGGCCGGGATCGTGGCCAGGACGACATAGAAGAAGATGCGCCGGTCGACGACGGCGCGCGGCGTGTCGGCCTTCAGCGCCGAACTCAGGAACGCCGCCCAGTCGCGCCAGAAATAGACGAACAGCGCGATCGCCGTGCCCAGGTGCATGACGACGAGATAGGGCAGGAAGTCGCGATTGTGGATGAGGTCGCCCCAGCCGACGAGGCGCGGGAAGATGACGGCGTGACCGAGGCTGGAAATCGGGAACAGTTCGCTCACGCCCTGCAACAGGGCCATGACAATGGCTTCGAAAAAACTCAACGTCGCCCCCGCGTCGCGGCGTGCTACAGCCCCCGAATCACGCCGCCCGCGGTCGGCGCGCCGCTTCTCATATACAATTTTTCGCGGCGCGCGACTCGTCGCGCGCTTCGGTCGGGGGCGACGATCGGGCGACGACCGTCGCGCGCCAAATTCGATCGAATATTACGAAGTGCGCGGGCTCAGCAGGTCGCGCGGCCGCACTTATGCACCGCGTCGATCTTCGCCTTCAATTCGTCGTAGCCGACCGCGCCGACCACGACGCTGTCGCCGAGCACGAAGGTCGGCGTGCCGTTGATCTGCAAATCGTCGGCGACCGTCATCGTCTGCCTGAGGCCGGCCTCGATGTCGCTGCTCGCCATGTCCTTTTGCAGCTTATCCATATCGAGCCCCATCTCCTTGGCGACGGCGAGCGCCTCCGCCTTGCCGACGTGGCCGTGCATTCCGAGCAGCTTGGTGTGGAATTCCCAGAACCGTTCGCCGGGAAGCTGGTTGCGCGCCGCCGAGGCGACGCGCGCCGCCTCGACCGAGCCCGGCCCCAGCACCGGGAAATCCTTCAGCACGACGTGGAGGTTCGGGTCTTCCTTCATCAGCCGTGCGACGTCTGGCAACGCGCCCTTGCAGAAATGGCAGTTGTAATCGAAGAACTCGACCAGCGTCGCATCGCCCTTGGGATTGCCGACATCGGCCTGGAATTTGGAGTGGTAGATCGCCGGGGCGTCACGCGTCACCGCCTGCTGGCGCGCCTGCACGGCGGTCTCCTTGTCGTGCTTGTCGAGCGCCTCGATCGCCTCGCGCAGCACTTCCGGGTGGGAGACCAGATAATCGTGAATGAAGCCGCCGAGTTCCTGCTTCTGGCTGGCGGTGAGCGGTTCGGCGTTTGCGGCGGGCGCGACGGCGAGCGGCGCGAGGGCGACCGCAAGGCCAAGGCCGAGGGCGTAGCGTAGCTTCATGGCGGTCTCCTGATTTCCCCGGCGCTTGCCGGCCCACTGTGTCTGCTTTGAGGCCGCGGCGGTAAATTTTTCGCCTCGCCGATCGTTCAGGGCCGCCGTTTGCCCCATTCGGCGCGCTCGTAATCCTCGAACGCGGCGATCATGGCGCGATAAGTCTTGTCGGCGACCTCCGGCGAGAGCCCGTCGGCGCCGGCCATCTTGCGCACCCGGGCGATGATCGCCTCGACCCGGGCGGGGGCGCTGACGGCGGCCGGGGTCTTCTTGAACCGGCCGGCCTCGGCGACATATTTGCCGCGCTCGGCCATCGCGGCGATGATCTCGCGATCGAGGCGGTCGATATTCGTGCGCACCTCAGCCAGCGAGGCGCAGCATTTGCCGCCGTCGACCGAGGGCTTGCCCCAATAGGCGGGGGGTTGGCGGCAGGCTGCGCGGCATCGGCGCTCGCGGCTGCGAGCAGCGCGGCGGCGGCGCAGCAGATCGTTCGGAAAACGCTCATCCCCATCCTATTCACGAACCACCCGCGCCGTTACTAAGGCGCGCCGTATTATCGCAGGGGACCGTTAGATGACCATAGCTTTCTGGTGCGTGCTGGTCGCCGCGCTATTGCCTTATGTTCCGTTCGGGCTCGTCAGGGGCCTCGATCCGAAGCTCCCGCGCTCCCGCGTCAAGGATCTGGCGGGGCTGGCGGCGCGCGCCTACGCCGCCCATCTCAACGCTTTCGAGGCGTTCCCGCCGTTCGCCGCCGCCGTCATCATTTCGCACCTGAGCCTTGGCGCGAACCGCTGGACGAACATCCTGGCGCTCGTCTTCCTCATCGCCCGCTTCGCTCATATGGGCGCCTATCTCGCCGACCAGCAGCCGCCGCGCAGTCTGGCGTTCTCCGTCGGCCTTCTCGTCGTCATCGTCATGTTCCTCCACGCCGCCTGGGGCTGAAGGGTCATTCGGCGGGGGCGCCGAGGGCGTCGGGGGCGCGGGCCGGCTTGGGCGCGCGCACGCGACGGCGCCCGGAGAGCCAGGAATCGACCTTGTCGAGATAAATATAGACGACCGGCGTGATGTAGAGCGTCAGCACCTGGGAAACGCAGAGCCCGCCGACGATGGCGATGCCGAGCGGCTGGCGCAACTCCGAACCGTCGCCGGTGCCGAAGGCGATCGGCAGCGAGCCGAGCAGGGCGGCCAACGTCGTCATGATGATCGGGCGGAAGCGCACCAGCGCCGCCTCGCGGATGGCGCTGACCGCGTCGGCGCCCTCGCGCCGGCGCGCCAGCGCGAAATCGACCATCATGATCGCGTTCTTCTTGACGATGCCGATCAGCAGCAGGATGCCGATGATGGCGATGACGCTCAAATCCATATGCAGCCATTCCAGCGCCGCGAGCGCGCCGATGCCGGCCGACGGCAGGCCGGAGAGAATGGTGATCGGGTGGATATAGCTCTCGTAGAGCACGCCGAGCAGGATGTAGATCGTCAGCACGGCGGCGAGCAGCAGCGCGCCTTGCCCGGCCAGCGCCTGCTGGAACAACTGGGCGTTGCCGACGAAATTGGTGATGATGTCGGGCGGCAGGTGGATGCGCGCCTCCAGCGCGTGAATCTCGTCGATCGCCTGACCGAGCGATGTATCGGGGGCCAGGTTGAAAGAGATCGTCACCGCCGGTTGCTGCGACTGGCGGTTGATCTGCAAGGGGCCGACGGTGCGCTTCAGCGTCGCCACCTCGTCGAGCGGCACAAGCTGGCCGGAGGGCGTGGCGACGCGCAGTCGGCCGAGCGCGCTGGGGTCGTTCTGGAACTTGTCCGAGGCTTCGAGGATGACCTGATAATCGTCGGCGGGGGTGAAGATGGTCGAGATCTGTCTGGCGCCGAAGGCGTCGTAGAGCGTGTTGCGCACCGCGTCGGCGCTGATGCCGAAAGCCGCCGCCTTGTCGCGGTCGATCTCGACGGTGGTCTGCGGATTGGTGATTTGCAAATCGCTGTTGACGTCGCGCAGGCCCGGCAGCTTGGCCATTTGCTGTTCCATCGCCGGCGCGTTGGCGAACAGCGCCGCCTGGTCGCCCGATTGCAGCGTGTACTGATATTTGGCGCGCGCGATGCGGCCGCCGGTGAATTCCAGGTTCTGCACCGGCATCATCAGCGTGCGTATGCCGGGGATGACCGAGGTCGCGGCGCGTAGGCGGCCCATCACCTTGAACATCGGCCCGCGCTCTTCCTTCGGCTTCAGCTTCAGGAACAGGAAGCCCTTGTTGGTGGCGCCGCCGAAACCGACGGCTGACGTCACCGATTCCACCGCCGGGTCCTTGCGAATGATCGACACCACGATCTGCTGCCGGCGCGACATTTCGGTGAACGAGGTGTCGGCCTGCGCCTCGGTTATGCCGCGCAGGAAGCCGGTGTCCTCTTCGGGGAAGAAGCCCTTCGGCACATTGATGTAGAGCGCCATCGCCAGCCACGCCGTGCCGAAGGTGACGATGAGCATGAGGAAGCGCGCCTTCAGCACCGCATTGAGTGTGACGCGATAGAAGGCCGTCAGCGAATCCACGAACAGGTCGGAGCCCCTGGCGAACCAGCCCGCCTGCGCGCCGTGCTTGGGCGCCGAGAGGATGCGCGCGCACAGCATCGGCGTCAGCGTCAGCGAGACGAAGCCGGAGACCAGGATCGCCACCGTGATCGTCACCGCGAATTCGCGGAACACGCGCCCGACGACGCCGCTCATCAGCAGCACCGGGATGAACACCGCCACCAGCGAGAAGGTGATCGAGATAATGGTGAAGGCGATTTCGCCCGCCCCCTTCAGCGCCGCGTCGAACGGCTTCATGCCGGCCTCGATGTGGCGGGTGATGTTTTCGAGCATGACGATGGCGTCGTCGACGACGAAGCCGACCGAGAGCGTGATGGCGAGCAGCGAAATGTTGTCGATGGAATAGTTGAAGCCGTACATGAAGGCGCAGGCGCCGATCAGCGACACCGGCAGCGCCAGCGCCGGAATCAGCGTCGCCGCCGCCGATTTCAGGAACACGAAAATAACGATGATGACCAGCACGATCGACAACAGCAGCGTATGCTGCACCTCGGCGATCGATTGCCGGATCGACTGCGAGCGGTCGTTCAGCAATAGCGCCCGCACCGATGGCGGCAGTTGCGCCTCGTAGCGCGGAATGTGCTTCTTGACGTTGTCGACCACCTGCACGGTGTTGGCGTCCGACTGACGATACACCGCCAGCACGATGGCGCGCTGATCGTTGTTCCAGGCGGCGATCTGCTTGTTCTCGACGGAATCGTAGATATGGGCGATCTCGTTGAGCCGCACCGGCGAGCCGTTGCGCCAGGCGACGACGAGGTTCTTATAGGCGTCGGCGTGCAGCAATTGCCCGGTGGCGTCGACCGTCACGTTCTGGCGCTTGCCGAGCAGCGCGCCGACCGGCGTCGACGAATTGGCCAACGCCACCGCATTGCCGACATTGTCGAGCGTCAGCCCGCGCGCCGCCGCCGCGTCGGGATCGACGGCGACGCGCACCGCGAATTTCTGCTGGCCGAACACCAGCACCTGCGACACGCCAGCGATCTGCGAAATCTGCTCGGCGAACACCTGCTCGGCGTAATCGTCGACCTTGTAGAGCGGCAGCGTGTTGGAGAGCAGCGCGATAAACAAGATCGGGCTGTCGGCGGGATTGAGCTTGCGGAAGCTCGGCGGCGCCGGCAGCGTCTGCGGCAGCTTGCGCAGCGTCGCCGAGATGTTGGATTGCACGTCGAGCGCCGCGCCGTCGATGTTGCGGTCGAGGTCGAACTGCATGACGATCTGCGTCACCCCGAGCGACGACGACGAGGTCATCATGTTGATGCCGGGGATGGTGGCGAAGGCGCGCTCCAGCGGCCCGGCCACCGCCGAGGCCATGGTGTCGGCGTTGGCGCCGGGCAGGTCGGCGTTGACGGCGATGGTGGGGAAATCGACGCGCGGCAGCGCCGAGACCGGGAGCTGGCGATAGCCGAACAGGCCGAAGACGATGAACGACAGCATCAACAGGCTGGTCATCACCGGCCTGCGGATGCACAGCTCCGGCAGGCTCATCAGGTCGCCCCTTTGGGCTCGGCGCGCGGCACGACATGCGCGCCCTCGAACAGCAGCAGCGCGCCGTCGACGACGATCTTCTCAGCCCCCTCAAGGCCGCTCTCGATCACCGTCGCCGCCCCCTCCGTGCGGCCGACGACGACCGGCGTCACATGGGCGAGGCCGTCCTTGACGGTGAAGACGTAATTGCCGGTCTGCGAAATCTGGATCGCCTCGCGCGGCACGACGACGGTGTTGGGCTCCTCGCGCAGGATAAGGGTCAGGTTGCAGAGCTGGCCGGGCCACAGCAATTCGTCGGCATTGGCGAATTCGGCGCGGATGACGATGGTGCCGGTGAGGGAATCGACGGTGTTGTCGATGAGCGCCAGCCGGCCCTGCGCCTGACGGGTCGAGCCCTGCGGGGTCGCCGTCACCTTGACGCCGGAGGCCATCGCCTCGCGCAAAGCCGGCAACAGCTTCTGGCTCACCGAGAGCGCGACATAGATGGGCGAAATCTGGTTGATGGTGGCGAGCACGCCGGCCGGGGTGTTGTCGCCGGCCTTGACGATGTTGCCCGCCTTGATGCCGACGACGCCGACGCGGCCGGAGATCGGCGCCTTGATCGTATACCAGCCGAGCGCCACCTGCATGTTGCGGATCGAGGCCGCGTCGCCGAGGACCGCGGCGCGGTAGGAGGCCGCCGAGGTCTTGGCGTTGTCGAGGTTGAGGATGGGGGTCGCGCCGCGGGCGGCCAGATCGGTGTAGCGCGTCACGTCGCGCTGCGCCTGCCCGAGTTGCGCTTCATCCTTGGCGAGTTGCGCTTGCGCCATCGCGAGCTGCGCCTGGGCCTGACGGTCGTCGAGCTGGAACAGCACGTCGCCGGCTTTCACCTCGGCGCCGTCGGCGACCTCGACCTTCATCACCGTAGCGTCGAAATGCGACTTGAGCGCGACGCTGGCCACCGCTTGCGCCGTGCCGATGTCGGATATCGTCCAGGGGACGGTCTTGCGCTGCGCCTCAGCGAGCACCACCGAGACCGGCGGGCGCGGCGGCGCGACAGGCGCGCCGGCCACGCCCGCCACGGCGGTCTCGCCGGTGATGGCGGCTGGCAGCGCCGCATGCGCCATGCGCGCGTAAGACGCGAGCCCCGGCGCATAGAGCGCCACCGCCTCGGGTTTGTAGATTCCGTAGGCCGCGACAACGACAACGGCCAGAATCAGGAGTTTGACGAGCTGAGACAGAAACGACACGGACACCTTCTGCGCGGCTGCGGCCGCCGGATCGGGACAGAATAGCGTAAAATCCCAACCGCGCGAGACGCGCTCAAATTTTACTTAATCGGACCCGAGAGCGGTGAACCGCGGCTCGCCCACGCCTCAGGGGAGCCTCAGCGCGCCGTCGGCGGCGAGCCCGAAATGCGGATTCCACGCAATCTCCCAGAGATGGCCGTCGGGATCGGCGAAATAGCCGGAGCGTCCACCCCAGGGCTTCGTCTCGGCGCCGCGCGTGATCCGCGCCCCCGCCGCTTGCGCCAGCGCCAGCAGCCGGTCGACGTCGGCCGGTTGGCGCACATTATGGGCGAGCGCGATACCGGCGAAGCCGCCGCCCGCCGCCACGCCCGCGTCCTCGGCGAGCGAGGAACGCTGAAACAGCGCCAGCGCGAGGCCGCCAAGCTGGAAGAACGCCACTTCGTCCTGGCTCGCCGGCGAGGCGCGCCAGCCCAGGCCCGTCTCGTAGAAGGCGCGGGCGCGGGCGAGATCGGCGACGCCCAGGGTAATCAGGCTGACGCGGGGCTCGAAATCGGCGGCCATCGGCGGTCACTCCTCGACCGGGGTGTAAACGGTCAACTTGACGGCGGGGTTCTCGTTGCATTGGAAGGTGGCGTATTCGTAGGTCGTCCAGCCGCGCGCGGCGTGGCGCAGGCGCTTGACGCCGGTGGGCGCGGTGCGCACGTCATGCGCCTCCCACCAGCCGCGAAAGCCGGCGCAGCCGGCCTGCAACCGCGCCACCAGCGCGGTGAAAGCGGGATCGCCGGCAAAGCCGTCGTAGGCGACGCGGAACTGCGCCGTCATGCGGCGCGCCTGCGCCTCCCAGCCGTCGCCGAACAGCGCCCGCCCGGCTGGGTTCAGCAGCACGAAGGCGACGATGTTGGGCAGCGCGCCGCCTTCCAGGAAGCCGCCGCCAAACATTTCCAGCGCCGCGGCGTTGGCGGCGAGCACGTCCCAGCGGCGGCCGGTGAGATAGGCGGGCTGCGGGAATGGCGCGATGACGCGGGCGAGCGCCGGCGGTACGGTCTCGGGCGCGAAGGCGATGCGCAAGGGCGGCGCGGCGAGCGTTCGCAAGTGTTCGGCCTCGGCGCGATCGAGTCGCAGCGCCTGGGCGAGGCCATCGACGACGACGGCCGACGGTCGCCCGCCGCGCCCCTGTTCCAGCCGCGTGTACCAATCGACGCCAATGCCGGCGGCCTCGGCGATCTCCTCACGCCGTAGCCCCGGCGTGCGGCGACGGCGCAGGCTGGGCCGCTCCTCGCTGTCGAGGCGGCGGCGGCGCGTGCGCAGGAAATCGCCCAAAGCCCGGGCCTGTTGGTCGCTCATCGTAGCATTGTCCAATCCCAGGATCATACCGGGTCTTCTTGGCCGCCGACAAGCGGCCTAGCTTCAGCGGCGTCACCCTGGAGATCGCGATGAAAGCCGCCGTTCTGCACGCCTTCGGCCAAAAGCTGGCGCTCGAAAGCCTCGCCGATCCCGCTCCGGGGCCCGGCGAGGCGGTCGTCGAGATCGCGGCGGCGCGGGTGCTCTCCTACATGCGCGAGGTCGTCAGCGGCGCACGCGGCTATGCCATGGACATGCCCGCCGTCCCCGGCGTCGGGGCGGTCGGGCGCATCCGCGCGCTCGGCCCCGACGCGACGCGCCTCAAGCCCGGCGACTGGGTGCTCTGCGACCCGACCTTGCGCTCGCGCGACGATCCGCTGACGCCCGACATCGCCTTGCAGGGCCTCATCGCGCGCGGACCGGGCGGGGCGATTTTGCAACAGCGCTACCGCAACGGCTCCTATGCCGAGCTGATGCTCGCGCCGCTGGAGAACTTGTACCCGCTCGGCGACGTCGCGCCCGCCGAGGCGTCGCGCTGGCTCGCCGTCGCCACGATGCTCGTGCCCTATGGCGGCCTGCTCGCGGTCGATTTCCGCCCCGGCGAGGTGCTCGCGGTCAGCGGCGCGAGCGGCAGTTTCGGCGGCGCCGCGGTGATGCTGGGGCTCGCCCTTGGCGCTGCGGGAATCGTCGCGCTCGGGCGCAACGGCGAGGCGCTGGCGGCGCTGGAACGGCGTTTCGGCGCGCGCGTGCGCGGCGTGACGCTGAGCGGCGACGCGGCGGCGGACGCCGAGCGCATCCGCGCCACAGCGCCAGGGCCGGTCGACGTCGCGCTCGACATCCTGCCGCCCGGCGCCGCCGCCAGCGCCACGCGCGCCGCGGCGCTGTCCCTGCGCGAATTCGGCCGGCTGGCGCTGATGGGGGGCCAGCAGGAGGACATCGCGCTGCCCTATAGCTGGCTGATGCGCAACAGCATCGCGATTCGCGGTCAGTGGATGTATCCCCGGCGCGCCAATCAGAGCCTCATCGCGCTCGTCCGCGCCGGCCTCGTCGATGCCGCGGCCTTCGAGATCGCCGAATTTCCGCTCGCCGATGTCGAGGCGGCGATCGACCATGCGGCGGCCCACCGCGGCGCGTTCAAGACCACGGCGCTGCGCCCCGATCACGCGGCTATCGCCGCAACGCCATAGGGCGAGGTTCTGCGTTCGCTTCGCCTTTCTTGCCGGATTGAAAGCCGGCCGACGCGATCGGATTTACGCGGCGTTTGCCGCGCTCTGTCAGGCTTGGGCGAGACGACGAGGCTCGCCATGCTGAAAATCGCCTTGATCTTCGCCGCCGCCGCCGGCGCGCTGGGGCTGTTGGCGCCGCAACTTCTGCTCCGCTTGCAGCCGGCGCCGGCGGCCGGCGTCGCGGTGGCGGCGGCTGCGCCCGCCGCGCCGGCGCAGCGGCGCGCCGACGGCTTTGGCGAAAAGAGCATCGCCGCCGACGCCGGCGGCCAATATTCGCTCGATGTGCTGATCGGCGGCCAGAACGTGCATATGATGGTCGACACCGGGGCGACGATGGTGGTGATATCGGCCGCCGTCGCCGACCGCCTCGGGCTCAGCCCCGAGGCCGGGCGCAAATGGCGCGTCCACACCGCCAACGGCGACAGCATCGCCACCGAAGCGCTGCTGCCGAGCGTCGATCTCGGCACGATCTACATGAAAGACGTGCCGGCGCTGATCGCCCCGCGCGACGCCGGCGAAGTCAATCTGCTCGGCGCCAGCTTCCTCAAGCGCCTCGCCGGCGTCGAAAGCCGCAACGGCGTGCTGGTGCTGCGCCAGTAGACGGCATTTGCCGCGCCGCCAGCGCCGCCTCTATAGAGGCGCTGCTTCCGGGAGGCCGCATGTTTCCGAAACCGCAATCCGATCTCGTCGCCAACACCTATGCTTATGAGTCGCGCCCGCTGGTCAAGCCGACCGGCTTTCGCGAATATGACGCGCGCTGGCTGTTCGGCGAGTAGATCAACCTGATGGGCGTCGAGGCGCTGGGCCTCGGGCTCGGCGCGCTGCTCGACGAACTCGGCGTCAAGAAGGAGGTCGTCGTCGGCCACGACTTCCGCGCCTATTCGGCGTCGATCAAATATGCGCTGATCGCGGGGCTGATGGCGGCCGGCTGTCGCGTGCGCGATATCGGCCTCGCCATCACGCCGATGGCCTATTTCGCCCAATTCGCGCTCGATTGCCCGGCCGTGGCGATGGTCACCGCCTCGCACAACGACAACGGCTGGACCGGCGTCAAGATGGGCGCGGCGCGCCCCGTCACCTTCGGGCCGCAGGAGATGGGCCGGCTGAAGGAGATCGTCATCGGCGGCCTGTCGCGCTACGGCGAGGGCGGCGCTTATGAGTTCGTGCCGGATTTTCCCGCCCGCTATATCGCGGCGCTGACCGAGCGGCCGAAGCTGACGCGCAAGCTGAAGGTCGTCGCCGCCTGCGGCAACGGCACCGCCGGCGCCTTCGCGCCGGAATTGCTGTCGAAGCTCGGCGTCGAAGTGGTCCGGCTCGACTGCGACCTCGATTTCAACTTTCCACGCTACAACCCCAACCCCGAAGACCTGCATATGCTGCACGCGATGGCTGACGCCGTGAAGGCGCACGGCGCCGATGTCGGGCTCGGCTTCGACGGCGACGGCGACCGCTGCGGCATCGTCGACAACGAGGGCCACGAGATCTTCGCCGACAAGATCGGCGTCATGCTGGCGCGCGACCTGGCCCGGATCTACGACAAGCCGACCTTCGTCGTCGACGTGAAATCGACCGGCCTGTTCCACTCCGACCCGGAATTGCAGCGGCTCGGCGCGACGACGGATTACTGGAAGACCGGCCATTCCCACATCAAGCGCCGCGTGCGCGATCTCAAGGCGCTGGCGGGCTTCGAAAAGAGCGGCCATTTCTTCTTCAACGCACCGGTCGGGCGGGGCTACGACGACGGCTTCGTCACCGCCATCGCCGTGCTCGACATGCTCGATCGCAATCCGGACAAGGCGATCGCCGATCTCTACCGCGAACTGCCGAAGACCTGGGGCTCGCCGACGATGTCGCCGCATTGCGCCGACGAGATCAAATACGACGTCGCCGACCGCGTCACCGCGCGTCTAAAGGCGATGCGCGACAACGGCGAGGCGCTGACGGGGCAGAAAATCGCCGACATCGTCACCGTCAACGGCGTGCGCGTCACCGTCGCCGATGGGACGTGGGGGCTGGTGCGCGCCTCCTCCAACAAGCCGGAACTCGTCGTCGTCGTCGAGAGCCCGGTCTCCGAGGCGCGGATGCGCGAGATGTTCAAGGCGATCGACGGCGTGTTGCGCGACAACCCCGAGGTCGGCGCTTACAACCAGTCGCTGTGATTCTGCCCGATGTGCTGGCGCCGGGCCTCGACATCGTGTTCTGCGGCACGGCGGCGGGCACGCAATCGGCGCGACAGCAGGCCTATTATGCGCATCCGCAGAACCGCTTCTGGCGCACGCTGCACGAGGCGGGGCTGACGCCGCGCCGGCTCGCAGCGGCCGAATATGCGCTGCTGCCGAGCTTCGGCCTCGGCCTCACGGATCTTGCCAAATTCGCCAGCGGCATGGACCGGCAACCCGAGCGCATCGGCGCGACGGCGATCTGGCTGCTGCCCTCGCCCTCGCCGACGGCGGGCTGGAACTTCGATATCGCGCCGTGGCGGGCGCTGGCGGATCAGCGCCGAGCCGTGCGCTCCTGATAGCGCCCTTTCCACAACCCGCCCTCGCCGCGCGCCGAGGCGAGGCCTGATTCGAGCGTGTAGAACGCATAGAGCGCAGCGATCGCCGGCAGGGCGAACCCCCACAGCGGCGAGACGCGATAACAGCGCAACGTCGGCTGGAACGCCGTCGCCATCAGCGCCCACGCCCCGAGCCCCGCCGCTTGGCTCCCGCCCTGCGCGAATAGAGCGGCGGCGACGGGGACGATGAACACCAAAACCATCGCCGCCAGCGTGAAAACCAGCAGCGCCGGCGAATAATTCAGTTGCGCATAGGCCGAGCGCACCACCATGCGGCGAATCTCGATGAAATCCCGGTAGCGGCGCAGGCTGGCGACGCGCTCGGCAAGGCGGAGGCGGATCGGCCCGTGGGCTTTGAGCAGCCGCGCCAGCGCGCAATCGTCGATCAGCGCGCCGCGAATGGCGGCGACGCCTCCCGCCGCCGCGAGCGCCTCGCGCCGCACCAGCATGCAGCCGCCGGCCGCCGCCGCCGTCTTGGCGCCGGGGGCGTTCACCCAGGCGAAGGGATACAGCATCTGGAAAAACAGGATGAAGGCGGGAATGGCGACACGCTCGGGAAAGCTGGCGCAGGCGAGCCGCGCCATCAGCGAATTGAGCCCCAGCCCCTGCGCCTCGGAGCCGGCGACGAGGCCGGCGAGCGCGCCCGGCGCATAGGCGATGTCGGCGTCGGTCAATAACAGATAGCGCGGCGTCTCGCCGGCCGCCGCGACGCCCTGCGCCACCGCCCACAGCTTGCCCGACCAGCCGGCCGGCGTCGGCGTCCCGGCGATGATTTCGAGCCGCCCGCCCGCCGCCCGCCGCGCCGCCTCGGAAGTGCCGTCGGAGCTCTCGTCATCGACCAGCACGATGCGCAACAGGCCCGGATAATCTTGGCGCAGCAGCGAGCCCAAGGTCGCCGCGATCGTATCCGCCTCGTCGCGCGCCGGGATGACGGCGACCACCTCCGGCCACACGGCGGGCGCCGGCGCATCCGCCTCGCGCTCCGCCGCCAGCCAGAAGCCGCCGCGCGCGAAGATCAGATAGAGCCAGACCGCCAGGCTCAGGCCCGAGAGAACCAGCATCAGCCGAAGAGGTCGCCGGCTTCGATGGTCTTCAGGCGGATGAGCCTCGAATCCTCGACCGCCGCCTGCCGGTGCTTGACCGCCTGCCGATAGACGGGATCGCGGATCATCTCGACGAAGGCGGCGACGCTGGGATAGCGGGCGATGAAGCAATGGTCCCAGCGCTCCTCCTGCGGCCCGATCAGCATCAGTTCGAAGACGCCGCGCCAGACGATGTGGCCGCCCAGGCGCCTGAACACCGGGCCGCTGTCGCGCCCATAGGCCGCATAGGCCTCGGCCCCGGTCGCCGTGCGGCCGTCGGCATAGGTCGCATGGGTGCGCAGCCGCACCAGGTTCAGCATGTCGATGGGGCCCGGCCGGTCGTCGCGGCGGAACTCGGCGAAGGTTTCCTTGCTCGGATCGATGAAGGCCATGCGCGGCTTCCTCCTCTGGCCGGCTTAGCGCCGCCGGGCGAGGCTGTCGAACGGCGCGGCGTTGAAATTTGCAATCTGGCCGTCTTGCGGCCATCTTAGCGCCATGAGCCCCCAGCCCAAGTTCGAACGAGAAATCGACTGCGCAATGGACGCCCTATGACCGAACCCGAAAACCTCGTCCTTACGCTTCTGCGTGAGATGAGGTCGGAGATGAAATCCGAATTCGCCGACGTCCGTTCGGAAATCGCGGGCGTCCGCTCCGAATTGCGATCCGAGATTCACTCGCTGCGCGCCGATGTCGCCTCGGACCTGCTTGCTCTCGAAAAGCGGCTCAGCGACCAGATCGCCACCCTGCGCCGCGCCGTCATGGAGTACCATTCGAGCGCCATTGGACACGGGGTGCTGATTTCGGAATTCGAGGACCGCTTGCGCAGAGTCGAGCAGCACCTGAACCTTTCCGCTCCGGGCGCCCACTGAGGCGAACCGCGCCGCATTGACAGAACCGTCGCCGCGTGGCTCGACGGCGCCATGGAACGTGCCTCCGATTGTCTCGCCGCGCTCGCCGCCCTGATGGGCGCCGGCGGCGTCGCCTTGGCGGCCGCCGCCAGCCACGCCGGCGGCGGCGAGTTCGGCCGCACGGCGGCCGAATTCCTTATCCTGCACGCCGCCGCGCTTGGCGGCGTCAGCGCCGCCGCCCGCGCTTGCGCGCCGCGCCGCGCCCGCCGTCTCCTCGCCGCCGGGACCGGGTTGGCGGCGGGCGCGCTGCTATTCGCCATCGACTTGAGCCTGCTCGGCTTTGCCGGGACAAAGCTGTTCCCTTTCGCTGCGCCGATCGGCGGCTCGCTGATGATCCTGTCCTGGCTGGCGCTGGCGCTGGTCTATGCGCTGCCGGAATAAAAAAGGGACGCCCGAAGGCGTCCCAGGGGGGAGGAACGAGGTCCGGGGCGGTAGCCGCCCCGGAGGCGACGACGCTACTGAACCACTTCGCCGTGCAGGGCGAGATCGAGACCCTCGCGCTCGACCTCTTGGCTGACCTTGAGGCCGATCGCCGCCTTGATGATCGCCAGGATGATGAATGAGACGATCGCGTCATAGACGATGATGACGCCGACGCCGATGCACTGGTTGACGAACTGTTGCGGGGCGCCTTCCAACAGGCCCGGGAAGCCGCCGATCTGCTTGACCGCGAACACGCCGGTGAGCAACGCGCCAATGACGCCGCCGACGCCGTGAACGCCGAAGGCGTCGAGCGCGTCGTCATAACCGAAGGCATGTTTGAGCGAGGTCGCGCCGAGGTAGCAGCCGACGCCGGCGGCGATGCCGATGACGATCGAACCGAACGGATCGACGAAGCCCGAGGCCGGGGTGATGGCGACGAGGCCGGCGACCGCGCCCGAGCACAGGCCGACGACGGTCGGCTTGCCGCGATGCGCCCATTCCACGAACATCCAGGTCAGCGCCGCGACGGCGGTGGCGATCTGGGTGACGGTCATCGCCATGCCGGCGACCCCGTTGGCGGCGACCGCGGAGCCGGCGTTGAAGCCGAACCAGCCGACCCACAGCAGGCCCGCGCCGATGAAGGTGTAGACCATGTTATGCGGCGGACCCATGTCGCGACGCTTGCCAAGCATGAGGGCGCATACGAGGCCGGCGACGCCGGCGTTGATGTGGACGACGGTGCCGCCGGCGAAATCGAGCACCTTAAGGTTGTTGGCGAAATAGCCGTCCGGGCCCCAGACCCAGTGGGCGACCGGCGCGTAGACGAAAATCGCCCACAGGCCGATGAACCACAGCATCGCCGAGAACTTCATGCGCTCGGCGAAGGCGCCGGCGATCAGCGCCGGGGTGATGATCGCGAACGTCATCTGGAAGCACATGTAGACCGATTCGGGGATCGTCGGGGCCAGCGCGTTGGCGGTGCCGGAGCCGTCGGCGACGTTCGAGATCATGCCGTGCAGCATGAAGCGGCCCAAGCCGCCAAGGAACGGCGAGCCCGAGGTGAAGGCGAGCGAATAGGTCAGCACCGCGAAGATCACGGTCACCAGCGCGGTGATCGCGAACGAGGTCATCACCGTGTCGCCGACGTTCTTCTTGCGCACCATGCCGCCGTAGAACAGGCCGAGACCGGGGATGGTCATCATCAGCACCAGCGCCATCGAGGTCAGCATCCAGGCGGTGTCGCCGGAATTGGGCGTGCATTTCTCCAGCACCGCCGGCGTCTTGCCGTCGGCGGAGGCGGCCGCGCAAGCCGGCGGCCCCGCCGGCGCCGCAACCGTTGCGGGAGGCGCGACCGCCACCGGCGAAGCCGCCGGTGACGGCGAGGCGGCGGGAGCGGCGGTGGTGGCAGGCGTGGCGGTCGGCGATGGCGTCTGCGCCATGCCGGGCGCGCCGAGCCCGACCAGCGCGGCGATCGCCAACGCCGGCGCAAGCCCGCAGAGGAACCTGGACAGCTTCATATTTTGGAACTCCCCGGAAAAGAAAAGATCAAAGCGCGTCGTCGTCTTTTTCGCCGGTGCGGATGCGCACGGCCGATTCGAGCGTCCAGACAAAGATTTTGCCGTCGCCGATCTGCCCGGTGCGGGCCGAGGCGACGATGGCGTCGATGACTTTGTCGGCCAGCGCGGTCGTCACCGCGACCTCGATCTTCAGCTTGGGCAGGAAGCTGACCGCGTATTCCGCGCCGCGGTAAATCTCGGTATGCCCCTTCTGCCGTCCGTAACCCTTGACTTCCGTGACCGTCAGGCCATGCACGCCGATGGCGGTCAGCGCGTCGCGGACCTCCTCGAGTTTGAACGGCTTAATCACCGCCATTACGATTTTCATGTCGACGCCCCTTCGAAACGGCGCGGCGGCTTCGACAATCGGTCAGGGCCGAATCGCGCGCCGCGCGGGTGGATCGGGCGTAGGTGCGCCCGCTCAGCGCCGGTCCTTACAAAGGCCGTGCCAACGCGGGGATTGCGGCGTGAAATGAGGACTCAGCGGCGGGGGGCGATGGCGTCTCACCACCGCTGCAGCCGGCGCCTAAAAATTAGACGATTAAAAATTAGGCGGCGCGGGCGTCTTGCGCTTGCGCACCAGGCCTTCCTGCGCCGTCGTCGCCGCGAGCACGCCGTCGCGGGTGTAAAGCAGGCCGCGCGTCAGTCCGCGCGCGCCCTGCGCGCTCGGCGAGTCCTGCGCGTAAAGCAGCCAATCGTCGGCGCGGAACGGCCGGTGCAGCCAGACCGCGTGATCGAGGCTCGCGGTCTGGAACTGGCCGCGCGCAATCGAATAGCCATGCGCCACCAGCACGGTGTCGATCAGCGTCATGTCCGAGAGATAGACCAGCGCGGCGCGGTGGATGGCGGGATCGTCGGGCAATGGGCCTTTGAGTCGGATCCACAGATTCTGTCTGGGGTCTCCGAGCACGCCGGGGGCGCTCGGCTGGTAACGGCGCAGGTCGAGCGGGCGCAACTCGATCGGGCTGATGTGGCTGAAGAACTGGCGCGCCCGCGCCGCCTGCGGCTCCGGCAGGTTGCCGGCGAGAACCACCGGGTCCAGCGTCGCCTCGGCGGCGGGGGCCGGCGGCATCGGCAAGGCGTGGTTGAGGTCGCCCGGCTCCTCGGCCTGGAACGACACCGACATGACGAACATCGTCTCGCCGCGCTGGCGCGCCACGATCCGACGCACCGAGAAGCTGCGCCCGTCGCGCACCCGCTCGACCGAAAGCTCGATCGGCTCGGCGGGATCGCCGCCGAGGATGAAATAGGCGTGCAGCGAATGCGGCGGCCGCCCCTCGACGCTGCGTTGCGCGGCGACCAGGGATTGCGCCAGCACCTGGCCGCCGAACACGCGCTTCCAGCCGTTTTGCGGCGAATGGGCGAGCCAGCGGTCGGCCCCGGCCGGTTCGAGGTCCAACAGCGCGAGAAACCCGGCAACGTCCATATGTGAACCTTTCCTCTCGCCTTCTCGCCCCGGCCTCAGGCCGCGTCAAGCCGGCGCCGGTGTCATTGTGCGACGCACAAAAAAATATTGCCTTCGCCGTCGATCTGCGCTTAGGTGGTAATAACGGAGGTTAAACGAGGTTATGAGTAACATACATGTAGAAAAAGTTATTGATGTCCGCCATTGGACCGAGCGGCTGTTCAGCTTCCGCACCACGCGCCCCGCGTCGTTGCGCTTCCGCAGCGGCCAGTTCGTCATGATGGGGCTTCAGAGCGAGGGCAAGCCGCTGCTGCGCGCCTATTCGCTGGCGAGCGCGCCTTACGAGGACGGGTTGGAGTTCTTCTCGATCAAGGTCGCCAACGGCCCGCTGACCTCGCGCCTCCAGCATCTGGCGGCGGGCGACGAGGTGCTGGTCGGCCGCAAGCCGACGGGCACGCTGCTCATCGACAATCTCAAACCTGGGCGCAACTTGTTCCTGCTCGCCACCGGCACCGGGCTGGCGCCGTATCTGAGCCTGGTCAAGGACCCCGAGACCTACGAGCGTTTCGAGCGCGTCATTGTCGTCCATGGCGTGCGTTTCTCAGCCGACCTCGCCTATAGCGAATACCTCGCCGACGAACTGCCGAAGGATGAGCTGATCGGCGAACTGGCGGCGGCGCAGCTCGCCTATTACCCGACGGTGACGCGCGAACCGGCCCGCCACAACGGCCGCATTTCGACGCTGCTCGCCAACGGCAAGCTGCACGCCGACCTCGGCCTGCCGGGCTTCGCCGCCGAGAGTGATCGCTTCATGCTGTGCGGCAGCGAAGCGATGATCGGCGACCTGCGCGCGCTGTTCCTCGCACGTGGGCTCGACGAGGGCAATACTGGCGAGCCCGGCGATTTCGTTTTCGAGAAGGCTTTCGCCGAGAAATAACTTCAGAACGGCTTTGCCACCGCCAGAACCGCGATCGCGGCGACGCTGACGGCCAAACCCGGCGGCGCATAGCCGATCCAGCCGGGAACCTGCCGCGCCGGGTCGGCGGTCGCCTTGCGCAGATTGCCGGCCAGCAGCCCATGCAGCGCCGAAAGCGCGACGACGATGACCAGCTTGATCGACAGCCACGGCGCGCCGAACTGGCCGCTGACCTCGGCCATATAGATGCCGAGCCCCCACAGCGCGATCAGCGTCGGGCCGGTGACGAACCGGTCCCACACCCGCAGCCGCCGCAACGCCGCCAGCCGCGCGGCCTGGCGCGGCGTTTCCAGAAACGCCAGCGTCAACGAGGTCGCAAACAGCCCGCCGACATGCACCAGCACGCAGGCGACATGCAGCGCCTTCAGGGTCAGATAATCCACGATCGCCTCAGATCATCGCCGCGAATCGGCGCTCGTTGATTAAACCGCCGAAGGGCGCGCAGGCCAGCGCCGCGGCGCGAACGATCTCAGCCCGCGGCCAGTCGCCCGCCGCCGCCGTCTGCATCAGCAGCCAGCCGAACGTGAGGAACGCCAGTCCATGCACCGGCCCCATCACCGCCACCGCCTGCGGAAAACCCCAGAGATGCTTGAGCGGAACCGCGACGCCGACCAGCGTCAGCAAGGTCAGCGCCTCGACGATCGAGGCTAGGCGAAGCCAGGAAAGGTCGCGAGCGTTCATCCGACTTCCTTCAGGACATTTTCGCTCGAAAAGGCCGCCCCGGTTTTCGGACAAAAGCTTGGCGAAAACAAAACTCCAAACAGGCTTTCGTTGGCGAAGCCGCGAAAGCCGGCTTAACGGATTTTGCGCTAGGCGCCGGCATTGCCGACGTTGATGTCCGGCGCGTCGGGGTGCTTCATGCCGACGATGTGATAGCCGGCGTCGACATGCAGGATCTCGCCGGTGACGCCGAGCGACATCGGCGACAACAGATAGACGGCGGATTGGCCGACTTCTTCGGTCGTCACCGTGCGGCGCAGCGGCGAGTTGAATTCGTTCCAGCGCAGGATATAGCGGAAATCGCCGATGCCGGAGGCGGCCAGGGTCTTGATCGGGCCGGCGGAGATGGCGTTGACGCGGATGTTCTGGCGGCCGAGGTCGGCGGCGAGATAGCGCACGCTGGCCTCCAGCGCCGCCTTGGCGACGCCCATGACGTTGTAGTGCGGCATCCATTTCTCGGCGCCGTAATAGGTCAGCGTCAGCATGGCGCCGCCGTTGTTCATCAGCTTCTCGGCCCGCTGGGCGATGGCGGTGAAAGAATAGCAGGAGATCATCAGCGACTTGGTGAAATTCTCCTCGGTGGTCTCGATATAGCGGCCGGTGAGCTGGTCCTTGTCGGCGAAGGCGATGCAGTGGACGACGAAGTCGATGCCGCCCCAAAGTTTCCGTGCTTCCTCGAACACGGCGTCGATCGTCGCCCCGTCGGTGACGTCGCAATGGCCCAGCACCTGCGCGCCGAGATCGGCGGCGAGCGGGCGCACCCGCTTCTCCAAAGCTTCGCCCTGGAAGGTCAGCGCCACCTCCGCGCCGGCGGCGCGCACCGCCTTGGCGATGCCATAGGCGATCGAACGGTTGTTGGCGACGCCAAGAATGACGCCTTTCAGCCCGCGCATTGCGCCTTCGATCGCCGTAGCCGCCGTCATAAACCCCCCCGCGCGCCGCGCCAGACCCTGCGATCCCATAGCCCCGGCGAAACGATATGGGAAGGCGGCGGGGCGACGGCCGCAACATTTCTCCCCAGGGCGCGAATAAACCGCTTGGACGTCAAGTCGGTTCGGAATAGAGTAATTAACCGCTGATTACCGCTTAGGTCCTTCGACGTGCCACACACTAGAGACCTTCGACGTGCCAAACGCTAGAGAATGGGCCGACGACGCCAGTGGTTTGCGGCGCTTTGGTTTGGCGCTGGTTCGCGATGAGCGATTCGTACTTGATGATTCGGCCGCCGCGCGACTCGTCGACAAGCTGATTCGGCAAACTTGCGTCGCTCCTATTGCAGAGCGCAGCAGCCCGCGCCCGGCCGACCGCGCCGCCGCCTATGCCCGCTTCGTTCAACTTTATCGTCGGCACGTGCGGCGCATGGCGCTCGATGAGGACGCCGCCTGGAGCGAATCACCGGCCCGCGGCCCGAACATCGTCAGCGGCATGCGCGCGCTGCCGCTGGAACTGCGGGAGGCGCTGCTGGTGGTTTGCCTCGCCCGCTTCACCCACGCCGAGGCGGCCGAGGCGCTGGACGTGCCGCTGTCGCGGCTGGTCGAGCGGCTGGAGCGCGCCCGCTGCCGGCTCGCCGCGCATATGGGCGTCGATATCGACGCGGCGACTGCCGGTTGGACCGGGGCGGCCCATCTCAGGGTCATTAAATGAGCGACGGCTACGCCAGCCTCGACGCGCACGCCTATGTCGACAACAGCCTGAGCCCCGCCGCGCGCGGCGAATTCGAAGCCGCGCTGCGCTGCGATAGCAAGTTGCGCCTCCGGGTCGAGGCGTGGCAGGCGCAGAACGAGGCGATACGGCACGCTTTCAGCGCCGCGCCGAAGCCACGGCAGGCCCCGCCGCTCGGGCGGCCCTCGAACGAGAACGAGGCGGGCGCGAAAGCGCCGGCATCGCGCGATCTGCCTTCGTCGCCGCGCGGGCGCGCCTTGGCGACGCCCGCCGCCAAGGTCGCGCCGCGCCCAAGCGCGGGCTGGCGCAAGGCGGCGCTGAGCGGCGTCGCCCTTGCTGCCGGCATGACGGCTTTCGCCGGCGGCCCCGCCGATCCGCGCCTGGCGCTGATGCGGCGCGCCGATGCGGCGCTGCGCGCCGCCCCCGCCTTTGCGCAGACGCGGCTCGACCTGACGTCTGACGATCCCGGCGTCGTCGCCGATTGGCTTGGCGCGCGCTTCGCCCGCCTGGAGCCGAAACGCCTGAGCCCGCCGGGCTGGTCGCTGCTCGGCGTGCGCATCGTGCCCGGCGTCGCCTCGGCGGCCGCCCTGGTGCTTTACGAGGACGCCCTCGGCGGCCGCGCCGCGCTGCTGGTGGAGCCGACCGATGCGCTGCCCAGCCTGCCGCCGATCGGCGGCCGCGACGCCGACGAGACCATCCTGGCCGGCGCCGAGCGCGGCTTCGCCTATGCCGCCGTCGGCCCGACGCGCTCGGGCATCGGCGCGCTGATCCCGGTCGCGGCGCGCCCGTAGCGCCCGCCGGGCGGCGCGTAGGCGACGACGATCCAGCGCTCGCCCCCCGCAAAAGCGCCACGCTCGAAATCGAGACCAAGCGTGCGGCCGTCGCCGAGGCCGGCGACGCCGGCGGCGAGATCGACGGCGATGTCCTCATATTCCGGCGCGCCGCCGTCGCGCGGGTTGATCGCCTTATAGACCGCCTCCTTGGCGGCGAAAATCGCCCGCGCCAAGGCGGGATCGCGGGCGCAAGCGCGCCTTTCCGCGGGCAGCAGCGCGATTTCGGCGACCTCGTCCGGCAGCGCTTGCGCGGGCTCGACGTCGACGCCGAGCGCGGCGATGTCGCGCGTGCGCGCCACTGCGGCGACCGCCAGCCCCTGGTCATGGGCGAGCGAGCCACGGAAGCCCGCCGGCCATAGCGCGAAGCCGCCGGGGGCGCGCGGCAAGGCGGCGTCGGCGGGGCCGCCGAGCGCGGCGAGCGCGCCGCGCGCCGCCAGTCGCGCCGCGCCGCTGGCGCGCCGGCGCGCCAGCGGCTCGCTGGGATCGGCAAAGGCGGCCTCGTCGCCAGCCACGAGGCGGCGCGTCGAAAGCCGCACGCCGCGCCCGGCAAGCCGCTCGGCGAGCGAGGCGCCGCGCGAAGCGGCGAAGGCCCAGGCGAACGGCCTCATTCGGCCGCCATCAACATCGGCGCGGTTTCGGCGCGACGGCCGACGAGGCGGGCGGGATTGCCGCGCCAGCGCGAGTCCGCCGGCGTGATCTCGCCCTTCATCAGGAAGGCGTCGGGGTCGAGCCGCGTGCGCTCGCCCAAAGTCACCCCATAGTGGACGAAGGCGCCGACGCCGAGCGAGGCGCCGGCGCCAATGCGGATGAAGTCGGACTTGTAGGCCCCTTCCTCCAGCGAATGCGATTGCAGCATGACGCCCTGGTTGAGCGTCGCGCCGTCGCCGATCTCGACCAGCGTGCGCTCGCTCATGTTGGCGCCGTCGTCGAACACGCAAGCCCCGACCCGAACGCCAGCCAGCCGCATGACCAGCGGCCGCCACGGCGTGCCGGCGAACAGCCCCGACACCACGCCGGCGCCCGAAAGCTTCCAGTAGCGCTCGACCTCCCAGAAGGCGCGGTCGTAGCTCGTCGCCACCAGCGGCTTCATGCGCCGCCAGCCATAGGCGCCGCGCTCGATGAGGATATCGAGGCCGAGCACGGCGAGGCTCGCCAGCGCCAACGCCGCCGACATCGCCCACAGATTGCCCCAGCCATAGAGCGCGTCGGCGAGGGTCAGCGCATAGAGGCCGACGAAGCCGACGGCGAAGCGCCGGGCCAGCGTCATCAGCATCGTGGCGACGTTGTGCCGGGTCTTTTCGCGCAAGGCGCGGGCGCGCGTCGCCTCATCGAGTCGACCGACGAGTTCGAGGTCGCGTGCGGACGCGCGCGGGATCTCGAAGGCGGGCGAGCCGAGCAGGCCGACATTCTCGCGCAGCGGTCCATCGATCGGCGCCATCACCTTGGTGCCGAGCAGGCAATTGTCGCCGAGCCGCGCGCCGGGCGGCACATAGACGTCGGTGCCAAGGAAGCTGTCGGCGCCGACGCGCGCCGCGCCGATGCGGAAGCTATGGCTGTTGAAGACGACATTGCCCATCGTCAATCCGTCCGAAGCGACGGAGCCGGCGCCGAGGACGCACAGGAACGGAAACTCGAACGCCTGCTCGGTGCCGAAGTTGGAGCCGGTGGCGCGCGAGGCGGCGAGCTTGACCCCGGAAAGGCGCAGGTATTTTTCGATGAACACGCTGTCGCCGAACAGCAGTTGGAAGAAGGCGGAGTTCGACGCCGACTGCACATAGCGTTGCAGGAAATAATGCACGCCATAGAGCCGATAGAGCCGCCCCTCGCGCAGGCCGGCGGCGAGCGCGCGGGGAACGCCTGAGACGAGCGCCAGGCCGCCGACGAGCGAGGCCGCCGAGAGCGCCGCCGACAGCGCCAGGACGCCGGGCAGCAGGCCGAGCGGCGATGCGGCGGAGGATGCGCCATCGCCAGCCCAGGCCGCCAGCGCCCAGGTGAGCGCGGCTTCGGCGAGGGGGCCGAGCGCGAACACGGTGAGTGCGAGCCGGCCGAGCATGAACACGGCGCGCCGCCACGCGGACGTGGTCAGTTCGTCGGCGAGGCGGAAATTCGTCACCGTCTCCTCGGCCGGCGAGCCGTGATAGCGCTTGCCGGCAGGCACCCGCTGGCCGCGCTGCAACGACGAGGCATGGCCGAGTTGGGCGAAATCGCCGAGCCCGCTGTCAAGGTCGAGCACGCTCGCCTCGCCGACATAAGCGCCCTTGCCGAGCCGGATCGGCCCGAAATGCAGGCGCTGGCCGACCGCGCCATAGCCCGGCGCCACGACGCGGCGGGCGATGACCGCGTCTTCGCCAACCTCGAACAGGTCGGCCGCGATCGGAACCGTCGGCGTCGCGATTACGGCGCGCGCGCCGATGCGGGCGCCGAGGCAGCGCAGAAAGACGTTGAACAGCGGCTCGCCGACGAACAGATAGACCGGCGCCGACGCGATCAGCCGCCGCGCTGCCCAGAAGCGGAAATAGGCGGGGCTCCACAGCCTGATCGTCCCCGGCCGGGCGCGGCCGATCAGCGCCCATTTGGCGGCCACGGCGAGCCCGTTGAGGCCGAAGAACCAGACCGCAACGACGATCTCGGCGCGGCCGAGCAGGGCGGCAGGGGAGTGAACGGCGGCGTAGGTGAAGACGAAGCTCGTCTGTATCGCGGCGACGCCGGCGAGCCCCGCCGCAACGTAGAAGGCGAGTTGCGCCGCGCCGGTCAGCGCATAGGCGAGACGGTTCGGCGCCTCAGGGGCGGCCTCGGCATAAGTCTCGATCGCCGGCTTGGCGGCGCAAAGCGCGGCGGCGAGGCGGCGCACGGTAGTATTGGCGTAGATGTCGCGCATCGCCACCTGCGTCAGCGGCGCAGCCTGGCGGATGCGGGCGCAGAAACGCGCCATCAGCAGCGAATGGGCGCCGTATTCCTTGAAGAAATCGCCGTCGATGGAGACCTTGTCGAGCCCCAGCGCCAATTTCAGCGCTTCGCACAGCACGCGCTCAAGCCCGGTCTCGGGTTCCGCGTCGGTGGCGCTGACGCGGATCGGCGGCGATTTCGGCTTCGGCAGTTGCGCGCGGTCGGCCTTGTTGCTGACCAGCATCGGAATGAACGGCAGCCGCTCCAGATAGGCCGGCGTCATATAAGCGGGCAGGCGGGCGCGCAGATGCGCCAGCAGGTCGGCGGGCTTCGGCGCCGGCGCGCCGTGGCGGACCGAATAATAGGCGACGAGCTCCGGCGCACCGGGCGCCGGCTCGAACGTGGCGACCGCGACCTGGGCAATGTCGGCGCATTCGAGCAGCACCGATTCGATCTCGGTCAGTTCGATGCGGTAGCCGCGCAGCTTCACCTGGGTGTCGATGCGGCCGAGATATTCGATCTCGCCCTCGGCGTTGATGCGGCCGAGGTCGCCGGTGCGATAGATGCGGCCCGAGGGGTTGTTGGGCAGCTTCAGGAAATCGGCGATGAACTTCGCCGCTGTAAGCTCCGGCCGGTTCAGATAGCCCTCGGCGACGCCGACGCCGGCGATGCCGATCTCGCCGCGGTCGCCGAGCGGCAGCGCGACGGCGCGCTCGGCGTCGAGGATGACGACCGAATAGGTCGGCAGCGGCCGGCCGATGGTGACCGGCTTGTCAGGCCGCATGGCGCCGAGGGTGGCGGTGACGGTGGTCTCGGTCGGGCCGTAGCTGTTGAGCAGCGTGCGTCCCGGCCGGCTCCAACGGCTGACCAGCGCCGGCGGGCAGGCCTCGCCACCGATCAACAGCACGCGCAACGCCGGCAGATCGCGTTCGATGGAGGCGAGCAGCGTCGGCACGCAGCAAAAGCAGGTGACGGCGCGAGACTCGAGGAACTCGGCCAGTTCCTCGCCGAACAGGCTGTTGGCGCAGGCGTTGGGAACCAGCGTCGCCCCGGCGACGAGCGGAACCCAAAGCTCCTCGACCGAGAAGTCGAAGGCGATCGACATGCCCTGGTAGACGCGGTCGTCGACGCCGAAGCCGTAGCTTTCGGCGGCGACGCGGACGAAATTGCAGATCGAGGCATGGCCGACGGCGACGCCCTTCGGCCGCCCCGTGGTGCCGGAGGTGTAGAGCACATAGGCGAGCGTCTCGGGGCTCGCGCCGCGCTCCTCGTCCTTCAGCGGCGCGTCGGCGGCGGCGGCAACTTCGTAGCGGGCGCGGTCGAGCACGACGAGCGGCAGGCCGTCGGGAAAGCGATCGGCGAAGCGCTGCTGAGTGACGGCGAGCCGGCTCCCGGAATCCTCCAGAATATACGCGAGCCGGTCGGCGGGATAATTGGCGTCGATCGGCACGTAGGCGGCGCGCGCCTTCAGCAACCCGAACAGCGTGACGTAGGCATCGAGGCCACGGTCGAGCAGCACGCCGACGCGGTCGCCGGGGCGCACGCCGAGGCTGCGAAAATGGCGCGCCATCTGGTTGGCGCGCGCGTCAAGCTCGGCGAAGGTGATGTCGAGGCCGTCGAGCGAGACGGCGATGCGCTCGCTGTGGCGACGGCAGGCGTCCTCCAGCACGTCCTCCAGCCGCTCGCCGTAGCGCCAGCGCAGCATGTCGCCGTCGCCAAGCACGGAAAGCGTCGAGCCGCCCTTGGCCGCTCGCGACGCGGGATAGGCGGCGAGCGACTCGGCGGATTTCAACATCAGGTCTGGTCTGGCGGGCGCAATCGACACGAGCTTGGTTCCCCAAGCCGGCGCGATTGCGACGGGACGCACGCGCGCCAACACGCAGCGACAAGCCGCGCGAGACGCCCCTTAGCCCCGTCGCCGGTTCAAGCGCCGGCTCTGATTCTTGTTTCGTCGGGGCCGACTAAACCGCTTCGCAACTGAACGCTCGCTGAATAAGCCAGGAAGCGCGGCGTCGAGACGCGCGAAAACGAATTCGCGGGCAATCCAAGTCACACAACCGCCCCGCTCAAAACAGGCGGCCGGTCTAAATTATAGTTCATCTAAGGTTCAGATTCGCGGCGTCAGGCTCACGCGCAGATTCGGTGGAAATTCGAATCGAAAACGTTGTGGAGCCTCACTTGATCAAGCCTCTCGCCGCCGCAGTCTTCAGCATCGCCCTTGCAATGATCCCGGTTTCGGCCCTCGCCAGCACGCACCACCACCATCACCACGTCTCGCATCACCACACGATGCACCATCATCACCATCATCACCATCATCACCATCACCATCACCATCACCACCACCACACGATGCACAAGGCGTGAGGCAGCCCACGCAAAGCGTTGCGGCGGCGCGGCGTCCCGCATAAATCGAAGCCTCCGGCGGCGCCGGAGGCTTTGCTATTTCTGGCCAGTCATGCGCTCATGCCGTGGCGGGGATCGTAAGGCTTCTGCTCGCGCCACTCGCGCATCAACTCGGCGAGCGCCTTGTCCTCGCCCGGCGGCAGCGCGATGCGCAGCGTCACCAACAGGTCGCCGGCCGCCAAGTCGCCGGCGCGGGGCAGGCCTTTGCCGCGCAGGCGCAGCGCGCGCCCGCTGCTGGTCCGCGCCGGCACGGTGATCTCGACCGCGCCGCTCAGCGTCGGCGCCCGGACTTTCGCCCCCAACACCGCCTCGTAAAGCGTGATCGGCAGTTCGAGCCGTAAATCGCGACCCTCGACCTTGAACAGCGGGTGCGGCGCATAGCGCAGCGTCACCAGGGCGTCGCCCGGCTGGCCGCCGCGCGCTGCGGGCTCGCCCTGGCCGCGCAGCCGAATCGCCTTGCCGTCCTCGAAACCGACGGGCACGGCGACGTCGAGGGTCTTGCCGGTCGGCAGGCTGACGCGCACGTCGCCGCCGGTGGCGACCTGCGCCAGCGGCACGGTGACGGCGACCGCCACGTCCTCGCCCTTCTGCGGTGCGCGCGAGCGCCCGCGCCCGGCGCCGAACAGCTCCGCGAACACGTCGGGATCGATGTTGCGCGCGCCGCCGCCGTCGCCGAATTCGAAGTGGAAATTGCGGAAACCGCCGCCGCCGGGGCCGCTGGGGCCGCCGGGGCCGGCGCCGAAGCCCTCGAACTGCGGCGCGCGCGGCTTGCCCTCGGCGTCGATCTCGCCGCGGTCGAAGGCGCCGCGCTTCTTCTCGTCGCCGAGAATCTCGTAGGCTTGGCCGATCTCGGCGAAGCGCTCCTTCGCCCTCGGCTCCTTGCTCTGGTCCGGATGGTATTTCTTCGCCAGCTTGCGGAAAGCCGACTTGATCTCGCCGGCGCTGGCGGTCTTGGCCAGCCCGAGCACGTTATAGGGATCGCGCATACAAAGCCCCGAACTCCCCGCGCCCGGCTCAAGCGGCGCGCGATGATTTGCAGGGTATGTGGGCCGCCGCCGCCGTAGGCGCAAGGGCTGGGCGGCGAAGCGTGGCCTCAGACTTTCGGGAACGGCCCGGCGTCGGAGACCGTCACGGCGCCGGCCTTCTCGCAGGCCGAGCCTTCGACGGCGCGCGCCGCGCCGCTGTCGCTGATGCGCGCCACGAAGGCCCGGCAGGTCGCCCCGGCCTTGGCGAAGCGCGCCCCGACGCCGACCACGGCGCCGCTGCGGCCGCTTGCCTGGTTGCTCCACAGCGCCGGCTCCTCGCCGGCGCCGGCGCGGATGGCGGCGATCAGCGCCGGCTCGGCCTTCCCCCAGTCTTCCTGCGCGAACGGATAAGATGGCGTTTTCAGGCCGCCGGTCGGCGAGGCGTCGATGAAACCGGGGATCGACATCGAGCAGCCGGCAAGCGCCAGAGCCGCCGCAAGGGCGGCCAGACGCCCCGTCGCCGCCAAGCCCCCATAGATTCGCAAGCGCCGCTCGCATCGCGGCGCGAAAGCCTCTATCATCGCCAAAGCCAAATGTTCTCCCAGAGATGCCTATATTGAGCGCCGCAAACTTAATTCTTAGTAACCTCGACGCCTGCGAGGATCCGTTCGCGCTGTTTGCGCAATGGTTCGAGGAGGCCAAGGCAAGCGAGATCAACGATCCCGAGGCGATGGCGCTCGCCACCGTCGACGCCGACGGCCTGCCCGACGCGCGCATGGTGCTGTGCAAGGGCGTCGAGGCCGGCGGCCTGGTGTTCTACACCAATGCCGAGAGCGCCAAGGGCCGCCAGATCGAGGCGCAGGCGAAGGCGGCGGCGCTGTTCCACTGGAAATCGCTGCGCCGGCAGGCGCGGTTTCGCGGCCCCGTCAGCGGCATCGACGAGGCGGCGAGCGATCTCTATTTCCACTCCCGCCCGCGCCTGTCGCAGATCGGCGCCTGGGCGAGCCAACAGTCGCGGCCGCTGCAATCGCGCGCCGCGCTGGAGGCGCTGACCGCCGAATATGACGAAAAATTCGGCGCCGGCGAGATTCCCCGCCCGCCCTATTGGCGCGGCTTCCGGCTCGAAGCGCAGGAAGCCGAACTGTGGGCCGACGGCGCCTTCCGCCTGCATGATCGCGTGCGTTTCGTCCGCGGTGCGGCGGGCTGGTCGCGGCGGCGGCTGTTTCCTTGAGCGAGCGACAAGAGCTTCCAAACGAGCAAGAAGACCGGCTCTATCCGGCGCGGCCGATCCTGGCGGTGTCGACCGCCGTATTCCGCGACGGCCGGGCGCTGATCGCGCGGCGCGCGCAGGCGCCTTGGCGCGGCGCGTTCTCGCTGCCCGGCGGCGCGGTCGAGGTCGGCGAGACGCTGGAGCAAGCGGCGGCGCGCGAACTCGCCGAAGAGGTCGGCGTCGAGGCCGACTTCGTCGGCTTCGTGCGCCATGTCGAGCCGATCCAGCGCGAGGGCGAGCGGGTGCGCACGCATTACCTCATCGTCGTCTTGGCGGCGCGCTGGCGGCGCGGCGAGCCGTGGCTAAGCGCCGAGGTCGACGAGATCGCCTGGGTCGATCCCTACGATCTCGGCGGCCGTCCGACGACGCCGGAACTGCCCGAAATCGTCGCCCGCGCCGCCGCGATCGTCGCGCGATGAGCCCGGTGGTCGCGGCGCTGGCGCTGGCGCTGGCGGCGGTGGCGGCCAAACCCGCGCCGACGCCGAGCCCGACCCGCGTCGCGCCGCCGCCCTATGAGGCGGATCTGCTGCGGCTGTCGGAACTGATGGGGGCGCTCGCCTATCTGCGCGATCTCTGCCACGACGGCGACGGGGCCGAATTCCGCCGACGCATCGCCGGGCTGATCGACGCCGACCCGCGCCCGCAGGAGGAGAAGGATCAACTCGCCGGCGCCTTCAACCGCGGCTTCGGCGGCTACCGACTGACCTATCGCACCTGCACCTCGAACGCGCGCACGACGATCGCCGCCTATCTGACGGAATCCGAGCGCCTCGCCAAAGCGGTGGCGGCGCGCTACGGCGGCCGTTAAGCCAGCGTCGCCAGCCGTACCCCTCTCAGGCCGTGAACAGATCGGGCGCGAAACCCGCCTTGGCGAACACGTAGTCGCGGCTGGCCTCAAGCTCCGTGCGTAGCTTCGCAATATCATGGCCGACGAGCCCGCCGCGCCATTTCTTCACCTCGCCGGCGCATAGCACGGTGGCGACATTGGAGCGGTCCATCAGCGTCACCACGGCGCCGACGGCGTTGTTGAGCGGCGCGACGTTGATCGCATTGGCGTCGAGCAGTACGATGTCGGCGTCCTTGCCGGGGGTCAGCGAGCCGGTGACGCGGTCGAGCTTCAACCCCCGGGCGCCGCCGATGGTGGCCAGTTTCAGCGCATCGCGCGAGGTCATCAGCTTCGGGTAGTCCTTGCCCTGCAAGGCGAGTTCGTTGGCGAGCATGCGCTGGAGGGTGATGACGCCGCGCATCTGCGTGAACATGTCGGCGCTCAGCGTGCATTCGACGTCGCTCGACAGCGAGGCGCTGATGCCGAGATCGAGAATCTTCTGGATCGGCGGCGTGCCGTGACGCATGTGCATCTCGATCGGGCCGGAGATCGAGACATGCGCGCCGGCGTCGGCCGCCGCCTTCCAACCGGCCTCGCTCATCCCGGTCATGTGGATGAAGAAGCAGTCGGGGCCGAACTTGGCCGAAGCCGCCAGTTGATCGAAGGTCGGCTGCATGCCGAACGTGCCCACGACATGCAGCGCGATCGGCAGCGCCAGCTCGCGGCCGATCTCCCACGCCTTCTCGTAGCCCGGCAGATAAATCTCGCCGCCCATGAACATCGACAACAGTCGATCGCCGCTGGAGAAATATTGCGCGCGCAGCCGCGCCGCGTCGCCGGGATATTTCGTCTGATCGCCCCAGCCCTCGAAGTAGCCGAACACCGCCCGCCGCCCGGCCGTCTGGAGCGCGGCGATCGCGGCGTCCGAATGTTGCGGCGAATGGTGGATCTGGCTCACGTCATGGACGGCGGTGACGCCGGCGTCGATGTGAGAAATCGAGCCGAACAGTTCGTTGATGTAAACGTCCTGCGGCCGATAGGCTTGGCTCAGCTTGAGCAAAACCGATTCGTAGTAGTTGTTGGCGCTCTCCGGCCGGCCGTCGTTAATCAGAATGGCGTCGGCGAGCGCGCCGCGCAGGATGGTCTCGAACTGATGGTGGTGCGTGTCGATGAAGCCGGGGATGACGATATGCCCGGCAGCGTCGATCACCGCGGCGTCGGGCGCCTCGATCGCGGTGCCCACTTGCAGGATTTTCGAGCCCTCGATCAGCACGTCGCCGACGGCGAAATCGCCGATCGCCTCATCCATGGTGACGACGACGCCGCCCTTGATAAGCGTGCGCCGGCCCTTGGCGCCGACGCCTCGCGGCGGTGCGGCGGCGGCGCTGGCCCCGAATTGCGCCTCCAGATGGGTGGCGGCGACGAACTTCGCCGGCGCCTCGCCGGTCGCCGCGAACGTCGGCGCGGCGCGCTCTTCCATCGCCGTGGCAAGCTCGCACATCCCGCACATGTGGTCCTCCCGGCTTCGGCTGCGAAAGTCTCACGCCGTCCGTCGTCAAGTCAAACCGCGCCGGGTCCGCGCTCGGCGTTAATCCGCTCTTAAACGGCGCGCTTTATTAACGATGAACATGGGCGCCGATCGCCGCCCTCCCGCGCCATGACCGGCGTGGCTCGCCCCGTCGCCGGCGCGACATGTCCCCCCTCCCGCAATCAGGTTTCGGCGACAGCGTCCACGCTGTCGGCCCGCAAAGGTGTTCGCATGGCGTTCGGCCCGCGTTTCCTCAGCATCCGCGCCAAGCTCTATGGGCTGTCGGCGGCGCTGCTCGCCGCCATGCTCGGATTGGTCGGCTTCGCCGACTACGAGGCGCGCTGCGTCGCCGAGGCGGTCGCCGGCCTCAACGCTTACGCCGCCGCGCAGACCCGCACCGAAAGCGCCCGCCGCGACCTGGAGACGATGCGGCGGGCGATCCTGGATTTCACCGTCGGCAACGACAAGGCGGCGCTGGCGACGTTCCGCGCCAAAGGCGAGGACGTGGCGCGCGGGCTCGCCGCCGCCGGCGGCGAGCGCGACGCTGTGCGAGGCCTGCGCAACGGCTTGCGCGGCCTCCGCGGCGCGGGCGACGCGCTGGCGGCGGCGGGCGCCAAGCTGGCGGCGGGGCAGGCGCGGATGGCGCCGGCGAGCGACGACCTCTCCAATTCCGGCAAGATGCTGGTCACCGTGGTTCTGACCCTCAGCAATCCGGCCCTGGCGCTCGCCGCCCAGAAGCTCGACGCCGAACTCTGGCAGGTGCGCGCCGACTATTGGCGCGGCGCTGAGACGAAAGAGCCCGGCGCGGCGCTGGCGCTGCGCGAGGATGTGGAGAACGCCGCGCGCCAGCTCGACATGATCGAAGGCGAAGCCGGCGACGACGCCAAGCCGATGCTCGTCCCGATGCAGACGGCGCTGACGAATTACGCCGCCGCCGCCGCCGCGACGCTGGCGGCGGGCGCCGAGGTCGAGCGCCTCTATCGCCGGAAAGTCGCGCCGCGGGTCGAGGCGATGCAGGGCGCGTTCGCGGCTGAGCGGGGCCAGGCGGATGCCGCCTTCGAGGCCACGCGCGCCGCGCTCGCCGCCCAGATGGCTGAGAGCGAGCGCCTGCAAATCATCGTCGCGGCGCTGACGCTGGCCTTCGGCGCCCTCGGCGCGTTCCTGGTGCTGCGCTCGATTGTGCGCCCGCTCAACGGGCTGACCGAGGGCCTGCGCAAGCTCGCCGGCGGCGAGTTCGACGTCACGCTGCCGGCGCTCGGGCGGCGCGACGAGATCGGCGAGATCGCCAATCAGGCCGAGGGGCTGAAACGCGCCTCGCTGGAGAAGGCGCGGCGCGAGGCCGAGGAGCGGCTGCGCCATCAGGCGCGCGAGGCCGAGAGCGCGGCCGAGGCCTCAGCGCATCGCGAGCGGGCGGCTGAGGCGCAGAAGATGGTGATGTCGCGCCTCGGCGAGGCGCTGAGCGGCATCGCCCATAAGCGCCTCGATTTCCGCCTCGCCGACGAAATTCCCGCCGACTACGCCAAGGTGCGCGAGGATTTCAACCTCGCGGTGGCCCAACTCGCCGAGGCGATGGGCGTCGTCTCAACCGCCTCCGAGGCGGTGCGCAGCGGCGTCGCCGAGATCAGCGGCGCCGCCGACGGGCTCTCCGAGCGCACCGAACGGCAGGCCGCGCAACTGGAGCGCACCGCCGCCTCGCTCGCCGCCATCACCGAGGCGATCCAGAAAACCGCGCGCGGCGCCGGCGAGGTCGAGACAGTCGCCGCCAAGGCGGCCTCAGAGGCCGAGAGCAGCGGCGAGATCGTGCAGCGCGCCGTCGACGCCATGGGCCGCATCGAGGCGTCGTCGAACCAGATCGGCCAGATCATCGGCGTCATCGACGAGATCGCGTTCCAGACCAACCTGTTGGCGCTCAACGCCGGCGTAGAGGCGGCTCGCGCTGGCGACGCCGGCCGGGGTTTCGCGGTCGTCGCCGCCGAAGTGCGGGCGCTGGCGCAGCGCTCGGCCGACGCGGCGCGCGAGATCAAGGGCCTGATCTCGGCGTCGGCCGTTCATGTCGGGACCGGCGTCGAGGAGGTCGGCGCGGCAGGGCGAGCGCTCGGCGGCATCCGCGACCGGCTCTCTGAGATCAACCGCGTCATCGGCGAGATCGCGGCGAGCGCCCAGGCGCAGGCCTCCGGCCTCGGCGAGATAAACGTCGCCGTCGGCCAGATGGACCAGATGACGCAGCAGAACGCCGGGATGGCTGAGGAGGCGACGGCAGCGGCGCGGGCGCTGAGCGAGCAATGCGCCTATCTCCTCCAGGAGATCGCCGCCTTCCGGCTGACGCGCGACTTGACGCGCGACCTGGGCCCGCGCGCCTACGACCGGGCCGCCTGACTGACGCGCCAGACCAGCGACGCCGCCGCCA
>Ga0134126_10001043_pt1 | contig 35058 bp, 30 predicted proteins | sample KB31752_FD_96881 | JGI IMG/M metagenome (GOLD analysis project Ga0134126, IMG submission 96881) | Terrestrial soil microbial communities with excess Nitrogen fertilizer from Kellogg Biological Station, Michigan, USA - KB3-175-2 | ecosystem: Environmental > Terrestrial > Soil > Unclassified ...
GAATGCGATTAGAGCATTTCAATAAAAGCTGTAGTGCTGAGCTGAAAAAGGAGAACAGCGGACTTTTTGGTTTTTGGCTTCCGCCTTCGCCAAGGCTACGGCGGACAGCTCGTTTCGGCTCAGTTAGCGGGGGTTTCAAACCTGCTCCTTCGCTGAAGCATCGCCAAAAACCAAAAATCCTCGCTGCTCATCGCCATATCTTTTCTGTCGATGCTCCAGTGTTTGTGAAGATCCTATTTTCATATTGCGTCTTGCTGGCTTCGGTCGTTGCGTCTTTTGGACAAGGCGGCGGGACAAATCTGACAATCACCGTCCAACCGCAAAGCCAAATTGTGCCCAGGCGTGGGACGGCAATCTTCAGCGTGACCGCGACTGGTCCAGGCCCTTTCAGATATACGTGGCAGTTCAATGGCACGAATGTACCCACTCACATTGCTTCCGTGGCGGGGAATGGTCCGTTTGACCAAATTGGGGGCCTTTCGGGGGATGGCGGTGCGGCGTCGCGCAATGCGGGCGGAGCGTGGCTCGGCGAGCCCGCTCCGCCCGCCGCAGCGGTGAAAGAGGCGGGCATGACGGGCAAGGTGTTCGTCGCCACTTCCGGCGGCGGCGAGCGCAAGGGCGCCTGCAACCAAGTCAAAACGGGCGCCTTCGATCTCGATCTCAGCTATGACGTGCCGACGCAGGCGGCGCAGATGGCGGGCACGATCAAATGGCTGCTGTCCTCGGGCGTCAAGGCCGGATCGGTGAAGGGCTCGGAATACACGACGCTGATCCCGATCACCAAGGCCAATGCGGATTCGCAGATCGCCTGCTGGAACCTCAGCGACTACAAGAAATAGCAGCGGCCCGAAGACCGCCGGGCTCGCGCCCGCCCGGCGGCCCCCTCGCCCTCACGCGCCCCGAGACGCCGTCACGATGCAAGAAACCCTGACTCGGCTGCGCTATCGCTACTGGCCGGACCACTGGCTTGGCGAGATTCTCTCCAAGCGCTGGACCGAGACGGCGATTCCGGTCATCGTGCTGCTGATCGTCGGCTTCTGGTTGAGCCAGTCGATCAACAATTTCCTGTCGCTTTCGAGCCTTGCCGACACCGCCCGGCAGGCCGGCGAGATCGGCTTCATCGGGCTCGGCATGGCGCTCGTCGTCATCGTCGGCGGCATCGATCTGTCGGTCGGCTCGATGTTCGCGCTCACCGATTTCTGCGCGCTCTATCTGCTCGACGTCGTCGGCGCGCCGGTCCCGGTCGTCGCCGTGGCGACGATCCTGTGCGGGGCGTTTCTCGGCGCCATCAACGGCGTGCTGATCGGCTATCTTAGGCTGCGAGCGTTCATCACCACGCTCATCACCCTCATCATCTACCGCTCCGCCTTCGACCTGCTGATCCAGCAATATTCCAACGACATCGCCGCCGCCTTTCCAGATATCCCGTCGTGGAACTTTCTCGGCGGCGGCGACGTCTTCGGCGTGCCGAGCGTCGCCGTGCTCTACATCCTGGTGGCGATTTTCGGCCACATATTCCTCACCCGCCTGCGCCCCGGCTGGCACGTCACGGCCATCGGCGGCTCGCGGCGCTCGGCTTATAATTCAGGCATCCCGGTCCGGCGCACCATCGCGCTGTGCTATGTCGCCAGCGGCGCGCTGACCGCGATCGCGGCGCTGTTCTTCGCCGCCCGCCTTGGCACCGTCGGCGGCGACATCGGCGTCGGCCTGGAGATCATCGTGCTGACGGCGACGGTGCTCGGCGGCATTACGCTGGGCGGCGGACGCGGTTCGGTGACGAAGTCGATGGTTGGCACGCTGATCGTGCTGCTCATCACCAATGGTTTGACGACGCTCAACGCGCGCGGCGGCGTCAACCGCATGGCGCTCGCCGGCATCCTGCTGACCTCGGCGATGATCGACATTCGCTGGCAGAAGAACCGCACCCGCATCATCAGCAAGGTCTATGTCAGCCCGACCTACCACGCGCTGCCGCCGCCGCCGCCAACCGAGATCGGCCAAGGCGGCCCGTTCGTGCAGAACGACCGGCTGCGCGACGTCACGCTGATCGGGCTCGGACGCATCGAGGCGCCGGAGGACGTGATCCTCGACCGCGACGACAATCTCTATGCCGGCTCCCGCCACGGCGACATCATGAAGTTCTATGCGCCGGATTACCAGCGCATGGAGGTGTTCGCCCATATCGGTGGCCAACCGCTCGGCATGGCCTTCGACCGCAACGACAATCTCTATGTCTGCATCGGCGGCATGGGGCTCTATCGCATCGCCCCCAACGGCAAGGCGGAGAAAGCCACCGACGAGACCGGCCGTAGCCTGCGTTCCGTCAACGACGACAGCCGGCTGCGCCTCGCCGACGATCTCGACATCACCGACGGCGGCCTGATCTTCTTCTCCGAGGCGACGGTGCGCTATGAGATGGACGAATGGCCGGTCGATGGTCTGGAGGCGCGCGGCAACGGCCGCATCATCTGTTACGACACCAACACCGGCCGGACCCACACCGCTTTGCATGGCCTCAAATTCCCCAACGGCGTCTGCGTCGCCAGCGACAAACAATCGATCCTGTTCGCCGAGACCTTCGGTTGCTCGATCAAGCGCTATTGGTTCGAGGGGCCGAAGAAGGGCGCGGTCGAAGTCGTGATGAACAATCTGCCCGGTTATCCCGACAATATCAACCTCGCCTCCGACGGCAATTACTGGCTGGCGCTCGTCGGCATGCGCAGCCCGGCGCTCGATCTGGCCTGGAAAATGCCGGGCTTCCGCCTGCGCATGGCCAAGCGCGTGCCGGTCGACGAATGGCTGTTTCCCAACATCAACACTGGTTGCGTGGTGAAGTTCAACGAAAAGGGCGAGATCCTGGAGTCCTATTGGGATCTGAAAGGCCTAAACCATCCGATGATTACTTCGATGCGCGAGCATCGCGGCTACCTCTACCTCGGCGGCATCGCCAACAACCGCATCGGCCGCTACAAGCTCGAAGGCGCCGACCCCAGTTTCGTGCAATACGACAAACGCTGGGGCAAGGCATGAGACTCGGGGTCTTTCGCGAATTCGCCCTTGGGTTGCTCGGGCGCGGCGAAGCCACCATCGCGGTGCCCTCGTTCGACGGCGCGTTGAAGCCCAACCAAGCGCTGGAGCGCGCCGAAATACTTGCCGAGCTTGAGGCGCCGGAGGACCTGGCCACCGACGGCGCCACCCTGTTCGTCGCCGACGGACCGCGGCTGGCGCGCTGGGAGGCGCAGAAGCTTGCAACGGTGCGCGTCTTCGACCGCCCGATCACCGCGCTTGCCTGTTTGCCCGGCGGGGCGATCGCGGTGGCGCTCGACGGGCGCGAGGTGCGCGTCTATGCAACTCCCGAGGCGGCCGAGCCGCGCGCGACCTTTGCCGGCGCCGACATGCGCAGCGTCAATGCCTTGGCCCCGGCCGGCGCCGACGCGCTCTACGCCACCGACGGCTCGGCGACGCGCGACGCCAATGACTGGGTGTTTGACCTGATGGAGCGCGGCCACAGCGGCCGTGCGCTGCGCCTCGATCTCAAGGATCAGTCCGTCGCCGTGTTGGCGAGCGGCCTTCGCTACGCCTTCGGGGTCTCGGCGTCAGACGACGGCGCGCTGGTATCCGAATCCTGGCGTCATCGGTTGACGGCGCTTTCGCCGGGCGGGCCGGCGCGCGAGGCGCTGACGCATCTGCCGGTCTATCCGTCGCGGCTGTCCGCGGCGGCCGGCGGCGGTTGGTGGCTCACCGCGTTCACGGCGCGCACGCTGCTGGTCGAGTTCGTATTGCGCGAGCCGGCTTACCGCAAGCGCATGATGGCGGAGATCGAGCCGCAATATTGGATCGCGCCGCGGCTGAGTTCGGGCGCCTCGTTCAAGGAGCCGATGCAAGGCGCGCATCTGAAGACGATGGGCGTCGTCAAGCCCTGGGCGCCGCCGCGCTCCTACGGGCTCGTCGTGCGGCTCGACGCCGCGGCGCGGCCGCTGTATTCGCTGCATAGCCGGGTTGACGGCGTCAATCATGGCGTGGTTGCGGCGGTTGAGCTTGGCGGCTGGCTGTATTTAATCGCCAAGGGGCCGCGCCGCCTGCTGCGCCTGGCCATCGAAGGGCTGGCCACGGAGTTTTCGGTATGAGCCAGATCATTCTGTCGTTGGAACAGGCGACCAAGCTCTATGCCGGCGTACCGGCGATCGAGGGCGTCGATTTTGAACTGCGCGAGGGCGAAATCCATGCGTTGGTCGGCGAGAATGGCGCCGGCAAATCGACGCTGACGAAAGTGATGGCGGGCGTCGTCGCGCTGACCTCAGGCGTGATGAAGATCGACGGCGCCGTCGCCGCGCCGCGCACGCCGCTGGAGGCGCGCCAGCTCGGCGTCGGCATGGTGTTCCAGGAAAACAGCCTGGTGCCGACGATGACGGTGGCGCAGAACCTGTTCCTCGGCCAGGAACGGTTCTACAATCGCTTGCGCGGCATCTACATCGCCGCCCAGCAATTCCTGCAATCGCTCAATTTCGACGTGCCGCCGACGGCGATCGTCGGCGGCCTCGGCGCGGCGAAGAAACAGATGGTCGAGATCGCGCGCGCCGTGCTCAACAAGGCGAAGGTCATCATCTTCGACGAACCGACCGCTTCGCTGACGCCGGAGGAGAAGAAATATTTCTTCGACCTCGTGCGCGATCTCAAGCAGCGCGGCGTCTCCATCGTCTTCATCAGCCACGCGCTGGAGGAGGCGCTGCTGCTCGCCGACCGCATCAGCGTGCTGCGCGACGGCCGCAAGGTCGTCACCGACGACGCCGACAAGTTCGACCGCGCCCGCATCGTGCAGGCGATGGTTGGTCGCGATCTCTCCAACACGCTCTACGGCGTGCGCAAAGCGACGGTGCGACGCGCCGGCGAGCGCATTCTCACCATCCAAAACCTCAAGATGGCGCCGATGGTGAGGAACAACTCGCTGTCGGTGTTCGCCGGCCAGATCACCGGCGTCTTCGGGCTCGTCGGCGCCGGCCGCACCGAGACATTCAAGATCGTCGCCGGCGTGTTGAAGCGCGACTTCTTCCATGGCGGCGAAATCCTGCTGCGCGACAAGCCGGTGCGCTATCGCGTGCCGGCGCCGGCGGTGAAGGCGGGCATCGCCTATGTCACCGAAGATCGCAAGCTCGAAGGTTTCTTCGAGACGTTTTCGATCGCGCGCAACATTTATCTCGGCCTGTTGTCGAAATTCCCGCGCGGGCGAGCGCTGTTGTCCGCGCGCGAGCAGGCGGACTCCGGCAAGCGTTGGAGTGAGCAACTCAAGGTGCGCGCCATCGGCCAGGGTGGGCGCGTCGTCGAGCTCTCCGGCGGCAATCAGCAGAAGGTGGTGATCGCGAAATCGCTGGTCCAAGCGCCGGAACTCATTATCTTCGACGAGCCGACGCGCGGCGTCGATGTCGGCGCGATCGTCGAGATTCACGAGCACATCAACCGACTCGCCGACGAGGGCAAGGCGGTGGTTGTCATCTCCTCATATTTGCCCGAGGTTCTGGCGCTGTCCGACCGCATCCTGGTGACTCGACAGGGCAAAGTGGTCGAGGAGTTCTCGGCCCTCGAAGCCACCGAGGAGAAGATTATGTACGCGGCGATTCACTGAAGCCGCGCTCTGCGCACGAGATACACGGTTGATCCGCCCGGCTTGCGATCGGCGCGGCGCCGATCGTCTCAAGACGGGCCCAGACCTTCGTCGAGCCGCGCTTCGAGTTTCGCCACCGCCTTTTCGAGCCGCAGCGCCGACTGTTCTATCGGATCTTTCGACGTATTCGTCGCCAACCCGCGATAGATCAACTCGGCGATGCCGTTCGCGGTGGCCTCGATGTCGAAATCGCCCTCGTTGCGCAGAAACGCCCACGTGCGGTGCTCGACGGCGCCGTAGATCATGTCGCGCACCAGCGAGGGAGAAATGTCGGCGCTGAACTCGCCCGCCGTCATCGCCGCCTTGACGACGTCGACGATGCGTTGCGTATAGGCTTGGTTCAATTGAAACAAGCGCGTGTCGCGATAGCCGGGATCGGGGCGCAGTTCCTGAAACACCAGGCGGCTCAGCGCCGGCTCGCGCCGAATCGTCGCCAGATGGTGATAGACGATGAAACGGATGCGGTTCGCCGTCCCGGTGATGCCTCGGAACTGCTCCTCGTCATGCACCAACATGTCCTCATACCAATGCTCGACGGTCTTCACCAGGAGATCGCGCTTGTTGGCGAAGAAGCGGTAGATGCTGCCCTCGACGATGCCGGCGCGCTCGGCGATGTCCGAGATCAGCGCCTCATGATAGCCGCGTTCGGTGAAGACGTCGCGCGCCGCGCTGAGAATATCCTCGATCCGTCGCTCCGGCGGCAATCGGTTGACCTGGCGCCTGGCCCCGGAATTTCGCGTCGCCGCACCCTTCGACATGCATTCATCTCGATCGATCATGGGTTCAATTGGACATTCGATGCGAAGCCGATGGCGGCGCGCTCATCGCTAGCTCTTGAAATAATCGGGCTTGGGGATGGTCCAGGTCTCGCCCCAATGCTGGCCGCCGCCGTCGACCGTCAGCACTTCGCCGGTCACATAGCCGGCGCAGCCGACATAGGCGCAGGCCTCGGCGATGTCCCAAGCGTCGCCGGCGCGCATCATCGGGTTGGAGCGCGGATAGGCGGCGCGCGCCTCGGGCGCGTAGACCTTCCAGCCCTCGGTCTCGATCGCGCCCGGGGCGATGCAATTGACGCGCACGCCGAGCGGCGCCCATTCGACAGCAACGGCCCGCGACAGCCCGATGACGCCGGCGCGCGCCGCGATCGTGTGCGCGACGCCATAGAGCCCGTGCGTCGTCACCACGACGATGTTGATGATGGCGCCCGGCCGCCGGGCGTCGCGCCAGCGACGCGCAGCCGCCTGCATCATGCGCCAGGCGCCGTTCAGGTTGGTGTCGATGACAGCGCCCCAGCCGCGTGCGGAAAAGTCGATCGCCGCCTGCGGAAATTGGCCGCCGGCGCTGTTGACGAGCAGATCGAGGCCGCCGCGGCGCGTCCATACGCTGTCCATCAACCTCGCGACCTGATCCGCCTCGCGGATGTCGACGATCTCATAAGACGCCAGCAAGCCGCGCGCCGACATCGCCTCGACCAATGCCGCGAGCTTGGCCTCGTTGCGTCCGGCGACGACGACATGCGCGCCAAGCCGCGCCAGCAACCAGGCGACGCCGCGGCCGATGCCGCCCGCTCCGCCGGAGACCAGGGCTACCTGCCCGGCATACGCGTCGGCGGAAAATTTCGTCGCCCTCGTCGCCAGCGCCGCGTCGTCGAGGCCGAAAGTCACGGCGCCTGCGCTCATCGCGGCATGCCTTTCAGCAATTCGCCGGCGATGATCATCTTGCGCACTTCCGTCGTGCCGGCGCCGATCTCCAGCAGTTTGGTTGATCGGTAGAGGCGGTTGATCTCCGACTCCCAGATGTAGCCGGAGCCGCCGTGGATTTGCAGCGCCATGTCGAGCGTCTTATGCACCGCCTCGGCGGCGTACATCACCGAGGCGGCGGTCAATTTGTGGATATCGCCGCGCCCGCCCTCGTCCGCCTCGATTTCAGCCGCCGCCGCCAGCGTGCGATAGGCGAAAGCGCGCGTCGTTTCAACCAACACGTACATTTTCGCCAGCATCGACTGCACCATCTGGAACGAGCCGATCGGCTTGTCGAATTGCCGGCGCGTCTTGGCGTAGTCAATCGCGAGTTCCAGCGCGCGCTCGGCGACGCCGAGACAGATGGGCGCGATCATCGCCCGTTCGAGGTCGAGGCCGCTCATCACTATCGCAACGCCGCGATTCTCGCCGCCAACCAGATTCTGCGCCGGCACGCGGCAATCCTCGAACACAAGTTCCGCCGTTTGGCTGCCGCGATAGCCCATTTTCTCCAGCTTCTGCGCGACGCGGAAGCCCTCGAAACCCTTCTCGACGATAAAGGCGGAGACGCCGTGCGCGCCCTTGTCGCGGTCGGTCTTGGCGTAGACGAGCAGCACATCGGCGACGGGGCCGTTGGTGATATATATCTTCGTCCCGTTCAGCAGATAATGATCGCCATCGCGCCGCGCCGTCGTACTCATCGAGCCCAGCGCGTCGGAACCGGCGCCGGGCTCGGTGAGGCCGAGCGCGCCGATGCTGCGTCCGGCACAGAGATCGGGCAGATATTTGCGGCGCTGGAGCTCATTGCCATTGCGATAGATGTTGTTGAGACAGAGGTTGTCGTGCGCCACGCAGGAGAGCGCCAGTGCATGATTCCAGCGGCTGAAGGCCTGCGTCACCAACCCGGCGGCGATGAGATCGAGCCCAGCGCCGCCATAGTCCTGCGGCACCGTCGCGCCAAAGAAACCTTGCGCGCCAATCTTGGCGAATGCCTCCTGCGGCCACCATTCCTCGGCATCCATGCGCGGGCTGAGCGGATAGAGTTCGTGGCGCGCGAAGCGATCCGCCTGTTCGAGAATCAATTCCTGATCGGCGTTCAGTTCGAAGCCGTTCGGGCGATGGGTCGCAGTCGCAAGGGCGTCGCGCGTGGTCAAGAGGGTCTCCCTGGCGGCGGGCGCCGTTACGGGCGTCGATGTTAATGAGCAGACTTTACTAATGCAAGCTTGTCAACCCGATTATAGCCAACGCGATAGACGGAATCTCCCGAGCAGCGTGCGCGTCGGCAAGCGACGCCTCACGGGAAGGCGTCAAAATGGGCGATTGACAGCGTTGATGAAATTGGTTCATTTATGCGGCGACCAAGGCGGGTGACAAAAGCAACGGGCGGGGGAGACCAGGAACGTGGGCGAGGTCGTGCTGAAAGCGCGCGAGGGCGGCGTCATGCGGCTCGCCATCAACCGGCCGGAGCGCCGCAACGCGCTCAACGAAAGCGTTGCGCAGGGCTTGATTGCAGGGCTCGACGAGGCGGAGGCCGATAGCAGCCTGCGCGTTGTCGTGCTAACGGGCGTCGGCGAGGAGGCGTTCTGCGCCGGCGGCGACTTGAAGCCGGCGGCCGATGGGACGCCGTTCGCACTCGACGCCGCCGATCCCCGCCATTATGTCGTCGCCTTGCTGAAGCGGATGGACGCTTGCCGGCTGCCGCTGATCGCCCGCCTCAACGGCCACGCGCTGGCCGGCGGCTTCGGGCTCGCCTGCGCCTGCGATCTCGTGGTGGCGCGCGAGGATGCGTTGATTGGCGCACCGGAAGCGCGCGTCGGCCTGTTCCCGATGATGATCCTGCCATATCTGATGCGCGTGATCTCCTACCGCACGCTGATGCAGCTTTGCATCACCGGCGAACCCATGACGGCGGCGGAGGCGGCCAAGCGCGAGATCGTCAACGCCGCCGTGCCGGCTGGCGAACTCGATGCGACGCTTGCCGCCCTCGTCGCTGGCATCGTCAGCAAATCGCCGACGGGCATGAGGCTCGGCAAACAGGCGCTGGCGCGCATCCGAGAGATGAGTCTCGACAGCGCGCTGGAATACGCCCAGTTCATGCTCGCCAATATGGCGCGCACCGAGGATGCGCGTGAGGGCTTTGCCGCCTTCAATGAGCGTCGTAAGCCGGCGTTTACGGGGCGCTGAGATGGGCAAGATGGTCAGGATTGGTTGCGGCGCCGGCTTCTGGGGCGACACCCCGGAGGGCCCGGCGCAGCTCGTGCGCAGCGGCGCCATCGACTATCTCGTGCTCGACTATCTGGCCGAAATCACGATGTCGATTCTGGCGCGCATGAAGGGCAGGAACGCCGAGCACGGTTACGCCACGGATTTCGTCACGCTGGTCATGAAGCCGCTGGCGCGCGAGATCGCCGAACGCAAGATCAGGGTCGTCGCCAACGCTGGCGGCGTCAATCCGCGCGCCTGCCGCCGCGCGTTGCAGGCCGCGCTCGACGAGGCCGGCGTCAACCTCAGAGTCGCCGTCGTCGAAGGCGACGACCTATTGGCGCGCGCCGACGAATGGCGCGCCCGTGGCGTCAAGGAGATGTTCAGCGGCGCGGCGCTGCCCGAGCGCCTGGCCAGCGTCAACGCCTATCTCGGCGCGCGGCCGATTGCTGAGGCGCTGGCGCTCGGGGCCGATATCGTGCTGACTGGGCGCTGTGTCGATTCGGCGCTGACGCTGGGACCGCTGATGTACGAGTTCGGTTGGCAGGCGGAAGATTACGACCGGCTTGCCGCCGGCAGCCTCGCCGGCCATGTGATTGAATGCGGCGCGCAGGCGACGGGCGGCATTTTCACCGACTGGCGCGAGGTCGCCGACGGTTGGAGTGACATGGGTTTCCCAATCGCCGAATGCGAAGCCGACGGCGCCTTCACGCTGACCAAACCGGCGGCGACCGGCGGCCGCGTGACGCCGGCGACGGTCGCCGAGCAAATCGTCTATGAGGTCGGCGACCCCGGCGCTTATCTTTTGCCGGACGTAACTTGCGATTTTCGCACAGTGAAGCTGGAGCCCGTCGGCGACAACCGCGTGCGCGTCAGCGGCGCGCGCGGCCGCGCGCCGACGGCGAGCTACAAGGTTTCGGCGACCTACGCCGATGGCTTCCGCGCCGCGACGACGGTGATGATCGCCGGCCGCGACGCCGCCGAGAAGGCCGATGCCGTTGGCCGCGCGGTGCTGAACCGCGCCCGCCGCCTCGTGCTTGCCGCTGGTTTTGCCGATTTCAGCGAAACTTCGGTTGAGATTCTCGGCGCCGAGGCGACCTATGGTGCGCAATCGCGGGCGCGGGCGACGCGCGAGGTGTTGCTGAAGGTCGGTGTGCGCCACCCCAGCGCCGAGGCGCTGAAAATCTTCGCTCGCGAGGTGTTCCCAGCCGGAACCTCGATGGCGCAGAGCCTGACCGGCTTTGCTGGCGGCAGGCCGCAGCCGCAGCCGGTAATCAGGTTGTTCTCGTTCCTGATCGACAAATCATTGGTGGCCTCGCGCGTGCGCTGCGGCGAGGTCGAGCGCGAGATCGCTGCGCCGCCGGGCGCCGAAGCGCCGCCGGCGCCGTCACTCGCCGGCCCGGCGACGCTGCTGCCTGAAGGTCCAACCGCGAGCGTGCCGCTGATCGCGCTTGCGCACGCCCGCAGCGGCGATAAGGGCGACATCGCCAACATCGGCGTCATCGGCCGCCGGCCGGAATATGAGCAGTTGCTGCGCCACCGCCTGACGGCGGACGCGGTCAAGCGCTGGTTCGCCCATTACGCGCTGGGGCCGGTCGAGCGCTTTGATTGGCCGGCGTTTCACGGCTTCAACTTCCTGCTGCATGGCGGGCTCGGCGGCGGCGGCGTCGCCTCGCTGCGCCACGATCCCCAGGGCAAGGCGCTCGCCCAGGCGTTGCTCGATTTGCCAATCGAGGTCCCGGCGGAGTGGTTGCAAGCCGGCGGCCTGCTCGCCGGCTGGAGCGAAAGGCTCGACCCATGAGCGCCCCGCGTCCGCTGCCGTTTCGCAAGGTGCTGATCGCCAACCGCGGGGAGATTGCGTGTCGCATCTTGCGCACGCTGCGCGGCTCGGGCCTCGCTTCGGTGGCGATCCACCACGCCGTCGAGGCCGGCTCGCCGCATGCGCGCATGGCCGACGAGGCGATCGAGGTTTTCGGCGATACGCCAGTTGCGGCGCATCTCGATGGCGATGAGATCATCGCCGCGGCGCTGCGCGTCGGCGCCGACGCCATTCACCCCGGCTACGGCTTCCTGTCCGAGAACGCGCGCTTCGCCGCAGCGGTCGAGAAGGCTGGGCTGGCGTTCATTGGCCCCGATGCGCGCACGATTGCGCTGATGGGCGACAAGATTTCGGCCCGCGACTTCGCGCGCGCGCAGGGCCTGCCGGTGGCGCCCTCAATCACGCCGAGCCGTAACGGCGACGCCTTCTTGGCGCAGGCCGCGACCCTCGGCTTCCCGCTGATAATCAAGGCGGCGGCGGGAGGCGGCGGCAAGGGCATGAGCGTCGTGCGCACGCCAGCGCAACTGCGCGAAGCGGCGCGCATCGCCGCCAGCGAGGCGCAGCGTTATTTCGGCGATGGGCGCATCTACGCCGAGACCTATGTCGAGCGGCCGCGCCACATCGAGGTGCAGATCGCCGGCGACGGCGAGGGCGACGCGCTGCATTTGCACGAACGCGAATGTTCGGTGCAGCGGCGGTTTCAGAAGATCATCGAGGAGGCGCCGGCGCCTAATCTCGACCCCGGCCTGCGCGCTGACATCTGCGCCGCCGCCGTGCGGCTCGCCGCCGCCGCCCGCTATCGCAATCTTGGCACGGTCGAGTTCATCCTCGGCGCCGATGGGAGGTTCTTCTTCCTGGAGATGAACACCCGGCTTCAGGTCGAGCATCCGGTGACCGAGGAGATAACCGGCCTCGATCTCGTGCGCCTGCAACTGGAGATCGTCGCCGGCTTCGGCCTCGGCGACGTAGCGAGGCCGGCGCCGAGGCGCGGCCATGCGATCGAATGCCGCATCTGCGCCGAGGATCCCGAGCGCGACTTTCTGCCGGAGACCGGAACGCTGGCGGTGTTGCAGGCGCCTTGCGCGCCCTATCTGCGCTTCGAGAACGCCCTGCGGCGCGGACAAACGATCACCAGTGATTTCGATCCGCTGCTCGCCAAGCTCGTCGTTCACGGCGCCGACCGCGACGAGGCGATCGACCGCGCGGTCGCGGCGCTCGGCGAATTGGCGTTGCTTGGGGTGAAGACCAACATCGATTATCTGGCTTGCCTCATCAATCACCCGGCGTTCCGCGCCGGCGATCTGCACACCGGCTTCATCAACCAGCACGCCGCCGAACTCGGCCCGCCAGCCCCCGACGAGGCCACGACGGACGCGGCCGCAATCGCCGCCGCGCTCGGCTTCCGCGGCTTCCGCAACGCCATCTTCGATGTCCCCGAACCCTATGCCTCGATTGGCGGCTGGAGAAACTGAGATGGGTTTCCTGCTGCAACTCGACGGCGTCGCGCACGACATCGAAATCCTGGCGCGCCGGCCACATCTGCGGTTGAGGCTCAACGGCCGCGACTATGAGGTGACGGCCCCGGGCAGTGAGGGCGATGGCGCGCAACAAATCGAGATCGGCGGCCGCAGCCATGGTTTCGTGCGCGCCGATCTCGGCGACCGGCAGGTGCTGCGCATGGCCGGGCGGACCTTCGAGGCGACGCTGCGCGATCCCCGCGACGCCACGGGCGCCGGCGGGGCGGAGCTTGATTGCGTGCGCGCGCCGATGCCATGCAGCGTCGTCGAAGTGCATAAGCGAGCGGGCGAGGCGGTGGCGCGCGGCGAGGCGCTGGTGACGGTCGAGAGCATGAAGCTGCAAATCGCCCTCCTCGCGCCGCGCGACGGCAGACTGGCGCGCGCGCCTGAAGGCGCCGGCGAAACTTTCGAGAAGGACGCGGTGGTGGTCGAACTCGAACCGCGCGACGGGGTTTGACGCATGCGCCGCATCGCTTCGCTCATCAGCGCCCATAGCGCCGAGTTCCGCGCCAACGCCGCGCACAACCGCCGGCTCGTCGGCGAATTCCGCCGCAAGCAAGAGGAGGCGCGCAACCAGCGGCCGCAGCGCGACCTCGATCGCCTGGCACGGCAGGGCAAAATGGGGGCGCGCGAGCGCATCGAGAAACTGCTCGATCCCGGCACTCCGTTCCTCGAACTGTCCTCGCTCGCCGCCAACATGGCCTATGGCGGCGCCTCGCCCTCGGCGAGCACGATCGTCGGCGTCGGCATCGTCTCGGGGCGCGAGGTCATCATTCGCGCCGACGACCCGACCATCAAGGGCGGCGCCTGGTATCCGCTGACGGTGAAGAAGATCGTGCGCGCGCTCGACATCGCGCTCGACAACCACTTGCCGGTCGTCCATCTCTGTGACAGCGCCGGCGGTTTTCTTCAGATGCAATCGGAACTGTTCCCCGACCGCTACATGGCGGGCCGCATCTTCCGCAATCAGTCGCTGTTGTCGAAACTGGGCGTCAAACAACTGGCGCTGGTGTTCGGCCAATGTACGGCCGGCGGCGCCTATATCCCGGCGCTCTCCGATTATAATGTGATCGTGCGCGGAACCGGCGCGGTGTTTCTCGGCGGGCCGCCGCTGGTGCGCGCGGCGACCGGCGAGGAGGTGACGGTCGAGGAACTCGGCGGCGCGGATATGCACACCACCGTCTCCGGCGTCTGCGACTACGCCGCCGCCAGCGAGGACGAAGCGATCCTGATCGGGCGCGAGATCGTCGCGCAATGGAGCCGGCCGCGTAAATGGGATTGCCAATGCGAGCCGGTCGAGGCGCCGGCCTACGATCCCGAGGAACTCTACGGCATCCTGCCGAGCGATCCGCGCAAACAATTCGACATGCGCGAGATCATCGCGCGCATCGTCGACGGCAGCCGCTTCCATGAATACCAACCGAGCTATGGCTCGACGCTGGTTTGCGGCTTCGCCAACATCTGGGGCTACAAGGTCGGGCTGATCGCCAACAACGGCGTGCTGTTCAACGATTCCTCGCTGAAGGGCGGCCATTTCATCGAGCTGTGCAACCAGAACGCGACGCCGCTGGTGTTCTTGCAAAACATCACCGGCTACATGGTCGGGCGTGAATACGAGCGGCGCGGCATCACCAAGGACGGCGCCAAGATGATTATGGCGCAATCGTGCGCGCGCGTGCCGAAGTTCACCGTCATGTGCAATGGCTCCTTCGGCGCCGGCAATTACGGCATGTGCGGGCGCGCTTTCGACGCCCGCCTGCTGTTCTCCTGGCCCAACCATCAGATCGGCGTCATGGGCGGCGACCAGGCCGCCAATACGCTGGTCGAAGTCAAAATCAACCAGATGCGGCGCAACGGCGAACCGATCGACGCCAGGGCGACGCAAGCCGTGTTCGAGCAAACGAAGGCCGCCTATCAGGAGCAGCTTTCGGCCTATTATGCGACCTCGGAGCTGTGGGACGACGGCATCATCGATCCCCTCGACACCCGCAACGCGCTCGGCGTGGCGATCTCCGCCTCGCTCAACGCGCCGCTCGGCGAGCCCGGCTACGGCGTGTTCCGGTTCTAGGGAGTTAGTTCAAAAAAAAAAGCGAGGAGCGGAGGAAATCATCATGGAACGCATGAGGGAACGCAATCTCATCCAGCGCGTCAACGTCGGCGACATGCTGACGCGCAGCGCGGCGCGGGCGCCCGGCGATACGGCAATCGTCGACGGCGCGCGCCGCTTCAGCTATGGCGAGTTCAACGCGCTCGCCAACCGGACCGCGCAGGCGCTGACGGCGCTCGGTTGCGTGCGCGGCGAAGCGCTGGCGTTGATGTCGACCAACAATGCCGAGTTTCTCGCCGTCTATTACGCCTGCGCCAAGCTCGGCGTGATCTGCGTGCCGATCAACCTGTTCTGGCGCCACAGGGAGCTTGGCTACGTGCTCTCGCACGCCAGGGCCAAATACGCCGTGGTCGAAGACGTGCTGATCGAGCAGTTGCAGACCGGCCTCGGCGACGCCCCGGCGATCTCGGATATTGTCGTCATCGGCGCCGCCGCGAGCGCCGATATCGGCGGCCGGCGCACGCATGGCTTCGCGGCGCTGGTCGGCGCGGCGCCAGCGCACGAACCCGAAGTTATCGTCGGGGATCGCGATCCCATCTCCTATCTTTACACCAGCGGCACCACCTCGGCGCCGAAGGGCGTCGTCAGCAGCCATCTCGCGGTCTATATCGAATCGCTCGGCGTCGCCCTCGACACCCGCCTCACCGCCCGCGACCGCATGGCGGCGCTGATGCCGTTGTTTCACACCGCTCAGCTCAACGCCTTCGTCACCCCGGCGATCGCCGTCGGCGCCGCCGTCCACATCCTCAAGGGCTTCGAGGCGACGCGGCTGCTCGATCTCGTCGAGGCCGAGCGGCTGACGGTGCTGTTCGCATTGCCGATGATGTTCCGCGCCGTCGTCGAGCAGCAGGAGGCGAGACCGCGAGACGTCGCCTCGCTTCGGCTCGCCGTCTATGCGATGGCGCCGATGCCGACTCATGAACTGAAGAACGCCATGGAGAAGCTCGGCTGCGAGTTCTCGCTGATGTTCGGCCAGACGGAGATGAACCCGCTGTCGGTATATTTCCGTCCCGAGCATCAATTGAGCCACGCCGGCGCTGTGGGCACGCCCTCGCCGAACGCCGAGGTGGCGATCATGGACGCCGATGGGAGCTTTCTGGCGCAGGGGCAGGCCGGCGAGATCGTCTATCGCGGACCACAGGTGATGAGCGAATATCTGCGCGACGAAGCGGCGACCGATGCGGCGTTCAAATATGGCTGGTTCCATTCCGGCGATTGCGGCAGGTTCGACGCCGACGGCATTCTGTGGTTCGAGGACCGGTTCAAGGACGTCATCAAGACCGGCGGCGAGAACGTCGCCTCGATCGAGGTCGAGAAGGCGCTTTATACGGTCTGCCCGGCCGTGCAGGAGACCGCCGTCGTCGGCCTGCCGCACGAACGCTGGGGCGAGGCGATCACCGCCATCGTCGTGCTGCGGGCGGGCGAGGCGATGAGCGAAAGCGAACTCATCGACAAGCTGCGCGCCCAATTGAGCCCGTTCAAGCGCCCCAAGCGCATCCTATTCCGCGAGGCGATGCCGAAGACCGCCACCGGCAAGATCCGCAAAGGCGTGCTGAGAGCCGAATATGAGCGGCTCTATGCGGGCGGCGGCGACGATTAGAGCAGCTACGAATCAAGCCGAACCCTCGTCATGGCGAGCAAAGCGAAGCCATCCGTGCCTCCACCGGGCCGCGCCCTCCCATTAACCTGCGATCTCTCGAAACTGGATGGCTTCGCTTCGCTCGCCATGACGGCGCCTCCCATTCGATCCGTTCGGTTCTTGCTCTAGCCGCCGGCGCGGCGCGCCGCTTGTCAAGCCTCAGTTTGTATGCGACCTATTATAGGATGCATACAAACTATTCCGCGCCGATGAGCTTCGACGCCGAATCGCCACGGCAACGGCTGGGCGGGCTGATCGGGCGGACGGGGCGCCAGTGGCGGCGCGTGCTCGACCTGCGCCTACAGCCTTTCGATCTCACCGAGGCCGCCTGGCTGCCGCTGCTTCACTTGTCGCGCGCCGGCGAGCCGTTGCGGCAGAAGGATGTCGCCGCCGCGCTGGCGCTCGACAAGTCGTCGATCGTGCGCGTGCTTAGGGGGCTCGAAGAAGCGGGGTTGATCGCGCGCGGCGAGGACGCCGACGATCATCGCGCCAAGCCGATCGTCATCACCGCCAAGGGGCGCAAGCTCGCCGATCGCGTCGAGCGCATGTCGCGGCAGCTCGAACGCGAATTGCTGCACGAGATCGCCCCTGACGACCTCGCGACGACCCGCGACACGCTCGAACGCCTGTCGGGGCTGCTGGAACGCCTCGGCGAGCGGCCATGACCCTGGTTTCCCGCGCCTCCGCGTATCCCTCGCCGCTTTGGTTGCTGGCGCTCATCACGCTGAACGGCACGCTGGCGATGCACATTTTCGTGCCCGCCCTGCCCGCCGTCGCGCACGCCTTCCACACCAGCGCCGCGGCGGCGCAAATGACGCTCAGCGTCTATGTCGTCGGCCTGTCGCTGGGGCAATTGACCTACGGCCCGATCTCCGACCATTTCGGCCGCCGGCCGGTGCTGATGTTCGGCATGGCGCTCTATTCCGCCGCGAGCCTGGCGGCGCTGTTTGCCCCCACCATCGGCCTGCTGGTGGCGGCGCGGCTGCTGCAAGCGCTGGGCGGCGGCTCGGGCCTCGTGCTCGGCCGCGCCATCGTCAGGGACAGCGCCGCGGGGGAGACGGCGGCGCGGCGACTTTCGCTGATGAACCTGATGACCATGGCCGGGCCCGGCCTGGCGCCGATGATCGGCGCGGCGATGGTCGGGACCACCGGCTGGCGCTCGATCTTCGCGCTCATCAGCCTGCTGGGTCTGGCCGGTCTCGTGCTCGTCTGGCGGCTGCTGCCGGAAACCAGCGGCGAGCGCGACAGCGTCGCCAACGTGTTCGGCAATTATGCGCGGCTGCTCAAATCGCCCGCCTTCGTCGGTTATTCCATCGGCGGCGGCTGCGCGACGACTTCGTTCTACGCCTTCATCGCCGCGGCGCCTTTCATCCTCGTGGATCAACTGCATCGGCCGCCGAGCGAGATCGGCGTTTATCTCGCCATCAACATCCTCGGCATCTGGCTCGGCAGCCTGACGGCGAGCCGCATCATCGGCCGCGCGCCGATGTCACGGCTGATGGTGATCGGCAATCTCATCAGTTGCGTCAGCGCCGCGATCTTTCTCGGCCTGGCGGCTTCCGGCGGGCTCAGCGCCGCCCTGGCGGTGGCGGCGATGCTGGCGCTATGCTTCGGCGCCGGCATCGCCTCGCCGACGGCGCTCGCCCAGGCGCTCAGCATCAATCCCGGGATCGCCGGCTCCGCCTCCGGCCTCTATGGCTGCGTGCAGATGATCGTCGGCGCGATCTGCACCGCCTGCGCCGGCATCGGCTCCAACCCGTCGTTGACGGTCGGCGTCATCCTGCTGGCCGCCGCGCTCGTCGCGCAGCTCTGCTTCTGGCTGGCGAGCGGCGGCGCTGACCGAGCTTCAGCGCCAGCCTAGCGCCGGCGCGACGTGCTTGAGGATCGATGCGACGACATGCGCGTTATAGTCGACGCCGAGTTGGTTGGGCACGGTCAGCAACAGCGTGTCGGCCTCGGCGATCGCCTCGTCTTTCGCCAGTTCGGCGATCAGCGCCGGCGGCTCGGCGGCGTAGCTGCGGCCGAAGATGGCGCGCGTCTTCTCGTCGATATGGCCGATCGTGTCCTCGTCCTGACCGCCGCGGCCGAAAAAGCGGCGATCGCGATCGTCGACCAGCGGCAGGATGCTGCGGCTGACCGAGACGCGCGGCGGACGCGTGTGGCCCGCCGCCTTCCAGGCCTCGCGAAACACCCGGATCTGGGCCGCCTGTTGGACATGGAAGGCCTCGCCGGTTTCGTCGTCCTTCAGCGTCGAGCTTTGCAGGTTCATGCCGAGTTTGCCGGCCCAGGCCGCCGTGGCGTTGGAGGCGGCGCCCCACCAGATGCGCTCGCGCAGCGTCTCGGAATGCGGTTCGAGGCGCAGCAGGCCCGGCGGGTTGGCGAACATCGGCCGCGGGTTCGGCGCCGCGAAGCCCTCGCCGCGCAGCAGGTCGAGGAAGACCTCGGCGTGGCGGCGGCCCATATCGGCGTCGGACTGGCCCTCGGCCGGGCGGTAGCCGAAATGGCGCCAGCCGTCGATCACCTGCTCGGGCGAGCCGCGGCTGATGCCCAGTTGCAGCCGGCCGCCGGCGATGAGATCGGCGGCGCCGGCGTCCTCGGTCATGTAGAACGGGTTCTCGTAGCGCATGTCGATGACCGCTGTGCCGATCTCGATGCGGCGGGTCTTGGCGCCGACCGCCGCCAGCAGCGCAAACGGCGAGGCGAGTTGGCGGGCGAAATGGTGGACGCGGAAATAGGCGCCGTCGGCGCCAAGCTCCTCGGCGGCGACGGCGAGGTCGATGGATTGTAGCAGCGCGTCGGAGGCCGAGCGGGTCTGCGACTGCGGCGAGGGCGTCCAATGGCCGAACGAAAGGAAGCCGATCTTTTTCATGCGCGGTCTCGCTGTTGTAGGGCTGGCGGCGAGTTTAGGCGGTGGGGCGGCGCGACGCATGCGAAAACCGCACGCCGGCTCATGCGGGCGCCTGCAACGGCGCGCGGCTGAGCTCGTTGCAGCCCTCCACCGCCTTGCGCAGCAGACGCAGGAACTGCACCGCCTCGCTTTCATCGAGGCCGCCCAGCATGATCTTCTGGGCGCGCACGACCGCGGGCTCGACGCGATGAAGGATTTCGACGCCGGCGGGGGTAATTTCAAGCGCCCGCGCGCGCCGGTCGGTTGGATGCGTCTTGCGAGTCAACAGACCGCGCTGCGCCAGCCGCTCGACGACGCCGCCTATCGTGGTGCGGTCGAAAGCGATGAGCCCGGCGAGCGTCGCCTGATCGGCGCCGGGATGGGCGCTGAGCGCCGTCAGCGCCGAATATTGCACCGGCGTCAGGTCGGAGCCGGTGGCGCCGACCTCGGCGTAAAACACCGCCACCGCGATCTGCTGGAACCGGCGGGCGAAGAACCCCGGCTTGTCACTCATTCGCATTTTATCTTCCCGCGACGATGGCTGTTGACAGCATACTGATTATAAGTATGCTGTCAATAGCCGCGACAGGGGCCCAAGGAGCAAACGCCGTGCAGTTCCACCTCGACAGCTTCCGGGTCGGCGATCCCGATCTCGGCGCGCCCAATGCGGCGGCCGACATGCTGGCGAACACCGACGCACTGCCCGCCGAGGTCGATGTGCTGATCGTCGGCTGCGGACCGGCGGGCCTCACCCTGGCTGCGCAACTCGCCGCATTCCCCGACATCAAGACCCGCATTATCGAGCAGAAGCCGGGTCCATTGCAACTCGGCCAGGCCGACGGCGTCGCCTGCCGGTCGATGGAGATGTTCGAGGCCTTCGGCATCCGCGAGCGCGTCGAGCGCGAGGCCTATTGGGTCAACGAGACCGCGTTCTGGAAGCCGGGACCGGGCGGCGACATCACACGCCACGGCCTCATCCAGGATGTCGAGGACGGGCTGTCGCCCTACCCGCATGTCATCCTCAATCAAGCGCGCATCCACGATTTCCTGCTCGACGCCATGGCGCGCTCGCCGAACCGGCTGACGCCGAACTATGGCCGCCGTTTCCTCGGCCTCGCCATCGGGGCGGAGGCGGTCACGGCGCGCATCGCGCGCATCGACGCCGCGCACAAGGGCGAGATCGAGACAGTGCGGGCGCGCTACCTCGTCGGCTGCGATGGGGCGCGCAGCGCCGTGCGCGAGGCGCTCGGCTTCAAGCCGGTCGGCGATTTCGCCAATCAGGCCTGGGGCGTCATGGACGTGCTCGCCGTCACCGATTTCCCCGATATCCGCAAGAAGTGCGTCATCCAATCGGAGCGCGAGGGCAACATCATCCTGATCCCGCGCGAGGGCGGCTATCTCGTGCGCATCTATGTCGAGATGGACCCGCTTGCCGAGGACGAGCCCGGCGGCAAACCGGCGATCACGCTCGACGATGTCGTCGGCGCCGCGCAGCGCGTGCTGCGGCCCTATAAGTTCGAGGTCAAGGAGGTCGCGTGGTGGTCCGTGTATGAGGTCGGCCAGCGCCTCACCGACCATTTCGACGACGCCTCGCCTGAAGCCGCGCGCGGGCGCGTCCCAAGGGTGTTCATCGCCGGCGACGCCTGCCACACCCACAGCGCCAAGGCCGGCCAAGGCATGAACGTCTCGATGCAGGACGGCTTCAACCTCGGCTGGAAGCTCGCCGCCGTGCTCGGCGGCCGTTCGCCCGCCGCGCTGCTGTCGAGCTATTCGGCCGAGCGGCGCGCCATCGCCGAAACCCTTATCGCCTTCGACCGCCAGTGGTCGTCGATGATGGCGGCGCCGCTGAAATCGCCGCAGACGCCAAACGGCGTCGATCCCGCTGAGTTGCAGGCCTATTTCGTCCAGCACGGGCGCTATACCGCCGGCGTGGTGACGCGCTATGCGCCCTCGGCGCTGACCGGCGGCGACGCGCATCAGGCGTTGGCGACCGGCCTCATTGTCGGATCACGCTTTCATTCCGCCCCGGTGGTGCGGCTCGCCGACGCCAAGGCGCTGGAACTTGGCGAGATCTTGCGCGCCGACGGACGCTTCCGCCTGATCGCCTTCGCCGGCCGCGGCGACGCCGCGGCGCCCGCCTCGAAGCTCGGTGCGCTGTGCCAATTCCTGGCGCGCGCCGCCGCCTCGCCGCTCAGCCGCCACACGCCTAGGGGCCAGGATGTCGATTCCGTCATCGACTTCAGGGCGGTGTTTCAGCAGCCGCATCGCGAGTTGCGCCTGGAGGCGATGCCTGCCCTGCTGCTGCCGGCCAAAGGTCGGCTCGGTCTGCGCGACTACGAGAAGATGTTCTGCGCCGACCCGCGGGCCGACATTTTCGACCGCCGCGGCATCGACCGCGAGCACGGCGCGCTGCTCATCGTGCGCCCTGACCAGCATATCGGCGCGCTGTTGCCGCTCGACGCCTACGAAGCACTGGCGGCCTATTTCGCCGGTTTCATGACCGACGCAGCCTAAGCGGCGCCGCCCAGGCAAGCTTCGCCGTGGACAGAGGAGGCGGACCCGAAAGGCGGCGTCGAGGGGAGCGCCATGACCGCGCAGGTGATTACCATCGCCAACCGCAAGGGCGGCGTCGGCAAGACGACGACCGCCGTCAACCTCGCCGCCGAGTTCGGCCGCCGCGACCGCCGCGTGCTCGTCGTCGATCTCGACGCGCAGGGGCACGCGGGCCTCGGGCTCGGTCTCGATGCGGCGCGGCGCGGCGCGACCGCCCATGCCGCGCTGCGGGCCGGAACGGCTTTCCCGCCCGACGCGCCGCAGGCCGCCCGCGTCAACAATGTCGACGTCATCCCCGCCGATCCCGATTATCGCCCGAGCGGCGCCTTCGCCGATCCGCGCGCGCTGCTCAACGCCCTGCAACCGCTGTCGGCGCGCTACGACGACATTCTGATCGACGTGTCGCCGACGCTCGACGAGACCGCCGTCGCGGCGCTCATCGCCTGCGACCGGCTGCTGATCCCGACACAGTTGAGCCCGCTGGCGCTCGACGGGGTCGCCAAGCTGGCGAAGGCGCTGTTCAAGGTCGCGACGCTGACGAACCGCAGCCTCGCTGATTTCGCGCTGCTGCCGATCCAGGTCGACCTGCGCGCCAACATGCAGCGCGACGCGCTCGGCCGGCTGATGCGCGAATTCGGCGCGGCGCGCATCTTTCCCTCGATCCGCCTCGACGTCGGGCTCGCCGAGGCCTTCGGCGCCGGCCTGCCGGCGCGCGCCTATCGGCCGCAATCGCGCGGCGCTTTCGACTACGCGCGCCTGGCCGACCATGTGCTGGAGGCGTGGAGCGGGCAAGCTACGCGGCTCAGAGCATGAAAGCGTCTTCGGTCGGCTCGGCCGGCTGCGGCTCCGGCGGATGCGCGATGCCGGTGAAGGCGTCGTGGATGCGCCGTTCGCTGGCCATCGAATAGGCCGGCCGCAAGCGCTCGTCGAGCCATGCGTCGATCTCGACCGAGGCCGACCCGGCGCCGCCGAGATCGGCGACCAAGCGCGCCAGCGCAAGCTCCGCGCCTGCAAGCTGCGGCCCGACGCCGCGGCTGCCGGCGAGCGCCTCGGCGGCGCGGTCGAGTTTTTCGCACACCCCGGCCGCCACTTCGCCCAACCGCCGCAGGGCCTCGCTCATCCGCGCGCCGCCGCCGCCAAAAACCTCGATCGCCGCTTGCATGCGCCGCACCAGCGCCGCCATGCGTTCGGCGTCGAGTTCGCGTTGCGCGCGGGCGAACTGATCGACGAAGGCGACGATGCGGCCCAGCGCCGCGGCGAGTTGCGAGACGGCGAGGCGAATCTCGCGCCCGAATCCACGCAGTTCCGCCGCCACCAGCGTGATGCCCTTGCCGGCGTCGCCGAGCCGCGACGAGCGCAGCGAAGCGTTGGTGCCGATCATCGTCACGTCGGCGGCGATCTCGACCAGGTTCGCGGTGCGCGTCTCCAGTTCCGCCATCGTCGCCGCCGCCGCGTCCTTGGCGGCGTCAACCCCCTCGCGCGCCTGCAACCCCGCCTCGACCAGCACGCGCGCCGCCGCCAATTGCCGCGCCAGCGCCTCCAGGAACGAGCCGTCGCCGCCCGCCTCGGCACCGAACAGACGCAGGCCGCGCGCTTCGAGATCGTGCGCCTGCGCGCTCAGCGCCGCCAGCGAGGCCGCGATCTCGTCGATGTCGCGCTCGAAATCGAGCCGCGCCTGCGCGAGTTGAAGCGCCTGCAAATGCGCCGCGCGCGCCGCCGGCCGCTCGCCCGCGCCGCCGCCGGCGAGCGTATCGGCGGCAAGTTCGAGCCCGGCGGCCGCGTGTTCGACGCGCTGGCGCGTGGAATCGCCGATTTGCAGGCAGACCACGCATTGGCCGGTGCGCTCGCCGATGGTGCGGGAAAGGCCGCCGATCTCGTGCAGGCAGGCGAGCGTGCGGGCGCGCCGCTCGGCGAGCGCTTCGAGGCCGCCGAGCATGTCGAGCGCGATCGCCGCCAGCGCCTGCTGGTGGCGGCTCTGGAACTCCGCCTGTGCGGCGGCGGAGACGCGCAAAGTGGCGTCGAGCCGCATCTGCGTCGCTCCATAGGCGTCGAGCGAGTCGCGCGCGTGCTCGGCCAGCCCCTGAAGCGTCTTGGCGAAGGCCAGCATCACGCCGCTCTGCGCCGGCAGTTGCGCCGATTCGATCTTCAGCGTGAACACCAGCGCCGCCACCGTGCGCACGAAAGCCTGAAGCGCCCGCACCTGCGGGCCGATGTCGTCATTGAGGCTGACGAGCTCTTGGAGCGCGCGGCCCTCGTGCTCGACCAGCGCCGCGGTGCGCGTCAGATCCTGCGCGATCGCGGCGAGGTCGCGCGCCGCCGCCGACATCGTCGGGCCTTCGAGCAGGTCGGCGACGTCGGCGAAGCTCTGCGCCAGCGCGTTGAGGCCGGGCACGGCGTCGCCGAGACCGACGCCGACATCGAAACAGACCTTCTCGAACTCTGCCAACGGCGGCGCGAGGCGCGCCGCCAGGCTGCGCAGCGCTGCGCCAAGGGGTTGCGGATCGGCGCTCATCTCATACCCCGCATTCTCAGGATCTCCGCCGGGATGGCTTGCAACGGCGCGATGCGCTCGGCGGCGCCGAGCGCGATGGCTTCCTTCGGCATGCCGAAGACGATGCAGGTCTCCTCGTTCTGCGCCACCGTCGAGGCGCCGGCTTTGCGCATTTCCAGCAGTCCCTTGGCGCCGTCGTCGCCCATGCCGGTCATGATGACGCCGAGCGCGTTGGGACCGGCGAATTGCGCCGCCGAGCGGAACAGCACATCGACCGAGGGGCGGTGGCGCGCCACCAGTGGGCCATCCTTGACCGCGACGTGATAGCGCGCGCCGTTGCGCTGTAGCAGCATATGGCGATTGCCCGGCGCGATCAGCGCCCGCCCGGCGAGCACGGCATCGCCGTCCTCGGCCTCCTTGACGTCGATCTGACAGAGCCCATCGAGGCGCTTGGCGAAGGCGGCGGTGAAATGCTCGGGCATGTGCTGGACGATGACGATGCCGGGGCAATCGGCCGGCAGCGCCGTCAGCACCTCGCGCAACGATTCCGTGCCGCCGGTCGAGGCGCCGACGCAGACCACCTTTTCCGTGGTGTGGGTCAGCGAGCGGGTCTTCGCCGGCGGCGGCATGATGACGTCGGCGTTGAGTTTCTTCACCGCGTCGCGCGCGCCGCCGCGCGGCCGCAGCCGCGCCTTGGCGGCGGCGCGCAGCGCGTCGCAGATGCGCACATGCGCCTCTATCAGGTACCTTTTGGCGCCCAGGCGCGGCTTCTGGATGACGTCGACGGCGCCGGCTTCGAGGGCGGCGAACAGCGTCTCCGAGCCCTCCTCGAGCAAGGTCGAGCACAGCACGCAGGGCAAAGGCCGTTGCGCCATGATCTTGCGCAGGAAGGTGAGGCCGTCCATGCGCGGCATTTCCAGATCGAGCAGGATGACGTCGGGAAGCTCGTCATGCATATGTTTGGCGGCGGCGAACGGGTCGGCGGCGGCGGCCATCACTTGCAAGTCCGGCTCGGCCGAAATTATCGCCGACAGCGCCTCGCGCACCGAGGCGGAATCATCGACGATCAGCACGCGGATGGGTTTCTGCGCCATCGCCTATCGCACCTTCTCGAACACGCTCGGGGCGATCTGTCGCAAACGTTCGGGGTCGCGGGCGGTCATCGTCTCCGAATGACCGAGCATCAGATAGCCGCCGATGCGCAGATGATCGAGCAGCCGCTCGATCACCGCCGTCTGCGCCTCCCTGGCGAAATAGATGAGAACGTTGCGGCAGAAGATGAAGTCGAAACTGTCGTCGCCGCCGTAACGCTCGTCCATCAGATTAAGCTCGGCAAAGCTGACGAGGCGCCGGATCTCCGGCGCGATGCGGAATTCCTCGCGCTGCGCATCGCGCGCGAACATCAGATAACGCTTGCGATAGGCATCTGGGATCGGCTCGGCCATCGCGCTCGGATAGATCGCCAGCCGGGCGGCGGCGATCACCGCGGTCGAGATATCCGTGCCCAGGATCGCCAACGGCGGCCCTTCGGGCCCGAGCGCATCGGCCGCCACCATCGCCATCGTATAAGCCTCGGCGCCGATCGAGGCGGCGGCGCTCCAGAATTTCAGCGCCGCGCCAAAGCGCACGGCGCGCGCGGCCAGGATTTGCAGCAGGCGCTGGCGCAGCAGATCGAACTGCTGCGGCTCGCGGAAGAAATCGGTCTTGTTGGTGGTCACGCAATCGACGACATGCGCGAACTCGCGCTCGAGCAGGCCCTTGGCGAAGATCGCCTCGCCGTAGTCTTCGAGGCCCTTGAGGCCGAGCGCGCGCACGCGCCGGCGCAAGCGGCCCTCCACCATCGTGCGCTTCGACGGCGGCAGGCGGATGCCGGTATGGGCCTCGACGAGCCGGGCGATCTCGACGAAATGGCCGTCGGCGAGTTGGTCGAGCAGCGCCGACGCGCCGACGCTGGGGGGCGCTTCATGCCGCAAGGCCGCGTCCCGACAAGGCGTCCGTGGAAATAAGGCGATCGAGATCGAGCGCGACGACGAAGCGGCCACCGTCGCGGCCGACGCCGACGACATAGTCGGCGCGCCAGCGCTCGCCGATGGAGGGCGGCGGCTCCAGTGCGCCGCCGTCGAGATCGGAGACCGCGAACACGCAATCGGCCATCAGACCGAGCCCAAGCGTCGCCCCCTCGACGATCGCCTCGACGACGATGATGCGCGTGCGGTTGGTCGGCGGCAGTGCCGGGAAGCCGAATTTGAGCCTGAGATCGACGACGAGCAGGCTCGCGCCGCGCACGTCGATGAGCCCCAGCAGATAATCGGGGGCCTTGGGCAACCGCGAAATCGGCCGCAGGTCGAGCACTTCGCGCACGCGCTCGACCGGCAGCGCGAAACACTCGCTCTCGATGCCGAAGGTCAGAAATTGCGAGATCTTAGACATCGCTCACGCTCCTTGGCCGCTGAACAACCCGTGCGGCGGAATTCGTCTCCAACTCGTCGGTGTGGTCGGCTTCGGCTCGAAGCCGTTCCCGGCGTCAGGCGCGGCGGAATTCGGCGTCGGTGGCGTCGCCGTCGCGGCTCAGATCGATGGCGAAGCCGCGCCCGGCGACGGCCTTGGCCTTCAGCGGCTTGGCGGCGACAGGCTTGACCTCCCGCGCCCGCATGGCGTTCGCCTTCTCGCGCAGCGCGCCGACCGCGTGCTCGACCTTCGGCCCGCGCGCCGCCTCGCTGCCGTCGATGCGGAAGAACGAGATCGTGCGCTGCAACTGCTCGGCCTGCGAGCTTAGCTCCTCGGAGGTCGAGGACACTTCCTCGGAGGCCGCCGCGTTCTGCTGCGTGACCTGATCGAGCTGCTGGATCGCCTGATTGATCTGCGCCACTCCGACATCCTGCTCGCGGCAGGCGGCCGAGATTTCGCCGACCAGATCGGCGGTGCGGCGGATGTCGGGCACCAGCTTTTGCAACATCTGCCCGGCGTCCTGCGCGGTCTTCACGGTGTCGAGCGACAGCGTCGAGATTTCGCTCGCCGCCGTCTGGCTGCGCTCGGCGAGCTTGCGCACCTCGGAGGCGACGACCGCAAAGCCGCGGCCATGCTCGCCGGCCCGCGCCGCCTCGACCGCCGCGTTGAGCGCCAACAGATCGGTCTGGCGGGCAATCTCCTGCACGATGGTGATCTTGGCGGCGATGGTCTCCATCGCCTGCACGGCGCGCTGCACCGCCCCACCGCTCGCGGTGGCGTCATCGGCCGACTGGCGGGCGATCTTCTCGGTCTGGCCGGCGTTGTCGGCGTTCTGTTTGACGTTGGAGGCCATCTCCTCCATCGAGGACGAGGCTTCCTCGGTCGCCGACGCCTGCTCGGTCGCGCCCTGCGACATCTGCCCGGCGCTGGAAGTCAGTTGCTCGGCGCCGGAAGCGACCCCCTGCGAGGCCGCCGTGGCGTCGCCGACAATCGTCCTCAGTTTCTGCACCATGCTCTGCAACGCGCCGCCCAGCACGTCCTTGTCCGACATCCGCTTGGCTTCGACCGTCAGGTCGCCGCCGGCGATCGCCTCGGCGACGCGCGAGGTGGCGCGCAGGCTGGCGATCATGTTTTCGAGCGCGATGCCGAGCGTGTCCTTGTCCGAGCGCCGCTTGGCCTCCACCGCGAGATCGCCGGTGGCAATGGTGGCGGCGACCCCGGCGGTGGCGCGCAGATTGGCGATCATGTTTTCGAGCGCGATGCCGAGCGTGTCCTTGTCCGAGCGCCGCTTGGCCTCGACCGCGAGATCGCCGGCGGCGATCGTCTCGGCCACCGTCGCCGTCTCGCGCAGATTGTCCATCATATTGTTGAGGGCGATGACGAGGTCGCCGATCTCGTCGTTGCTCCTGATCTCGATCTTGTGTTCGAGGTCGCCGAGCGCGCCGGCCTGGGCGAGCGAGACGGCGCGGGCGACGGCGCGGCTGAGGGTGAGCGAGATATAGACCGCCGAGGCGAGTGCGATGATCGCCGACAGGATCACGGCGCTGATGACCATGGTTTGCGCGCTCGAAGCTTCGCGAGCCGCGCTCGCCGTCGCGTCCGCCACGCTCTTGCGCACGTCGCCGACGAAAGCCTTGGCGGCTTCGATGGCGACCGTGTTGGCGGCGTTGCCGTCGCCGGCCGAAAGCGCGCCGGCCTTGATGTTGCCGCCCTCGCGCACGATGGCGGCGGCATGCGCGTAGACCTTGGCGATGCCCTCCGCCGCGCCGCTCAACGCGCCGATTTGGGCGCCCGCCGCGCCGGCGTCTGCCTGCGCCGTCTCGGTGGCGTGCGTCGCCGCGGCGATGCGCGCGTCGAGCGCCGACAGATCGCTCGCCACCTCGTCCATCGTGCTGGCGACGAAGGATTGGTTGAGCGTCATTTCGACGCCCGCCCATTGCGCTTCCGCGGCGCTGAGCGCGGCGGCGGCGCTGGCGGTCTGCATCGAGGGCGCGAGCTTGCCCAGCGCAGCGTGAGCGGCGGCGAAGGCGCCGGCCAGCGTCTTGACGGCCGCCGCCCCGTCGCCGCCCCAATATTGCCCGGCGCGGACGTTGGAGTTCAGCCGACCGAGCCGGATCACCTCGTCCTGTGTCTTGTTGAGCTTGACGTAATCGTCGTCGAAGGTGTCGAGGCGGCGCTTCTCGGACTCGCTCGCGCCGGCGCGCAACTCCTTCATTTGCGCGTCGGCGTCGGCGCGCATGGTCTTGATGTCGCCGGCGTAGCGCTCGATGTCGGCGTCGCTGGTGGCGATGATGAGATCCTTCTCGTCGCGCGCCTGCGACAGCAGCGCCTTCTGAAGCTGTCCGGCCTGATCGAGCGAGGCGGCGCGCTCGGCGAGCCCCTGGTTGGAGAGCGTCAGTTCGTTGAGTTTCCACACCGCCAGCCCGCCGGTCAGCCCCGACAGGATGATGACCGCGCCGAAAGCTGCGGCGAGCTTGGCTTTGACTGTGATGCGCATGTTGGTTTTCCCAATCGATTGTCTGGTGGCGAGGCGTGAGCGGCCGACGCGGGAGACTGACGCGAAACAAGCGGCGAGCCCGCTACTCGATGGCCTCGCCAAGAATCTTGGCCATGTCCGGAACGACGATGAACTCGTCCTTCCACTTGGCGATGCCGGCGATGAACTCGGGCCGCCAGTGCATGCCGACCGGCGGCGTCTTCTGCATGGTCGTCGCGTCGATCTCGGTCACCTCGAACACCTTGTCGGCGATGATGCCGACCGGCGTCGGATCGCCGTCGATCTCGACCTCCAACACGACGAAGCGGGAATCGACGGTCATCGTCGCCGCCTCCATGCCGAAGCGCACGCGCAAGTCGGCAAGCGGGATCACCTTGCCGCGCACGTTGAGCACGTTGGCGACATAGGGCTTGGCCCCCGGCACCCGCGTCACCGGGGCTGGATCGAGGATTTCGCGCACCTGGCGGGCATCGAGCGCGAATACTTCGCCCGCCACCCCCATCAGCAGCGCCTGCGTCGCCAATTCCGCGTTGTCGCTCATGCGGCCTCCAGAGGTTTGAGCCCGCCGCGCCGCTCGCGCGTCTGGCCGGCGGCGATGAGATGCGGCGTGTCGAGGATCAGCGCCACCGCGCCGTCGCCCAGAATCGTCGCGCCCGAAAAACTCGGCACGTCGGCATGAAGCTTCGACAGCGACTTGATGACGGTCTGATGGTTGCCGAGAATCTGGTCGACGACGAAGCCGACGCGCGAGTCGCTCTGGTTGACGATGACCACCTTCTGATGCGGCTCCGGGCGGCCGGGCTCGCAAAAGATCTCGCGCAACCTGATGAACGGCACCAGATCGCCGCGGATGTTGAGGAAGCTGCGGCCCTTCGAGCGCTCGTCGACCTCGGCGGCTAGCTCGACGCATTCCTCGACCGCCGTCAGCGGAATGACGTAATGCGTCGCGCCGACGCGCACCAACAATCCCTCGATGATGGCGAGCGTCAGCGGCAGGCGCAAGGTCAGCGTCGAGCCGTGGCCGGGTTCGGTGGCGACCTCGATCGCGCCGCGCATGCCCTCGATGGCGCGGCGCACGACATCCATGCCGACGCCACGGCCGGAGAGCGCCGAGACTTCCTTGGCGGTCGAGAATCCGGGATGGAAGATGAGCTGATGCAGCTCGCTTTCGCTCATCGGCGCGCCGGGCGCGACAATTCCATTCTCCTCGGCCTTGGCGCGGATGCGCTTGACATCAAGGCCGCGGCCGTCGTCGGTGACTGAGATCAACACCTCGGCCCCGGCGTGGCGGGCGACGAGGCGGATCGTCCCCAGCGTCGGCTTGCCGGCGTCGCGTCGCTGTTGCGGCGGCTCCAGGCCGTGATCGGCGGCGTTGCGGATGACATGGATGAGCGGATCGGCGAGCCGCTCAATCATCGTCTTGTCGAGTTCGGTCTCCTCGCCGACGGTGACGAGATCGATCTCCTTGCCGAGATCGCGCGAGAGATCATGGACGAGGCGTCGGAAGCGGCCAAACAACGAGCCGATCGGCAGCATGCGGATGCCCATGATCGTCTCGCGCAGCGACGAGGTCAGGCGCTCGATCTCCTCGGCGACGCCCAGCGTCGCCGCGCCGGCGGCGGAAAGCTGGGTTAGCCGCGCCTGGGCGATGACGAGTTCGCCGACGCGGTCCATCATCGAGTCTAGCCGCTCGGCCTGCACGCGGATCGTCGCGCTTTCCTTGGCGATGCGCTTGACGCCGCCAGCGTCGGCCTCGTGCGCCGGCGCCGGCGGCTCGGGAGCGACCGCCTTGCCTTGCGCCTGCGCCGCATCTTCGATGCCGAGTTCCATGTCGTCGGCGACAAACATGAACACATCCTCGATGGCGCGGCGCGGCGCGCGCGTCGTCAACCGCACGCGCCAGCTCATCAGACAGGCGAGCGGGTCGAGCCCGTCGAGCGCCGGGATCGCCGCGACATCCGGCGTAACCCGCGCCTCGCCGAGGCCGCGCAGTTCGTCGATCAGGCGCAGCGGATTGGCGCCGTTGACGAGCACGTCGCGCTTGAAGCGCAACGAAATGTCGTAGACCTTTTGCGCGTCTTGGCTCATCGCCGCCTCGGCCGGCTTCGCGCCGGCGTCGAGCGCGGCGGGGGCCGATTGCGTGAGCTTGCGCAAGTCGGCCAGGATGCAAAGGCCGATGACGGCGCTGGCGGAATCGGGGCTCTCGATCTGCGTGCGCAGGAAATCCTGAGCGTTGAGCGCGATGGCGATGAGCGCCGGCGTCGCCGCCGTCTCGCCGCGCCGCACGCGGTCGAACGCGCTTTCGAATTCGTGCGCGAAGGCGGCGACCTCGTCGAAGCCGAACATCGCGCCGGAGCCCTTGATGGTGTGCAGGGCGCGAAAGGCGGTGTTGACGAGATCGCGGTTGCCGGGATCGCCTTCGAGGTCGAGCAGCGCCTGTTCGAGCCCTTCGAGCAGGTCCGAAGCTTCCTGGCGGAAGATGTCTGCGGGGTCGGCGGGAGTGCTCATCCGATCAACTTCTTCACAACGTTGAGGAGCTGTTCCTGTTTGAACGGCTTGGTGATCCAGGCGGTGGCGCCGGCGGCCTTGGCGTCGCGCTTCAGGCTTTCGTCCGACTCCGTGGTGAGGAAGACGATCGGCACGCCGCGATAAGGCGCGAGCTGGCGCAGCGCGCGGATGAATTCGAGCCCGTTCATGATCGGCATGTTGAGGTCGGTGACCACAAGGTGGACCGCATTGGCCTTGGCGGCCGAGAGCCCAGCCGCGCCGTCGCCGGCCTCGACGACGCCATAGCCGGCGCCGCCGAGGGCGATTTTCACCATCTGCCTGACGCTCGACGAATCGTCGACGGTCAGCACCGTTTTCATGGCTGTCTCCCGGCGTTGAGCGAGAAAATGTCCGTCAGCGCCACGGCGCCCGGCGGCGGCGCGAAGCCGGCGCTGTTCAGCGCCGCGGCGAGACCGCCGGCCGGCGGCGCGCGCAGGGCGATGGTCCGGCCGGCGCGCGCCGCCGAACGCGCGGCGGAAATCAGCAGTTGCAGGAAGGCGACGTCGACCTCGGCCTCGGGGTTCCAATCGACGACGATATCGAGCCCGCGCGCATCGGCAGCGCGCAGTTCGGCGTGCAGGACCTCTCCGGCGGCGATGGTCAGCGGTCCCCGCAGCGTGAGACGATTTTCCGGGCCGTGATTAGGCATTCCGCGCACTCTTTCGGCGAATCTTTGCAGCAGCACACGTAAGAGTTGCCTAAGCTTCGTTAATTGAAAGTGAACGCCCGAACGTCGGCGCGCCAAGCTTGCGCGCCACGCAAGCTTCGTCCGGCCGGCGGCGGTTCCTATCGGCGCGCCGCCGCGCTATGGAGGGCTATGCCCGCACCCAAGCCCCCCGCCTTCGATACTTTGAGCCTGCACGCCGGCCAGCGGGCAGACGCCGCCACCGGGGCGCTGGCGACGCCGATCTACGAGACGACATCGTTCGCCTTCGAATCGGTCGACCACGCCGCCGCTTTGTTCGACCTGGAGACGCCGGGCCACATCTATAGCCGCATCTCCAACCCGACGGTGGCGGTGCTGGAGGAGCGCGTCGCGGCGCTGGAGGGCGGCGTCGGCGCGGTCGCCACTGCCAGCGGCATGGCGGAGCTGCATCTGGCGATCGCGACGCTGGCCGGCGCCGGCGACCACATCGTCGCCTCGGCCTCGCTCTATGGCGGCACGGTCAATCTGCTGTCGCGCACGCTGCCGCGATTCGGCGTGACCACGACTTTCGTGCCGCCGCGCGACCTCGACGCCTTCAAGGCCGCAATTCGGCCCGAGACCCGGCTCGTGCTCAGCGAGTCGATCGGCAATCCCGGCCTCGAAGTGCTCGACATTCCCGCCGTGGCGGAACTCGTCCACGCGCACGGCTTGCCGCTGGTCATCGACAACACCTTCGCCACGCCCTGGGGCTGCCGGCCGATCGACCTCGGCGCCGATGTCGTCATGCACTCGCTGACCAAGTGGATCGGCGGCCACGGCCTCGTCATCGGCGGCGCGCTGATCGACGGCGGCAAGTTCGATTGGCGCGCCTCCGGCCGCCATCGGACGCTGAGCGAGCCGGACGAGGGCTATCACGGCCTCAATTTCGCCGAGCATTTCGGGCCCGCCGCCTTCATCATGCGGGCGCGGGCGGAGGGTCTGCGCGACTTCGGCGCCTGCCTCTCGCCGCACAACGCGGCGCGGCTGCTGACCGGAATCGAGACGCTGGGCTTGCGCATGGCGCGCCACATCGAGAACACCGGCGCCGTGCTGGAGGCGTTGCAGGCCCATCCCGCCGTCTCCTGGGTCAACCATCCCTCGCTCGCCAGCCACCCGGATCACGCGCTGGCGAAGCGGCTGCTGCCGCGCGGCGCCGGCTCTATCGTCACCTTCGGCGTCAAGGGCGGCCGAGCGACAGGGGCGCGCTTCATCGAGGCGTTGCGGCTGGCGAGCCATCTCGCCAACGTCGGCGACGCCAAGACGCTGGTCATCCATCCCGCCAGCACCACGCACCGGCAGATGAGCGCCGAAGAACTCGCCAAGGCCCGCGTCAGCGAGGACATGGTGCGGCTGTCGGTGGGGCTGGAGGCGGCGCAAGACATCATCGCCGATCTCCAACAGGCGCTCGGCGCCTCGCAGCGGGGTTGACATGCGGCTGATCGTGGACGGCAAGCCGGTTCTGGCGAGCGACGGCGGCGGCGGGCGCGACGCCGAACGGCCGCTGGCGATTTTCCTGCACGGGGCCGGCATGGACCGCAGCGTCTGGGCGAGCCAGACGCGCGCCTTTCCCTCGCGCGGCCTCGACGTTCTTGCCGTCGATCTGCCCGGCCACGGCGGCTCCGCCGGGCCGGCGCTCGGCGACATCAGCGCGCTGGCGGATTGGACGCTGGCGCTGATGTCAGCGGCCGGAGTGGAACGCGCCAGCCTCGTCGGCCACAGCATGGGGGCGCTGATCGCGCTGGAGGCGGCGGCGCGCGCGCCGCAGCGGGTCGCGCATCTCGCGTTGGTCGGCGTCGGCGTCAAGATGCCTGTGCATCCGGACCTGCTGGCGGCGGCGGCGACCAACGATCACGCAGCGGTCGACATGGTGAGCCTGTGGAGCCTGGGCGCCGCCGCGCAGGGCGGCTGCCCGACGCCAGGTTTGTGGATGCTCGGCGGCGCGGAGCGGCTGCTGGAGTTGAGCCCGCCGGGCGTGCTGCACACCGATCTTGCGGCCTGCAACGCCTATCGCGACGCGCTCGCGGCGGCGGCGAAGATCGCCTCGCCGACGACGCTGATCCTTGGCGAGCGCGACATGATGACGCCGCTGAAGTCCGGCCAGGCGCTGGCGGCGGCGATCGCCGGGGCGCGCGTCACGGTGCTGAGGGGGGTCGGCCATCTGCCGATGGCGCAGGCGCCGCGCGAGACGCTGGCGGCGCTGAAGGCGGCGCTGTTATAGGCGCAGGGTTTCGGCGCAAGAGCTTTGCCGGCGGCGTCTTACCAGCGCGC
>Ga0134126_10001045_pt1 | contig 35049 bp, 30 predicted proteins | sample KB31752_FD_96881 | JGI IMG/M metagenome (GOLD analysis project Ga0134126, IMG submission 96881) | Terrestrial soil microbial communities with excess Nitrogen fertilizer from Kellogg Biological Station, Michigan, USA - KB3-175-2 | ecosystem: Environmental > Terrestrial > Soil > Unclassified ...
CGGCTCTGTCCCGAACGCCACGTTCAAGGAGATCATGAGGGCGATCGACGCCCAGGAGCATCTTTACCGGCACGTCCATGTGATCTACGCCCACCCCAAGGGCTCGGACGGCGGATACAGGAAGAACATGGACGAGCTGGATCGCTGGCTGCTCAGCAAGGGCAAGATCGTCGAGGTCACCCACGTGCCTGGGGTCAGCTTCGGCATGAACCAGAGCGTCCAGGTGGGTTACTAGGCGCCGCGGCATGCCAGAACCGGAACCGCTGGCGCCCCCGGTCCTGAATTGCTCGGTCGCGCCCGAGACCATCCCGTACTCGGACGGGGACAAGCGCAGCATCGTCAGCCTCACCATCACCGCGTCCAACGACAGCGCCGAGCCGGCCGAGTGCCCGCGGCTGCGGATCGTGATCCCCAGTGACCCGATCGACAAGGAGGGCGCGCTCACCACCGATCCGACCACCTTTGCCGTGGACGTCGGCGAGACCACGCCGTGGGCCATCTTCACCAGCGGCAACGGCGCCTGCCACGCGGTGCCGCTGCCGCCTGCGACAGGACTGCCGCCGGGCGGCAGCGCGTCGTTTGTGATCAAGGACATTGTGGTGAACACGATGCCGGGATCGGTGCGGATCGAGGTGTTCCAGGCCGGCGAGCCGGGGCCGATCCCGGTCACGGTGGTCAAGGACCGCCCGGCCGCGGCCGGGCGCGAGGCGCCGCGGATCGAGCGCTTCGACGTGACGCCCGCTCAGGTGGCGCTGGGCGGAGCGGTCACGATCGAGTGGGAGGTCACCGGGGCGGAGCACAGCACGCTGGCGCCGGGGCCGGTCGCGCTGCCGTCCCCGGCGTCGGGAGCGGTCCGGCTGCCGGTGGCGCATACCACCGATTTCACCATCCGGGCCCTGGGCGCGGGCGGCATGGCCACGCAGACCCGGACGGTCACCGTGTCGCCGGTCGAGGTGGCCGAGTTCGTCAGCGACCCGCCCGGCCCGGTCCGGCCGGGGGAGCAGGTCACGCTGCGCTGGCGGACCAAGTTTGCCTCGTCATGCTCGGTCGACCACGGGGTGGGACCGGTTCCGGCCGAGGGCTCGGCCGCGGTCACCGTGCCCGCGACCACCGAGTACACGCTCGTCGCCGCCGGGCTTGATCAGCAGGTACGAAGCATCACCGTCGAGGTCAGCGGCTAGCGGGCCGCAGTCACCATCAGGAGGGCAGGGCAGTGCCGAGAGAAACCAGGTCGTCAGAGCCGAGCAAGCCGATCGAGGCGGTGGGCGCAGAGCTCGCCGGGCATGTCGCGTCCGCCATCGTGGCCGCTGATCCCGGCGGGGAGGCGCCCCAGATCCGGGTCGGGGGGGCCGACCCGGACGCGGCGGCTGGCCTTCCGGTCAGCGGCCAGGTCGATATCGGGATCTCCTACAAGGAGACCACGTTCACGCTGACCGGCAAGCTGCCCGGATCGGATTCCGACGGCGATTACCAGTTCATCCTGACGATGCAGCGCAGGGACGATCCCAAGGCCAAGGAGCTGGCCAAGTTCATCTTCCTGGACAAGGACAACTGGCTGGTTAGCGCGGGTATAACCAACCAGCCGGTCGGCCTCGTGACGATCAAGGAGATCACGATATCGGTGTACAAGGGGAACCCTCCGACGCCGACCCCGACCCCCACGCCGACGCCCACGCCGACTCCGACCCCGACCCCGACCCCTACGCCGACTCCGACTCCATCGGCCTAGGGCGACGCCCGGATGCCCTGGCCACCAGAGCGGGCTGCCGCGCAGGACAAGCCGGTCGTGCTCCGGCTCGTGGTGAACCTTGACACCGCGAGCTTCAGCGCGTTCGTCTCGGTGCCGATGAGCCTGCGCTCGGTCATCGAGCGGCTGCCGCCGGAGGCTGAGGCGGTGCTGGCCTGGCTGCCGGACATCGTGCTGGACGGGGTGGGCGTGCGGTTCGACCCCGCCCCGGCCACCGAGTCGTTCGGTGTCTACGCGGCGGCCGGGGTGACCGGCTCGGCGGACGGGTCGGCCGACGCCTTCGTGGTCACGCTGCCCGGCCAGCCCAAGGGCGTCATACTGGTGGCCGGCCTGCGGCTCAGCTCCACGGTTGACCTGGCGGGCACGCCGCTGTTCGGCAGCATGCTGAGCGGGCTGGCCATCCAGGACCTGCAGGTCGGCTTCGCCTCCGCGGACGTGCCGAAGGGGCAGGTGGTGCTGCCTCCCCCGGCGCACAAGGGCCGTAGCCCGGCCTACGCCAAGGGCCTGCAGCTCTCGTTCACGATCGCGGCCGGAGACGCCACGGAGCAGTTCGGGCTGACCCCGTCCACGTTCCGCCGCCCCGCGCTGGGCGCGCCCCCGGCTGGCAGCGACGCCCCGCCGGTCCAGTGGTTCCCGGTGCAGAAGAGCTTCGGGCCGCTGACGCTGGGCCGGATCGGCGTGCTGGCCACGGCCGAGCGGTTCGGGCTGGCCCTGGACGCGTCGGTCGCGACCAAGGTGCTCAGCATCGACCTGACCGGGTTCGTCGTCAGCTTCGACATCAACGACATCTCGCCGAGCGGCGTGGCGGTGCAGCTGGATGGCCTGGGAGTCGCGTTCAAGTCGGGCGCCGCCTCGCTCAGCGGCAGCCTGATCCGCAGCGGCGGGTCCTACGACGGCTCGCTGCTGTTGCAGATCGGACGGTTCGGCGTGGTCGCGGTCGGCTCCTACACGACGATCGGCGGCAGCCCGTCGCTGTTCGTGTTCGGCATGGTCAAGGGGCAGTTCGGCGGGCCGCCCGCGTTCTTCGTCACGGGCCTGGCGGCCGGCTTCGGCTACAACCGCGCGCTGCGGCTGCCCGAGCCGGACCAGGTTCAGGACTTCCCGCTGGTGCTGGCCGCGCGGCTGGGCAGCGGCTACCTGCCGACCCCGAACGTGGCGGCGGCGCTGGGCAAGATGTCCTCCGGCGGCTGGGTGCCGCCCGAGCTGGGCTCCTACTGGCTGGCCCTGGGGGTCAAGTTCACCTCGTTCCAGCTCATCGACTCGTTCGTGCTGCTGACCGTGCAGTTCGGCAACGAGCTGGTCATCGCGGTGCTGGGGATCGCCTCGCTGCAGCTGCCGAAGGCGGCCTGGGGGGCCAGGCCGTACGCCTACGTCGAGCTGGTGCTCATCGCGGTGATCCGGCCCGCGGCCGGGACGGTCCAGGTGACCGCCCTGCTCACGCCCAACTCGTTCGTGATCGACAAGGCGTGCAAGCTGACCGGCGGGTTCGCCTTCTACCTGTGGTTCGGCAAGGACTTCACCGGCGACTTCGTGCTGACCATCGGCGGCTATCACGACTACTTCCGCAAGCCAGATCACTACCCGGTGGTGCCGCGGCTGGGCATCAGCTGGACCATCTCCCCGGAACTGCGCCTGGCGGGCAGCGCCTACTTCGCGCTGACGCCGTCGTGCGTGATGGGCGGCGGCCGCCTGGACATCGCCTTCGCTTCCGGCGCGCTGCGGGCCTGGCTCCGGGCGTACGCCGACTTCCTCATGTACTGGCGGCCGTTCTTCTTCAGCGTCCGCATCGGGCTGGTGATCGGGGCCTCGTACACGCTGACCATCGGCGCGATAAGCAAGACGTTCACGGTGGAGCTGGGCGCGGAGGTGGAGCTGTGGGGGCCACCGGTGGCCGGGGTGGCCCGGGTGAGCTGGTGGGTAATCTCGTTCACGATCGCCATCAACGGCGGCGGGCGGCCGCCGGTGAGCGGCAGGCTGCTGGACGACTGGGATGCCTTCGCGGCGTCGTTCCTGCCGCCGCGGGAGGAGATCTGCAAGGCACGGGCGGACGCCGGCCTGGCCGGGACGGTGCCGGACGGGGCGGGGACCGTGTGGCTGGTGTCCGCGCTTGAGCTGGTGCTGAGCTCGGAGACAGCGATCCCGGCCAGCCTGCTGATCGCCGGCGCGGAGAGCACGCCGCAGACCACGTTCCCCGGCCGCCAGCCGGGCGTCTACCCGCTGGGCTCGCTCAAGCTCGACACCAGGCACCGGCTCGAGGTCTACCGGCTGCGGAGCGGGCAGCCGGATGAGCCGGTGGACGTGAGCCGGTGGTCCTGGGGGACGCAGGAGTCGGGGCTGCCGGAGTCGCTGTGGGGCACGGTGAACAACGGCCAGCCGGACCTGAACGCCCGGATGGTGCCGGGCTTCACCGGCCTGCGCGGTGCGCCGCCGCCCCCGGCCAGGACCGGGCCGGGGCCGATGCCGACCGAGGTGCTCGGCAGCGTGGACGTGCCGGACGGCGGGCTGCCGCTGCCGGACCGCCCGATCGACGGCGCGACGGCCCGGCCGGTGACCGACCCGCGGACAGTGATCGCGGAGACGGTGATGGCGCCGGAGGTGCGGCAGGCGCGGGCGGATATCGTGGCCGAGCTGAACCGGCTGGGCCTGGGCCGGAGGCTGGAGTCCGGGGACCTGTCGCTGCTGGCGGCCCAGGTCCAGCGGACGTTCGCGGATCCGCCGCTGCTCGGGCCGCCGGGGACGACGGGGCCGCGGGAGGAACCTGCCGGGCTGGCCGGGCTGGTCGGGCGCGGGTCTGGGCGCCGGGCGGGCGTCGTCGGGCTGGCCGGAGGTGCCGCGGCTCGGCCTGGGCCGAGGCTGCTGGCGGTGTTCCGCTGGCACGGTGAGCGGCTCGCGGCCAGCGTCTTCGACCGGTACGCCGCCGGGCATGAGCGGGCCGCCCTGGCCGGGCTGGCCGGGCTGACCGGGCGGGCTGGGCTCGCCGGGGACGGCGCGGTCCGGCTGGCGCCGGGCACCTCGGTGGTCTGGGACTTGGCGCCGGGGGCGGCCCGGCTGGCCGAGGCCGACGGCCCGGTCCTGCTGGCGGCGTTTGACCCGCAGTTCCGCCTGGTCGGCTGGGGGTCGCTGGCGGCTGGCAGCCGGTATCCGGTCCCGGAGCCGGTCAGCCTGCTGGTGGTGACCAGCCCGGCGGCCGGGCGCCCCTGGTCGGCCGGATGGACGGTCGGCTCGGAGCTGCTGCAGGCCGGCCCGCAGGCGCTGCTGGCCCCGGCGGTAGTGATCCGGCCGCAGGTCCCGGCCCGGATCCGCTGCGGCCGGGCGACCCGGGGGGTGGGCCGCATCGACGGGGCGGGCCTGGTCGGCCAGAACTGGACCGAGACGGCGGCGGGGCCCCGGCGGGGCTGGATCACCAGCACGGTCCCGGCGGCGGTCAGGTCGGTGATCGTGACCATGGTCAGGGACGACGGCGAGCCGCCGGACGGGCTGGCCGAGCCGCCCGCCGACTCCTTCTTGATCCGGGCCGGGCAGCGGGTCGCGCTGACTCCGGCGTCGGCCTCGGCGGGTGGCGGGCCGGATGGCGGTCTGGCGGGCGGGGTGCGGCTGCGGTACGCCGTGCCCGCGCCGGAGCTCGCGGACGATCCCGGCTGCGTGCTGGTGGCGCCGCGGCCCGGCTGGCACCAGCACGGGCTGTCCGCCGACCCGGCCCCGGACTGGGCCGCCAGCTCGCCGGGCCAGGCGGCCACGGAGGTTCGGCTGTCATGACGCTGCCGCCGGGCGAAGTGCAGTTCACCGATGACGCGCGGCCGGAGTTGCCGGCCGACGATTACCGGGTGGTGGTCGGACAGCATGTGCAGTTGCCGCCCGAGTTCGCGTCGCCTCCTGAGTACCGGACCGAGCAGCGGTTCCGGGTCACCGGCCCGCGATTCGGGCTGGAGCCGGGCGACGTGCTCGCGGTTTATCCGCCGGCCCAGGCCGACGGCGACTTCTCGGCCGAGCTGTGCCATGTCATCCTGCGCGACCCGAGCCTGCCCTGGCGGATCGCGCTGCGCTCAGGCATCGAGGCCGAGGCCGGCCAGCTGGCCGCGCCGTGGCTGGCCATCCTGCTGCTGGGCACCGGCGACTACGTGCCGTCCGACCGGGATGAGCTGACCGGCAGCAGGCCCGTGCCGCTGGCCGGCTACCTGAGCCCGCCCGAGCCGGTGCTCGGGCCCGACTTCCCGGCCGAACGGAAGAAGCAGTGGGGGCTGGAGTTTCCTGACCTGCACTGCACGATCGTGGACGTGACCGCCGAAGCGTTCGCCGCCGTTGCCCCGCTGGCCGCGGAGCTGCCCTACCTGGCCCATGTCCGCGACGTCGGCCCCGATGAGCAGCGGGTGGTCCGGGCCAGCGGCGGGGAGCCGGCCGGGCAGTTCTCGGTGGTCATCGGCAACCGGCTGCCGCGCGGCAGCGTCACCGGCGAGTACGTCGCGCACCTGGTGTCGCTGGAGGGCTTCGCCGGCTATCTGGCCGACGCCGGCGGGGTGCCGCCCGGGCGCACCGCGGTGCGCCTGCTCTCGCTGGCTCGCTGGGCCTTCAGCAGCGCGACGTCGGGCGCGTACTTCGCCGACCTGCTGCGCGAGCTGAAGATCGGGCCGCTCCGCCTGGAGCCGCCGACCGGGCCGCTGGCCCAGCCGATCGGCTACGGCTACGTGCCCGCGGACTACCGCACCCGGCTGGGCGAGCGGACCGTTGCCTGGTACCGGGGCCCGTGCCTGCCGGTGCGGATGGAGCGGAACATGCAGCCGATCTACCAGTCGGCCCAGGCCGCGCTGGTGTACGACCAGGACACCGGGCTGTTCGACGTCTCGTTCGCCGCCGCCTGGCAGGCTGGGCGGCTGCTGGCGCTGGCCGACCGCGAGTTCAGCACCGTGCTGCTGACCTGGATCCGCGAGAATCACCGGCTCAGCGAGCTGTTGCTGGAGCGGATCGAGCTGTTCCAGAACTACCCTCAGCTGGGTCCCGGCGACCTGCTGACTCCGCAGCTGACCAGCCGGCTGCTCCGGCGCCTGATCGCCGAGGGCGTGGCGGCCCGGCTGGCCGGCCCGGCGCCTCCGTTCGGGCCGCCTGGCGACCCGAGCGGGCTGCTTAGCCAGCTGCACCGGCTGCCTGGCCTGCTCAGCCCGGCCGAGGTCGACGCGCTGCTGCGCGCGGGCGAGGACCCGCACGCCGCAGTGGCCGACCGGATCAGGGGCACTCGATGAGCACCGGCCCGGCGCCCGCCCAGGCCCCGCGGCCACGGCGGCACCTGGCCATGCGGGCGCTGCTGGACAGCGCCGGGGGGCGGGACGCGGTGCTGGCGGCGGCGCCCGATCTGCCCGACGAGGCAGGCCAGTGGCTGGCCGAGCTGTGCCAGCTGCGCAACGTGCCGTTCAACCTGCTGGTGCCGGATGCGCGGATGCTGCCGGCCGAGTCCGTCAGATTCTTCGTGATCGACCAGAACTGGCTGGACAGCCTGGTCGACGGTGCGCTGTCGGTGGCCGCGGCGGCCATGCCCGAGGCCGAGCTGGTCGCGCTGCACCGGCCGCGGTTGCAGGCGGACGCCAGGGCGCGGGCTGGGGCTGGGCCGAGGGCCCGGGCTGGGGACCAGCCGGAGGCTCAGGCCGCCGCGCCGCCGGTGTGGACCGGCCTGCTGCTCCGCTCAGCCCTGGTGGCCGGGGCGCCGGCCCTGGCGGTCGCCGGCTACGCCGGCGAGGAGCGGTCGGCCCCGGTACTGCCGCCGGTGCGGCTCGACCGGGTGGCACCTAGCGTGCTGATCGCGATCTTCGCCGGGTTCGTGCGCCGGGCGGAGATCAGCCTGCCCGCCGAAGGGCTGCACTTCGGCGTGATCCCGTCCCAGACCCAGCCACCCGCGGTCGCGGTCCGGTTCATCGGCGGCGGCAGCCAGTTCCCGCCAGGGGCGCAGCCGCCGGGCAAGCCGACCGTGACGGCCGGGTTCCGGGACACCGACCGGGGGGTGCTCAACGTCACGGGCCTAGTGGAAAGCCTTGAGTCGGCGCTGCGCACCGCCTACGGGGGGGTGTCGCCTCCGCCGCTGCACTCGGCCGCGTTCGGTATCCAGATGGTGACCGCGCCCGAGCGCCGCTCCTTTGTCCGCGGCGATCTTGTCCACGGCGATGACGGCTAACCCGGCGCCGGCCGGCGCTCCGGGCGCGGCGGACGCTCCGGGCGCGGCGGGTGACGGGCTGGCCGCTCCGGCGCTGTTCGTCCCGGTCACGGTCGATGCGGTGACCATTACCTACCCCGCGCTGAACAACCCCTCGTCCTGGACTCCGCCGCGCTACGCCGGCCTGCCGTTCTTCGAGCCAACCGACCCGGTGCCGTTCACCCCGGCCCACTACCGGCCGGGCGGACGGGACTTCACCGGCATCATCCTGCACTGGGCACTGCCTGACGGCCTGACCCAGGGCAGCCAGTCCGGGGCCGGCGAGGTCAGGTACCCGGCCATCCCCAACCGGTGGCTGCTCACCCGCAAGTTCCGCGACCCGCGGGACCTGACCCGGTGGACGTTCCACAGCATCATCATCGCGAGCGACTACGTCGGTGACCCGGCCGGCAGCCCGTATCCGGGACTCAACGCAGCCGGGCAGGTCATCCGCAGTTACCTGGGCCGGACCTGGCCGCTGGCCAGCTGGCCCGGCGAGGCCGCCATAGCCGGGCAGCTGCTCAACCCGCCGCTGACCGCGGTCGGTCCCGGTGACGCCACGTTCGGCGCGTTCGCGCCGAACGTACGGGACGTGCTGGGCGTGGCCGACGCGCTCGGCTCGGTCGGCGACGGCCCGATCAGCTACGCGCTCTACGGCTGGTACGGCGACCCGGCCCACGACCCGCTGTATGGGGCCGCGGCCTTTGGCCCGCTGGGCTGGCAGACCCGCGAGCAATGGCACGATCTGATGGCCGGCCTGCGCTGGTTCCCCGACGTGGGCGATGGCGACCTCGAGCGCGCGGCGCAGGCCGCGGCCCGCTGGGCCACCGATCACCACCTGATCGTGGACCCGGACCGGCCGCGGACTCAGTACCCGGCCAGGATCTTGTGCCACGGGATGCTCGCCGACATCGCCTGGTTCGGGCCGGACGGCCCGGCCTTCACCGGGGTGCCCACGTCCAACTCCGCGCAGGCGGGCTACGTCCGGCCCAGGATCGCGATCGGCAACAGCGTGGCCGACGCCCTGGCCGCCCTGACCGCGAGCGTCATCAGCGAAGCGGGCGGGCCGCCGGTCGGCGACGGTGACCTGACCGAGGTCGTGGCCGCCTTTCAGGACGGGTTGCTGCCCCTGCTGGCCGAACCCGACGGCCAGGCCAGGGTGGACGCGAACCTGCAGGCCGGCTGGTTCAATTCCGTCCCCGGCGGCACCACCTGGCGGCTGGTGGCGCCGGAGGCACCGCAGGACCCTGCCGGGCGAGAGGCGCCGCCGCCGTTGCTGCCCGGCCAGGCCGCGCTGCTCGCCGAGCTGAACTGGTACCAGCGGGCGCTCGACCAGCGGCTGCGGCTGCTGGCCTCGGCGCAGTCCGACGTCAGCGGGCTGTGGTGGGAGCAGTCGTTCATCCAGGCCAACCAGCCCACTTACGACCAGTGGCGGCAGCTGGTCAGCGAGGCCACCGCGCGGGCCAGGCCGACCGCCCTGGCGCTGGTCGGCGAGTGCCGCTGGCTGCGCCAGCAGCGGGACACCAGCCTGATCGCGCTCACCGATGGCCTGGGCGACCTGAGCCTGTCCAGCGAGCCGGCCGCCCCGTTCAGCAGTCCCAACGAGCCGGTGCTGCTGATCTCCGGCGCCCGCCGCGGGTTCCGGCACGGCGAGGACGGCATCCTCGACGCGGAGGAGGGCCGGCTGGCCTGCCGGTTCACCGGCCAGGCGGTTTCGGGCCTGGAGGTGACCGTCGGCGATCGCGGCTACGTGGTGCACGGCGACCAGCTGCCCGCGCCCGACCTGAGCGGCCTGGATCTGCCCGCGGAACTGGCCGACCTGGCCGCCGAGACGATGATCCTCGACCTCTCCAACGCCCCGGTGATCGCCGCCCGCGCGGACCAGGCCGACCCGTGGCCGCTGCTCGGCGCGATCCGCCGGGTGCAGAGCGCGGCGTGGAACGCGGACGTCCACCCGGCCCTGGACCGGCGGGTGGTCGAGACCCTCAGCGGCCTGCTCACCCAGTACGGGCTCGGGGCGATCCCGTCCAAGACCGCCGTGCAACTGTGGTCGCCGCCCTGGTCACCGCTGTACCTGGACTGGCGGATTGAGTACCGGCCGTCGGCCGGGCTTTCCGGTGACCGGTTCCGGGACTGGGCGCCGCCCGCCGGCAACCCGGATCCCGGCCCGGATGACTGGAGTTACCGCTGGCTCGCCGACCAGCCAGGACCCGGTAAGGTCACGATCGAGGGCCGCACTCTGCTCACCCCGCAAGCGCAAGGGGCGCTGGCGGCCCAGCTCGAGCGGGTGGTCAGGTTCGCGGGCTCGGACCCGGACCTCCGTCCCCATCTGTGGGCGCTGCGTGACGCCCAGGACTATCTGCGCACCGCCGACCTGCTCTGCCAGTCAATCGGCGGCTTCGGCGCGGCTCTGCTGCAGCACATCCCGGGGACGTTCCGGGTCGCGCTCGGCCAGACGCTGGCGCCGTACCTCGATCCCGGTGGGGTGCCCCGGTTCGTGCCCAGCACCCGGCCCGCCGCCAGCGCCACCGCCGAGCAGTTCGCCCCGCTGCGCGCCGGCCACTTCCGGCTGGTGGATCTCCACGTAGTGGACGACTTCGGCCAGGTCTTCAAGGTTTTCGGCGCGATCGGCGAGCCGGCCGCCAATTATCATCCGGTCCGCAGCCCAGACGTGGTCACGCCCGGCTGGCCGACCTATGCCATGCTCCGCCCGCGGGTGACGCAGCTCGCCCGCCTGGACCTGCCGCTGCTCAGCGCCGACCGCGACGACCGCGAGGTGGACCCGCAGGCGCCGGCCGCCGCGACGCCGCTATGCGGCTGGCTGCTGGCCAACCCGCTGGATCGCAGCATCTCGGTCTACCGCGCCGACGGCACGCCGGCGGGCCAGCTGGTGCGTGGCGGCAAAGGCGTGCTGTGGTGGCCCGCGCCGGAAACCGCCCCGCCACCCCACGGCGACCAGAACGAGGTCCGGATCGGCAACCGCCACCTGCGCGGCCTCGTCACCGGTCTGCTGCGCCGCCCCGACCCGGTCCGCGCGTTCGGCGAGTTCCTGGACCTGCTGACCGACGCCGCGCGGGCCACCATCCCGGATGGTGCGTGGACCGACGAGGAGCTGCCGATCCCGGTCGGCCGGCCCCTGGCGGTGATCCGGGCCCGGGTCCGTTACCTGCTGGCCGGCCAGCCGGCCTACAGCCAGCGCTGGCCGGACACCGGCAAGCGCGTCACCGGCGGCTTCGAGCGGATCCGGCTCCCGGTCCAGCTCGGCAGCACCGAGCTGCTCGACGACGGCGTGGTTGGCTGCTACCTGAATGACGACTACCAGGCGGTGCAGTCGGTCTACGCGCCGGAGGACCCCGACCCGGCCGGCTACGTGGGCAGGCGGCAGCCCGAGCCCGCGCTAGACGACGCTAGCGGCACGCTGCTCACCATGATCGTCACGCCGCACGGCACCATGCGCGCGGTCACCGGCCTGCTGCCCGTGCTCGAACTGACCGTGCCCGCCCCGCTGACCACCCCGGCGCTGCGCCGGATGGCACTGGCCATGGCCACCGGCCCGCTGCTCGGCGACGGCGCCGGGATCGTGCTGCCGCTCGCGGCCACCTCCGACAGCGTGTGGTCCTGGCTTCAGTACACCGACACCGTTCAGCACGCCGGGGAGTACCCGGTCGAGCTGGCCGACCCCACCGCCCGGCTGCCCGACGCGGCGCCGGTGCTGCGGGAGGGCTGGCTCAAGCTGCTCACCGGGGAGCGGCCGACCTCGCTGCGCTATGCGATAGCCCCGCGCGCGGTGCCCTGTACCACCGACGAGCAGGTGCCGGCCATCGCCGCGTTCGAGATCACCTGCTACAACGGCTCGCCAGACCCGGCCCGCGTCGCGGCGCTGGTGTTCGAGGTGCCGGTCGGGACCGGGGAGCGCGACCTGACCGCCCATCCCGGCACCATCAGGGTCACCGCGCCGGACGGCTGGCGGGCCGTGGCCGACCAGGACGGCACCGTGGTCGCCACCCCGGATTCTCCGAATCCCCCGGAGCCGGTGCCGGCCGGCGAGGTGCTCAGCTTCGTGCTGGCCGGCATCCAGGTGGTGGCCGAGCCGGGCCTGACCGTGATCCGGGTGACCGAGGTCACCGACGCGGAGCGGAGGGCCCTGATCGCGGTCAGCAAGGTAGTCCCGTGACGGATGAAACGGGATTCACGGGAGCAACGGGATTCACGGGTGGTACGGGAGGGGCGATGTTCGACTACACGATCACGCCGAACGCGGTGCCGCGGTCGGTCAGCGCGGCTGATCCCAGCAAGGTCAAGCTGATGATCACCATCACGAACAAGACCGGGCACGACGTGGATACCCGGCGGCTGGCGTTCGTGATCCAGGCCGGCGACGGCCCGGCCAACCTCGTCGACCACGCCAGCCTGAGCCGAATCCGGGCCGAGGCCGGGACCGGCACGCAGTGGGACTTCCACACCAATGGCGACGGGCGATTCCTGGCCTATCCCGGCTCCCCGTTCCCCGGCCTGCTGGCCGGGGAGAGCATCGCCTTTGTCCTGTCCGAGGTGACCGTTAACGACGCGCTCGGCCACGCCGTCATCAAGGTAACCGAGACCACCGACAGTCAGGCCGAGACCGAGATCTTGGTGGCCAAGCAGGACCCCGGCCTGGCCATCACCGAGTTCATGGCGCTGCCGGTCCAGGTCAATCCGGATAAGGAGAGCACGCTGACCTGGAAAGCGACCGGCGGCAGCGATTACCGGCTGACCACCGAGCGCAGCAGCGACGAGGTGGACGCCGAGGGCAGCAAGCGCGTCAACCCGGTCGAGACCACCGTCTACACACTCTCGGCCACCGGCGGCGGCCGGACCATCAGCCAGCAGGTCACCGTCACTGTCTCGACAGTGCGGATCCTCGATTTCTCCGCCGCCCCCGACCGGGTGGTCAAGGGTGACGAGACGACCTTCCGCTGGCAGGTAAGCGGCGCTGACTCCTGCACCCTTGAGCCCGGCGGCATCGTGCTCAGCCCGCCAGACCGGGGCAGCAAGCCGCTGCCGGTCGAGGTCACCAGTAGTTACATACTGGTTGCGCGGGGTTACGGCCGTACCCAGACCCGGTCCTGGCTGGTCACCGTGATGCAGGCCGCGGTCACCAGCTTCACCGCGACGCCGCGGGTGGTGTCACCTGGCGGGGAGGTGATCCTGAGCTGGGCCGCTGAGTGGGCCAGCGGGTTCCGCCTCGATCCGCCGGGCCAGAGCCTGGACCGGATGGTGTCCCGGCTGGTCGTGGCGCCGGGGCAGAGCACCACCTACCGGCTGACCGCCCAGGGACTGTCCCAGCCGTTCCGGGAGATCACCGTGGCGGCCGGCGCGGTCATCGCCGGGTTCGGCCTGACCGCGCGCTCGGGTAAGCCCGATGACGTGGTGCTGGCCTGGCGGGTAGAGTGCGGCGTGGCCAGGCTAGAAGTGTGGCACGGCGACGGCCCGGCACCGGGCCAGCCGAAGCCCGTGCCAGCCGCGGGCGATCAGGTGGTCCCGCTGCCCCGCGGCCAGCTCACCAGCGCCCGGCTGACCGCCGAGGGCGGCGGCGTGACGGCCGTGGCCACGCTGCACATAGGCGGGCCGGTGGCGGTCGGCGCCACCGTGCTGGAGTCGCTGAACGTGGGCAGCCCGAGCGGGATCAGCACCGAGCGCTCCGTGGTTTCGGCGAGTTGGCAGGCCACGCAGGGCTCGCTGGACGGCTGGATCCGCGACGAGTACACCTCCAGGGACCTGCGCGGCCTGGAGGGCCAGGCCGAGCTGGGCCTCGGCTACCGGATCGCCCGCAGGCCGCTGTGGAGCGGCGACATCTGGCTGATCCCGCCCCAGGCCGCCGCGGCCGCCGGGCACGGGACGGCCGGGCAGGCGGCCGAGGCTGCCCGCCGGGACGAGCCCCTGGCCGCCTGGGCAGCCAGGGTGCTGGCCGCCGATCACATCGGCCTGCGCTGGGAGGTCAGCTAGCGCTACCTGACCCGGATGTAGAAGTTCAGGTACACGTTGACCGGCCGAGTGTCGGCGTTGCCGCCCGAGCCCCACGGGTCGATCCGCTTCGCGCCATCGTTGCCGGCCGCTCCGCCGCGAGCGCCGCCGCCCGTCCGGCAGGTGCTGCCAGGCAGGTACGGCACCGCCACGGTGAGGTCCGCGCGCGGGCGTCCAGTCGCGTAGTCCTGCACGCTGCCGACGCCTTCCGGGTCGCCGGAGCCGAGCGGGGTCCGGTCGGCGGCGTCAGCGTCGCGCCCGGTCTTCAGGCTGGCGCCGCGCACGAACCGGCCTTCCAGGTCAGGCAGGCTGAACTGGCCGGCACCTGCCGATCCATAATGAGTCCCGATCGCCCGGTGCAGGTCGGAGTACTCGGCCACGGCCACGGCCCGGCCGTCGCAGGGCAGCCAGGACTCGCCGGCCGGCAGGTGACGGGCCAGCATGGCGATGGTGCCGACCGGAACCTCCCCGGCCGGCTGGCACCCGATGAAGTAGGCCACCGACACGTTCTCCGGCCGGGTCTCGGCGTCCCCCGAGGTGCCCAGGTGCAGCGTCAGGTTCTTGCCGCTGGGGTTGACCATGGCCAGGTACCGGCCGGGCCAGTCGGTGAGCTTGCCCTGGTTGCTGGTCGGCAGGTTGTCGAACTTGGCCCGCAGCAGTCGCGGGGATTCTTCGCCTCCGGACGTGTGGTATGGAATCGCGGTGGCCCAGTCCTGCTGCGAGCCGACGTTATTGTTGGCAAAGCCGCCGTCGGCAGCGGGCGGCCGCCGGTCGCGGTCCGGGTCGGCGTTCGAGGACTCGCTCACGCCGCGAAGGAACCAGCCGCGATAGTCGGGCAGCCGGAAGTCGTTCCCGCTGCCACCGTGGGCCGTGCCAATCGCGTCGAACAGCCGGGCGAACGGGCCGATCCGGGACACGGTCTGCCCGGTGCACTCCTCCCACTGAGCGGGCGGCGGGGGGTTCCCGCCGGCTGGCCCAGCGAACAAGATGACCGCGCCGACCGGGACCTGCACCGGCTGGCCGGTGCTGTCCGACGATGATGCCTTGATGAGGAAGTAGACGTACTTGTTGGGTGGCCTGGTCTCCGCGTCACCGCCGCGTACCTTGAGGCCGAAGCTGTTGCTGCCGTGCTTGCCCGGATTGGCACCGCAGCCCGCCGCGTCGTTGGCCGAGACCAGGTTCAGATCACTGACCTCGGTGCTGAACGCGGTGCGCGGCCTGGCCGTGCCGTAGCCCTGGTAGGAGCCGACACTGGCCTGGCTCTCGCCGCCGGGCATCAGGGCGAAGCGCTCCTGCCACTCCGGGTCGCGCTGGTTGCGCTTGGCCAGGTTCGGCGCCGTGCTGCGGATGAACCGGCCGCGCAGGTCGGGGAGGTTGAACTCGGGGTCGGTCTTGCTCTTGGCGCCGAAGGTATAGCCGATCGCGCGGAACAGCTCGTCGTAGTCCCTGGCCAGCCTGGTGCTTCCGTCACAGACCAGCCAGCCTCTGGGCACGAGGTCCTTAGGCAGCCAGCCCGCGTAGGCGAGCACCGTGCCCACCGGCAGGTCCTTGTCGATCGCGCGGGCCGGGCCGGCCAGCGCCGCTCCGGTGCTGGCGCCCCAGCCCGAAGGGACCCAGCCCGAACGGACCCAGCCCGAAGGGGCCTGGCTCAGTCTCGACCGCACGTGATCGAGTAGCCACTGGACGTCCGCTCCGGTATGGAACTGGCCGATGAAGGCGTAGAAGGCCTGCCGCTGCGCGAGCTCGCCCAGTCCGGCCAGCGCCTGGCACACCATCGACGCGCAGTCCGACACCGTCTGGTCGCCGAAATAGGCGACGGTGGTCAGCGCCTCGGTCGCGCTGATCGCGGCGACCTGCAGCTCGCCGATGCTGATCCGGCTGTCCAACCACGCCTGCTTGGCGTCCAGCCCGCGGTAGGTGCGAAAGTCGACATAGGCTGGCCCGGACCGGCGCAGGAACTCGGTCGCGTAGTCCACGGCGAGCTGATGCAGCATGGCGTCCGGCAGCACCTCATCCCGCATAATGGCCCAGAATTTCCAGGCGATGTGCGTCCTGACCGTCAGAATCTCGCCCACCGTTAACGTCGGACGCCCATCGAACCAGCGGCGCAGCTGGCGCTCGGAGATGATCTCAAGCGCTCCGGCGTCGACGAGCTCGGCATAGGAGACCATATGGTCGAGCAGCGACTGGTCCGGATCAACCCCTCGCCCTAACCACCAGCCGCCCGCGCTTTCAGTCAAAGCCGCACCTCCAGGCTTACTCGCGAAATCGCCGCGCTCATTGCGCTGACTCACTCCTAATCCTCACCGCACCGGCCGGATCGCGGCAAGCCATTGACGGACCGATTTCTGGTCTGGCCAGCGGGGCCAGCGGACCGTTACGGTAAGAAATCGGCCCCCGTGGATGGCAAGAGCTCAGAATGGCGGTTAACTGTGCAATCACGTAGCTTCCTGGTGGCAGCGCTGCGGCGAGTCAGCGAGCACATGCGAGAACTAGCCGTTACTGGCTTTCCGGTTAGTATTTGCTACCCGGATGAGCGAACGGGCGCGTTGATCGTCGGCATACCGCGGTTAGAGCCTGGCCTGGCCGGTCATTACCGACGGCTGCTCCGGCCGTTCGCGGGCGATGTCCCGATCCGCGTCACGCGTTGCGGGCTGGCTCGTCGGCACGCGGCCAAGAAGGAGCTCAACCGGCCGCTGGTCGGCGGCCTGTGGATCACGACCCCGATCGACAGCACCCACAACGAGCTGGGCTCTATCGGCGTGTGCGCGATGCGCGGGGCTCAGTCTGGTTTCGTCACCGCCGGACACGTTGCCGGAGCGGTCAATCAGCTCGCCTACCAGCCCAGGCACAGCTCCGTCAACGACTGGAAGGCCGGTAAGACGGTCAAGATCAGCACCTTCACTACCTCCGCCCGCAGCGACAGTGGCTTCCTCGCCGACGAGACCGGCGGGGCGATCTCACGGGACCGGATATGGGAGAGCAAAGACACCCTCTACACCGTGACCGGCACCGCGGCACCCGCACGGGGCGAGACGGTGCACATGCAGGGTGCGGGGCGGGTTGATGAGCGGAGCGGTCTGATCCGGGCGGCCGCCGCCACCGTTACCTTCGACGACGGCGGCGTGCTGCAGGACCAGTACCTGGCCAACTACGAGAGCCATGAGGGCGACAGCGGCGCACCGGTCTACGTCAAGGACACTGGCCACGCTGTCCGCCTGGTCGGCCTGAACGTCGGTGCCACTAATCCAGCCGACGTGAGCCCGCCGGTCGACCAGGCGCTGTACCCGCCGGCGCCGAACGGCACCTACGCGATCATCAGCAAATGGCACCGGATCGAGGCCGACCTCGGCGTGACTCGCTAGCCGACGTGACCTGATCCGCGCTTAGGCGCGGATCAGGTCACGCTTTGGCTGGCCCCAGCCGTCCGGCGTCCGCAGTGGTACCGGGGTCGGCCGCCGGACCAGGCCAGGCGACGGAAAGCGCTCGAAGAACGCCTCGTCAGCCGCTACTCGCCGGGCGCGGACGTCGGCCCGGCGGGCCCAGGCATCGCCCTCCAGGACCAGGGCCATGGCCTTGGGGAAAGCGGGATTGTCCCGCAGCGCCGCGATCACCGCGGCGAGCCGGTCCTGCTCGAAGTGAACCATGGCCACCCGGATCAGGTTGTGCAGTATCTCGGCCGGGCTGACCCGGTACGGGAAGCGCGAGCGGAACAAGTGCGAGACCCGGCTGCGGGGGGCTATCCGGCATTCATAACCCAGGCTCCACAGCCGGAAGCTCAGCTCCATCTCGCCGCCGCCCCAGCGGATGAGGCCAGGGTCGAAGCCGCCGGTCTGCTCGAAGACCTCCCGGCGCATCCCCATGAACAGGGAGCTGACGATCGGGACGGCGTGGGGCTCGTCGCCGCTGCGCGGCAGCCACTCCACGTCCAGGGCGGCGTTCTTCCAGCGCAGGCCGAAGCCCACGCTGGCCGGATTCTGCTGCGAGGCCACGGCCGGACCTACGGCGCCGACAAGAGGATCGGCCAGCAGGCCAGCGAAGGTTTGCGGCCAGCCCGGCTGGGGGTCGATGTGAGCGTCGCTCCACAGGATGCATGATCCGCCCGCGAACTGAGCGCCAAAGTTCTTCGCCGCCGGCGGCCCTAGTCGCTGCGGAGGCCTGACCACCCGGACGCCGGGCTGGCTCTGGCGCAGCTGCTCGATGCTGTTGTCGGTGGAAAAGTCGTCGACGACGATTACCTCGTAATCATCTGGTCCCGTCGCCATCAGGCGGGAAACGGTCTGTGTTAGCCGCTCGCCCTCGTTGTGCGTCGGCACCACAATCGAAAAGCTGGTCTCCGAGCTCATGACAGCGGACTGGAGGCATGACATACCGAATCCAATCGCTCACGACAGCGGGCTTTTCTTCTCTTTCTGAACGCCATTTTACCGCGAGCCGAACCGCTACAGAAGGGATCGCACCGCCCGGCTGGGCTTCGGCAGCAGGCAGGCGGCTGGAGAAGATCTGCGCGGATGGCTGGCATACCCGGAACCTGAAATCAAGATCCACAACGGCCGCGCCGCCACCGGCCGACGATCCGCCGGCATGAATGATTAGGGGTAGGGGTACCCACCCCTTTGTCGGTCCACGTGACCCCTTTGCGGCGGTACAGGCAGAAGGGACGCCCGACCGGGTCGGCGTAGACGCCGCCACGTGCGCGTTCTTCTCAGGCAGCCCCAGCCGGGCGTTCCGACGAGCTGGGGTCGGCCGGGCACCTGGATAACCGCCCGCGTGCTGTTCCATGATCAACTGGGAGGAATTTGGGAGGTCGCAATGACCTCGAACCTTGTTGAACTGCGTTCAACTGAGTTGAATGGGAACCTCTGACCTGGCCGTCGGCGGGTTACTGCAGGTCGGGGGAGTGGCTGGGCTTTGCTTACAAGCGAGGGGTCGGTGGTTCGAACCCACCTGCGCCCACGTATTTGGCACTTTACCTGCGGGGATGTCGCGGTGGCGAGCGGGTTTCCGCTGGCCAGGTCAGTGGCGTGGCTCAGGCGAGTGCTGTGCGACAGGGCGTGCTGCACGACTGCGACCTGCGGTGATGGGGCGCGGAGGAGTGCTACAGCAGTCAGTGAGCTGTCGCCTTTACTTGATCATCTTCCGTGCCGAGGGCGGCGGGGGGTCTGGCCGCGGCGAACTGCGGTGGTCGCGGATCACCAGTTGATCTTCTCCTGGGCAGGCTGTGAGCTGCCTGAGACCTGGCCCGGCCGGGGGTCCGCAACGGCACGCTGTAATGGCCGTAATTAGCCATCAGTGCATTCCAAGCGCGTTGCTTCGGCAAGGTAGGCGTTGGTTCGGGGGACATGCTGTTGGTCGGGACGCCGGGGGCTGCCGCGCCGCCCCGGCGCCGTGCGGCTGGGGGCACCTGGCGCTGCGGGGCGATTTGCCAGCGGGTTGCCCTGGTCGCCCTGCGTCGTCGGTCGCTGGACCTGTATTCGGGCGGCTGCTGGGATAATCGCGGAGCGGAGCATGGCCTCAGCCCGTCCAGGCGAGATCGAAGACGCGGATCAGGTAAGAGTCATCGTCGACCGCGAATACGACGAACCCGAAATCGCCCAGGTCCGCAACCCGCCGTCGCGGCACTCCGGTCGGTGCGCTGAACACCGGGTCGTAGGGGTTTTCGCAGATCCGGGCTATCAGGGTCACGAGCATGTCGAACGCCTGCTCGGGCAGGCCGCTCATCTGCCGGAGCGCACTAGGCTCCAGATACGGCCGGTAGCTCACCTGGAACGGCGTACCCGGATGTAATCCTCAAGGAGCATCCCACCTCCGGTGCCGCGCAGCGCCGCCTCCTGAGCCTCGTAGAATCCAGGACGGCTGGCAGCGATCACCATCCCGCTCCACAGCCGCAGCACGCGCCGCAGCTGGCCCCATCCGGCAGGATCACGCGCACCGTCCAGGGCCTCCCGGTAAGCGGCGAGAAAGTTCCCGCGTTCCCGGTCAGGTAGTTCCCGCAGGATTCGCAGCGGGTCGAGCGGGTCCTCGTGATGCTCCGCCGGCTGGGCGCTCATGGCCTCATCGTAAGGCCCCGCACTGCGCGGAGGCCACCAGCCAGCTGGCGCCTTGGCCGGAAGCCGGCCAGTCAGGATCCTTGCTCTGCGCTGTGCCCAATCTTCTCCCGACGCCGCACAGCACGAATCCCGAGACTTGCGGATCTCAGGCGTCTTGCCACAACATCGCAATTAGACCGGATTGTCGCCCGTGCTCGTGAACGGGCCGTCGCCGGAATGGCGTGGTGACCGGCTGCTCCTTGCCGCTGCGGGTATGAGCTGCATGGCCGCGGCTTTTGCGTATCGTGTGGGCGTGATGGAGATTCCCGCGGCCGTGACGGCGGAGCTGGGCGGCTGCGAGCGGAGAATGCGCGCCTGCTGGAGATGCTTGACCTGACCTCGCGGCAGGCTGCGCCGCCCGGACCTGCGCAGGCTGGCTTCTTTGAGGCGCCGCCGGGACCGGTCCAAAAGGACTCGCCTAATGACGCGAAGGTGGCGTTCTTCCGGGCGCTCTTCGCGGCGCGGAACGACATCTATGCCACCCGCATCGAGAATTCCCGTACCGGCTGGAAGGGCTGGCTCCCGGCGGTGCGCGGCGGCTGGCAGCGCGGGGTCCCGCATGAGAAGCGGGACTATCTGCCACTGACCGGGGATGTGCTCGCCGCGCATCTGAAGGGCGATGCGCACGTCGGCGTTTACCCGCTGCTGGACGGTGACCGCTGTTGGTGGCTGGTTGCCGACTTTGACGGGCAGGATGCGCTGACTGAGGCTTTGATGTATGTCAAGGCGGGTCGGGCGCTCGGGGTGCCGGTGGCGCTGGAGGTGTCCCGGTCAGGGATAGGCATGCACGCCTGGACGTTCTTTACCGCTCCGGTGGCGGCGGAGACCGCGCGGCGGCTGGGTACCGGGTTGCTGCGCGAGGCGATGGCGATCCGCGGCAAGGTGAACCTAGCCAGTTATGACCGGCTGTTCCCGTCCCAGGACCTTTTCCCCGCCGGCGGAGTCGGCAACCTCATTGCGCTGCCGCTATTCCGGCCCGCCCGGGACCGCAACGCCACAGTCTTCCTGAACCTGGAGAGCCTTGAGCCGCACCATGACCAGTGGGCGTTCCTGTCAGCTCTTGGCCGCATGACTCCCCACGGGATCGGCGAGTTGATGTTACGTGCCTGGGTGTGGCGACGAGTGTATGAGTGCCTGATTTGACAGCGGGGTGAGTGGCGGCTGGGCGGCCAAAAGTCCTCCTCGTAGCCGGGCGGCAGCCATGGGCTGGTCCAGGGTGCAGGGGTGGATCCCCGGAGTTCGCCGCGCTGCGCTATTTCGCGCTCAACGGCACCGGCCGCCGCAGCCATGCCGAACAGGACGCCATCGCCGCCTGTCTATGTTGGCGTAACTGAGACGCCACCCCGGAACATGGCTTCGCGGTCGACTCCAGGATCCGGCTCCCTGATTACTTGCACTGCGCTGCCTGACGACTTGGCCGCGGACACTGGTCGTGGCGGGTGCCGGGCTATACCGGCGCTGGCGAAAGGGAACCAAGCCCGGCATCGGCGCACTCGTCGTCCTGCTCCGGCAGTCCTCCGCTGACTGCGATCGCACCGGCAACGGCATCGCCGCGCCGGATCAGCCGAGAGCCTGCGCCTGCCATGACGGGTGTACCAGCCACATGGTCCATCTGCGCGAACAGTGCAGGCCACGCTTGCTGGAGACGCGCCAGCTCGCTGCCGTCGCGATGGAACAGCGCAACGCTGGACGCTTTCGCCGGGGCAATGCGGGCCGACAGCGGAGGCGCACCGTCCATGCGATCGAGAACCTGCAGGTGCCCGCCGCCGTCGACGATCGCGACCGTGACCCGCGCACCGAGTGCGGAGGCGTGTTCGCGCACGCGGACACAGACGGCCCGAGCTTCGTCAAGAGTGAGTGACATCGCCATCACCTTCTAATTTCCTTGGACAGACCAACCTTGGCCCGACCCATGGTAGCTGAATTCGTGGGGCAGGCCAAGGGATTGGCTAGACTTCGCGTGTGGAGATGGAAGAAACGCCAACCCGCCTGCGCGGCAAGCCGAGCTGGCTGATCAGCAAGGCTTCAGCTCGGGCGCATCGGCTCATCGCAGAAGCGATGGCCGCTGTCGACGGGCGCGCCTACCACTTCGCGATCCTCGCCGCGCTGGACGAGTTCGGCCCAGACAGCCAGGTGAGGATCGGCCAGCGGTGCGGAATCGATCAGAGCGACATGCACGCAATGCTCACTGAACTGGCAGGGCAAGATCACGTCGCGCGCGCCCCAGACCCCGGGGACCGCCGCCGCAACCTGATCACCCTGACCCCTGCGGGGCGGCAACGGCTGGAAGAACTGGACACGACGCTCTCCGAGGTTCAAGACAACCTGCTGAACGTCCTATCGGCCACCGAGCGCGACCGTCTCGCCATGCTGCTCACCCGTCTCCTCGACCCAAATTAGCTGACCAAGGGCGGGCGCTGATTCGCGGGAGCGGCCTCCCGTCCGGCTTGATCTCGGGTGTCGAGTCCAGATCTCACCGCGCGAAGGGCCGCCGTGCCAGTCTTGCATGCCCGCGATACTGCCATGACCAGCACCGATGAAAGCGCAGGCCGGAAAGTTCCGGGGCTGCTGGAGGTGCTGGCCCGGGTCCCGGACCCGCGGCAACGCCGAGGCCGCCGCTACCTGCTCGCCTTCGTCCTCGCGGTCGCCGTCGCGTGCGCGCTGGCCGGGGCCAGGAACTTCCGCGAGGCCGGCGACCATGCCGCTGACCTGCCGCAGGACGTCCTGGCCAGGCTCGGCGGGACCCCGCACCCGCTGTGGCGGCGGATCATCGCCCCGAGCGAGACGCGGATCCGGACCCTGATCCAGGCAATCGGCGCGGACCTGCTGGACGACCTGATCGGCAGCTGGCTACGGGACCTGGCGGACGCGGGCCGGCTGGACGAGGCGCTGACCGCGATCGCGATCGACGGCAAGTGGCTGCGCGGCGTGCTGGACGGCCAGGTCAAGCTGTTCGCCGCGATGCTCCACCAGAAGAAAGTGGTCATCGGGCAGGTCCGGGTACCAGATGAGACCACCGAGGTCACCCAGGTAAAGGCCCTGCTCGGCGATGTGGACCTGCGCGGCGCCGTCGTGACCGCCGACGCCGTCCACTCCTGCCGCGAGACCGCGCAGTACATCGCGGGGAACGAAGAAGACGGCGGCCGGGAATCGGACTACTTCCTGTTCGTCAAGGGGAACACGCCGTCCCTCCAGCGGGCCGCGTTCGACGCCATCCAGGCAAGCGGCCCCGGCCGCGACCCCGACCACGCGGAGCTGGACCGCTCGCACGGCCGCGTCACCCGCCGCTCGATCTGGGTCACTGACGCAGGCGAAATGGACTTCCCGCAGGTCAGACGCGTCGCCAGGATCCGCCGCGACCGCTACGACCGCGACGGCCAGCTCCTCAGCAAGGAAATCGTGCACGCCGTAACCAGCCTTGACGCGGAGAAGGCCAGCGCCGAGACCCTCGCGGGCATCGCCCGCGGTCAGTGGGGCATCGAGTCCGTCCACTGGGTCCGCGACACTGCCTACGACGAAGACGCAAATACCGGATACTCCGGAAATGGCCCACAGGTCATGGCCACGCTGCGGAACCTCGCCATCAGCCTGCTCTACCTCGCCGGCGTCAAGGAAGTCACCCGTACCCTCCAGGCCATTGCACGCGACCGAAACCGCCTATTCGACTACCTCCCGCTATGAGACGCACGTCACAAACGACTTTGGCGACCCCGTGCATGACTCCCAGGGAGGTGACGCGCGCCGCGGACGTGGCCGGGCAGGGTCCCGGCAGGCCGGGAGGTCACCAGGCTTGCCGCGCCGTGGCCACGAAGATCCAGCCGGAGGCGGCAGCGGTGGTCCGGGCCCGGCTTGGTGCCGGCATCCGGGTCGAGTTGGCCGGTACGGACATCTGGTCGAGCGCCCGGATAAGCCCATTCTGCGACGTATGGCCCAGGATAATCAGCCGCCCGAGGAACGCCGAGCGGAGCCTGGCCGCCTTAACGGATGCCGGTTTGCCTTCAAGCCTGTCGCTCACTGCCCCGAAGCACGAATGGTGTTCCAGGCAAGCGCGTGTGGCGTTCCAGGTCGGACAGGGGGCCGGCGATCGGCATGGCCGTCTCCGGTCAGGTACGCGGCGCCCGCGCATAGGGAGCACCTGCATGCTGCTCACGCGGTGAGGACCTGCCTTGGAATAGTCCGCGTATGGCGCGGATCTCAAGCTCATTGCTACTGTTACAGAGAGGTCGTAACCGCATCTGGAATCGAGGAACAGTTTGCTGGTTGAAGCGGGTAGAGGGATCTCGCGTGTCCTGATCACGGGTGGAGCGGGATTCTTGGGCGTCCATCTTGCGACGGCGATGCGTGAAGCTGGAAGCGAGGTCCGCATCGTGGATGACTTGCGGGCCACTCCGCTGATTACGCCGTGCGAGGATCTGTTGCGCAAGCGGGTCTTGGATATGAGCCCGGAAGATGTAGCCGATGTGGACGTTGTATATCATCTGGCCTCCGAGAAGAGCGTGCCGCTCTCGTTCGGGCGCCCAGCACAATACCTGGAGAACGTGGAGTCCACCATTCATCTGCTCAAGCTCTGCGTGGGCGCTGGGGTAGGCCGCGTGATCATCGCCAGCTCATGCGAGGTCTACGGGCAGGCTAAGAAACTCCCAACAGATGAGGCTCAGGCTTTCGCTCCAAAGTCTCCCTATGCAGCTTCCAAAGTAGCTATGGAGATGGCCGCGAAGGCCTTTCAAACATCACAGCTCACCGATACGGCAGTGACGCTTGTGCGGTGCTTCAACGTCTACGGGCCCGGGGAGCGCCCTGATGCTGTAGTCCCGCGCTTCTGTCTCGGGGCACTTACTGACGGAGGACTGCCTATCGAGGGCTCCGGTCTTCAACGCCGAGACTTCTCATATGTAAGCGACATCGTGAATCGGCTGGTCGCCCTGCCGACAGTCGAGCCGGTGCCAGTTATTAACCTTGGCTCGGGCGAGGCGTTCTCGATCCTAGAGGTTGGATCGATCATCAGATCGTTGCGCCCGGAAAGCACTTTGAGATGGACCGAGGCGCGGGACGACGAGATTCAGGAGCTCCGTGCGGATGTCTCGCTCCAGCAGTGCCTGCTGTCGGTCAACTCTCCGAGCATAGGACTACGCGAGGGTGTTAGCCGGACCCTTCAGTGGTGGGAGGAGACTCGCCAGCATGATTCGTCCCCGGCTGGCCGTCCTGGCATCACGCTGTGACTACGGCGGACCGCATAGTCATGATCGCCGTGTCCGCTGACGAGCCGTTGGTATCGCAGGCAGGTGAGTTGTAGCTGCTTGGACGGCGGCGGAACACCTGGCACCGATGTGTGTCATTATACAGGTATGGGTTACTGGCAGCAGTTCAGCTTGGATCTCATCAGTCCCCTTGTAGGTACGGCGCTAATCGGCAGTATGGCTGCGATCATCACGAGGAGGTATCAAGATCGTCGCCTAGATCGCCAATTCAGGATGGACCTGGTTTCTCGGCTTACTGATATCGCTTATAGTATCCATACGGAACTCTCCTTTTACGAGCGATGGGTACGGCACTCGAAGCCAACGTCGGAAAATCGCGACAAGCGACGTCAGGCCGTTGATGAGAAATTCATGGCCGAACGTGTCAAGCTGGGTGCCCTTCAAACTGAAATTGACGCATACTTTGGCAAGGGCAACATTCCAGGCAAGCGCCTGCACCGCTTGACGGATCTGACAATGCTGCGTTATGCGCTTATTCTTGACGTACCCAATTCGCAGCTTATGGAGCTGGTTGATCACCTGAGCAAGCCCGGACACTCCGGATATTCGCACGATCAACTCGATCAGCTTCTGCAATTCCCAAAGCCGTCGGGAACTGCCACGTGGGAGCCAATCAAAGAAATTGAAGCAGCGTTCACGCTTGCTCTGCGTGATGCACTTTCCGCTCTTTTGGAGGCTTGGCCTCTCAGTAAGGCTGAGAAATTTGTGTCAACCAAGATTCTCACGGATGATGAACAGCGATCAGCGCTGCCAGATCATCTGAAACCTCTAGACCCCTCTGCTGCTACTAATTGATGCCTGCCATCCCGGCTGCGCGGCACCGTCGATTTCCTGCCTGTCAGTTTCGGCCAGCAACTGGTCCGGTGGCTCGACATAGACATCCCGCGACGCCTTGAGCACGCCGAACTCGACTGGCTTATGAACTCTGATGTCCCGTCCAGGTTCTGGGCCTGGGTGCCGATGTTGGTCACGGTGACGTGCAGGACGGTGTACTCGCCCTGGGCGGTGTCGCCGAGGCCCTGGGCGGTGTCGCCGACGTTCTTGGCGTGCGTGACGCGGTTGATCACGAACTGGAACTTGCCGTCCCGGACCTTTGAGCCGATCTTTCCGGCTGACGCGGAGGATGCAGGGTGGTTCTTGGAGCCGCCGTGCGTCGCGGCGACGGCGACGATGATCACGATGATCACGAGGAGGGCGGCCAGGGTGCCGCAGCCGATGAGGAGGATGTTGCGGCCGGTGTGCTTCCGTGGCGGGGGCTGCTGGTAAGGCGGGAGGCGGCCCGTATCCGGGAGGCGGCCCGTACCCGGGCGGCGGGCCCGCCGGGTCGGGAGGGCCGTACCCGGACGGCGTGGGCACCTGAGGTCACCTCGCAGCCACTGAGAGTGAGATGTGATCTTAGGCCTGGTCCGGAGTGCCCGGGCGCGGAACGGTGCAGATCAATCAGCGGCTGCACACGGACAGCCCGACATCCGCCGCAGAGTGCTCGCAGCGGGCCTTGTCCTGCGGTCAGGCTCAACACGCCACCTCACAGGGACACCACCGCGCGGCCTGACGGGGATCCCGCGGAGGCTGCAACCGGCTGGCCTTACGCTCTGCAGCCGGACATCGGCCAAACCTGAGCTCCTGGGTGGCGTGCGCCGGGAACCGCGTTCGCCGTGGCTGCTGGCTTGCTGATGATCTGCGCACGAGCGCCGCCGATCTGGTTGTCCAGGCCGACGGTGTCCGTCGTGGCCAGAAGGCGAAGCTGGCCGAGGACCTGCGCACCGCGAGATATGGGGACCGGCGAGTTGTCCTCGGCGGCGCGCGACGGCTTACTCGGCTTACCGGCCGCTGGCTCTTCTGTCGCGGCCGGATTGTGACGAACGAAGAACTGCGGTCAGGTCCGCCGCGCCAGGATGGCCCATGATTTCCGCGTTCACGTGCTTCCGATAGACCGCCGACGATTCAACCACCTCGCGAGGCACCTTGCCCTCCTGCTGCAGGCCCAGCGCCGCGTTAGCCAGCGTCAGCAGGACCAGCAGGACCCCGGTTCCCAGCTGCCTGAGCGGGAACAAGCTGAAGACCCCAGCCGCCAGCAAGACGATCTGCATCGGATCGGAGTACTGGCGGATGAACGCATGCCAGCCGGGCTCTGCCCGGGCCGCAGCTAGCCTGTTGAGGCCGAGCCGGGCAGCACGCTCAGCCGCCTCCGCCGAGCTCAGGCCACGTTGGCCGTCCACCTTCTCGGCCCTGAGTACCTGCGCAGCGCTGAGCGTGTGCCATGCTCGGCCGCCATCCTGCGACTCCAGCGCCGCCCTGGGTGCATCGGTGGGCCTGGCCTGCACGGGTCATCCCTCCCGGATCACCACGATGTCTCCCCCTCGACCTGGGTAGCCGCTACCGGGACGAGTCAGACCAGCGCCGTCCGCTCGCGTGGCTGGCGGTCCGGGCATCAGGACCTTGGTCGCCCAGGGACAGGTAGTTCTCGTCTTCCTGGGCGGTATGCAGCCGGAGTATCGCGTGCAGGCCGTACAGGAGCGCCCGCAGGTCCGCTAGGTCCGCGTCGTCGGGCGGCCCGGCGCCGATGTCGTCCAGCAACTGGCCAAGCCGCCGGACCTGCCGGGCGATCTCGGCGTGGCCGCGGCTCATGGTCGCGGTCGCCTCGGGCGAGCCGAGTACCCGGTCCAGCGCCGGGTAGAGCTCGCGCTCCTCGGCCCGCTCGTGCGGCGCGACCTCATCCAGCAGCAGCTGGTAAACATGCCGGGCCCTGGCCAGCGCGGCTTGTGGCGTGGTGAACCCGAGCGAGTCCGCGGTGGCGCGCAGTTCCTCGATGTCGGCCCGGATCGCCTCGTGCTCGCCCTGGAACCTGCGGGTCAGCTCGGCGTCGGCGGGCTTGAGGCGGGTGTCGGCCGGGCCGACGCGCAGCGCGCGCAGGGCGTTGAGGATCACGGCCACGTCGATACCCTCCTGGAGCAGCGCGCCCCAGACCGCGGGCAGCAAGCCGACGGCCGCGGCCCCCATGGCGACCAGCGACATGGCCATCCCGGCTAGCACACTCTGGAGCGCGATCCGCCGGGTCCGGCGGGCTACCGCGGCGACTTGCCCGAGCGGGTCGATCCGATCCACGGTCAGCACGGCGTCGGCGGCCTGGGATGAAGCCGTGGCGCCGCGGGCTCCCATGGCCACGCCTACGTCGGCGAGGGCCAGGGCGGGCGCGTCGTTGATGCCGTCACCGACCATGATGACGCGTGCCTGGCCAGCCTCCGCGCGGACAACGTCGAGCTTCTCGGCCGGAGTCCGCTCGGCCAGCACGCTGTCGACCCCGATAAGTTCGCCTACCGTGTCGGCCACCTCGGGCCGGTCGCCGGTGACCATGACGATGCGGCGGATGCCCCCGGCGCGCAGCGCGCGGATGGTGCGGGCGGCATCCGGGCGGAGCGGGTCATCCATGATCAGCACGCCGGCCGGCTGGCAATCGGCCGAGACGAACACGGTTATCGCCCCGTCCAGCCTGGCCCGCCGCCGGGCGGTCCTGGCCCATCGCGGCGCCGCATCGGCGCCGCCGATGCCGCACCACGCCGCCTTGCCGACTGCCACTTGGTGGCCCTCCACCATGCCGCGGATGCCCTGGCCAGGCACCTCCTCGGCATCCTGGGGGCTGGCCAGGACGCAGCCGTGAGTCCGCGCCGCGCTGACCACCGCGCCGGCCAGCACGTGGCCGGACACCTGGTCCAGCGATGCAGCCAGGCGCAGTACCTCGGTGGCCGGCCAGCGGCCAGCCGGGAGTATCGCTGACAGGGCCGGGTGCCCGCTGGTGAGCGTCCCGGTCTTATCCAGCAACAAGGTGGTGCAGCGCGCGAGCTGCTCCAGGACGCCGCCGCCCTTGACGACGACACCGCGCCGTGCGGCCACCGACATGCCCGATACCAGCGCCACCGGCGCGGCCAGGATCAGCGGGCACGGGGTGGCGACGACCAGGACGGCGACCGCGCTGGCCGCGCCCGCCAGCGCCCAGGTAACACCGGCCACGCCCAGAGTGACCAGCAGGAACCAGACCGCGTACCGATCGGCCAGGCGGACAAACGGGGCCTGGGACTGCTCGGCCTCGGACACCAGGCGGACAATCCCGGCGTAGGTGCTTTCCTCCGCGCGGGCGGCGACGGCCAGATCGAACGGGGCGCCGGCGTTGACCACCCCGCTGCGGACCTGGTCGCCGGGCGAGCGCTCCACCGGTGCGCTCTCTCCGGTGAGGGCCGACTCATCCAGCACCGCGTGGCCGGCCTCGACCGTGCCGTCGGCCGGCACGACCTCGCCGCGGGCCACCAGCACTACCTCACCCGGCCCGATCTCGCTCAGCGGCACTTCCTCCAGCGAGCCGTCACGATAACGCCGTGCCGTCCGCGGGGCCCGGGCCAGCAGCCCGGTCAGGTCGCGGCGGGCGCGGCCGGCCGCCCAGCCTTCCAGCGCACGCCCGCTGGCCAGCATGACCGAGATGACCGCCCCGGCCAGCAGTTCGCCGACCGCTATCGCGCCCGCCAGCGCCAGCAGCGCGATCAGGTCAGCGCCGCCCGCGCGCTTGCGCACACTGTCCACCAGCGTCCACAACGCATAGGCCAGCCCGCAGGCGGTCACCGCCAGCCACGCCAGGCTGGCTGGATCCCGCTCCCCGGCTAGGTACAGCCCGCCGCCGACGGCCAGTCCCGAGACCGTCACCGCGAGCACTACGTCCGCCGCGTGCTGTCCCAGCCAGGTGGCGATGGCCTGAATCCGCGCTGTAGTCTCCACAGCCCTGACCGTATGGCGGGCCGCATGAGCAGCCCAGGGCCGAAGGACGCCCGGATACGGGACCCAGGTCACTTCATGGCAGGGCCGGACGGCCCTGCCATTGGCCGGGCGGCCCGGCGACCGTAGAGACGACACGAAGTCGGCGTCTCCGACGCGGGAGATGATGAGCATGATGTTCTGGTATGGCGCGCACTGGGCGTTCTGGTCAGCCGCCCTGATGTGGGGGCTGATGCTGGTGTTCTGGGGGCTGCTGATCTGGGCCGTCTACGCCCTGGTCATCGCCGCCACTCGCAGGCCACCTCGCCGCCGTGACGGGGACGGGGCGCGCGAGATCCTCGACCAGCGGCTGGCCCGCGGCGCTATTGACGCATCTGAGTACCAGCGGCTGCGTGACCTGATGTCAGTCAGCGACAACCAGTCGCTCGCCGACACCAGGAGCGTCCGTTAGTCCCTCAGCGTCGGCGAGTTACTAGTGCGAGTCGCGGGGCTCGAGCCGGAGGGCCAGTTTCGGGCAGATGCGGACCGCCTCGCCGGCCGCGGCCCGCAGGCCCGTCGGCACGTCGCCGTCGCGGATCATCGGGAAGCCCCAGTCGTCCAGGGCGATCAGCTCGGGCAGGATCTCGGCGCACATGCCCCGGCCATCGCAGGCGATCGGGTCCACGCGCAGCCGTTCCGGTCCCGTACGGCGCCCGGTCATTGAAGCCGCCCGGGCGGGACCGGCAGCACGCGATCGCGGCCGCAGCACCAGCCAGCTGCGTGCCGCTCGCGCTCGACGGCGAATTCGGCCAGGGCGCTGCGGACCAGCCGGATGACGCCGTCCGGGTGTCCGCAGGCACCGCGGCGCGCGACCTGGCCGAGCCAGCGGTCCAGCTGGCCGACATCAAACCCGGCCAGTCCGGTCGATGACCTGGACGACATAGTCGCCTGGGGGCGCGCGGGCCGAGGGGATGGAGGCGAACCTGTTCTTCACCTTCTTCGGCCTCGACGCCATCCACAAGGCTCGCCATGAGCACATCAAGCTGGCCACCGTCGCCAACCCCGGCCTGCGCCTGGCCACCTGGGCCGGCGGCCTGCCCGGCATCACCAAGGCCGACCTGATCGACCAGGTCAAGGACATCATCACCGTGGGCGAGTTCTACGACATGGCCGCAGGCGGCGAGATCATCTTCACCTGAACGGGCCAGCACGATCGTCCGGTCTTGCTGAGGGCGGAACGTCCCGGAGGGCAGGACTATCGGCCCTGGCTGCGAGCGGGCGGGATCAGCAGCCTGGATAGGGACAGCGAAGGAGGTGATGGCGATGGCTATCAGCGAACGGGGGATCCTGGCCGGCTACGACGGCTCCGCGCGCAGCGCGCGGGCTCTGAGCTGGGCTGCACGTGAGGCCGCCGCCCGCGGCGAGTCGCTCGCCGTGTGCTACGCCCCGGAAACTGGGCTGGCACGCGATGCTGTCGGGAAGGTGCTGGCTCACCGCAGCGGGGAGCACATCCTCGCTCAGGGCGTCCGGCTGGCCCAGGACGCAGGGGCGGGCATCAAGGTGGAGGCGCTGCTGGCCGACGGGCCAGCCGCAGCCGCGCTGTGCGACCAAAGTCGCCGCGCCGACATGGTGGTCGTGGGATCGCACGGGCAGGGCGGCGGCGTGCCCGGCACGCTGCTGGGCTCGGTCAGCGCCCAGGTCGCCGAGTACGCCGGCGGCCGGGTCGTGGTCGAGCGCGGGCGCTGGCGTGCGGTTGGGCACTACCTGCCCGGCCCGGTTGTGGCCGGCGCCGATGGCTCCATCGCGTCGCAGGCCGCGCTACGGTTCGCCGTCGAGGAGGCCGCGCTGCACTCGGCCCCGCTCCTGGTGGTCTGCGCCCTGGCCGACTGCCCGGCCCGCCTTGGCAATGAGCAGCAGTTCCAGGAAAACGTCGAGCGGCTGCTTGACCGGCTGGAGAAAGAGCATCCCGAGGTGACGGTCCTGCGCCATATCACCGCGGGCGGCCCGCTGAACGGGCTGCTGGTCGCGGCCCAGGAGGCCCAGATGGTCGTGGTCGGCGCCCGCGGCCTGGGCGGAGTCCGCCGCATGCGGCTCGGCTCCGTGGCCAGGGGCGTGCTGCAGCACGCGCCCTGTCCGGTCGGCATCGTTCACGATTAACGGCGCTCGGTAGGAGGACGGGCATGACCGACGCGGCCGCGGTGTTGTCCAGGGCGGGCCTTGATGACCTGGTCGCGGCGCTGATCGCCGATGGTCGCACGGTAATCGGCGCGACGGTCCGTGAAGACGTCATTGTGCTGGCCGAGCTTACCTCCGGGGCGCAGCTCCCGGCGGGCTGGGGCGTGGACAGCGGCCCGGGCCGCTACCGGCTGCGCCGCCGGGCTGACCAGGCCGTGTTCGGCCACTCGGCCGGGTCGCAGTCCTGGAAGCAGTTCCTGCACCCGCCGCGCCAGCGGCTCTGGTCGGCCGACGGCGACAGCTTCTCGCCGGCTCGCGAGGAGCCGCCCCGGTACGCGTTTGTCGGCGTCCGGGCCTGCGACCTGGCCGCGATCGCGACACTGAGTACCGTGCTGGGCGGCGGCGCGCATCACAGCCCGGCGCCTTCACGCGGCGGCGCCAGCGCGGCCGGGACGACGATCTTCAGCGAGGGTCAGCCCGCCGCGGCTGCTGGCTCATCCGCGAGGGACAGGTCGCCCTGGAGACCGCCGCACCGGTGGCAGTTCACGGCCACGGCCAGCGGCCGCGTCGCCGCGGCCGAGTCTGGACACCGCCCGGCTGAAGGGGGATGCCGCATCCGCACGTCAGCGCATCATCACCTGGCTGGTCAACACTCCTACTGACAGCGCCACGGTCGCCGACGACCTAGCCGCCTTGACGGGAAGCCCGCTCGTGTTCGTCCAGGAGTTTTTGCACCAGCTCGACTCACAGGGCCACCTGAAGGTAGTGCTCAACACCGGCGGCTCCCGGGTTACCGCCATCAGCCCTGCGCTGAAACGGCTGCTGACGTAAGTCCGGCACCGCCAGGCGTTGAATCAGCTGGTCGGCTGGCCGCTCTGGGCGGTGACGACCTTGATGTGGCGGGCGGCGTGCTTGTTTTCCATGCCGACCGCCACATCAAGGATGCCGTTCTCGTAGGTGGCGGTCACGTCGCTGGTGTCGGCGCCAGCCGGCAGGGTGACGTGGCTATCGAAAAGGCCATAGCGGAACTCGGAGTGGTACTTCCCGGCGTCGCCGGCGGGCCGCTCGGCGTGCACGCTGAGCACGTTGGCCTCGACCGTCACGTCCAGGCCGCTGTCCGGGTCAATGCCCGGCAGTTCGAAGCGGACGACGTAGCGACCGCCGGAGACGTAGGCCTCGGTGCGGATCGGCGCGGTGGACGTCTGGTGGTGCAGCGTCGACAGCGGGGATCCGGGCCAGTCGGCCAGTTCCACGCTCAGTCCCTGACCGGGCACGATGCGCTGGCTCATCTATCTCACCTTCCTCGTTGTTGTCTTCTTGCCTTGAGTCGATTTGTCCTCACTCGCAGGCGCGAATCCGGCGGCCGGTAATCGCGCGGGGCGTGAGCCTGACGTAGGTGTCGCGCTCGCCGCCTGCCCACGGGCTGATCCCGAGGGCAGTGACCGCTCCAGCTCGGCCGGGCCGGTCGCCAGGCGGGCGTCGCCGCTGACCAGAACGCTCCAGCCCTCTCCCAAGGCGTCGTCGATGTGGTCGACGTCGAAGGACACCCGCGGGTAGCTCGGGGCCATGCCGGCCCGCTCGGCGGCCTCCGCCCGGCTCAGTTCGGCGTGGTGCCGGAGCTGGACAGGCCGACGCTGATCTGCAGGACGCCGTGGCTGTAGACCGCCATGATGCGGCTTTCGTCGGCATTCGCGGGCAGTGCGAAGCTCAGTCCGAAATGGCCGTACTGGAATTCCGAGTGATGCCGCCGCTCGCCGTCCTTGCGGCGGTCCGCCTTGACGGTGAGCACGCCGTCGGCGGCGGTCAGGTCGATGTCCTTCTCGGGGTCGACGCCGGGGATCTCGACGCGCAGCACGTACTGATCGCCCTCGTGGTAGTCCTCCGCGCGCATGAGGTGCCCGGTACCCGGCCGCATGGCCATCAGCGGCCACTCCAGCCAGTCGTAGACGCCGGCCAGCGGGCCCCGTACCAGGTGCATCTGCATGCTCATCGCTTCGCCCCTCTCCCGCGCCGTCAGATCTGCTCGGGCTGCATGTCGATCGCGCCACACGGGCATTCCGACGCGCAGATGCCGCAGCCCTTGCAGTAGTCGAGGTCTATGGCGTACCGGTGGCCGGGGCCGAGCTTGATCACGGCGTTGTCGGGGCAGACGCCGTAGCAGTTGTCGCACTCGAAGCAGTTGCCGCAGGACAGGCACCGGCGCGCCTCGTACAGCGCGTTGGTCTCGTCCAGGCCGCCGGTCACCTCGTCGAAGGTGGAGATCCGGCGGGCCACCTGGAGCTGGGGCCGGACGGTGGCGGGCGCGTCGGAGTAGTACCAGGTGTTCAGGCCGTCGAAGCCGGCCAGCTCGTGCTTCTCCGGCGGCTGCCAGCTTCCGTTCCGAAGCCAGGCGTCGATGTGCCAGGCCGCCTTCTTGCCGTGGCCGATCGCGACGGTGACGGTCCGCTCGGCGGGCACCATGTCCCCGCCGGCGAAGATGCCGGGACACCCGGTCATCAGGTCCGCGCCGACCTTGACGGTGCCGTCGATGATCTCGATGCCGGGCACTCCGTCCAGCAGCGACAGGCTGGCCTGCTGGCCGAGGGCCAGCACGACCGAGTCGGCGGCCAGGGTCTCGAACTCGCCGGTGGGCTGCGGGAAGCCGGTCTCGTCCAGCTCCATCTTCTCGATCGTCAGGGCGCCGGGGTCGGCGCGGGCGATGGTGGACAGCCACTCCATCCGCACGCCTTCCTCGGTGGCCTCCTCGACCTCGACGTCGTGGGCGGGCATCTGGGCGCGGGTGCGGCGGTAGACCACGACCGCGTCGGTGGCGCCGAGGCGGCGGGCGGTCCTGGCCGCGTCCATGGCGGTGTTGCCGCCGCC
>Ga0134126_10001046_pt1 | contig 35016 bp, 39 predicted proteins | sample KB31752_FD_96881 | JGI IMG/M metagenome (GOLD analysis project Ga0134126, IMG submission 96881) | Terrestrial soil microbial communities with excess Nitrogen fertilizer from Kellogg Biological Station, Michigan, USA - KB3-175-2 | ecosystem: Environmental > Terrestrial > Soil > Unclassified ...
CGTGGCCGGCGGCGATGGCCTCGTCGGTCACCCGGTGTTCCAGCCGCTGGTCGACAAGCTGGGACGTGATCGGCGTGGTGTACAGCCGCTCAGCCATGGTGATCACCACACCGGCGGGTACCTGCCGCCGGCCCGTGCGGCGATCGGGATGGTCGACGGCGGCCCCGACCGAGTCGGGGTCTGGCCGCCGTCAGCTCAGGGGCAACGGTATTCACGGCGCTGAGCATCCCGTTCAGGACAAGCCTGTCCCCCGGATTGGCCATACACACTACGCACACTTCGACCCACCGGATCCCGATCAGGGGTTAGCGTGATCGCCAGCCGCGGAGGACGACGAGGGTGAGGCAATGACCGCTGGGGGCGATGGCCAGCCACGACACAATGTGGTGCTGGAACGATTGCTGGCCCGGGCCGGCTGGACGCCCGAGAACCTGGGTGACCGGCTCAACGAGCTGGCCGCCGCGCACGGCCTCGGAGTGCACGGGCACCGCCGCACCCCACGCCGGTGGGTCTACGCCGAGCCTGGCCGGGCGGCGCCGCGGGTGCCGCGTGACCCGTGGCCCGCCCTGGTCTGTCATGTGCTGCACGAGCGGCTGGGCGAGCCGGTGATCCTCGACGTGCTGGGCTGGGCAGAGGCCGGGCCGCTGCGCTACGTGCCCGCCGACCACGGCCTGGATCAGCCCTGGGACACCAATGGGGCGATGGCCGCCCTCGCGTCGGTGGTGGATGCTGACGCTATGGAGCGTCGACACTTTCTTGCACTGACCGGGATGACCCTGACCGCGGTCGCGCACCAGTGGTTGTTCGACCCGGCCCGGGTCGCGGCCTCGGTGATGGGCAAGCGAGTCGATCACGCGGTGGTCGACGATCTGGAGCGAGTGGCTGACGCGCGCCGCCGGCTGGACGACGCGCTCGGCGGCGGGACCCTGCTGCCCGCCGTCCGGGAGGATCTGCGCCTGGTCGTGGCGATGCTGACCAACGCCGCCTACAGCGAAGAGGTGGGCAAGCGGCTGCACGCGGTGGCGGCCGAGTTCGGCCGGCTGGCCGGCTGGCTCGCCGATGACTGCAACCAGCCGGCGCTGTCGCAGCGCTATTTCATGGCGGCCCTGCGCGCCGCCCAGGTCAGCGGGGATCGGGCCCTCGGCGCCAACATCCTCGGCAACATGAGCGTGCAAACCGCCCAGTCCAGCAGCCCCCGCGACGCCATCACGTTGGCCGAGTCTGCGTTGTCCTTCGAGAAGCAGTTGACACCTGCGGTGGCGGCCTCGCTACACGGCCGGTTGGCCCTCGGTGCCGCCTACGCGGGAGACACCACCACCTGGCGGCGGGCGCAGAACAGAAGCTTTGAACTACTAGGCCGGTCGGTCCCCGAGGACGAGCCACCGTGGATTTACTGGTTCAACCAGGCCGACGCCGAGGGGCTTGCCGGTTGGTCGCTGCTTGCCCTCGGACGTCCGGTCGAGGCGGAGCCCCACCTGCGTCGTGCAGTGGCCACCATCGATCCGGCGTTCGCCCGCGACCGCTCGGGAATGCTCCTCGATCTCGCTAACGCACGTCTTGGCGCGGGCGCGGTGGAGCGGGCCTGCGCCACCGCCAGCGAGGCCGCCGGCATCATCCGCCGGCTGGATTCACCCCGCGAAAAGCGCCTGCTCCTCGACTTCCGCAGCGCCGCCGCGCCGTACGCCAGGTCAGCCGCCGTCCGGGAATTCGACGCCAAACACCGTGACCTGCTCGTCCCATCGCTGACCTGATCGCAAGCAGAGGAGGCAAAACGGTATCAAGGCCTACCTTGCCCGGTGTGGCCTGTTGTTCGCCGCACTGGACTTCTCAGTCGCACCAGATGGTACCTGGTGGTTCCTTGAGGCCAACGCGAATGGGCTGTGGGCATGGCTGCAGGAGCGCACCGGCCTGCCGATTTCCGACACGATCGCGCCACTATTGATCGAAGAGGACACATGACGGCGGTGGACTGGCGGCCGCTGGCGGGCGCGCTGGTTGACACCCTTGCAGCAGGCGGTGTACTGCCCGAGCCGGCCTGGCGGCAGGCGTTCGCGGAGACTCCTCGTCACCTGTTCGTCCCGTCGTTTCTCGAACGTTCCGGCGGCACCGAACAGGTGGTGGACGGCGGCGATGCTGCTGCGCGGGATCACTGGCTGGCACAGGTGTACTCCGACACGAACCTGATCACCCAGATCAAGCCATCAGGACCGCAGGGCGGGCGCCGACCCACCAGTTCATCAAGCATGCCGAGCATCATGGCGTGGATGCTTACGCCCTCGACCTATCGGACGGTCAGCGCGTGCTGGAGATCGGGACCGGCACCGGTTACAACGCCGCCCTACTGTGCCACCGGCTGGGTGCGGCCAACGTGGTGAGTATCGATATCGACCTGACCCTCGTGGATCAGGCCCGGGAACACCTTGCCGAGCTGGGCTACGCAACACTCCTGGAGGTGGGAGACGGTGCCGACGGCGTGCCCGGTGCCGCTCCCTACGACGCGATCCTGGCTACCGCAGCGGTGGATCACATACCGCATGCGTGGATCGAGCAGCTGCGGCCGGGTGGGATCATCCTCACTGACTTGCGGGGTGGCTTCTCCGGGGCGATGGTCCGCCTTCGCAAGATCGATGGCGCACGGTCGAGGGCCGCTGCGACAATCACGAGCCAGCCTTCATGCCGATGCGCCGGCAGGCGGGCTACCCGTTGCGCCAGGGCATAACGGGCCCGCTGGTGATGGACCGCCGCAATCCGCAGCGTGGTACAACAACGACTGATCCGCGGCTGGTCACAGAGTCACGTGGGCTCAGGTTCGTCATCGAGCTCCAGTTCGGCGGGGCGCACGCGGATATGTTCGTCAGCGACGGTGAGGTCGTTGTCTCGGCCGGTGACGGAAGCTGGGCAACCGCCGCGCTGACGGCTACCGCCAAGGGGGTTCACGCCGTGGCGCAGGTCGGACCGCGCCGCTTGTGGGATTCCGTGGAAGCCGCCGTCGCGACGTGGCAATACCTCGGCAAGCCGGCGCTTAATGCTTTCGGCGTCACCGCCACCAGCGACGTTGGCGATCAGCGCGTCTGGGTTGAGAATCCCCAGTCTGCGTACTCATGGCGCTGCCGATTTGACCCAGGCGAGGGTGCCCAGGGCTCGGCAGCTTGCCGAGGAACTGGTCGCGGCCGGGAAGGTGTGGTTGGCGCATTGGTGGGAGGCGATCTGCGCGGTGCCTCGCCACGAATTTGTCGCGCAGCTTCCCCCACCCGCACCGTGAGGAGTGACCAGCCTTGTCGACGTGCTCGGACGATGAAGTGGGGGCGGCAGCGCTCCCCAACCTCGCAGCCGAACTCCTCCACCGCCAGGATGCGCGGACCAACGAGCCCGTACGGCGCTGATCCAGTTCGTGCGCCAGCGCCAGAGCAAGGGACAGCAGCGGTTGGCGGTCAGTGCCGATAAGAGCCAAGCCATGGACGAGGTGGTTCACATCGACCAGGCCAACACCCAGTGGCTGAAGATTGTCGTGCAGCGCCACGGCTGGCCTGGCCAAAGCCTCGTCGGTCGGCACGGGGCCGCCGCTGCATGGCTGCTCGTCCAGCATGCCGACCACGACCCGAGTTTCCAACGGCGCTGCCTCGATCTCATGGCCACCATGCCCACTGGTGAGGTGGAGCCCCATCACATCGCCTACCTCACCGACCGGGTCCTTCTCGCTGAGGGTGCACTCCAACTCTACGGGACCCAGCTTCAGCAGGTGGCCGGTGTCTACCAGCCCTCTAACCTGGCCAACGCTGACAGTGTCGACCAGCGCCGGGCCTCAGTGGGCCTCGAGCCCCTGGCCGAGTACCTCCGCCGTTTCCTCGATGGCTATACGTAGACCGGTGCCGTAACCGGGACAGCGCCAGTGCCGAAACTTCTGCTCGTGGTCGCGATCTTCTGCGCGTTGCCCTTGGACAGCGTCCGCACCGCCGCGTCCTTCCCACCGACGAGCCTGAGCCGCTCGACCAGGAGATCAGCGCGGGCGGCGCTCACGTCGGTGCGCCGGCCGTACCGCTTGTACCGGGACCAGAGCCTACGATCCAGCGACCTGGTACGGCTACCACACGAATAGAGTCCGGTACTGGATGAGCCTGTTGCTAGATGTGCGGGACCTGCGAGTGCAGTTCCCGACCGAAGATGGCGTGGTCAAGGCCGTCGACGGGTTGTCGCTGCGGCTGGAACGGGGGCGCCGGCTGGGTGTGGTCGGGGAATCGGGCTCCGGCAAGAGCGTGGCCAGCTTGGCGATCATGGGCCTGCACCCGCCGGGCACCGCGCGGATCTCCGGCGAGATCCGGCTCGACGGTCGGGAGCTGGTCTCGGCCGATCCCGAGCAGGTCCGCAAGCTGCGCGGCCGGACCATGGCGATGATCTTCCAGGATCCGCTGTCGGCGCTGCACCCCTACTACACCGTGGGCCACCAGATCGTCGAGGCATACCGGCTGCACCACGACGTCGGCAAGCAGGCCGCCCGGCGGCGCGCGGTGGACCTGCTCGATCGGGTCGGCATCCCGCAGGCGCGCTCGCGGGTCGATGACTACCCGCACCAGTTCTCCGGCGGCATGCGGCAGCGCGTGATGATCGCGATGGCGCTGTCGTGCAACCCTGACCTGCTCATCGCCGACGAGCCGACGACAGCGTTGGACGTCACCGTGCAGGCCCAGATTCTCGACCTGATCCGTGACCTGCCCGCCGCGGTACTGGTGATCTCACACGATCTGGGCGTGGTTGCCGAGGTCGCCGACGACATCCTGGTGATGTATGCGGGACGGGCCGTCGAGTACGGGGCGGCCAGTGAGGTGTTCGCCGCGCCCCAGCACCCGTACACCTGGGGCCTGCTCGGCTCGATGCCGCGCTGGGACCGCGAGCGGTCCCCGCGGCTGGCTCCGATCCCGGGCAGCCCGCCGAGCCTCATCAACGTCCCGCCCGGGTGCCCGTTTCACCCGCGCTGCCGCTACGCCGACCTGACAGCAGGGCAGTCGAGCACTGTCAGGCCCGACTTGCGACCGGTGCGGTCTGGTCGCCATCTGGTCGCCTGCCACCTCTCCGACGAGCGCCGGCAGGAGATCTTCGACGATGAGATCCGACCGAAGCTGTGACCGCAGTGCAGAACAACACCGTTCCCAGTGAAGGAACGACACGGCATGACGGCCGCTGGTGCTAGCCTCTCCCGCCGTGGCGCGACTGGCTGCACGTGGCAATCGGGCAGCCGCCCTGACCTGGGCCGCAATAGCAGAGGCTGGTCTCGGCGGCGTCCTGCTGGTGTGGCTGATCAGCCCGTCCGCCGCTGAGACGGCGGGCTATGGGTCCGCGCTGTCGATCTCCGTGCTGGTCGCCTCGATGCTGTTCACGGCGGTCGGAATGGGAATCGTGCTCTCTGTGCACCGACTTGCCCGGCCTATCAAGTTAATCATGACATTGCTCATCGCGGTCACCGCCGGAGGCGTGATTCCGCTGGCTCTGGCGGAACTATTTGCAGCGGACAGCGGAGGCTACGGTTTCCTCCTCATACTGGCAGTCATCGGCATGGAAGTCCTGGCCGTACAGATTCCTCGCGCTACCCGCCCGATCCCATCGTAACCACCCACTAACGCGATCCCAGTCCGAACCGGAGAACGAGTGAATGACGAGATAATGCGAGAATTGGCCCAGATCCAGCACTATGCTGCCGGCTTGCAGGGTCTACTCGCCACTGCGCAGGCTCAAGCGCCCAGCAGCAGCGAAGGCGCAGATCGCACCGGGACCATCCGTGTTTTTTTGGGCCCCGATGGACTGCCGACCTCTTTCCGTGTCGAGCCCGGATGGAACCGCAAAATCTCGGCGGAGCATGTCGGTGACGCCATCGTCGAAGCGTTTCAAGCCGCCATGGGCGAGCGGCTGGCGGCCTGGACGACAACCTTGGATGACCAGGGCTGGCAGGCCCAGGCTGATCAGCTCCGCTTGGATCTCGACGGATCCGGCCCGGTGTCGATGCCGGCAGGGATCTCCCCGGCCTTCCGATCCCCCGCCGACCCGATGGCCGCACGTTCGATCGATCACGTCGCCGAGGAGATGATCAAGGCGTTCGACGATGTTGCCGGCCTGACCCCGCCTGCTCCGACCGGCGCCACCGGTGCGAATCGCTCGGGCAAACTCGCCCTCACGCTGTCCAAAGCCGGCCTGGTGTCGTGCATCGCTGATGTGGAGTGGGTGTCCACTCAGACCTCCGCCACGCTGATGAATGCTCTCGGCGAGGCTCTCGCCGCCGCCCGCACTGCTCTCGAGTCGACCCCGGGCCAGCCCGGGCCTTCCGGAAATCTGGACCGCCTGCTCGCTGACGCGCTTGCGCTGCTGAGCGATCCACAACGTGTCCTCGATTCCTGACAGGAGTTCAGACCATGGCCCCACCCAGCAAGGACCAAGTCAGGGTCGCCACTGATGCGCTGCGGGCCGAGGCGGCTGTCTGGGACCGGCAGAGCAGCGCGATGGGAAAGATCGTGAGCCAAGCCAACGGGCTACGCCTGGAACGAGTTGAGGCGGGCATATTCCAGGTCATCTTCGGCACTTACTCATCCGTGATTGATCAGGTCACCGCGCGGTCCAAAGAAGGACAACAGCGCATGACCGATGTCGCCAATACGCTGCATGAGGTTGCGGATACGTACGACGAAGAGGAAGCGGAAAACTTGCACCTCCTCAAGAACCTCTACTGAACAAGGGAGACAGCGTGGCTTTCAGTGAAGCACAGTTCCAGGCCGCGGTGGACAAAATCAACTCCGGCATGTCCGATCTCTCCAGCAGAATTGCAAGTATTCGGCCTACCGCCGAGTCGGCCCTGAACCACTGGTACATTCCGGGATTCGTCGCGGATGCGGTCCTCTGGCTGGCAGATAAAGCCATCAGCCTGGCCAAGGCGATTTGGGACAAGATCGTGGAGTTGCTGAAAGGTGTTGCCGCGCCGGTCCATTTCTTCAGGTACGCGTTCGACTGGGAGGGCATCCGCGGGCTGGCCAGCGCAGCGAGCGGTGAGCTCAACCCAGTGGCGCTTCCCGCGGGCAAGCGCTGGAAGGGTGCAGCAGCCGACGCCTACTTCAAGATCATCCCATTGCAGGCCGGCGCCGCCGCCCGTATCGGCACGATTTCCGATAAAACGGCGGTGGCGCTCGGTATCTGCGCCGCTGCAGGCTTGGCGTTCTACATAGCGCTCGGCATCATCCTGGTCAAGTTCATCGTGGCCATGGTCGGGGTCATCGCCGCTCTGGGCTCAGTGGCATTCTCGTGGGCCGGCGTCGCCCTTGCCGTCGAGGAAGCCGGGGGGAACACCGGCCTCATCGTCGCCGCGGTGACAACGCTGACTGCGGTACTCGGCACCCAGGCGCAGCAGATGGCCATCTTGCACGGGGAGGCAGTCGACGCCAGCACCTTCCCCGGTGGCCGGTGGCCCGATCCCACTACCGGTGCTTACCGCGACGGCTCAGTGAAGGATGGAACGGCAAGCTGGTCATACGCCGGTTGACCTGACCGTGGTGATCATCGTTCACGAGTTCCGGCCGACGCGGTGAGCGCGCCACTGCTGCAGGTGTCCGGGTTGCGCAAGCACTTCCCGGTCCAGCGTGGCCTGCTGCGCCGCAAGGCCGGCGCGGTGCGCGCCGTCGACGGGCTGGACTTCGACGTGCTGCGCGGCGAGACGCTGGCACTGGTGGGCGAGTCGGGCTGCGGCAAGACGACCACCGGGCGGCTGCTCACCCGGCTGCTGGAGCCGAGTGCCGGATCGATCGTCTTCGACAGGCGCGACATCACGCACCTACCGGCGCGCCGGATGCGCCCGCTGCGGCGGGACATCCAGATGATCTTCCAGGACCCGTACTCGTCGCTGAACCCGCGGCACACGGTCGGCACCATCGTCGCTGCCCCGTTCCGGATCCAGGGCGTCGACCCGCCCGGTGGCGTACGGGCAGCGGTGCAGCAACTGCTGGAACTCGTCGGCCTGAACCCCGAGCACTACAACCGCTACCCGCACGAGTTCTCCGGTGGGCAGCGCCAGCGCATCGGCATCGCCCGAACCCTGGCGCTGCGCCCGAAGCTGATCGTGGCCGACGAGCCGGTGTCGGCGCTGGACGTCTCGATCCAGGCCCAGGTGATCAACCTGCTGGAGGACCTGCAAGACGAGCTGGGCCTGACGTACCTGCTGATCGCCCACGACCTGTCGGTGGTGCGGCACGTGTCCGACCGCGTCGCCGTCATGTACCTCGGCAAGATCGTCGAGCTCGGTGGCCGCGACGCCGTGTACTCGGCGCCCCGGCACCCCTACACGGTGGCGCTGCTCTCGGCGGTGCCGGTGCCCGGCCCAACGAGGCGCAGCGGCCGCATCCGGCTCACCGGCGACGTGCCCAGCCCGATCGACCCACCTGCCGCCTGCCGCTTCCACACCCGCTGCTGGAAGGCCCAGGAGATCTGCCGCACCCAAGAACCCCCACTGGCCGAACTCGCCCCCGCCCACCGGGTCGCCTGCCACTTCCCGGAGCCCACCTAAACCGCAGTCTGGATGCAGACTGCATGCCCTCGCGGCGGCGTGCGATCGCGCCTTCGGTTGGGTGCCGTCGCCGCTCATCCAGCCCATCGCGCCGAGCAGATCCCTCGCAGCCGCTCACGCGGATGCTCGGCGGTGGTTCCGTCGCGATATTCATCGGATCCCATGGGTTGCCACCTCGTTGAAGGAACAGGCCTGTGACCCCCGAAACAGGCTTCTCGAGCAAGCATGATATCAACCGCGGTGACCATATGGGGTCAAGTAACTACAAGGAGTAACCATGGCGCACGGCATGGCGCGTAAGTTGACGAGGGCGGCGGCTTTGGGATTTCTCGTGTTCGCCACGACCTCGGGGGTAGCAGGATTGGAGGTCCTGGCGGCCAGCCCGGCTATGGCCGAGCCCAGTCAGGGCAGCCCCTTCAACCCGGGGCAAGACCAGCGGCCGGCCGACCCGTCGCAGGGCGGTTCGGGCTCCGGGAACGAGCAGCAGCAACCGAGTAACCCAGGCGACGCTGGCGGCCTCTTGGGCGGCAGCCCCCTGGGCGGCCTCATTGGTGGTGGCGGCGCCGGAGGCACGGGCGGCCACTGACCGTTCCGGCGGCGTCGAGCTCGCTGTCGGATCTCGACGCCGCCGTCGGTGCCCGTTGGCGGGCGATACCCCGCTGGCGTCTTCGGGTAAACACAAGATCACGTGATGTTGTTTTGCGGTGCTGGGGTGGTCAAGCGTCGGTACGCTTCCTTACCCACCGTTTAGGTCAGTCCCTTACCGGGTACCCGTCGCAATCGGGCATGGAAGGGACTTGTCATGACGTTCGTTCAGGGTAGCGGGAGCGAGAGGCGGGTCGGCAGACGCGCCGCATCCCGCTCCTGGTGGACGCCGCGCTGGGTGCAACGCCAGCGCGAGGATCACGAACTGGCGCGATGGGCCACCGAATTGAGCTGGCAGTGGGCGGATGCGGTAGATAACGCCCAACTAGCGCGCCATTCGGTTACGGCCGGACGAATACCGCTCACCGTGGCGCCTCAGCTGCATTCGGTGGACTTGGGGCCACCGGTGACCCTGCTGGTGGAAATGCTGCCCGGCCAGGTCGTCGACGACTTCCAAGGCAAGGCGCAGCGCATCGCGGGCGCTATGGGGGTACCCAAGGTGCACGTGGAACTCTATGACCCCGGCTGGATCAAGGTAGTCCTGCTGGAGGATGATCCATCGCATACGGATGTGCCGCTACCAGCATGACTACCGTGAAAACGGTATCGCGCCCAGTCAGTCGTTGACGAAGTCGAGGCGGAGTTGGGTGGGGGACGACGTGCAGGCGGTGGTCTTCGACCTCGACGGGGTGCTGCTGGATTCGGAGCAGCTGTGGGATGCCGTCCGCCGCGGTGTTGCCGGCGACGCCGGTCGGCCATGGTCCGCAGAAGCGACCCGGGCGATGCAGGGCATGAGTACGGCGGAGTGGTCGGCGTACCTGACTGACGTGGTGGGCATCCCCGGCGAACCGCAGGAGCTGGCAACCACCGTCATCGATCGGCTGGCCGCCCGGTACGACGTACGGCTGCCCCTACTGCCCGGGGCGGTGGAGGTGGTCGAGCGGCTGGCGCGCCGCTGGCCGCTGGGGCTCGCGTCGTCCTCGCCGCGGCGGCTGATCGACGCCGTGCTGGCGGCCGCGGGGTTGGCGCAGTGGTTCCGGGTCAGCGTCTCCACCGAGGAGGTGGCAGCCGGAAAGCCCTCGCCTACGGTGTACCAGACCGTGGTGCAGCGGCTCGCGGTGGACCCTTCGCGAACGGTCGCGATCGAGGACTCGAGCAACGGGCTGCGGTCGGCCGCGGCAGCCGGGCTGGGAGTGCTCGCGGTGCCCCACCCGGCCTTTCCACCCTCAGCGGAGGCGCTGGCGCTCGCCGACGTCGTCGTGGATTCACTCGATGACATCACCCCGGAGCTGGTGGCGTCGATCGGCCATCAGGTGGGCGATCGTGCATGATCTCGATCGACGACTTCCTGTACTACCTGGACGACGCGCTCGACGGCATGGTGCACATCGTCTGCGAACTCGGCGACGAGCTGGCCAATCGCCGACCCGACCTGCCAGGCGCGAACTCGCCGTTCGCGATCCTCACCCACTGTCTGGGCGTCATGGAGTACTGGGGCGGCGAGATCGTCGCCGGCCGCCGCATCGTGCGCGACCGGCCTGCGGAGTTCCGCGCCACCGGCCGCGTCGGTGAGCTTGCTGCGGCCACCGAGCGAGCCCGGCAGCGATTGCGCACCGATGTCGCGGCGATCGACCCGTTCGCGCCGCCCCGCGGTCAGCCGCGCCGCGCCGAGGACACCACGCTGCCGCTGGGCCGTACCCAGGGCGGTGCGCTGCTGCACATCTACGAGGAACTCGCCCAGCACCGCGGCCAGATGGAGATCACCCGTGATCTCTTGCAAGCCCCGTGGGCGCGGTTGCGCTCGGATCAAGGAGAGGAGCGCGGCATGACCGACGCGATGAGGGCCGAAACCGTCACCATCACCGGCCATGCCGGTGACCGGATTGAGGCCTACGTCGCCCGCCCGCTGGGCGGCGACCAGCGCGGCGGCGTGGTGGTCATCCACCACATGCCCGGCTACGACGGCGCCACCAAGGAGATCGTGCGCAGGTTCGCGGCAGAGGGATACCCGGCGCTGTGCCCCAACCTGTATTACCGGGAGGCGCCGGGGGCCGATCCCGACGACGCGGCGGCCACCGTGCGCGCGGCCGGCGGGGTGCCGGACGAGCGGCTCGTCGGCGACGTGGCAGGCGCCGCGGCATACCTCAAGAGCCTGGATGGCGCGAACGGCAAGATCGGCGTGATCGGCTACTGCTCAGGCGGGCGTCAGACCTTCCTGGCGGCTTGCTCGCTGCCGGTGGACGCCGCCGTGGACTGCTACGGCGCCTTCGTGGTGAACGACCCACCACCGGGCAGGCCCAAGAATCTGCAACCGATCCTGCACCTGGCGCCGCAACTGTCGGGCCCCTTGCTCGGGCTGTTCGGCGCCGACGACCAGTACCCGTCGCCGGCGGAGACGGCCGTACTCGCCGCGGAACTGGACCGGTTGGGCAAGAAATACGAGTTTCACACCTACGACGGCGCCGGGCACGCGTTCTTCGCCGTCGACCGGCCGTCCTACCGCCCGGAGGCCGCCGTCGACGGTTGGCGGCGGATCCTGGACTTCTTCCGCACCTACCTGACGACCTGAGGACGCAGACCACCGTGTGCACCTACCTCACCGAGGAGATTCCAGTCGACGGCAGCGGCAAAGGCGCTCGCGGCTGGTTCGGGGCCAGCAAAGCTCTCGTCTACGTCGATCACCCGGTGCACGCCCAGTACGGGCACACCGTGAACATCGACGTCCTGAACCCGCAGCTGGGGCCCTCGGCCCGGGTCGCGTTGGAACTCACCGAGGAGACCGCGCTCGCGCTGGCCGAGGCCATCCAGCGGGCGATCCGGTCGGCGCCGGCTGGGATCGCGTCGATCCACCGCTAGCTAACCGAGGGCATAGACGACCTCGACCATGACGGTGAGCTTCTGGCTGCCGGGCTCGACGGGGACCGGCGCGGCAGCCACCGGTGCGGCTTGCCGGTCCAGCGGGCCCGGCGGATTGGCCGGCATCTCGGTGATCGACGAGATCCGGCCCAGCCGTACTCCGGCCGCGTCGGCCATCTGCTTGGCATGTGCCTGGGCCTGCCGCACCGCGTCGGTCCGGGCCTGGGCCCGCGCGGCGCTGTCGTCACCGATCGAGAAGCTCAGTTGCTGGATCCGCACGGCGTCGCCGGCTGCTTCACCGGCCGCGTCGATGAGCCCGCCGGCGGCGCCGACGTCATGCAGGGTGGCCGTCACCTGGTTGGTCACCTCGTAGCCGCTGATCCGCCCGGCCGCCGAGTCGTACGTCGGGGTGACCGACAGCTGGCTGGTCTGCAGGTCCGCCGGCGCGACTCCCTTGCTCTTCAACACGTTGATCAGCGCGGTCGCCTTCGCGGTGTTGGCATCAAGGGCGGCCTTCGCGCTCTGATCCCGGGTCTGGACTCCGATGACGAGGGTCACCGTGTCCGGGGTCGTAGTGACCGTGCCCAGACCACGGGTGGTGATGCCGGTCGCCGCGGTCGGCGCGGTCGGCGCGTTGCCGCCCGAGCAACCAGCCAGCACCAACGCGCCGAGTGCAACGACCGCCACACTGCTCAAGCCACGCTTCACGTGCACAAGCATCCATCAAGACCGCCGGGCGCGGTGCGGGGGTCAGCGAGGGGGCAGCCAGTCGTGGCCGTGTTCGCGGCGCACGTAGCCGTCGAATCGGGCCATGCGGCGTAGGTGATGGCCGCCGTCGACGGGCAGGTTGACGCCGGTGATCCAGGTCGCCTCCGGACCTGAGAGGAAACTGACGGCTGCGGCGACGTCCTCGGGACGGCCCAACCGCCGGATGGGCATGTTGTCGAGGTACTCGTCGCGAAGTTCGGGCTCGGTCGCCATCTCGCCGGCGAGATCGCTGGGCACCAGTCCCGGCAGCACCGAGTTCACGCGGATGCCCCAGTGGCCCAGCTCATCGGCGGCACTGCGGACGAACATGTCGACGCCGGCCTTCGCCGTCGAGTAGGGGGTGAGGAAGCCGCACGCCAGCATCCCGGCCGCACTGGAGATCGCCGTGTACGCGCCACCACCGGCGGCGCGCATGCGGGGTGCGGCGTGCTTGAGCGTGAGGAAGTTGCCGGTGAGGTTGACCTCCATGACGTTGCGCCACGCGTCCAGCGGAATGGAGGCGATCGGGGCGAGCCAGCCGACCCCGGCCGAGGCGACGACGATAGACACACCGCTTCCCTCGTCGGCGTGCGCGACGGCGTCCTCCACTGCCTGTTCATCCGTCACGTCCGCGACGCACCACCGCACCTCGCCGGGCGCGTCGATCATGCCGAGTTGTTCCCCGGCGGTGACGAGCCGGTTCTCGGTGCGACCGATGATCGTCACGGTGGCGCCATCGGTTCGGAGCCGCCTGGCGCATGCCAGGCCGAGACCACTCCCACCCCCGGTCACCAGCGCATTGCGACCCTCGAGCCCCCCAGTCATGACGTGATCATCGCATACATCGGGGACTGGCTACTTCCCCTGATAGTGCGCCTGGCGCTGGTCGAGGTAGGCCGCGACGCCCTCGGCGAAGTCGTCCGTGGCGGCGACCTCACGCTGGAGGCGAGCCTCGAGTTCCAGCTGGTCGTCGAGTCCGTCATAGAGCCAGCGGTTGAGCTGGCGCTTGGTCCCCGCATACGAGCGGGTTGGACCCTGCGCGAGCCGATCGACCAACGCATCGGACTCCGCCGTGAACCCGTCGCCGGAGACCACCTCGTTGATCAGGCCCCACTGCAACGCCCGCGCGGCAGGCACGCGGTCGCCCAGCATCGCCATCTCGGCGGCGCGTGCCGCGCCGGCACGCGCGGCCACGAACGCCGACGCTCCCCCGTCGGGGGCCAGCCCGATGTTCACGAAGGCGAGCATGAAGTAGGCCGACTCGGCGGCGACAATCAGATCGCACGCCAGCGCCAGCGAGCATCCGATTCCCACTGCTGGGCCGTGGACTGCGGCTACCACCGGTTTGGGCATCCGGCGGACACCGGTGATGATCGGGTTGTACAGCTCGGTGAGGATGCGATACACATCAGGTTGCCCCTGGCCGGTCGTGTTGAGCACCTCACGCAGATCCGCTCCGGAGGAAAACGCGCGGCCGGCGCCGCGCAGCATCACCGCCCGGACATCCTCGTCGCCGGCCACGCTTTCAACCGCTGCGCGCAGGTCCACGCCGAGCTGGCGGTTCCAGGCGTTGAGTGATTCCGGCCGGTTGAGCTCGATCACCGCTCCAGCGCCCGCACGCAGCAGGTTCACCGTCGGGTAGGCGTGGGCAAGCTGCCAGGCCGCCATGAGGCTGGATGCTAGTGGAGCCCGACTCGGACCGCTGATCGACAGCTTCGCATTCAGGTCGCGGCCGCAGGACTATAGGCTCCCCGCATGGCGCGGTACTTCAATGTGCACCCGGTCGACCCGCAACCGCGCGCCATCGGTCAGGTGGTCGAGCTGGTCCGCGACGGTGGGCTCATCGCTTACCCGACGGATTCCTGCTTCGCGCTGGGCTGCCAGCTCGGCAACTCCGGCGGCCTGCACCGGATCCGTGAGATTCGCAACCTCGACGACAAGCACCACTTCACCCTGGTGTGCCGGGACTTCGCCCAGCTCGGCCAGTTCGTCCACATTAGCAACGCGGCTTTCCGGCTGATCAAGGCCGCGACACCGGGCAGCTACACGTTCATCCTGCCCGCGACGAAGGAGGTGCCACGCCGGCTGCTGCGCCCGAAGAAGAAGACCGTCGGAGTGCGGATCCCGCAGCACGCCGTCGCGCAAGCGCTGCTCGCCGAGCTGGACGAGCCGCTGCTGTCCTCCACGCTGCTGCTGCCTGACGAGCCTGAACCGCTGACGCAGGGTTGGGAGATCAAGGAGCGGCTCGACCACGCGGTCGACGCGGTGATCGACTCCGGCGACTGCGGCACCGAACCGACAACTGTGATCGACTTCTGCGGAACCGAGCCCGAGATCGTGCGCCGGGGCGCCGGCGACCCATCCCCGTTCGAGTAGGTCCGAGTACAGCGAGTACAGCTGGACTACAGATGGACGAGGTGGTTGCGCATAAAACGACTGAGTCGGATGCTTGGCCGTGGCCTGAAGAAACGAGGTCTCATCGACTCCGACGTCCTGGCCGAGCCGGGCGGGGTCGTCGACCGCTCATCCCTGCCTATCGTGTCGCCCGGCAGGGTCACCAGTAGTCCGGAGCTTAGCTAGTGCCTCGCCGGCCTCCCGGCCCCTGATCATGGCGACCATGCCGCCGTCGCGCCTCGGTGAGCCAGCGCGCGAAATATTGCCGGACTTCGTCGGGGTCCGCCGTGGTGACCTGTGCCTCCTCGGCACGTGCTGCTTCGACGTTGTGAGAGTAGCTGATGCGCGCCCGAAACTGCCCGTTCTCCCACCAAGCTCGCACGAGGAAGACCGCAGCGTGGGGCCGTTGCTTCACACTTAGCATCGTCACCCTCGACCGTCTCCATGCCGTCTATGAGGGTAGGAGCGCGCTAGCCAGCTCAGTCATTCGCGGTGAAGGCCCGACCCCAAGTTCCCGTTGTAGGAGCGCTCGGTACCGCTGATAATGTCTAAGCGCACTAGCCGCATTACCCTCGGCAAGATGAACCTCAATGAAAATCCGGTGGGCGGTCTCCCGAATCGGTTCTATTGCGATTGCCGCGAGGGCAGTCTTCAAGGCACCCAGGTATAGCTCCGCGGAGCAGAGCTGCTGGGCCAATTCTTCCAAAGCGTGAAGGCGCACTTGGTCCCATCGGTCTCGTTCGAGTACGAGCCAATCTTCAGCCCAAGCAGGCAACAGCTCCCGACTCAAAGCGTCAACCAGCGCCTCGCAGTCGGGGATGGCCGAGATGAAGGAACCTTCCAAGATTTGTTGGGCGTGACGCTGGTGAATGTGGAGGTCGACACAGACCGACGGCGATAACCGAAGCCGAGGACCCACACACTCGATGACCGTGGTTTCTCCGATGCGTCTGCCGCGCCACAAAGCTGACCGGAGATTGGCCGCTGCCCGGCTGACCGAGCTGTCAGGCCATAGTCGCTCTGCCGCAATAGTTCGATGCACACCTCGATCCCACAGCGCGAGAAACGACAGCAGTCGCTGCGCGCCGAGCGGCAACGTGATCCTGGTGCCGCAGTAGGTGGAATCGAACCCTCCGAGGAGGTAGATGTACACAGCCTGTACCGAGAGATCCATCCTCGCTCCCAGACATCCACGGCCCCTCGGTGCTCTGCCCCCCAGTGTTCCACGTCGTCCCATACGGCCACATCCCAGTAATTCCCAAGCTGTCTTCCAACTGGTGTTATCCCATCACCATTGCGTCTCGCAGGCGTCGTGACATCATCAACAACGCACGCCCCGAGCACCTCAAGGCCACGTCGTGGTGACGTCCAAGACAAGAACTCGGTGATCCGGTCGCGGAGCTTGCACGCGTGGATGATCTTGCCGGTGCAATCCCCCGGGGCGGCGAACCACGCAATGGATCTTGGCCTCCGGCGCTGGGCCGATGGAGAACTCAGGTGCTCGTTGCGATGCGGCTGCGGCCTAATCACCGCCACAGCGTCTCCGTGTTGGTGATGTTGGTTTCTCTGTCACGGACTCGTCGCACGGTTGTCTCTGGCTCATCGGCTGGCCGTATCCAGTGCATTAAATAAGTCCACGACCTGCGAAACGACGACGCCGATGCCACAAGCAGACGCCCAACGGCAACACCGGTACTACGCACGGTCGACCGTCTGGTGACTGCCGGATACATGGGCTGTAGACGCCTGCCCCGGAATGTTTCGTCCGCTCACATACGGCCGACGTCTTTGCCCGGCCGGGCCCTGAAGAGAAGGACGTGGATAATGCGATTCGGGGTCGAGGTGCCGGGTCTGCGGGACCTCCGGGCTGACACCCGCGGCGACCCGGCCATCGCCATCGCCATCCTCGACGGTCCGGTCGATCTTTCGCACCCATGCCTCGTCGGTGCCAATATTAAACGATTCGAAACGCTGGTGTCAGACGCACCGGGTGACGGGCCTATGTCGAAGCATGGGACCCATATCGCCAGCATTATCTTCGGTCAGCCGGGAAGCTCGGTCGAGGGAATCGCACCGTATTGCCGGGGCATGCTTTTCCCCGTCTTCCGGGACGGGGAATCGCGTCGGCTATCGCAGCTGGACCTTGCGCGGGCAATCGAGCAGGCCGTGAGTGAAGGCGCGCACGTCATCAATATCAGCGGCGGCGAGCGCACCCCTACCAACGAGCCGGACAGCATGCTCGGACGGGCTCTCACGCTTTGCGCGGACAATGGTGTGCTCGTTGTCGCAGCTGTGGGCAACGACGGCTGCCCGTGCATACAGGTCCCGGCCGCAGTCGGGTCAGTGCTCGCTGTTGGCGCGCTCGGTGACGACGGCGAGCCGCTGGACACCAGCAACTGGGGGGAGGCCTACCTCTCGAATGGGGTTATGGCCCCCGGTCAGGGTGTCGTGGGCGCGACGCCCGGAGGCGGAACCGTCTCGATGACCGGGAGCAGCTTTGCGACACCGGTTGTCACCGGGACCGTGGCGCTGCTGCTGAGCATCCAGCATCGGGAGGGAGCGGTCGTCGACCCACGTGCAGTGGGCAGGGCGCTCGTCGAGAGTGCCCTGCCATGCCGGCCGCAGCCGTCGGAGCGGTGCCGCCGATACCTGGCCGGAACCCTGCGGGTCCCGGACATCTCCGCGTCCACCACAAGCACCACAAGGGAAGGAGAGAGAGCCGTGACCACTAAAGCTCCGGTTTCGGCATCAACGCAGCCGGTGACGCCGGAAGAAGGCTCTCCGGAATGCGCCGGGCTCGGTGTCCAGGCCGCCGGGGCAGACGACGAGAGCCGCACCCATGACGACCTGATTCGCACGGAGCCCGAGCAGACGGTGGGCGTCGAGCCCGACGCCCACCGTCCAATTCGGACGGATAGCCCAGTGCCGGTGGCTCACCGAAACCCGGCTACGCCGGGTGTACGACCATCGGGTGAATGTGGCTGCGGCGGTTCCGAGCGCTCGTACGTGTACGCCATCGGCAGCATCGGCTACGACTTCGGCACTGAGGCTCGCCGCGACGGGTTCCGTCAGCAGATGGATGAGCTCGAGTTGGAGGGCATCCCTGCCCTCGACCAGTCTCCGCCGCGAGTCCTGTTCCACACGGTGCCACCCAATCCGTACGACCCGAACCAGCTCAGTGCCTACCTCGGTCGCAACCCGTGGGCCTCCAACAAGCTCATCTGGACGCTGAACCTAGACCGCACCCCGATCTACGCGCTCGAGGCCGAGGCGTCGGTCGGCATGGCCTGGGGTGAGGCGTTCCACGACGACGAGATGCGGCCCACGGGAATCGACCCCAGCTTCCCGCCGGTTTCTTACGTTTACAAGGCGTTCCGCGACGCGATCGTCGGCCAACTGCTGCCGGACAGCGACCCAGGTTACGTCTCACGCGTTTCCATCCCTGGGGTGCTGACCGACCGGACAGTCCGACTATATTCCGGCCAGATCGTCCCGGTCGTGGTGGTCTCTGCCCGCGGTCTTTACACCTGGAATGAGCCCGCCCTGGTCCAGACGGCGGTGGCGGCCGTGCAGGAGTCTGTGCAAGAAGAAGCCACGAGGCGTGGGACCGCCGCAGCTGCAGTTGACGACGAAATGCTCCGGCAGAACATCCGCGCATTCCTGGACAAGATTTATTTCCAGTTCCGCAACCTTGGTCAGACTTCGCCAGACCGTGCGCTCAACTATGCGGCGACCAATGCGTTCTTGTTCACCAACGAGATCCGCCAGGGATTGCTTTCGGGAACTTACGTCCCTGGCACGAACTCCGGGCTGTTCACCTTAGACACGATCACCGTGGCAAAAAGCCCATACTGCCGGATGGACTCTGACTGCTGGGACGTCGTCGTAACGTTCTTCGATCCGGAGAACGACCGAAGAGCCGGAGTGTCCTATCTGTTCACTATCGACGTGAGCGACGAGCTACCGGTCAGCCTGGCGCCGACGCACCGATTCCTGAACTCGCTTCGATGATCCGCGCCGGAAGCCGGCACGGGAACACAGAGAGGAGAGCACGCAGTGCAACCGAAATGGAGACCGGTACGAACCACGTACCCGATCCAGGCGCCGCCGGTGGCGCGGGACGAGCGTGGAGAAGCGGCGTCCTCAATTGGCGTGGAACGCGGGGTCGTGCCGGCCCGGTCGCCGTGCAGCCACTTGCCCGGTATGGCGCGGCAGATGTGTTATGCCTCGGAATACGGGATCTCGACATAGTCCCCGTGATTCATCCGCATGCCGACCATCGCGGCGCCACCGGATCAGGAACACCGTGTGCGGGATCGCGGTGGACCGGACAGTTGGAATATCGATCTGAAGGAGTGCAGTGACGATGCAGCAGACAATGTCAACTTACTCGGCTAGGCGCGGGGCGCATCTGATGCTTCCGGTGCAAGCGGCCCCCGTTGGACGAGACCGTTCGGCGGGTGCGATGAGCGCCGGGCCGGGCGTCGAGGCCGACGGGATCTTCGACGACATCATGGGAGTCGTGAGGACAGTGGCACCCGTAGCGGGTCCTGTCCTAGGCGCGTTGGGCATCTAAGGCCGAACCGGGCCGACGGTGCCACGGCGCCGCCGGCCCGGTACGCCTCCGGGGTTCACCGCCCACGGTGCGGCGGCCCAATGTACGGCACGACAAGGAGCATCACATGCGACTGAACCTGCCAATCCAGACTGTCATCGATCGGAGAGTGCCATACGAACCCTTCCGGCAGCGCCAACCGGCCATCAGTTCCGACGGCATCCTCGAAGGATTTCACGAGACCGGCGGAGAGTTCGGCAGCCTGCCCGGCGATCCACCGCCGTGGCAACACAAGATTCCCTATGTCGACCCGGTGGCAGCCGCTCCAGGTGCATTCCTACTGGCCGTGCTCGGCGCGCTCTGAACTGAGCGGTCATGGCAATGCGCAGGGAGCCGAGCGTCGCACACGTGGGCCTACACCCGACTCCGGTCGACGTACCGCTGGTCAGCTGCCTGATGCCAACCTCGGGGCGTCCGGAGTTGGCCGCCCGGGCGGCGCGCTGCTTCCTCATGCAAGATCACCCACGCCGAGAGTTGGTGGTGGTGGGAGAAGACAGCGCGGAGCTTCGGGAGGCGCTGCCGCGCGACGACCGCATTCGTCTTGTGGAAGTCGCGGCCAAGCGCAGCATCGGCGAGCTGCGGAACATCGCATGCCGCCACGCAAGGGGTGACGTGGTCGCACACTGGGACGACGATGACTGGCACGGCCCGCAGCGGCTGTCTCGACAGATCGCCCCATTGGTCGCGGGCACCGCGGATGTCACGGCACTGCGCGACGTGCTGTTCCTCGACGTCGCTACCGGACAGTTCTGGCGGTGCACCCCGCAGCTGCACCGCAGGATCTTCCGGCGCGATGTCCACGGGGGCACCTTGGTCTACTTCAAGGCGATCTGGGACCGTGGCGTGCGATACCCGGACACCTCACTCGCCGAGGATGCCGCCTTCCTCGACCTAGCCATACTCAGCGGTGCCCGACTGCGTGCCGTGCCCGCGGAGGAGCTGTTCGTCTACGTCCGCCACATCGGCAACGCTTGGAATTTCCGATGCGGTCAGTTCGTCGACCGGAACGGCTGGCGACAGGCAGTGGGGCCAGCGTGGTCTGCGGCAACCCGGCTGAGCTACGCATCCGGTGCAGGTGTAATCCAGGACACGCCGGCGGAGCTGCCACTCGTCAGCTGCATAATGCCGACCCGGGACCGGAGACGGTTTGCGCTGCGGGCTATCGGGTATTTCGCGCGCCAGCGCTACCCACATCGGGAGCTGGTGATCGTCGACGATGGCGAGGACCCGATCGCGGACCTTGCGCCGGTCGACGAGGCAGTCCGTTACCTCCGGCTGCCGCGCCGTACCGTGCTGGGCGTCAAGCGCAACCTTGCGTGCGAGGCGGCGCGCGGCAGTGTGATCGTGCACTGGGACGACGACGATTGGTACCACGAGCGACGCCTCGACCTGCAGGTGGGCGAGCTGTTGGCCCGGCGAGCCGACCTTTGCGGGGCAGCATCGCTATTCTTTCTCGACCCGATGGCCGGGTCTGCGTGGCGATTCCGCTACCGGGGACGGGGCCGACCCTGGTTCGCCGGTACGAGCCTTTGCTACCGGCGGGAGGTCTGGTCGGACCAGCCATTCCAAGAACTGGCGGTGGGTGAGGACAACCATTTCGTGCTCGGTGCCGGTGGCCGGCCAGTGGTTGACGTCGGCGACGCCGACTGCGTCGTCGGCATCGTGCACGACAGCAACACGTCGCTCAAGCGCGTGCGCGACGCCCAGTGGACCGGCGTGTCGGTCCAGGCGGTCGAGCAGGTGCTCGGCGACGACGCCCGGTTTTATCACCCGCCCCGAACCGACAAGACGGAGCTGTTGAGGATCAGTCCCGGATCGCGCGACCGAACAAGACATCGGAGATGATCGTGTCGGGTGGGTCGTCGCGGAGTCGGCGCACCAGGTCGGCGTGGACTCGGTCGGCTGCTGCGGGCCCGAGTGCGTCGATGATGAGCCGGTACCCGGATCCAAGCACCATCCGCCAAGCGCCACTGCCGTCCCAGGGTCGGCTCAAGGTCTCCCCGACCACGACGGGATGGGGGATGCCGGCATTGAGCAGCGCAGCGGTTAGGGCGCCGGCGGTGTTGATCCGCTCCCACGACACGGACGGCGGGCGTAGATCAGGACGCTCTGCCTCGACGGCGTCAAGCAGCACAGAATGGAAGGGCTCCAAGGCGCGAGGCCCCCAGGTGGTAATCGCCAGAATCCCGCCAGGTCGGACGACACGCCACAGTTCGGCGGCGGCCGCCGCTGGGTTGCGGGCGAAATACAGCCCGAACACGCAGACGACTGCGTCGAAGGAGCGGTCAGGGAAGAAGAGGTGCGTCATGTCGCCACTGCGGAACTCGATGTTGGCCAGACCCCGCCGGGCCGCCTTGACCCGCGCAAGATCCAGCAGACGGTCGGCAAGGTCGATGCCGACGACCCGGCCGCCCGGCCCGACCTTCCGTGCGGCTTCAAGCGCCGACGCGCCGGTACCGCAACACACGTCCAATACACGGTGGTTCGCGCCGATGCCGGCCAGCTCCACCGTCCGCCGTCCGAACGGCTCCCAGAAGAACAGCGGCTCCGAGTCGAACTCGGTCGCCGCGGCATTGAATGTGGCGCGCACGATCGCTCTTTCTGCCCGCGCCTGCAGTACCGCCCTGGAAACGTTCATAGAATGATTATTCTTCCCCATCCTACTTGTCGCAAGGACTAATCGGATGACAGGTCAGCCCGGTACTCTCCAAGTCAGCAAAAGGTGATCCTGACGTCTCCAAGAAAGGAACACGGCGATGGATGCCGACGCATACGGAAGGATGCGCAAGAAAGCCCGATCCGAGCGAGACATCGTCCCGCCCGAGCTGACAGAAGCGGAGGCGCTGGACGCGATCCCTGGTCAGGTCGTCGTGCGGCTTAATCGTGAGTCGCCGGGCGTGGCCTCTGCGCAGAGCGACTTCGTCGATTCATTGCCGGTTTTCGGAGACACCTCGGCCGCGGTTGCAGCCGTTTCAAACCGATCCGGGATCTCCGATCTCGACTCGGCGCTGGATGCCATCGGGGCTACCGCGTTATTTCGGGTCCAGGGTACAACGCGCTCTGGCGTGGCGAGCGCTTCGAAAGGTGCGGCGGATATTCCGGAGCTCGCCGATCTGATCGTTGTGCAGTTCGACAAAAACCGGCCCACGGAAGAGGTCACACAGATTTTGACCGATGCAGATTCCGTCGCGGAGGTCACACCGAGTGGGGGCTTTTCGATCGCCGTGTCGCCAAACGATCCCGGCTACACCCAACAGTGGGACATGGTTGACGTGCGCTGTCCGGAAGCCTGGAACCTCAGCCAGGGTGACCCATCGATCGTCGTCGCTGTCGTCGACACCGGATGCGACCTTGAACACCTCGACCTGGCGGGACAATTCGCCGGGCCGGGCACGAACCTGGTCTCGCCAGATCAATCCGCTCAGGATGACCACGGGCACGGCACGCACGTGGCCGGGATCATCGCCGGCATCGGCAACAACGGCCTAGACATCGCGGGCGTCGCCTGGCGGACCAAGATCCTTCCTGTCAAGGTACTCAATTCCGGGGGCCGAGCGGTAGGGACGAGTATCGCGCAGGGCATCGCTTGGGCTGCCAGCCGCAGCTCCATCATCAACTGCTCGCTTCAGGGGTCGGTCGACGACATCTCGGTTCGGGCCGCGCTCGACGGTGCCAGACGGTTAGGTGTCCTCGTCGTCGCCGCGATGGGCAACTTCGGATGGGGGCAGACCAAGCCCAGCTACCCGGCCGCATACGCGATCACACATGACAACGTGCTCGCGGTGGGCGCCGTCGACCGCCAGCACCAGCGCTCAGTCTGGGGTCCATCGTCGTCGTCCAACACGGGCAGCTGGATCGGGATCGCCGCGCCCGGGACCAACATCGACAGCCTGCGCCGCGGCGGAGGTGTCACGACGATGAGCGGAACTTCGCAGGCCTGCCCGCATGTCGCCGGCGCCGCCGCGTTAGTGAGAGGCACGGCGCCCGCGATGACCGCGCAAGAGGTGCTCCGCACGATCACAGTCACCGCGCAACCCCTACGTGATGCCCCGCCAGATCCGGTACCGAACCCGTCGTACGGATTCGGCCTCCTTGACGTAGAGGCGGCTTTGCGAGCTACCGGACAGTTCAGCGGCGCCGATACGGAAGACACCGAGCTACCCGCGGTCGCGGCTGTAGCGTCCAGCAACGCACGCCTCGGGCGCCGCATCCTTCACGCGTGAATCGGCGAGCGGTTTCGCCAACCAGGCACCAGGTTCGTCAGTGGAGCGATGACCGACGCCCTGCCTCGGCGTCTGGTGGCGCTGCCGGCCTGCCTTGCTCCTCTTTCTCGCTGACCCCGGATTGCTGCGTCGTGCTCGTTGAGCGGTACCGCGCTCGCTGTGCTCGGCGTTCACGTTGCCGGTCCGCCTGAGACGGCCGATCTCGATAGTTTTGGAGGTTGCGCTTTGGAATGTCACAGTTGCACGGTTCGGTGTCGGCTGTCGGCGGTTCTGCCTTTTCCGGGTGCGAGCCGGTAGTGATGGTCCAGTATCCGGCATCTTCAGTCGTCACCGTTGAGGGCGGCGGCGACGGTGGTGGTGGTGGTGGCGGCGGCGGCGACACCAGCCCGTGATCCGGCGTGCGCGGTGGAGCAAGCGGAGCGAGCGCAGCACCGTTGGTTCGGGGCACAGCCTGTTGGTGTACGGGCGGGAGAGCTGGGGAGGACGCATTGGCGGGTGCCTGCCGGGCAAGCCCTGCCGATGCGTCGACGGGCGAAACGGTTACCAGATGATCATCACTGATCGCGGGTGGTGCCGGAGCCGGTAACCGACCCGGGGCGGGTCCGGCGACTGCTGACTCGGTGGACGACGAGGTTGTGGACATCGTCATCCCGGCCACAACGAGCACGAGCGCGGCACTTGCCACCAGGGCGATCACCGCCCCCGGAGTCCCCGCTAACAGGCCGGGCCGTAGATCGGCCCACCGCCGTGCGCCCGAGGCAGATCCTGACTGCGGCGCCGGAGCGGCGACCGGCTCGCCATCCTGGTTGCGCCCGTTGAGCAGCGGCGTGACCGGCTGGCCAGCGATGGCAGCTGCGGGTGGTTCCGAGCTGGTGACAGGCCGGAAAAGATCCCCGACCTGCCGCGTGCGCGGGTGGGTTGATCCGCTGAAGTCAGTCCACCGGCCAGATCCCTGCCGTGCGGGGCCGGGACCACCAGGCAACTGGTGTGGATTCACTGCTGCCCACCTCCCTTGCGGGTTCATCGGCCACAGGCGTCCGTCAGCTACTCTTCGTGCCCAGCCGATTACGTTACTCACACGCAGATCGCTCAGTCGGCCCGTCCCGTTACGCCGGGTGTACCAATACGGCGGGCAGCCCATCGTCCATGTTGACCACGTTGTGCCAGCAAGCAAAATACGTTGCACGACTGCTTCGGCGCGGTCACGATGATGGCCGCAGCAGAGCGTTGGCGCTGATCCCTGCTGTGGCCGCGTAATACCTTAGCCGTGACCTGCGACACCAACCTTGCGCGGAGACCGTGCCGATGATCACCCGGATCGTCCAACGATGCCCGGATTAGGCAACGCGTGGCACCTCCCGACCTTCCCTGAACCCCGGGGGCGCAGCGGCATGCTCGTGCCAGAAGGCCCGATCGTCGCCGGTACGTATCTCACGATCATCAATGGCAACCAGTTCCGGGGCGAGGGCAACCCTGGCGACCAGTTTCAGGACGGCAGCGCGGCGCTCATCCGGCACACGACCGAGCCGACCTTCACCGAGGTCCCGATGACGTTCCTTCGGGAGGTGGGGAACAACAAGTACTTTCAGGCGACGTGGCAGGTGCCGGAAACAGCCACGCCAGGCGAATCCGTGGAGTACTACCTGCGCATCCGTTATGGCGACCACGATGACACCTACGTACACGCCGACGCAGTCCAGATCAGCGCGACCACCGGTGACGAGGCAGTTGCCCAGGCGTCGCCATTCCGCATCACCCTCGGCTCGCCCGCCGTGACCGGCCGCTGGGGAAAAAGCTTCGACTTACGCAACGTCGCCATCCACACCAGCGTGCTGCCCAATGGACTCGTGCTGATGTGGGGCCGTCGCGACGCCGCGGACGGGAACCTGGATTTCGTCGACTGCACACCTTTCGTCTGGAACCCCTCGGGCGGCCCGGACGGCAACGGTGTCGACGTCGGTCCGACGCCCGTCCCGACGGTCGACGGCAAGAAGATCAACCTGTTCTGCGCGGGCCACGCGTTTCTCGCCGACGGCAGACTGCTCGTCGTCGGCGGACATGTCGAGGACAGCGTTGGCACCGACACCGCCTTCCTGTATGAGTACGACCCAGCCGGTGGCGTAGGTACCTGGACTGCGTCGGCACGGATGGATAAAGGCCGTTGGTACCCGACCGCGACGACGCTGCCCGACGGCAGCGTCCTTGCGTTCTCTGGAAGCTACAAGATCGGCGAGAAGCCGGACGGAAGCCCGACGACCGAGACCAACAAGTGGCCACAAGTCTGGAAAGACGGCGCCTGGATCCCGCTCAACCCGCTGCCGAACGGCCAGTCCCCGGATCTCTACCCCCGCATGCATGTGCGCGGAAAGGACGGCTCGGTGTTCATGTCCGGGCCATTCGGCCCGAGCTGGTCGCTCACGCTGCCCAACGGCGGACAGTGGGCTTTGGGTGACTCACGCGATGGAGCACGGCGCGACTACGCCCCCTCAGTTGCCTTCGCGGAGGATCGGATCGTCTACATCGGCGGAGGAACCGATCGGGACGTTCGGACGCCCACAAAGGATGTCGAGGTGATCGATCTCCGTGCCGATGTGCCGTGGTGGCGAAACGGGGCCTCGATGAGCACGCCACGCCGGCAGCACAACGCGACGATCCTGCCCGACGGCACCGTGCTGGTTACCGGCGGAACGCAGGGCGAGGGCGACCCGGCCATCGAGTCCGATCCCGGCTTCAACGACCTGCGGGCCGGCAAACCGGTCCACGCCGCCGAGCTGTGGCAACCGGGCCCCGACCCAGGCCCATTTCCGGAACCACCGGACAGCGACAAGCTCCCCGAAGTCGGAAGCTGGACCCGGCTCGGCGCTGAGGACGAGGACCGCTGCTACCACTCCACCGCGGTACTTCTGCCCGACGCCCGGGTGCTCAGCGCCGGCGGTGGGGAGTTCCGACCGAAGACGGGACGTGGCCAGCCGCCCAACGCTCCGATCGACACCCACCGCACTGCCCAGATTTTCTCCCCGCCCTACCTCTTCCGGGGTCCCCGGCCACAGATCACTGCCGCGCCCACCTCGGTCACCTATGGCGAGACCTTCGAAGTCGAGGTCGACACACCCGACGAGATCGCGAGGGTGACGTGGATCCGGCTACCGTCGGTGACGCACTCCATGGACATGAGCCAGCGCATCAACGAGCTCGACGTCAGGGTCGCGAACGGCAAACTGCGGGTGACCGCTCCAGCATCGCCGCAAACGTGTCCGCCCGGGTACCACATGCTGTTCGTGCTGAACAAGGTTGATGTGCCTTCACGAGCCGCCATCGTGGCGGTCACGGCCCCGGCGGGCACCGTGATCGGGGACCCCGCCGCCAAGCCACCGGAGCTACGGGTGCCCACCGCGACGCCCGACGCGCACATCGTGTCCGACACCCGCGACCCGCTTGCACCTGACGCTTTGCGAGTGGTCATCGGCGTCACCGGTACCTGTCCCTACGGGATCGGGGCGTGCTGGGGAGGTGCTGACGAGGCGCTGCGCCACCTCGAGGGTGTGCGCGGCGTGGATCCGTACCCTGACCCGGCGACCTCGACGGCCGTGGTGCACCTCGAGGACGGCCGCCTGCCTCGACTGGACCGTTGGGAGAAGCAATTCGCCGCCTCCGCCAACGGCAGCTACCTACTCCGCGGCGTCGAAGTCCAGCTCAGCGGAGTCGTCCGGACCGACAACGGCAGCCTAGTGATCGACAGCGGTCGGCCCCGGCCACCGGTGCGGCTGGCGCCACTGGGAACGGCCGACAAGGTGCAGTGGAACCTCGAGGCTGGCACACCGGCGGCCGCGACCGATGCCGAGAGCGCGGCCTACGAGCAACTCGCCGACGGCGAGATTGCAACAGTCACCGGCCCGCTGACCGCGACGCTCTCAGGATACGAACTCAAAGTGCGCATGGTGACCACGCCATAGTGATCGCCCACGAGACCCGGGCATCGCGGTGCGCCGCCGACGTCATGTCAAGTCGCGTCGGCGAGCTCGTAATCCGAGCGCGTTACGACAGTGATTAGTTGTATGCCCTTAGGTGATATTTTCACCTGTCGATACTCCATCCGGGGTCGGTTTGTTACCAGGATTAGACTAGAGGTCGCCGGGGGTTACGATCAGGCATGAGCTCGACGGGAGGGGCCGGGATCCGCCGAGCAGCCAAGCGGGGTCAGAGCCATCCGAGATAAGGGGACCTATCGCGAAGAGTTCCTGAAGCACATCCGCGCCACTACCTCTGACTTTTGGGTAATTGCAGGAAGTCGCAAGGCTGACCGGATTCGTCGAACTGCCTTGTTCCCTAGCCGGACTGCTTATCGCACACGGATGGGTACATTAGCGTCTTCTTGGGAAGAGTTCCCAAGAGGAGAAATAAGGGGGAGTAAAATGCGAGTCTCGGAGATCTTCGGAAGTGGTCTTTATAGCGACCACGAGCACGAGCATGGGCACGAGGAGCACAAGCACGAGCACGAACACAAGCACGAACACAAGCACGAACACAAGAATCACCGCCACAGCGATCACTGCCACAGCCACTAGGGGTAGCCCGCTGCGAGTGGGCGGTGGCCTTCAACGAGAGTGGAGGGCCACCCGCCCGCCGGTGGCCGTCTGATGCATAGCAGCAGCGCGAGCTACAAACCACCCTCGAAGGAGCCGCTGTTCACAACGGAATCAACACCCCGGTCGCCGTAAGTTCGGTGAAGTGCTCGACGGTACGTCATCAGCAGCAGCTGCGAATGGGCCCCAGCGACCCTGTATCGCGGCGGCGACGGCCGCCGCGACCGCTTTCATACCGGCTCCGGGAACAGCGCCAGTGCCGGATCGCCGATGGGCACCGCGAACCGGCGGTCCAAGAACCGGTTGCCGCGCTCGCGGTGCGCCGCCATGGCGGCCGAACCCGAGACGCGCTGCTCCCAAGCCGCCAGCAATTCCTCGGGCACCCGCTAAAAGATGCCTTCACCGCGGACCTCGCTGGCCGGCACCCAGGTCGGCGCGTCGCGGGCCAGTTCAACCCGGGTCACGAGCGTCGGGTCCCCTGGGTCCGGGGCGTCGAGCCGGGTGAGTCCGATCAGCGCCCGTACCTCACGCAACCGCTCGACCTTCGCCGCCAGCCGCGCCACGGCAGCTGCGCGAGCTTGTCCACGGTGGCGATGACCAGGCTGGGCAGGTAGCGGTAGATCTCCAACGTCGTGGTGAGCGCGCAGTGCGGTGCCGCACCACGGGCAGTTCAGAGTCTGTAGCAGCGCGTTGGTCTCGGGCACCTCATCGGCCTGCGCGAGTGTGGACGTCGGGTCGTGCTCAGCGCCAAGCATGCCCACCAGGTACCAGGTCGCGATCGGTCAGCTCGCCCAACTCGTCACGAACCCGGTGGAGTCCGCTCCAGAGAACTCCTGCGGGCTGTCCAGTGATGGGGTTTCCAGTGGCCGATGGGTCGGATCGGCCATCGGGCAACGCCTCCTCGTTCGTCTGGGAATCAAGCCGAAATTTTTTGAGCTGGATGTTCGCGGGCCGTGCGAAGCACCCGGTTTTGTCAGGGTGCCGTCATAGAATTCAGGTCATGTCGACGGTGCCAGTGTGCCCACCAGTGTGGCAGGGCGGTGATGCCGAACTGCTCGCCGAGCTGGACGCGTTGGAAACTCAGTTGCATTCCACCTGGGCGCAAATGCTGTCGGTCGTTGCCGAAATCGATTCCCGAGGTATCGCCGGTGGTTTGGGATACGGCACCACGGTGGAGCTGGTGCGGGCGATGGCGCGGGTGTCGCGCGGTGAGGCACGGGCCAGAGTTGCCGCCGCCGCCGATGTTCTCCCCGCCCGCGGATTGAATGGCGCGCCAATGCAGCCCAAGCTACCGGCTACCGCCGCAGCGGTAGCCGAGCACGCGATCGGCGCCGCGGATGTCACGGTGATCCGCTCAATCCTGGCCCGCATCCCGTCACACGTGGCGCTCGAGCAGCGGGACGAGGTGGAGGCCGAGCTGGCCCGCCACGCCCGCACCCTCGACGCCGGACAGTTGGCGGTACTGGGTAAGCGGATCCTGGCCTACCTCGACCAGGACGGTCCGCGCCCCAGAGACACCCCCGAAACCCGCCGGCACCTGAGCTTCCACGACCGCGACGGCGGCTATGAACTGGCCGGATGGCTGGATCGGGAGGCTGCCGAGATCCTCCGCTGCGCGCTGAGCCCGTTGGCCGCGCCCCGCCCGACCACCGACACCGAAGTCGACCTGCGCACCGTGGCGCAACGCGACGCCGACGCCCTGGTCGAACTCGCCCAACGCGCCCTGACCGACGGTGAGCTACCCACCGAGGGCGGCGAGCGCCCCCAAGTCGTGGTCACCGTGAGCCTGCCCGTGCTGCAAGGCCGGATCGGCTCGGCGTCGTTGGCGCTGGGCGGCCCGGTCAACGCCGACATCGCCCGCCGCATCGCCTGCGACGCCGAAGTCATCCCGGTAGTGCTGGGCTCCCGAGGTGAGCCGCTCGATGTCGGGCGAGCCAGCCGCACCGTGCCCACCGCGATCCGCCGCGCAGTGATCGTCCGGGATCGTGGGTGCGCATTTCCGGGGTGTGCTGTCCCAGCCCGCTGGTGCGAAATTCATCATGTGGTCCATTGGGTCGACCACGGCCCTACCAGCGTCGGAAACTGCGTGGCGCTATGCGGGCGCCACCACCGACTCCTCCACCACTCCGACTGGCGGATCGAGATGGCCGCCGGTATCCCAGAATTCCAACCACCACCCTGGCTGGGCAATGCCCCACGCCGCAATCCACTCCACCTCGCCCCCGACCTGATCCGAATCCGCCAGTAGCGGCGGCAATGCAACGCAGTGACAATAAACGCAGTGGCGGTGAATCTGCCGCTGACTGCTTGACGTGCCGTGCCTGTCACGCCGGGAATAGACCGTCGTGATCGGGGGCACTGCGCCGCGTCATGGTGCTGCCCTTCCTCTTGTCACCGCTGGCCCATCGCATCGGCGACCGCCTGACGGTGCCGCCAGGTGGTACCGCGTACTACGCTCCGACCTCGAGGAGGGTGCGGCCATGTTCATCCAGGTGGTCCTGGGGCGGGCGGCGGATGCCGCCGTCGTCCGGCGTCAGTGGGACCGCTGGACCACTGACTTGGTGCACGGGGCGGTGGGGTTCGCCGGCGCCACCGGCGGGGTCACCACCGATCGCCGGGCGGTTCTCATCGCCCGCTTCGAGTCCGAGGGCTCCGCTCGGGTCAACGCCGAGCGACCCGAACAGGGCAGCTGGTGGGCCGAGACGGTGGCGGACGCGCTGGCCGACCCTGAAGTCCTCGAGACGGCGGATGTCACCCTGCACGGCGGCCAGGGATGGAAGACGGCCCGCTTCGTGCAGGTGATGCGGGCCAAGGTGCGCGACCGGCAGTGCTTTGAGGCCATTGAGGACGAGATCACGCCGCGGTTCATGCAGCTTCGCCCCGACCTTCTCGCCGCCTACCGGGCGTGGTTCCCCGACGGCAGCGTCGCCGCCATCGACTACTTCACCTCTGAAGGAGAGGCCCGGGCGGGAGAGCAGAAGGAGATGCCCGACGTCGTCGGGGAGCGGTTCAGGGAGTGGATGTCCCTTCTCGACGACGTGGAGTGGTTCGACGTCCTCGACCCGTGGGCGGCCACGCCCTGAGGCGACGCCGACGGGAAGGAGACTCACGGGAGTTCGACTCGCCTCGTCGCCGTGGGCACGGGTGGTAGCCCTCGGGGAGCCCACCCCCGCTCGGGATGACGGCGCAGGTACTCCCAGCGCTTCAGCGCGGTTGGACATTCTCAGCCGCGAGGAGGTTGTGCTCGTGGACGGCGGGCAGGGAGAGCGCCTTGTAGCCGACGTCGTCGAACAGCACGGTCAGCCGGTCCTGCTCGATCGACATCACGACACCGTGCCCCCACTCGGCGTGTCGCACCGAGCTGCCCGCCGGGAACTCGTCGTCGCCGGCTGGCTGTTGCTCGGCAGTGCCGGCCTTGCAGGTGTCGCAGTTGCCGCATATGTGGGCCAGTTGCTCGCCGAAGTAGCCGAGCAGAAACTGCCGCCGGCATCCGGTGGTCTCGGCGTAGCCGCGCATCATTTCGATCCGGGACCGGATCAGACGCTGGTGGGTCTCCGCGACGTCCGCTGCTTGTCCCACTGCCTGCTCTACAGGGCGGTCGGAATCGAGATATTCGAGCCGGCCATCGTCCGTGCTGGCGATCACTCCGGCTTGCTCAAGCAGGTTCACCGCTCTGGTGCGCTTAGCCGGGGAGGCGTTCACCTCGTCCTTGAGCTGCGCCGGCCGGACCGGCCCGTCGTGGTCCCCCAACGTGTTTGCCACCTCGGCGAGCGCTTGGTCGGGGCCTTGCTGGCGGTGAGGAATGTCTGCAGGCTCAGGTCCTCCGGGCGGTAGAAAAGCGTGATCTCGGCAGGCCGGCCGTCGCGGCCCGCTCGCCCGATCTGTTGGTAGTAGGAGTCCAATGACTCCGGTACCGAGGCGTGCACGACGAAGCGCACGTTGGGCTTGTCGATACCCATGCCGAACGCCGAGGTCGCCACCACCACGTCGAGGTCGTCGGCCATGAACTGCTCGTGCACCCGCTCACGGTCGGCCGCCTTCATCCCGGCGTGGTAGGCCGCCGCCCGTACCCCGCACTGCGCGAGCTCGCCTGCGTAGAACTCGGTGTCCTTGCGGCTGGCGGCGTACACCAGTCCCGGTCGGATCGCGGGACCCGAGTGATAACCAGCCAGGGTGCGTACCCGGGTAATAACGGAGTGCCGCTTGTCGGTGTCGTCGGTGAATCGCTCCACGGCCAGGTGCAGATTCGGACGGTCGAAGCCGGCGATCACCTCACGGTGCTCACGCATGCCCAGCCGCTGCACGATGTCGCGGCGGATCGGCGGTGCCGCGGTGGCCGTCAGCGCGAGCACCCTGGGATGGCCGAGCCGCTCGATCACCGGGCCCAGGCGGAGGTAGTCGGGCCGGAAGTCGTGTCCCCAGGCTGAGACACAATGCGCCTCGTCGACCACCAACAGCGATACCCCTAGATCAGCCAACGCATCGACGACCTCCTCCTTGGACAGCTGCTCGGGAGAGAGGAATGTGTACTCCGCCTGCCCTTGCCGAATCGCCTTCCAGGCCTGTTTCTGCTCGTCACTGCTTTGGGTGGAGTTGAGCGCCACTGCCTCCGGCGCGCGAGTGTCCTCGATGCCCTCGAGCTGGTCCTGCTGCAGCGCGATCAGCGGGGACACCACGACGGTCGGGCCAGCCAGCAGCAGTGCGGGCACCTGGTAGATCGCGGACTTACCCGCACCAGTAGGCAGCACGGCCAGCACATCATGACCGGCCATGACCTGCTCCATCGCCCGCAACTGCTCATCACGCAGCTGCGACCAGCCAAAGATCTCCGCGGCCACCCGCCGGAGCTCGTCGCGCGTCGTAGGTCGCACGATGGTGGGCGATACCCTGAGCGGCGTCAAGGCAAACGGCTCGAACGGCGAGCGCAACCCTTACTGGCGCGCCCCTGCGCCGGTTGCGTCAACTGTGGGCGCGCCTGTTTTCAGCAGGGCCGGCAGGGTATGGCGCAAGCATGGCCGACGTATCGATGGACTCGCCCGAGAAGGATCCCGAAGACTGGGTGACCGGCGACGAGCCTATGACCGGGCCACAGCGCAGCTATCTCGAAACGCTAGCCCGGGAGGCCCGGGAAGATGTCCCGATAGATCTGACCAAGGCCCAAGCGTCTGAGGTGATCGACCGGTTGCAAGAGAAGACCGGACGCGGACGCCAAGGGTCCGGTCCCGCTTCGGCCAGCGCTGGTAAATAGAAGCCGAGCAGGATTCCGAACCTACGACCTGGCATCGCCCTGTGCCGACCTGAGACCGTGGCTCGCGCTCGCCTTCACGGCAACCCTGCATCGGACTCACGCGCGCGAACGCGGCTAAGTTGAAGCGAGGCGGGGACTACTGTGAACCGCCCTGGCGGTTCAGGCGCAACCGGTTGCCGAACACGATCGCCGCATCCTCAGGAACCCGCCTCCTGCGAGTCGCCGGGACATGTGTGGACACGAGTTAATGGACAGCCCTCGCGGTGAACCAATACCCGCGACTGACCCGCGTATAGATTGAGGGTCACGACCGTGGATCAACAGCAAGGTGATCGAGGAGTCGCTTGGCTGCGGACACCAGTGGTGGCAAATCTTCGGAGAGGGTGGCTTGCACGATCGCGTGCGCGGTATCGAAGTACCGATGGGCGAGGTGGTTGCACATACCGGCGACGTCCATCCACGGGATGGCTGGTTCCCGCATGAGTAGGTCGGGATCGATGGCTTTGACTGCTTCGCCGATTTCGATGAGACGAACTCGGACAGCGTCAAATACAAGCCCGTCATCGAGCGTGCCTCGGGTGATGTGGTCGGCGATGGCAGCAGCGGCGGCAAGGATGTCAGTCAACCGTTGGTCGTCGCGGCGGCTCACAGTGCGATCGCTTCATTCAAGACCTCATCCCGGACCGCAGGCTTGACAGTGGCCGCCGGCACGACATCAACGTCAACATCTAGCAAGTCGGCCAGCTCCCTCTGCAGCCCGGCCAACGACACGAGACCAACGCCGGGGTCAAGGTCGACGAGCAGATCGATGTCACTGCTATCAGTGTCTTCGCCTCGGGCGACGCTGCCGAAGACACGCACGTTGCGTGCCCCGCGCCTAGCGGCAATCTCGGTCACCGCACGCCGGTGCCGACGAAGGCGCCGGCCAAGTCGCGTATCGGGCAGCCCAAGCTGATCCCGCGGTGCGGGGACCAGCTCAAAGGCGAGCTGATGGCCGGTAGCTTCGATCAGCTTGGCGAGGGTACGAAGACTCGGATCACGCTGGTCGCATTCATATGCGCTGATCACCGACTGTGCGACACCGGCCCGTTGCGCAAGATCGGTTTGCGACAGGCGAGCTCGACGACGAGCCTCACGGATCATCGCTCCAGAACTCGTCTTCACCCTACCAG
>Ga0134126_10001047_pt1 | contig 35014 bp, 27 predicted proteins | sample KB31752_FD_96881 | JGI IMG/M metagenome (GOLD analysis project Ga0134126, IMG submission 96881) | Terrestrial soil microbial communities with excess Nitrogen fertilizer from Kellogg Biological Station, Michigan, USA - KB3-175-2 | ecosystem: Environmental > Terrestrial > Soil > Unclassified ...
GTATTATTGTTTCAAGCATTGTTGATATTGATTCTTCGCAGCTAGGTTTAAAACCGACACAAACAGTCGTGAAAACATATTCTATTCAACAAAACCTTGATTTGGATTCCGTAACAGAAAACGTGAGGCTGAAACCCTATGACCAGGTTTTTGTGAGAAAAAATCCAAGATTTAATTTGCAGGAAAATGTAAAGATAGAAGGACAGGTTACCTATCCCGGATCTTATCCAAAACTTAGTTCTAATGAACGCCTATCATCATTCCTTTCAAGAAGCGGCGGGGTAAGGGAAAATTCGAATGTAAACGGAGCGATACTTTACAGAATGCGTGATACCTCAATGGCTGCAAATTCAAACCAAAATATTCCGCAAACGAGGTATATTAAAGATGCAAATGGCCAGGTAATCGACAGCGTTATTTCCTCACCATCAGAACCTATAACAATCGACCTTAAAAAAGCGATCGACAATCCGGATTCGAAATATGACCTGGTACTTGAGAATGGAGATGTAATTTATGTTCCGGAATTAAATCCAGTTGTAACAATCAAGGGAGCCGTTCAAAACCAACTTAGAATTTATTTTGATAAAGGCCATACTAACCTTAATTATTATATCAGCCAGGCTGGTGGCTTTTCAGACAGGCCGTGGAGAAAAAGGATTTATGTAACTCATGCGAACGGGAAAAGTGAACGGACTAAGAATTTTGGATTTTTCCATTTCTATCCTAAAGTGATAGAAGGAAGTGTTATCAATGTACCTGTAAAACCGCAGGGCAAAGGTTTCCCGGCTGCTATTTCACAGGGATTTATAAGTACGATCCCTATCGCTTTAATTTACTTAATAACAAAATTGTAAGGGCAGATGACTTCGCAGGAACTGACGATAGAATGTATTAAAAAAATAAAAAGGCACAGGCTTTTCATTATCTGCTTTGCCCTGTTTGTGGCGGCAGCCATGATAATTAATGCATTGAAAACACCTGTAACTTATACTTCAACTGCTACTATTTTTCCGCTTACCGGGGGTAATGATAACAGTTCGCCTTCATCTGCGTTAAGCGCATTATTTAGCGGTAGTGATAATTCTAATAATTCTTTTACAGATGAAGCTTCGGTAAATATAATTGAACTTGCCTTAAGCCGCACCACGCGGGCTGAAGTCGCCCAGATGAAAGATAGTTCGAAAGGGAATAAATCGATTGCAGAATTATTAATTAATGATATCAATAACCATAGAAGCTTCCTTGAACCAAAAATAGAAATTCCGGCTAACCATTTTAGCTTAATTTCAAAGGCGTCAAATATTCTTGAGCAAGGATTGACCGCTTCGATCAATAAAAATAATAGTTTCGTGCTAACCTATACTGGCCGTAGCCCCGAATTGGTAAGGACAGTCAGCTATGGTTTTATTGATAAAATTTCAAAATTTTATATTGACCTTAAAAGGGAAAAAGCCAAACGTGATTTTGAGTTTGCAACTGGCAAAGTTGATTCTTTAAGAGGCGTAATTCATTCAAAAGATAACCAACTTATCGCTCTTGATAAAAAAACACTTTTTACCAATACTGATAAAATGGAATTTAAAGTTCCCACTGAAAATTTAATAACTGAAAAACAAATGCTGCGCCAGCAATACGCTGTGGCTGTTGCCAATCAACAAAATGCCGCTTATAAATTACAAAAAGCAACCCCGGTAATGAAAGTGCTTGATTATCCTGAAGCACCTTATGATGTGCAAAAAAAATCGCCAATCGTTTATGGTTTGATTGGATTTTTTGCCGGTTTAATCATTTCAATTGTGTTTTTCACTTTTAGGATTTTTCTTCAATATGCAAAAGAAGAAACCAATAAAGCTATTTATGGAAAAGGTTATTCTGGCAGCACTCAAAAGAACAACATCGCAGCATAATCTGACGTTGCTTAATTCGATTAGGCATGTGCGTTAGCAGTTGTAAAAATATTACATTTATAATGCAGGAATACAAGATAGCTTGTATTTGCAGGTGCCCATCCCTGTTATAATTAAATTATTTATACAGTAAACAAACAAATTCATTAGATTTTTATTTTCATAAATTAAAGTTCTAACGTGCCGTTTCCTAAAAAGATATTTTGCATCAACGCCCCGGGAGAATAAGGAGAAGGCGGCATTGGAGGCACCTTTATTGTTTCATTGGTTGTTATTTCAATTTCGCTACCTGATTTTTTCTGTTCTGCGATTAGCCAAATACTGGCATTCCCTTTCCAGTTTTTTACTTTATCAGATTCGTTTAATTTCAATTCAAAATTATGCTTTCCTGTTTCAGTAAATTTATAAGAATAAGTTGCCCAGTTTCCTTGCTGTATCTGAATAGTTGGTGTTACTTTTTTACCATCAACATTTAATAAAATCCCGGGAAAATCTTTGCCGCTGAAGGAAGTATCAGGTTTGAGAAATACCACATACCTCGTAGAAACAACATTCTTTGATAAATTAATATCCGTTTTGATTTCGTTATTTTTAAAATTATTTTGTTGGTTAACAAGTGGTCCTTCCTGTGAAGAAGCAACAATATTCAACTGGGCCACATTGGATTCTTTATTATCAATTTTCACAGATTGAATCATTGACGGGTTTAAGAATTTTATCCCGCCAGAGTTATTAAGTAAATGCAAATTATATTGTTGCCCTTCCTTTTTTGTCACTTCAAAATCTGCATTGGCGAGCAATGGCCTTTGAGCACTTTTTAATGGATATACTTCGTAAACTGCCGCTTCATAGCCCTGCAAGGGAAGCGTGATTGTAGCGCCGGCAGCATAAAGGTTTGGCGAAATCCAATGAGTAGGAAATGTTCTTTCCAAAACGAGTGAGCACGCAGAATCTGCAAGGCCTTTCGCAGGGTCAAGTTTTATGGTAATTGACTGTGGCTGCATTATAGGGTTGCGTGCTGCAATAATTCCGCTGTCATTTTTAAAATGTAAATAAGCATAAGTTTCACCCTTAGTCGGGTCGCCGCCTACCATATAAGTTTTATTCAAAACAGGGAAACGCTCTTTTGCCCATGCCAGGGATTCACTTAAAACTTTCCATTCATCGGGGTTGAGCAAGTCAGGAGAAATATACATTTCATACATGCTAACGCCTCTTCCAAAATAAAATACTGCATCGTTTGCAAATTTATCCAGCGGGTCATCTTCGCCTCCAAGCCTTTCCAGGTTGCCTTTTATTACTCCATGTGTCATCAGGTTGCTAACAGGAAACCACACATCCTGGTTGTGAAAATCATCATACAAAACAAAATCTTTGTAAGTAACCGCACCATCTCTTTCATTCACGGAAGGCACATCTGCATAACCATAATCTTCGCCCTGCATCCAAATCTGGTTGGCATATTTTAACCACCATGGGCTCATCCATGTACCTGAAGTAATATTTAAATATTCATTTGGGTTTACGGCTCTTACTGCTTTGCATTTTTCAATCAAACTTTCCATCGCAGCCCTGCGTGACAGGTAACCCACTGCGTGCCCACTTCCAGGTTCACTGGAAGAAAACTGAATGCCATCCCATTTAAAATACCCAACGCCATCTTTGGCTAAATCAGTTGTTCTTTTTTCAAATAAATTACTGTATTTCGGCCCTGCGATGTCCATCATTGCATCATTAGCAGTGCTACCAACCGTTTCATAACCGTGCGCTTTCATCCAGTTGATTCTGCGCATCCTGAAAGAATAACCACCCGTTGGCCCGAACCAAATTCCTAAAGTAGTACCTAATGGTTTTAATGCATTTACAATTGGTTTCACTCCATGCGGAAAAGTTTGTGGACGCATTTTCCAGTCACTTTCATATATATCCCAACCATCGTCCAAAACAAACGCGTCAAGGTTTATTCCATATTTATCAACCATATTTTTTTTGAAAAGGCTGATAATATTCAGGATATTTTTTTCATTCATCACATGCGAAGGCTCTACACCGGGATATTCCGGTGAACGCAAATCGTACCAGCTATTATAAAGCGTATATGGCCTGTTGGGTGCCACTCTTACATCCGCCAGGTAATTAAAAAACCAATCTTTTACATAGTTATCAGGAGCTAGACCTTCAACCACCCAATCGCTTTCTACCCAATCTTTGCGAACTACCTTTCCGATTAATTCATGGCAATCAAGTTCAAAAGTATTTCCATCACGCTTTAAGATGTTTGTCGCCGTTGGGTATTCAATGCCAAAGAAAACGCCACCACTAGTAAAATCTATTGCGCAAGGTTGCCCAAATTCCCCTTTCTTAATAATGCGTGCTGTTTCTTCCTGCGTATTTTTAGTATTTTTAATTGACAGGTAATTATTGCTGCTTTCCTGGCGAATCATATAACGGCCACCAGTAAACGAAGAAATATTGCCAATTTCCCCTTTCCTTGAAACGAAAGCCTGGAGCCAGTTTTTTTGTAGCAGTGTATCCTGTAAAGCAATTTTTCTTTTGCTATAAAATTTATTTGCCAGCAATTGGTAAGTCAATTTTAATTGTACCGTATTGTCTTTATCAAAAGGGGTAAAATATAAATTCAACTCTTTGCCTCCATTATTTACCGCATCAAAATCATAACGCACATATTGGTAATCCTTTTTGGTGAAATTAACCTGGAGGTCGCCATTAAACTGCTTTCCGGGCGCGATCCAATCAGCCCACATCATTTTTAAAACATAATCGCCGTCAGTATAAACTCCATGATTCGCATTATGGTATTTTGCAAGCCATTCCTTATTTCCAATTAATTCATCATCTTTTAAAATGCCATTTTCAATAACCACTTTCTGAGTTACTTTATCATTTGATAAAGTAAAAATTTTCTGGTTGCCTTCAGAGGAAAAGCTGGTTTCAACTTCCTGGCAAAATGAGGATAACGGTAAAACAAATAAAATAGCAATAAGATAAAAGAAGTTCAAATTTTTCATTTTAATCAATTTACAAAAGGAAACTAAAAGATTTTAAGCTTGGCCAATTTTAAACTTTAAAAAATATTTTTTTCTTGTAAAGCCAATAACATAAGCCCCATTCGACAGCAAAAATAACCAGTGACGCAACTATATTAATAAAATTTTGAGAAAAACCAATCGGGTAAACAACACCATTTACTATTACATTCAGGTAATTACCCAGCCAGCGGCTAACTACGATTTCAAAAAAAACATAAATAAAAATTGAATTCATCCCTACGATCAGAAAAAATTTCAGGAACTTTTTGTGATTCAATAAATCGATCCACCAGAATAGAAAACCCAATCCGAGCAAACATAAGCCACCTGATGCGAGTGTAAAAGAAGAGGTGGCAATGCGTTTGATAATCGGCGTAATGCCAGCCCGGTCAAGTCCAAAGCCTAATACTAATGTAATGGCAGAAAAAATAAAAATACGGTTGAGCTTACTTTTACTCTTTGATAAAGTAAGTAACCATTTGCCTGCTACGGCTCCCCAAATCGTGTGTGCCGCTGTAGGGATGCAATTGATAGCTACCCAGCCTCCTGAATTTATTTTGTTCATTAATATCAAATCTACATAATTACCGAAATTGTGCTGATCGGTAAAAGGCTGGTTAAAACCCGGAACGTTTGTATAACGATAGAGAATTTCTGTGAGGAACAATAAAGCAAAACTAAAAAGAAGTTGATAACGTGTCTTCCACCTAAAAATTAAAAAGGCCACAAGCAATGTAAAAGAAAGTTGAGTTAAAACGTCCCATAGTTCAAACGATAAATGATCGCCTCTTACGGCATAATCTAAAATGCCCCAAAAGAACAACCAGCCGCTACGTTTTAAAGCTTTTGAAAATTGCTTTTTCCATGGAACGCCATTGGCAGTTTGTTTGTACAAAGAGAAAGCCATCGCCACGCCAGCGATAAACATGAAACCAGGTTGAATCAGGTCCCAAAAATGCAATCCGTGCCACGGGTAATGTGTAAACTGGATGGATAGGAAATGCAAAAATGAACCAGGTTTCGACATGGCCAGAAGATGCTCATACAAACCTGTGCTCTCAATCATTAACAATATCATGATTAATCCACGATAAAAATCTAGCGAGGCAAGCCTTACTCCTTTGGCAGACGATACCAAAAGAGTATCATTTGGAGAGGCAAACAATCCGGAAAAAAAGTTTTCATTCTTTTTATGTAACAGATCAGAGTTGGTTGAATCAGGCATGGTAAAAAATATTTACAAACAATAGTTACAATTTTTTATTTCTTAAAAAGACAGTAATACAATTAAAAACGGTTTCGTTAAAAGCAGCATGCCGCGTAAAGTCAGCAGCAGTTAAAGTTAGGGGAATTTAAATTTTAGAATTTATAAATCTTTGATTTTACTTTTATAAAAAAAAGAAATGAAATTATTTGTTTATGATAATTATGAAACTATGTCTGCTGCGGCTGCAGAAGCGGTTATGCAGGAGATTCAAATAAAAAACGACGCTTTATTATGTACTGCTTCAGGGGATTCGCCTGCTGGTTTATATAAAAAATTAGTTGATAATTTAAAGAAAAATAATACTGATGTTTCAAAGTTATATTTTGTAGGCCTTGATGAATGGATGGGAATGAATGGCAATGATGAAGGCAGTTGCAGGTTTCATTTAAACAATCAATTATTTAACCCTTTAAATATTTCTGAAAATAATATTGTTTTTTTTGACGGAAGGGCAAAAAGCGTGAATATGGAATGTGGCAGAATTGATAATTTTATAAAGAATAAAAATGGTATTGACGTTGCAATAGTTGGCCTTGGAATGAACGGCCATGTTGGCATGAATGAACCCGGCACGCCTGCTTTATTACATTCGCATGTCGCCAAAATTGACCCTGTTACACAACAGGTAGGCCAAAAATATTTTAAAGAAAAAAAGGAAATTTCTTCAGGGCTTACATTAGGAATTGCAAATCTTTTGGAAGCAAAAAATGTGATGCTTATTGTTAGTGGCAGGAAAAAAGCTGAAATAGTAAAACAGGTTTTTGAAGAAAAAATATCTGAAAAATTACCGGCAGGCTTTTTACGAAATCATCCCAGCTTCAGTGTGTATTTAGATACCGAGGCGGCAAGCCTTTTAATAAATAAAGTATGAACAAAAATTCAATTCTGGGCATTGATTTTGGTGGCACCAAAATTTCTGCAGGAATCGTAACAGGAAGTGATTTAACTAAAACTTCCTCTGGAAAAATAAAGAAAAATGGCACTGTTGAAGAAGTTCTGGAAGATTTATTTTCATTAACCGATTTATTAATAAATGATTCGGTTAGCTCAATAGGCATAGGTATTCCGGGGCTTGTTGATTCAGAGACTGGAATAGTTTTTGACTTGCTGAATATTCCATCATGGAAAGAAACCCCATTACAGAAATTGATGGAAAACCGTTATCACTTGCCTGTGAAAATTAATAATGACGCGAACTGTTTTGCATTAGGCGAATACTATTTTGGAAAGGGAAAAGGTTTCAATTCAATTATTGGCCTTACCATCGGAACTGGCCTGGGTGCGGGGCTAATTCTTATAAAAGATTATATACCGGTAAAAACTTTGGTGCAGGTGAATTTGGAATGATTGATTATTTAGACCATGTTTATGAATATTATGCAAGTGGCCAATATTTTGAAAATGCCTACAACATTGATGGTGAAGAAGTATTTAAAAAAGCGCAGGATGGAAATGCAGATGCGTTGAGAATGTATGAAGAAATGGGAATGCATTTAGGAAACGCGATAAAAACAATTACTTATGCATTGAATGTTGAACTGATTATATTAGGTGGTTCTGTCCGCCATGCCTATCCTTATTTTTCAAAAAAGATGTGGGAGCAAATACAAAAATGCGCATTTAAAAAATCGGTTGAAAATTTAAAAATAGAAATATCAGAATTAAAAAACAGTGGTATTTTGGGTGCTGCAGCACTGGTTTTTGAGTGAATGTTTTTACATTTGATCGGGAAGTTTGCGGATTGGTTAAAATAAAGGAAGATGATAAACGATGAAGTTTTTTTAGCTTATGGTTTTGACAAAAATATTATTAAAATAGAACCTTTGAATACCGGGCTTATCAATTCTACCTGGAAAATAAAAAGCTCCAATCAGTATTTTATTTTACAAAAAATCAACAAGAATATTTTTAAAAAGCCACGAGCAATTGCATCAAACACAAGATTGATTGCCGAATATTTAAATAAGGCCAATCCTGATTATTTATTTGTTGCTCCTGTTAAAACAAAAGCCAATGAAGAAATGGTGAAAACCGCAGCAGATGATTATTTCAGGCTATTTCCATTTGTAAAAAATTCACACACAATCGCCACAGTTGAAAAGCCTCAACAAGCATTTGAAGCCTCAAAGAAATTCGGTGAATTCACAAAATTGCTTTCAAATTTTCCGGTAGAAAAATTGCAAACTACGTTACCTGATTTTCACAATCTTTCACTTAGGTATCAACAGTTTTTAGGGTCATTAAAAACAAAAAATAAAAAGCGCTTACAACTATCAAATGAATTAATTCAGTCGATTAAAGAACATAAAAATATTGTTGATACTTACGAAAATATTTTGCAAAACCCTTGTTTTAAAATACGGGTAACTCATCACGATACTAAAATAAGCAATGTCCTTTTTGATAAAAATAATAATGGATTGTGTGTGATAGACCTGGATACTGTAATGCCCGGATATTTTATCAGTGATATAGGTGACATGATGCGGACCTATCTTTCGCCGGTAAACGAAGAAGAAAGAGATTTTTCTAAAATTGAAGTGAGGGAAGAATATTTTGCGTCGATTTGGAATGGCTATATGAGCCAGATGAAAAATGAATTGAACGAAAAAGAACGGAAAATGTTTATTTATTCAGGAAAATATTTGATTTACATCCAGGCGTTGCGTTTTATCACGGATTATTTAAATGATGATATTTATTATGGCGCAAAATATGAAGGTCAAAATTTTGTCAGGGCCGGAAATCAAATGGTTTTGTTACAAAGATTGATTGAAAAAGAAAAAGTATTGCAGAAAATAATTGACGAGTAATAATGAGCTAAGAAGAGAAAATACAATTCTTAATTATTTGTTCGTTTACTGTTTAAAATATTTTTCATATTGCAAAAACATACAAAAGATGGATAAAATTAAATGGGGAATGATTGGCTGCGGTGATGTAACTGAAATAAAAAGTGGTCCGGCATTTAATAAAGTAAATAATTCATCCTTGGTAGCGGTGATGCGCAGGGATGCGGCAAAAGCAGAAGATTATGCACAACGCCATAGCGTTCCGAAGTGGTATCATGATGCCAATGAATTGATCAACGATAAAGAAGTAAATGCAATTTACATTGCTACTCCGCCTTCTTCGCATGAAGAATATGCATTGGCTGCAATTAAGGCTGGAAAACCGGTTTATATTGAAAAGCCAATCACACTGGATTATATTTCCGCTAACATGATTTCGAAAGTAGCGAAAGAAAAAAATATTAAATTATCCGTTGCACATTACAGGCGTGGGCAACCACTTTTTAATAAAGTAAAACAATTGCTTAAAGAAAATTATATTGGAGATGTAAGGTTTGTAAAATTGGAATTTTACAAATCGCAGTTGCCAAAAGAAGCACTTGCTATTCCAAAAGTTGCGTGGCGTATAAATCCTGAAATATCCGGTGGAGGCTTGTTTCACGATCTTGCGCCACATCAGTTGGATTTAATGTATTGGTTTTTTGGAGATGTAGAAAATGCATCAGGATATTCTGCCAATCAGGCAAAATTATATAATGCTGATGATGTGGTTTCAGGAAATATTCTATTTAAATCAGGAATCATTTTTAATGGTTTATGGAATTTTAATATAGCAAAGGAAGATGAAAAAGACCTTTGCCAAATTTATGGTTCAGAAGGAAAATTATCCTTCCCAATATTTGAGCACAAAAAAATAGAAATTACTAAAAATGGCAAAACTGAAATCATTCCGTTTGAACCTCTGGAACATGTTCAGCAACCCTTGATTCAAAAAGTAGTTGATTATTTTTTAGGGAAGGGGCCGAATCCCTCTGGTGGCGATGATGCTGCAGAGGTTATGAAATTGATGGATGAGTTTACCAAGAAATAAAACCTGGATAATTATTTCATTCGTTTAGTAAACAGAAATTCTCATTATTTCTTCGTTTACTGATATTGAAATAATCCAATTCTTATCTTCGCCGCCGAAATGTATCAATTACTTCGTAAAATTTTATTTGGGTTTGACGCGGAAGAAGTTCATTATTTTTCAATGAACATTTTCTCTTTCTTTTGCCGATTTTCTTTTCTCAAAAATTTTCTAAAAAAGAAATTCGCACTTCAGGGTAATAATTTTTCCAGGGAAGTTTTTGGGCTGACATTTTCAAATCCTGTTGGATTAGCAGCCGGGTTTGATAAAAATGCAAAATACCTTGAACAGTTAGAAATACTGGGTTTTGGCTTTGTTGAAATTGGAACGGTGACTCCATTACCGCAAGAAGGAAACCGCAAACCCAGGTTATTTCGTTTGCCAAAAGATAAAGCGCTAATTAATCGAATGGGATTTAATAATGAGGGAGCAAAAGCCGCTGCAGAGCGTGTTAAAAACTACAAACAACGAACTACGAACTGCAAACTAATTATTGGCGGCAATATTGGCAAAAATAAAATTACTCCTAATGAGGATGCCTGGAAAGATTATGAAATTTGCTTTAATGAACTACATGATGCAGTTGATTATTTTGTAGTAAACGTAAGTTCGCCAAATACGCCGGGCTTGAGAGACCTTCAACAAAAAGATTCTTTAAAAAAGATTCTTTCTCATCTTCAATCGCTGAATAAAATGAAAAAGAATCAAAAGCCTTTGCTTCTGAAAATTTCCCCTGATCTCAACCAAAATGATTTGGCCGATATCATTGATCTCGCTATGGAAATCAAACTCGATGGATTAGTAGCCGCTAATACGTCTATCAGAAGAAACAATCTGGTTACTTCTCAAAATGAAATCAATAAGTTTGGAGCCGGGGGCTTGAGCGGAAAACCTTTAACGGACGATACAGCGCGGATTACAAAATACATTTATCAAAAAACAAATGGAACTATTCCAATCATAAGCAGTGGTGGAATATTTACCTCACAAGATGCAAAAGAAAATTTCGAAAATGGTGCGAGCCTTATCCAGGTGTGGACGGGATTTATTTATGAAGGCCCGGGAATTGTAAAGAAAATTTTGTCTTTTTAGATTTATTTTGCCTGATCGCTTTCATTGATATTTTGTTCGGGCAGCCCCGGTTCATCTAATTGAACCACCTTCCTGTTTTGTTTTTTCATCATCACCATATTCAGCACTTCTACTATAAAAGAAAATGCCATTCCGAAATAAATATAGTTTTTCAAATGAAGGTCTTCTGCTTTTTCAGAATCCCAGCCTTCTATTACGAGGCTAAGCCCAATCATCACCAAAAATGAAAGTGCGAGCATTTTAAAAGTTGGGTGTTTATGTATAAATGCAGCAATAAATGGACTGAAGGAAAACATAATAATCATCGCGATAATAACGGCGGCAATCATTATTTCCACGTGTTTCGCCGTTCCGCCGGCAGTAATAACACTGTCAAAAGAAAAAACCATATCTACTAAAACAATCTGAAAAATAGCATTTGAAAAATTTAGCGGCTTTGCTTTTGGCTTTAATGCTTCAGGATTTTCTCCTTCCAGTTTTTCATGGATTTCATGAACTGATTTATAAATGAGGAATATACCACCCGCAAGCATTACAAGGCTTGCCAGGTCAAAACCTTTATCAAAAATAGTAAATACAGGCTTGCCCTTCTGAGCCAGCAACCAACCTAATGCAAGCAGAAGGCAACTTCTCACTATCGAACCTAAAATAACCCAAGCCAACCTTGCTTTTTTATGCATTTCAAGAGGCAGCCTGTTAATAATAATGCTGACAAATATTACATTATCAACTCCCAAAATTATTTCCAGAATAACGAGTACAAAAAAACTGATAATACTATCAGTAGTTAATAAATGGCTCATTTAGTGAATTAATGTAATTTAAAAATATAAAAGAATATTTAGTTTTATTTCTGCTTCGCAAACATAAACATTATATAAAAAGCAAAATTCGTTGCACCCATATTAATCCAGCCTGAAAGAAGTTGTAAATTGCGTAGGTTTTAAAAGAATAATCATGAATATAGGAATAGTTTGCTACCCTACGTTTGGTGGAAGCGGCGTTTTAGCTACTGAATTAGGGAAAGCATTGGCCGAAAAAGGGCATAATATACATTTTATTACCTATCAGCAACCCGTGAGGCTGGGAAGTTTTCATACTAATATATTTTACCACGAGGTAAGCGTTCCGACCTATCCATTGTTTGATTATCCTCCGTATGAAACAGCGCTCGCCAGCACTATGGTAGATGTAATTATTAATCAGAAAATAGACCTCTTGCATGTACATTATGCTATTCCCCACGCATCGGCAGCTTATATGGCCAGGCAAATTCTTTTAAAAGAAGGTTTGGATATTCCTGTGATTACAACTTTGCATGGAACTGATATTACTTTGGTCGGCAAAGACAAAACGTATTCGCCGGTAGTTACTTTCTCAATGAATGAAAGCGCTGCCGTTACCGCGGTTTCAAAGAATTTGAGGGATGAGACTTACAAGAATTTTAAGATGGAAAAAGAAATTGAAGTAATCTATAATTTTGTTGATGCAAAAAGGTTTAATAAATTACCGGTTACACCATTTAAACAGGTAATCGCTCCCAATAGTGAAAAAATATTATTGCATGCTTCTAATTTCAGGAAAGTAAAAAGAGTCGAAGATGTTGTTTATATTTTTGAAAAAGTTAATAAGGTTATTCCTTCAAAACTATTGTTTGTTGGCGATGGCCCCGAGCGTTCTTTTATTGAAGACCTTTGCAGGAAAACCTGCGCGCGTACAGACATTCGCTTTCTTGGCAGGCAGGAACAAATGGAAGAAATTCTCGCCATTTCCGATCTTTTCATTTTACCAAGTGAATATGAAAGCTTTGGGTTGGTGGCCCTTGAAGCCATGGCTTCACAGGTTCCTGTAATTTCTACCAACGTTGGGGGTTTGCCTGAAATAAATATAAATGGTGTTACCGGCTTTACCAGTAATGTTGGTGATATTGAAGGTATGAGCCTTAATGTCATTAAAATTCTTTCTGATGAAAAAGCTTTTGAGAAAATGAAAAAAAATGCATTAATACAGGCATTGAAATTTGACATTCATACTATAGTTCCACAGTACGAAGAATTGTATCAAAGAGTTTTAAATCCGGTTTTAAAATAAAGTGACTATTGAAAAAATTAAATCAGTTTTTTATCTATAGTATACCAGGGCGAAAAAGTAACTCAGATTTAATTTTTTTTATTCCTTCTTTCAATTCCAAATCATTAATGGCAAATGACCAACCGTCAAATATTTTTAAATCATATCGGGCAAACTTCTCCGGATCCACTTGCATTGGAAATTGTGAAAGCAAGTGGAAGCAAACTTTACGATATAAACGGGAAAGAATATATTGACCTTATCGGAGGCATTAGTGTTTGTAATATTGGGCACTCAAATAAAAAAGTGATTGATGCCATAAAAAATCAGGCTGAAAATTTTATGCATGTGATGGTAAATGGCGAATTGGTTTTGTCGCCTCAAACCGCTTATGCAAAGGCGCTTACTGATAATTTACCTTCTTCACTTAATTCAGTTTTTTTTACGGCATCCGGAACTGAAGCAACTGAAGGTGCAATGAAACTGGCTAAACGTTTTACAGGAAGGACTAAAATTGCCGCTTTTAAATATTCTTACCATGGAAGCACGCAAGGTTCATTAAGCATCATTGGCGATGAATATTGGCGAAATGCATTTCGGCCTTTATTGCCTGATATTTTACACCTGGAATATAATTCTTTTGAAAGCCTTGATTTGATTACCTCTCAAACGGCTTGTGTGATTGCGGAAACCATCCAGGCTGAAGCAGGTGTAATTGTTCCGGGGAAAAACTGGATGCAGGCGCTTCGAAAAAAATGTACTGAAACGGAAACTTTATTGGTTTTAGATGAGATTCAATGCGGCTTTGGGAGAAACGGAACGCGTTGGGCTTTTGAACAGTTTGATATAATTCCGGATGTATTATTATTAGGGAAAGCACTTGGTGGCGGAATGCCTTTGGGTGCTTTTGTGGCTGATAAAAAAACCATGGATTCTTTAACCAACAATCCTGTTCTTGGCCACATCAATACTTTTGGCGGACACCCGGTTTGTTGTGCAGCCGGGCTCGCGGCTTTTGAAGTATTACAGGAAGAAAAATTAATTGAAAAAGTTTTTGAAAAAGAAAAATTATTTTTGGATAACCTTCAAAATATAAATAAAATTAAAAATATCCGAAGCTGCGGATTAATGATGGCGCTTGAGTTTGACAGCTTTGAACAAAATAAAAAAGTAATTGATGGGTTATTGAAAGAAGGTGTTTTTACAGATTGGTTTTTGTTCGCTTCTGAATGTTTAAGAATTGTTCCTCCGCTTATTGTTACGGAAGATGAAATTTCAAAGGCATGTATTTCTATAAAAAAAGTAGTTGGTAATTTGTAATTAATTTTACAAAAATTTCAACTTACAATTATGCGAGTTATTAAATCCTTTGCCTGCGCCTTTGATGGTTTAAAAGATTGCATTCTTCACGAAAAAAATTTCAGGATCCAATATGTTATCGCGATAGTAATGGTTATTGCCGGAATTTTCTTTTCAATTTCCATATCAGAATGGATAGTTATATTGCTTTGTTTTGCAGTGGTGTTGAGTTTTGAAATTATTAATTCAGCAATTGAAAAGCTATGTGATTTGGTTTGCCCTGATTTTAACCTGACCATTAAAAAAGTAAAAGATATGTCTGCTTCTGCAGTTTTGCTTTCTGCAATTATTGCTTTTGTTATTGGCTGCATTATTTTTTTACCGAAAATATATACATTGATTTTTTAGTGCTTTTGTAAGAGGGAAAAGTGTTTTCTGAAATAATAAAAATCCAACTTATTTGTTGCTTTACTGCAAAAACCTACTATTTTTCAATGACTATTTTTTGAACAGTTGAAATATCCCCGCCAATAATTTTCAAGTAATAAACTCCGGAAGGAATTTCGTGTATGGGAATGCTGTTATATTCATCCTTGATTACCAGGGCTCGGATTTGCTGCCCAACCGAATTTAAAAGATAGGCATGTAATGTTTCCCTATTTCCCGCAATAGTAATATTGATATGATCACTGGCAGGGTTAGGGGAAATGATAATATTTTTTTGAGGAAAATCAAATGAAACACTTTTCACATCAGAATAAATCATTTTACCGTCACGGTCAATTTCACTAATCCTGTAAAAATTAGTTCCGGAAAGTGGGGCTGCATCAATCGTATTATAAAATGTACTTCCCGAAGTATTCCCCGAAGCTTTTAGAGTTGCGATCGGACTAAAATGAATGCCATCGGCGCTTCTATTAATTATAAATTTATCTGTGTTTATTTCTTCTAAAGTATTCCATTTCAACATCGCAGTTTTTCCTTTTTTCTCAGCAGTGAAACCTCCCCACGCCAGGGATAAAACCTGAGTGGTAATAGTAGTTACTGTATCTGAAATGCTTTGTAATTCCCCTGTATTATCTATTAATTGCCCCAGGTTATAAACTGCAGGGGTGGAATTGATAAGTATGTCATCAATGTACCAACCCGTTCCGCTTGTTGTATTATCGCTTACAAAACGGAATCTGAATTTAACCGAATTGTTTTCAAAAGAAGAAAGGTTAATAACCGTTTGAATAAATCCATTGCTGCTTCCGCTAAAGGCTCTTTTATTGGTCAGGTTCGAGTTGGTATTTATGGTAGAATTATAGGTATTTTGGCTCATATAAGCGCCAGCGTCGAACCAGGTAGTTCCGTTATCTGTTGATAATTCCACCACTCCGCCATCATGTGAGGCTTCTGTGTTATAATTCTGCCAAAAGCTGAGCTGGGTATTCCCGGTAATCGCATAAGCTTGTTGACTGGTAAGAATTTGTTCTGCTGCAGTTGCAGGATCAGTTGCTTTTAATGAATAGGATGCACTATGATTTACTGAACTCGCCGCCCATTTTTTTGAAGGTACATTTGTTGAAGCCACTAAAGTTGATGGAATTGAATTTCCTGATATGGGTTCATTCAATAAAGTTGAAGGAATAAAATAACTGTCCAGGTTTACTCTCACTATGAATGTGAAAGTTTGTGCTTCGGATGCAGTTAACCCCGGAACATCAAAAGTTACAGTTCTATAAGTGGGGTCATAATTACCGCCGGTTACATAAGTTACATTTGACAAAAGCGTATCGACAATTTTATACCCCGAAATAGAAGCACATTGTGAATTTACTTTTAAAGTGTAAGTAAGTAAATCGTTTTGGGCGGCCTGAGATTTATCAACTGATTTTTGAATCGCCGCACTTGCCGGAATAGAAAAATCCGCTACCTGGTCAGAGGTGCTGTTAGAACTTCCCTGCTGTGCCAAAACGCCCATTCCCCTTCTTGCAAAAGCATTCCAGATCGCACAACTGTATTTGCCATTATATAAAATGGTATCTGCTTTTAAAATAGCATCCCTTGCATCTAAATATCCTGGTAGGCAGGGTTGTAATTTTAAACCCAATATTACCAGTTTCAAAGCAACAGAATTGCCACCGTTTGTATTTGCATCATATAAATTAGAATTAATACCATCCAACTGAATGATATTCCATGTCATGTCCCATAAAGTTTCCGCCCATATTTCGCCAATGGTATGTACCTCGCCGCCTGTAGCGCTCATCTGGCCGTAAGTCCAGGGATTTATACTCATATCGGTTGAGTAAGGATAAGTCCTGATGCCGGGGTCTGTGGGCTGTTCACCAATTACGTAAGTGCCGAGCGGCCTGGCTTTCGTTCCATCAGATGTTGACGCAGTTGCCCAGTTTGTCGTCATCATCAGGGCCATATAATCACTCCAGCCTTCGCCTCCCTGTTCGTTATTAGTGAGGCAGGTAGCAGTAGAAGGGCCACCGGTAAGCCTTGTAGAAATTCCATGTGTAAATTCATGAGCCATAATTCCATTATCCAAATCGCCATCCAGTTGAATAGTATTTACACTTAAAGTTACGTTCACTACTGTATTTGACGCCAGTATTGATTTAATATTATTAACATCATTTTGGAAAATAAAAACTGCGGGGATGGTAATTGTATTATCACTTCCACTCATCGTTAGGAGCGTAGTTCCCGGTACATTGTTAACTACGATAACTGCAATGGCTCCGGCATTCTGGGCATTTTTTATTTTATTTGTAAACCCGCAATTTCCCCTGTCAATCATTGCGATCTTTCCATTTAAGGAACCCGAATTTGCAGCGGCTCCACAACCCAGATGAGTAGTTCCGGATGCATCATCATTGTATAAAACAACATCTCCCGTTACCGGCCCTACATTTTTCAGTAAATTATTTGTACTTACAGCGCCTTCTACAGAAGTTAATTCGCCTTCAATAGAAGATGGTGAATTAATATTTAAATTTTTATTTGGATCGGCTGTCCACAAATACATTTGCATACGCGGATTAGTACCATCAGGAGGAGTGGTAAAATCCGCGTTATTCGTGCTGCTTCCGTCCTGGGCATCGGCATAAACAAAGTCGTTTCCCACGCCTCCTCTTCCCTGGTTACTATTTTGAAAATTTCCTGATGCTTCATCAAAACCATATTGATAGCTTACATCGTGCATTATATTATTCCAATAAAATAACTGGGTTATTGCAAAGTTCAAATTTGTACCAGTATCGGGCTTTCCACCGGAATTAAAAGGAAAATCAAAAGTGAGGTAAGGTGCCGCAGAAGTAGAGATGGCAGCCACTCCGGTGTTGCTGTTATTCCCTGCATGGTCTTCTTTTGCCCATACATTATTTCCCCTGGTATAGTTATAATCTGTATTCCCATCATTATGCCAGCCTAAAAATATTGCGGGGTTAGAAACTCCAGCAGATAACCAGGGATCATTTATTAAAGAAGGGGAACCTCCCGGAAAACCCATACTTTCAGCAGGAAAAGGGATAACCCGGTAATCAGACGATTGAATGGTTTGCTTTTCTAAACTTGCTTCATTTTTTTTTAAATAAAAATTTTTCGTAGCTGCGTCTTTTTTAGGTTCATTTTTTGGTATGCCCCAATTACAACTTAGCGTTAAATTATCTTTTCCTAAGATGGTTTGATCCTTTGCATTTACCCTGACCAACCAAAATGCATTTGAATTTTGCGGGAGAATTTTTACCTGCCATGCAAGGCTTACTTTACCATTATTTGTGGGAACCCAAATCAATTTTGAGGTAATGTTTTCACGGGAAATTGCAGAAGAAAATTCAATGTTTTGATTTTTATTATCTGTTCTTAAAAGTGCAATGGAAAGAGGTTTTTTGATTTTTAATTCCCGGGCAGCTACGGATACAGCTTCTGAAGCAGAAACTGATGGCGTGTAATTTTCAGTATCTATTCTATTGTCAATCTTAGCTATGCGCTTTCCTTCTAAAGAAACGGCCTTGTCATTCTTTAAAGCTATTGACTGTATTGAATTGTAAACAGGTATGCCTTTAAATGTTTGTTGTAAATAAATTAGTTGTGTATTGGAGATCCGGTCAAAATAGCTGTCAGAAATTATGGAGTTTTGAATATCATCCGAAGATAAATTTAAAAAAGAAGAGTTCTTTTGAATGAGGTTCATAGCTTGCCTTGGAGATATTTCCTGGGCAAATAATTGCTTACAAATTATCAAAAGAAAAAAAACAAAAAGTAAAAAAAACCTGGAGAAAAATTTCTTCAATGTGTTAGATTAATTAATAATAAAATTAATTAATCTAAATAAGAAATTGAACTAAAAGTTGGTTTACTGTAAAATTTATTTTCCAAATTGTTATTGAAAAAAATATATTTAAAAATCCAGCCCCATACTGAAATAATAAATTGGCCTGCCCCGGAAGAAACCATTCATTGGCCAGCCTGCGTCAAATTTTAAAAAATAACCCAATAAAGTAGTACGTGCCCCAAATCCGTATCCACCAAGGAAAGGCCCAATTCCGGGAGCCTTAAGATTTACAGTTACTGTTGGATTTTGAGGGTCCTGATAGGTAACAGATGGCCGTGCGAGTTTGTTATAAGCGCCGTTCCAGGCTGTTCCCAAATCTATAAATTGTATGAGTTGAAAATTTCTCACAAAGGCGTTGTTAATAGGCTTATCAAAGAAAGTAGTAAATACAGGAAGCCTGAATTCACTATTGATAACGGTTGCATTATTACCATTCGCAGCATTTTGTATAAACCCGCGAAGGTTTACCGCAAGTGTTTGATACGCGTAAGATTGATCGGGAGCCGGCTGATTGGCTTCATTAAAATAACGGTAGGTGGATTTTCCATTTACGGTCTTTTGGTTACTGCCAAAGATGAACCAATTGTCAATACCACCGAGATAATAAATTAATTTTTGATTGCCCCAGCTAAAATCCCCGGCTACCCTTCCTGCCCAAATGAAGTTTCTGTAAATGGGATAATAAGCCCTGGCATCAAATCCAAAATTAAATGTATTGTGCCCTTCCTGGCCAGGAGCCAACTTACTTACCTGAGTATTGAAATCCATATAAGCTTTGTATCGAATGCCATTCCAGATATTCTGAGCGGGATTAAGCGTATTATCATAAACATATTCTAAATGTGCAAGGCTATAAGTTTTGGATACGGAAGGCTGTGATAGCGAAGTTACATCTACTCCACTTTGAATTACGTTATCTTTTCTTATACCAAAATTTAGCCGTAAGCTTCTTAATTCGTCAAAAGGATAAGACACGCTTCCCTGGTAAAGGTTAGATATAAGTTTTCCGGGATAAGTGCCTGTGCTGTCGCCAAATGAAACTTCCTGAACTGTCCTGTAATACATTAATCCCCAATCTACTCTTTTTCGAAGGTTAGAGAATTGGAACAACCAGTCATTATCTTTTAAATTAGTTGATAATCTAAAGCCGCCCGAAATTTTAATGTCCTCCATTATATCCGCAGTTCCGAGATTAATAATACCATTCAGGCCTGTATTGCTTGAAAGAGAAATAGGCCCCGAACCACCGGTATAAACCTGGTACCTTGTTCCCAGAACATTATTGTTAAATCCCGCCACAACATAATCTGTGGCAAATTTTAAAGGTTTATAAGGATACAATTTTGCAGTTGCTAAAACCATTGATTGGTTCGTGGCCGCCTGGTTTTTTAATTCTTCTACTCTTGCGCTATCTTTTTTTTCTGGTTTAAATTCATGTTGAAACACGTCATCTTCCTGCGAAACAGGTGGCGCTACAATTTGTTCGCCGGAGCCAATCCTGTTTTTTGCCATCACTTCTTCCATATAAGTGGTTGCCTGCGCTGTTACATTTCTTCTCCTCAAAGTGTTTTCATCAATCCTTAATTTATAAAGAATTTTATCATCGCTTTCCCGGGTTACTTCACTTACCTGGTTATCTTCCCCGGCTTCCCTTGTTTCTAAAATACTGCTGGCATAATTGGTTAATGGAAATACATAAGCAGAATCCTTTGATATTGCTACAACTGCAATCGAATCAACATCTTCTTTGTGGTATACTTTTAAAGTAGAATCAATTTCCGGTATATCAGGATTTCGGAGAACCTGGTTGCCGATAATTACTAATGTATCTACACCGGCTGATTTAGTAGTAAAAAATCCTGCATACCTGTTTTGAACTCCATTCATATCACTTAAAAAAGTAAAATGCCTGTCGCTATAAGGAGTGGGGTACCGGGCATTGCCAAATTTTAATTTGGTTAATTGGGTGATCTGGTTAATACCTGCATTGCTGGTATTATAATCGGTAGTAAGAAAAATATTAAAACGGTTATTCATTAATGAAGTATCGCTTCCTTTTGCATCCGCTGATGGCCTGTTACTAGCGAAAATAATCCCGGATTTGTTAGGTAAAGAAACATAAGAAGGGTCAAGGTCATCATATACATCATTTGTAATTTGCTTCACCGTTCCTTTTGCAATATCGTAAGTGTAGATATCCGAATGGCCGTTTTTTACCGCGCTTAAAAGCAATGTCTGGCTGGTGACCATATATTTCATATCCTGAACCTGGTCAAAATCATTCGTAAGGTCTCTTTTGATGGATTTTATTTTTGTAATCACATCATACACAAAAAGATTAAGCCTCCCATCTTGTTCATAAAGCACTGAAAGCCTTGTACCTTTTGGATCCCACGCCATCATTGGATAATTAGGGTTAATAGAATTTTGCTGCGTTCTTACTCCAAATTTCAGCAAAGTTTGTTCATCTCCATCCTCATCCAAAATCAAACTATATTTTCCTTTTTTATATTGAACGACCGAAAACCATCCGTTGTGTTTATTTGGGTTAACATTAAAATGAAAATAATTTACTCTCTTTCCCACCGTATAATCAGTAATCTCGCTCCCTTTAGGATAATTTTTTCTATGAGAAATATCATCATTATATTTATCATTTTCATATTGCATAAACTGGGACAGTACATCCTTAAACCTTCTTTGTTTGGTTACTTGTTGTGTTGCGCGTTTTAAACTTTTATAAACTCTTGCGAGGTACAACAAATAGGAGGTATTTTCTTTACCATATTTTTCTTCGATGTAATACCAAAAAGCATGGCCGGCAAGTAATGGCTGGTCAAAAGCAAGCTGGTAAAAAGTAGTGTATTTGCCACTTAGGATTTCATTTTTTAAATCATCATCCAGTTGCGGGCTCCAGTTTTGGCCAACGTAAGCAACATAGCCGTCAATCAACCATTGAGGCAGGTCCAGTAACGCCGCATTGCCGGCAACTTCGCCCAGGTCTTCGCCAAATAAAGTATTTTTTACCAAAATATCTGCAATTCCCTGGCGTATCTGCCGCCGCAGGTCGTCGTGGTTGCCATTGTAATAAACAACCATTTTATTGTTTACCAGTTTAGTAATGCCTCCCGCATTTGGAAAATCATCGCCAAGCCCAATGTTGGTTTGTTTCATCTCATCAAAAGTGTTGTAGATGATAATATTTGCGCGGCGTTCCAGATTATATTCAACGAATTTTTCAATATCCGGAAGTTCCTGCTCCGCTACTTGTGCAACATATTTCGCGATTTCCTGGCCATCCTGATGAAAGTAAGAATTGAAATTTAGAGTCTGGTAATATTGCCATTTAAACTTTTTAAATTGCAAACGGTTTTTTCCAAATTGTACCGTGCTTACCTGTGCATTCGCAAAACCTGCAACAAATAAAAAAAGGATGAACAGCGCTATTTTTTTGTACTTTAGTCTCTTAAGGTATTGCATGTGCTTTATCATTATAATCGCCTAAAATTAAACGATTCATTTTAATCAATAAAAATGATTTTACCGCTCTATAAAATAATACGTTATGTTTCAAATAAAAGTTTTCACTTTTAATCCTGTTAAGGAAAATACTTACCTGTTGTACAATGAAAAAAATGACTGTATCATTATTGATCCGGGCTGTTATTTTGACGAAGAAAAAGCCCAAATAAAATCCTTTATCTCTCACCACCAGTTAAAACCCAAACTTTTATTAAATACCCATTGCCATCTAGATCATGTATTCGGCAATAAATTTATTGCAGAAGAATTTAAATTAACGTTAAATACTCATTTGCTGGAAAAAGAAATTCTGGAAATGGCTCCTGCATCGGGTTTGATGTTTGATCTCCCTTTCGATAATTACCAGGGTGAAGTGGTTTATTTAAAAGAAGGCGATTTTATTTTTTTAGGGGAAGGCAAACTTGAAGTAATCCATGCACCAGGCCATTCGCCGGGAAGCATTTGTTTTTATTGTGAAAAACAAGGCATTTTAATTGGCGGCGATGTCCTTTTCCAAAACAGTATCGGCCGCACAGACCTTCCTTATGGAAGCCACGAGGATCTTATAAAAAATATAAAAGAAAAGCTTTTTAAGTTGCCCAAAGAGGTGAAAGTTTATCCCGGCCACGGCCCTGAAACTACAATTGGTGATGAATTCAATAACAATCCTTTTCTGCAATAAAAAATTAAACTTTTAAAATTTATTTTTTTTAAAAATGATATTTAACCCAACACATTAGAATAAAAAAAGAGCTTATTTGTTGGTTTACTATAAAATGTTGCGCAGAATATTTTAAAAAAATACAGATTAAGATTTACGTGTTATTTTATGTGTCAAAGTTCTTAGATATTACTTATATTTTTGAATGAAGTATTTATTATTTGTGATTAATAATCATCAAAAGATTTATGGCTGTTATAATTATTATTAGTGTTTTTGTTTTAGGGTATTTAGGAATTGCTTTTGAACACCCGCTCCGCCTCAATAAAGCAGCATCTGCTTTGATTACGGGCGTTTTGTGTTGGACAGTTTATGTGTTGCAAAGCAGCGATCCGCATTTAGCCAGTGAAGAATTGGTTGATCATCTTGGAGAAATATCATCCATTCTATTTTTTTTAATGGGCGCTATGACGATCGTGGAATTAATAGATTCTCATGGAGGTTTTAATATTATCACCCAAAGAATAACCACTAAAAGCACCGTAAAACTTTTGTGGATCGTTACTGTTCTCACTTTTTTCCTTTCTGCACTTTTAGATAATTTAACTACTTCAATAGTGATGGTTTCTTTGTGCTCAAGAATACTTAAGGAAAAGGAAGACAGGCTTTGGTTTGCAGGAATGATTATTATTGCGGCTAATGCGGGCGGCGCCTGGTCTCCATTAGGTGATGTTACTACAACGATGCTTTGGATTGGCGGCCAGATTTCGGCCCTTAATATTATGAAAGTGTTGATATTGCCCAGCCTGGTTGTATGCATTTTACCGGCATTAATTATGTCACTTCGGTTCAGAAGCAAAAAGTTCAACTCTGCTCCTCAAAAAAATGGAACTGAAAAAGAAAAACGGGATGGAAAAATTATTCTTTATTTGGGTGTCAGCCTTTTAATTTTTGTTCCCATTTTCAAAACAATAACCCATTTGCCTCCTTTTATGGGCATGCTGCTTTCATTGGGCTTAATATGGGTAGTGGTCGCTTTTCTTCACAAAAAGAAACCTGCTGAAGAGGTAAAGCAATATAGCGTTGCCCATGCTTTGCAAAGAATAGATACACAAAGCATACTTTTTTTCCTGGGAATATTGTTGGCAATTACCGCGCTTCAGTCAATTGGAATATTAAATTCACTGGCTACTTTTTTAACGGGGACTCTTAAAAATAATTACCTGGTGGGAACGGCTTTGGGATTACTTTCTGCGATAGTAGACAATGTGCCATTGGTGGCTGCTTCGCAGGGAATGTTTCATTTATCAGAATTTCCAATGGACCATCCATTTTGGGAGTTTATTGCGTTAACTACCGGAACCGGCGGCAGCGCTATTATCATTGGTTCGGCTGCCGGCGTTGCTATTATGGGAATTGAGCGTGTTGATTTTATGTGGTATTTAAAGAAAATCAGTTGGCTTGCATTAATTGGTTTTGCCGCCGGAATTTTGGTTTATCTGTTACAATTAAGGTTATTTTAGAATTTGTGAAAACCTTACATATTGTTATCCTCACTCTTTTTCGATTGCAGTTCCCTGATTTAAAAATAAGAAACTTCCATATTTGTAGGTTTACTACAAAAATCGAAAATATTATGCCCTTCTTCCAGGATTTTGTTTTATTCTTCTCTTCAAGTAATTTTGCACGTCAATCAGGCGGATTTGTTTATTGTTCAGCCTGGTAAATTGATAAAGCTGTATCAACTTTAATTGAACTAATAAACGAAACCATTCTGCATTATTCTACAGGATCCTGAAATTTCGTTTAATAACTTTTATTGTTTTCAACTTTTTTAAAAAAGAAATTTTTTTATAAAATGTGCATTCATAAATAATGTTGGAAATAAAATTATCAAAAGCATTCAATGAATTTTTCGCTGGCGAAAACGGCGGGATACTGCTTATTATTTGTACTATTGTTTCACTTTTGATTGCTAATTCTTCTTTTTCCGAAAACTATTTACATTTTTGGCATTTACATTTTGGAGGATTAAGTATTGAACATTGGATAAATGACGGTTTGATGGCTGTCTTCTTTTTTTTGATAGGCTTAGAATTAAAAAGAGAGATTTTAGCATGGGAACTTTCTGATAAAAAAAGCGCCATGCTGCCTGTATTTGCCGCTGTTGGAGGAATGTTGATTCCGGCAGGCATTTATATTTTACTCAACAGTGGAACCGTGACTCAGTCTGGCTTCGGAATCCCGATGGCTACTGATATTGCCTTCGCCATTGGTATTTTATCACTGCTCGGAAACCGCGTTTCACCTTCAATAAAAATTATGTTAACCGCTATTGCGGTTATAGATGACTTGGGTGCTATTTTGGTAATCGCTATTTTTTATACCAAATCATTATCGCTATTTAATTTGTTATTTGTTTTCCTAATTTTTGCCATACTTTTCTTTCTGAACCGTTTTAAAATTAATTACCTCTTTATATATATTATTGGCGGAATTGCCATGTGGTATTTCATGCTTCATTCCGGAATTCATGCTACACTCTCTGGAATTTTATTGGCGTTTGTAATTCCTGTCAATAAAGAAGAAAAAGAATCGCTTTCTTACCAAATAGAACATTGGCTACATAAACCGGTTTCCTTGATTATTTTGCCTCTTTTTGCTTTGGCAAATACTGCTATTGTCTTTGCCAAAGATTGGAATACTGGGCTTTTAACTCGCGGTAGCCTGGGCATTTTTACAGGTTTGGTTATAGGCAAACCACTTGGCGTTTTCTTATTTAGTTTTATCGCAGTTTCATTGGGAGTAAGTTCTTTGCCTTCCGGCTTAAATTGGAAGCATGTTATTGGAATTGGTTTCCTGGCCGGAATTGGATTTACTATGTCTATTTTCATCACCTTATTAGCGTATGAAGGTGCTGTATTAATTGCTGAAACAAAAATTGCGGTTTTAATTGCTTCACTTATTTCGGGAATTTTGGGCTATTTGTGGCTACGAAATAATCTGAAAATAAACAATTTAATAGTAAAAAAATAGTTTAATAAATTTTAAAATAAATGGAAAAAACAATTCAACAATGCCTCGATGAACGCATTTTAATTATAGATGGCGCAATGGGCACAATGATTCAGCAATATAAGCTGGAAGAAAAAGATTATCGTGGCGAACGTTTTGCAGGCTGGCATAAAGATGTAAAAGGGAATAATGATTTATTAAGTATTACGCAACCGCAAATAATTCAGGCTATACATAAAGCTTATCTCGAAGCAGGAGCCGATATTATTGAAACCAATACATTCAGTAGTACTGCTATTGCACAGGCAGATTACGAAATGCAATCGCTGGCGTATGAATTGAATGTAGCTGCTGCAAAATGCGCCCGAAAGGCTATTGAAGAATTTGTTTCAGGTAGTAAACAAACAAATAACTGCAAATTCATCGCAGGCGCAATCGGGCCACTCAACAAAACTTTGAGCCTTTCGCCAGACGTGAATAACCCTGGCTTTCGCACCGTAACTTTTGACGAGGTTTCTGCTGCTTATTATGAACAAGTAAAAGGCTTGGTAGATGGCGGAGTGGATTTGCTTTTGATAGAAACCATTTTTGATACGCTAAATGCCAAAGCCGCGATTTATGCCATCAAAAAATATTTCCGTGATTCTAAAAAAGAAGAATTGCCTATCATGATTAGTGGAACGATTACTGATGCAAGCGGAAGAACCTTGAGCGGGCAAACTTTGGAAGCATTTTATATTTCAGTTTCACATGCCAATCCATTGAGCGTAGGCTTGAATTGCGCGCTGGGCGCAAAAGAAATGCGTCCGCATATTGAAGAACTAAGTGGAATAGCCAACTGTTATACTTCTGCATATCCTAATGCAGGGTTACCCAATGCATTTGGAGAATATGATGAACAACCTGAAGAAACCGCGCACATCCTGGAAGATTGGGCTAAAGAAGGGTTTGTAAATATTGTGGGCGGATGCTGCGGAACAACACCGGAGCATATCAAACACATCGCTGAGCAAGTGAAAAAATATGAAGCAAGGAAATTGCCGGTGATAGAAAAAGAATTAGAAAGTGTTGGAACCGAAGAATAAGAGAGAAACCTGAAGCCTCAAATTGTGATTTCAAAACGATAAGCCAAGGAACTTAATTGATTTCAGTGGTTCGGATAAAAAATAATAAAATGACAGAAACAAAAACAATAAAACCATTTTTAAGGCTTTCAGGCCTGGAACCGCTTGTAGTGAGGCCCGACACATTATTTATAAATATTGGAGAACGCACGAATGTAACGGGTTCCAAAAAATTCGCAAGATTAATTCGCAGCGGTAATTTTGAAGAAGCCTTATCCGTAGCACGCCAACAAGTGGAAGGCGGCGCACAGGTTCTGGATGTAAATATGGATGATGCGTTGCTTGACAGTGAAAAGGCGATGGTTACCTTTTTAAATTTATTACAAGCGGAACCTGACATTGCCAAAATTCCAGTGATGATTGACTCTTCCAAATTCAATATTATAGAAGCGGGATTAAAATGCGTCCAGGGAAAATGTATCGTCAATTCTATTTCGATGAAGGAAGGCGAAGAAAAATTCCTGGAACAAGCTTTCGTTTGTAAAAGTTTTGGTGCCGCGGTGGTAGTAATGGCGTTTGATGAAAAGGGGCAGGCAGATACTATTGAACGTAAAATAGAAATTTGTAAACGAGCTTATAAAATTCTAACCGAACAGGCGGATTACGATCCACAGGATATCATTTTTGATCCCAATATTTTTGCCATTGCAACAGGAATAGAAGAGCATAATAATTATGGAGTTGATTTTATAGAAGCAACTCGTGAAATAAAAAAGTTGATGCCACTTACAAAAATCAGTGGCGGAGTAAGTAATGTATCTTTTTCTTTTCGTGGAAATGATACGGTGAGAGAAGCGATGCACGCGGTTTTTCTATATCATGCAATTAAAGCTGGAATGGATATGGGCATCGTAAACGCGGGCGCATTGCAGATTTATGAGAATATAGACCCCGTTCTAAAAGAGCTTTGCGAGGATGTAATCTTAAACAGAAAAGAAGATTCCACTGATAAATTATTAGCTTTTGCAGAAACCGTAAAAGCAAAAGGAAAAGAAATTGTAAAAGACGAAGCATGGAGAAAAGAAGAAGTTCAAAAGCGTTTAAGCCACGCGTTAGTAAATGGAATTACTGACTATATCGAAGAAGATACCGAAGAAGCACGTTTGAAATATCCTAAACCTTTGGATGTGATTGAAGGGCCTTTAATGGATGGAATGAATATCGTTGGTGACCTTTTTGGAAGTGGAAAAATGTTTTTGCCCCAGGTAGTTAAAAGTGCGCGGGTAATGAAGAAGAGTGTGAATTATTTATTTCCGTTTATAGAAGCAGAAAAAGAAAAAACCAAACAGGCAAATATTGACGCCGGAATTTTAAATGTAGAAGGAGCCGGGCCGGCAAAAATTTTAATGGCAACAGTAAAAGGCGACGTGCATGATATTGGGAAAAATATTGTCGGCGTTGTACTTGGTTGTAATGGTTATGAAGTAATCGATTTGGGAGTAATGGTTCCTGCGGAAAAAATTCTTCAGGTTGCAAAAGAAAATAATGTGGCGATGATTGGATTGAGTGGATTAATTACTCCTTCGCTTGATGAAATGGTTCACGTTGCACGGGAAATGAAACGAAATGGTTTCACCATTCCCTTGTTAATTGGCGGAGCTACTACATCAAGGCTTCATACGGCAGTGCGCATTGCGCCTGAGTTTGACAATGGAGTAGTGCATGTTTTAGATGCTTCGCGAAGTGTTACTGTTGCGGGAAATTTATTGAATAAGGAAAATAAAACTGACTTTTTAGCTGCGATAAAAAACGAATACGAAAAATTAAAAAATGATTTTGGAAATAAAAAATCAACAAAAGTTTTATTGCCATTTGCGGAGGCAGTAAAAAATGATTTTAAAATAAACTGGGAAAAATTTACTCCGGTAAAACCATCTTTCACTGGAATAAGAGTTTTTGCAGATTATGATTTGAATGAAATTTATGAATATTTAGATTGGCAGCCATTTTTTATTGCCTGGGAAATGCATGGAAAATTTCCTCAGATATTGTCGGATGAAAAAATCGGTGAGGCTGCAACCAAATTATATAATGAAGCACAGGTCTTTTTGAAAAAAATAATTAAAGAAAAATGGCTTACCGCAAAAGGGGTGGTTGGATTCTGGGAAGCAAATACTGTTTCAGATGATACAGTAGAAGTTAAAAACACTGATGGCAAAAAATACAATCTTGAATTTTTACGCCAGCAAATAAAGAAAGCGCCAGGGCAGGCAAATATGTCTTTGGCAGATTTTATAAAACCAAATTCTGAAGATTATATGGGCGCATTTGCTGTTTCAATACATGGTTTGGAACCGCACATCGAAAGGTTTAATAAGGAGTTTGATGATTATAATAAAATAATGCTGCAAGCTCTTGCAGATAGGCTGGCAGAGGCTTTTGCAGAATTATTGCACGAAAGGGCACGAAAGGAATTTTGGGGTTATGCAAAAGAAGAAACTTTATCAGCAAAGGAATTAATTGAAGAAAAGTATGCCGGAATCCGCCCGGCTCCTGGATACCCGGCTTGCCCTGACCATACGGAAAAATATAAATTATTTGAATTGTTAGACGCGACTAAAAATGCCGGGATTATATTAACTGAATCTCTTGCTATGTATCCTGCACCATCAGTTTGCGGTTGGTATTTTGCCAATCCTGAAAGTAAATATTTTGGGATTGGAAAAATTGCCAAAGACCAGGTAGAGGATTATGCAGCGAGAAAAAAGATGCCGGTTGAAGAAGTGGAAAGATGGCTAAGGCCGCAATTAGACTACGAGGCGTAACATTAATTGGAACCGATTTATTTTTATAAAAACCTTTTCAAATTTAATTGGTTAATAGCATTTAAAATAAATTGAACAGAAGAATAAATTTCTTTAGCCAATTCAATATTGTCATTGTTTGAAAAGGAAGGTTTTACGAGTGCATCATCTCTTGAAATTGACAGGTAACAAATTCCAGATAGAATAGAAAATCTGATTTCTTTTCCTGCCGCGGCTTGCAGATTGATTAAGCGCTCCCTGTATTCCTGATTTATGAAGGAGGCTGCGTTTTCCGGATTGCTGCTATACACAGAAAAGGTATTTTCAAAAACAATATCGTTTAAATTAATAAAATATACTTCATTAAGTGGGAATAGGCTGTAATAATCATCAATAGATTTTTTTGTCAATTGTTCATCTCCTTTTGGCCAAATGTAAATTGCACCCGGAAAATAAATTTTTAATGGAATTGCAAAAAATAGGCCTTTAAAAATAGTAATTGCTTTTCCTTTCGATGGATTTTCATAACTGGTTTCTAATTCAGAACAAAAAAAATGTACATTGTTAGCGTAGCCCGAAATAAGGCCACTTCCATTATAATTATCGTAAATTTTTCTGAACAGGCTGCTTTTCTCATAATCTACCGGCGAAATATATTCATCGGGTTTGTAAATTAATCCAGGCTCCAGGTATTTTATTGCCTCGCCTGTAACGGTTTCTTTAAAACTTTTAATAAATATTGTTTTCTTTTTTTTGTATTTATAAATACTTATCAATACAAAAATCAACAACGATATTCCCACAGTTATTTGTGATAGGAAAAAGCACATAATGGCGAACATTAAAAAAATCAGGCCGGCTATCCTCCAGCCGAAAGCATCGCTATTTTGGAATTTCAGATCAGAAAGAGTGGGCTTAAATATTATGCTATAGAAATTCTCAAAATCTTTTATTTCTTCCATTTGACAAATAAATATATTTCTTTTTTGTAACTATGCATTGCACAAAATTTTTTTATGCGCATAATTTCATACAATGTAAACGGAATAAGGGCGGCAATAAGAAAAGGTTTTATTGAATGGCTTAAAACAGATCCAGCTGATATCATTTGTATCCAGGAAGTAAAAGCTCATGAAGCTGATATTGACCGCAAGGCTATTGAGTCTGCTGGCTACAGGCCTTATTTTTTCCTTGCTCAAAAAAAGGGTTACAGTGGCGTAGGGATCTTAACTAAAATAGAACCGGATAATGTAGAATTTGGGCACGGTTACGAACAAAGTGATTTTGAAGGCAGAGTTCTCCGCGCGGATTTTGGCGAGCTTACTCTGGTTTGCGCTTATTTCCCGTCCGGAACCACAGGCGAAAAACGGCAGGCTTATAAATACATCTGGCTTGATGAATTTTTAAATTATCTTAATGAATTAAAAAAAACAAGAAGAAAGCTAATCGTTTGCGGTGATTATAATATTGCGCATAAAGAAATAGATATTCATAATCCTGTGTCCAATAAAAAAACTTCCGGATTTTTGCCTGAGGAACGTGCCTGGTTTGACAAATTTTTATCGAAAGGTTTTACTGATACTTTTCGCCATTTAAATAAAGAACCGCACCAATATTCGTGGTGGAGCGTATTGCGCCCCAGTGTGAGATTAGAAAATAAAGGCTGGCGAATTGATTATATAAGTGTTTCGAAAAATCTTGAAGATAGAATTAAAGACGTAAAAATTTTTCCCGAAATAAAACACAGCGACCATTGCCCGGTTTATATAAAACTAAATTAGTACAGCATGTATGTATATAATATTACTTTCAAAGTAGAAAATGATTATTTACAGGAATGGATGAATTGGGTAAAAAATATACAAATTCCTGGTATCCTTGCTGTTGGCTGTTTTTACGATTATAGGTTTTATGAATTGATGGAAATGGACGAAGAAGATGGAAGGACATTTGTTGTACAATTTCTTGCCGATTCAAAAAGTGATTACAACAGGTATAAGGAATTACATCATACTTTTTTCCGCCACCGTTCCGTTGAAAAATGGAAAGACCATGTCGTCTCTTTTAGGACTCTTCTCAAAAATGTGGAATAAGTGTTTATATTTTTTTTAAAGTTTATTTTTTAGTAAATCTACTTCTCCTAAAACCCTGTTGAATATTAGATTCTTGAATTTTAATCTCCTCAAACACACTGCTATATTGAGTTTTAATAATTTTTACTAAAAAGGAGTTAAATAGTATTCCACTTTGTCATTGCTCAAATCCACACCAATAGTGCATTTGATGAAATCATTCTTGAATTTTTTTTTTATAAAAATATTATTGCATTGAAAAACCTTCTATATTTGTTGCTGTTTAAAAAAATCAAATAAATTATTATGAACAAAGCTGAACTAATCGCCAAGATGGCCGATGATGCAGGAGTTACAAAAACACAAGCTAACGCTGCTTTAGATTCTTTTACTACTGCAGTAACTAAAACCTTAAAAGGTGGAGGAAAAGTTACCCTTGTTGGTTTCGGAACTTTCTCTGTTAGTAAAAGGGCTGCCCGCAATGGCCGTAACCCTCAAACAGGAGCTGTTATTAAAATCAAAGCTAAAAAAGTAGCTAAATTTAAAGCAGGCAAAGAACTATCATCGAAAATCTGATTTTCGTAAAAATTTCTAAAAGCAAGATGCAATAATTGTATCTTGCTTTTTTTATTATTATTCAATCATTCAAAAAAATAAAACATTAATGGGACGCGGAGATAAAAAAACAAAAAAAGGAAAAATATTTATGGGTTCATTTGGTAAATCACGGCCTACAACAAAAAATACTAAAGAAGCTTCTTCAGAAAAGGCAAAATCAAAAAAAGAAGCTTAATTTTTTAAAATCCCGGGAATTTTTCGATACAAAGAAAATAAAAATCCCGGGTATTTGTTCGTTTACTGTTCCTGCTCAGGAAGATAAGTAAGGCCGCCATTCACTATTCTTGCCGGCGATGTAAAGGGATGCTCTTCTGCTTTATTCACTGCCATAATGTGCATTACTTTCCATCCTTGAACTTTTAAATAATCAGAAACCATAGAACGGTGGCAACGCCACCATACTGCCTCTGAGCACATATATGCAGTCCGTAGTTTTTCGGCAATATTTTCCAGTTCTATAATTCCTTCTTTAAAATCGTTGGTTTCCATATAATCTGCATAGCTTCGAAATGCGACATGCCGCCAGGTTGTATTTTTAGATTCACGGTTGGCTTTTCTTCTTCCACCTAATTTTTTTATATGGGTATATTGGATTCCATTTTTCGGAAAGGATATCTCCAATGCTTCTTTATTAAATTGAGGAAACTTTCTTGAACCGGGAAAACTTCTGATATCTGCAACCATTTCTATTTTAAAAGAATGGAGCATTTCTAGTAATTCTTCGAAGGTGCGGGTTGAATGCCCTATCGTCCAAATGATTTTGTCTTTTAAAGCTTCCATAATTTTAATTTTTATTTTATGGATTTTAATGCTGGTTTTCTATAGAATTTAATTTACTTAAATTTTTTAAAATATGCGGATGCCCTGGCTGATAAACCACTATAGCGAGCACAATAATGATAAGGATTAAGGGTAAAAGCGGCAATAAATAAAAATTATGATATTCCATCCAGCCGGTAATTACAGCCGTCATTCCATAAGAAACAAAAACAATTATTTGCAGCCCAATTCTCTGTTCAAGGTTTTTGGGAAGAGGCAATTCAGAAACCTCATCTTTTATTTTTTTCTGAAAACCTTTTCTAAATCCGGTTACCGTACTCATTCCTATACTAGTAATGGTACCGGTAAGAAAAGTAGTTACTACACCCGGAATTTTCAAATGCCAAATCGTTGCACTTTGAATCCCCATGGCGATGGCTGATAAAATAATGGAACTATATAAAATGCCACTACTAAGTATATCACCTTCATAAAACCAAATACCTACGAGCAAAAAAATGATAGTTGTTTCGATAGCAATGCTTAAAGTAATGTAATGCGACCATCCTTTTTTTGTGTTTTCAATTACAGAAGCACCAATTACTGTTCCTGTAAAAAATCCTGCCAAAGCAGCGAGCGAATGAAGTGAAGAAGCTAATTTCCCTTGCCCGATAGAAAGCCCTAGCAGAATCGCGTTGCCAGTCATATTTGCGGTAAATACATGGCCTAATTTATAATAGCTGATTACATCCAGGCTTCCCGCAACGCAGGCTAATAATACCAGCATTATTTCAAACCAGGCGGAGCTTTTGTGACTAATTTTTTTCATTAAAAATAAATATTTTTCAAGTTATCTTAAATCAGCGATGGCATTAATCATTCTTGCTTTTTTTTCGGCTCTTTTAGATATTTTTTTAAATGCTGGTATAAATAAAAAGAGTGTAATTATTCCAGCTATTCCCTCTACCAAAACAGTAAAAGGTGCGCTGGTGATATGCGCAAGCGAACCCATAATAAGGCTGCCAATAGGAAGCATGCCGCCAAAAGCCATTACATAATAACTTATTACCCGACCACGCATTTTTTCATCGACGTGGGTTTGTAAATAAGTATTGGTAGAAGCAATAAAAGTGAGCAAACCAGACTCACCTATCATTATTAAAATTAATGATAGTGGTAAATAAGTTGAATAGGAAAAGAGAGTAAGGCTTACAGAAATTAATAAACCCGCACCGATAATTACTTTTAATAAATTTTTATTTGAATGTAACCTCGCTACGAAGATGGCGCCCATTAAGGCACCAAGGCCTGAAATACAATTGAGCCAGCCAAAAGTAGTAGCGTCACCATTAAATACCGATTTCGCATAAACCGGCAACAGAGTAATATAAGGCATTATCAACAGGCTCATCAATGCCATTAATATGATAGCATTTTTAAGGCCGGGATTTCTTTTTAAATAAGTAAATCCTTCCTTTAGGTTTTGCCATATAGGTTCCGACTGCTTTTTTCGTGCCGGGATTTTTATTTTCATCATAAATAACGTAGTAGTGACGGCAA